>JABEBX010015886.1_pt1 | contig 57157 bp, 59 predicted proteins | sample 7245971 | NCBI WGS metagenome assembly JABEBX01 (sample SAMN14506365, study PRJNA622280) | hot springs metagenome | biome: hot spring [ENVO:00000051]|acidic hot spring [ENVO:00002120]; feature: spring [ENVO:00000027]|sediment [ENVO:00002007]; material: sediment environment [ENVO:01001048]... | reverse complement strand
ATTTTTATTGAACTGCCGGTAAAATTTTCAGGGTTAAGTGAATCGTTAAGTGCATCATTTCCTATCATTTTAAGTATTCCATTCTTAATTAATGAATCTTTTAATGTAATATGTTTTTCATATGCATGCATTGATGCTTTTCTAACAAATTCATGTGCCTCCTGCCTTGGGACTCCATGCCTTGCAAGTGTTACGGTAATGCTTTCTGACATTATAAATTGATCATTCTTTACCTTTTCCAGCATGGCTTCTTCATTTATATAGAGATGTGAGAATACATTTATTGATTTGTTCAACACATCGTCAATAAGTATTGAAGTATACGGTATTGTAAATCTTTCCAGGGCGCTGTTTGTAAGATCCCTCTCATGCCACTGGACCCCGGCCTCATACTCGGGTATTATAAAAGAACGAAGAAGGCGTGAAAGGCTTACTATATTCTCTGAAACCACCGGATTTCTCTTTGACGGCATTGCACTGGAACCAACCTGGTGCTCATTGTCAAAATATTCTGAAACCTCATTAATTTCCGGCCTTTGAAGATTTCTAATCTCTGTTGCAAATTTTTCCAGCGATACGGCAATATTGTTAATTATTGAAAGATATTCAATATACCGGTCACGTCCAACAATCTGTGTGGATGCAATTTCATGTGTTATTCCCAGTATATCGCATGTTTTTTCCTGTACTTCAAGTGCTTTATCTCCAAGGGCAGCACCCGTCCCAACCGGGCCCATTATTTTACCTGCAATAATTCTCTTTTTTGCCTCTTCCAATCTTTCCATGTGCCTCCCAATTTCTAAAAGGTAAACAGAGAATTTTAATCCAAGTGTAATGGGCGATGCGTGCTGGCCGTGAGTTCTGCCAACCATTAAAGTATTTTTATGTTTATTGATGATTTTAGTTAACGCCTCTGTAAATTCAATCATGTCTGATAAAATCAGATTTATAGACCGCTTGAGCTGGACAGCCGTTGCAGAGTCATTGACATCATTGGACGTCACACCAAAATGAACGTAGTTTTTACCTGTGCTGCACTGTTCTGTAAGCGCTTCTATAATCGCCATAACATCGTGGTTTATTTCTTTTTCAATCTCTTTTACACGTTCAAGCTTTACATTTCCACTGTCAACAACTTTCTTTATATCATTATATGCATCATCAGGTATAATCTTATAATATGCCTCTGCCTGTGCAAGTGCACTCTCAACATTCAGCATAATATTTAATCTTGTTTCCTCAGAAAATATGTTTTTCATTGGTTTTCTGCCGTATCTATAGTCCAGTGGTGAAACTATCATATAAGTCCATTGCAATTAGTTTAAAGTTTTTTTTGTTATTTCTTTGAATTTAATTTATTGAACATTAAAGTAATAAACACCAGAATAAATCCGGTACCGAGCAGTACAGCACCACCGGCACCAATATAACTTGCATATGATACATCGTTAAATTCACTAACAGATACAAAATTATATTCCATTGTTGGTGTGGCCGATGCTATGGATACGTATACATATTTTCCGGTTAAATTGGTGTAAAATGGCGCACCGTCAATATCTTTTACAGGTTTTACACTAAAATTTTCTATATTTGAAGAATTTAATTTTGATGAGTTTTTTATAAGGGTGGAATATGATATTAATCCTGAATTATTGTCCGATGGTACCATAAAAAGTACCTTGTTATTTGAAAAATTGAAAGTTTGCGACGTATATATATCTCCGGAATAGTGATTAACAGAACTGCTTGAGGGCTCGCTCTCGATTAATGCAACAGATGTTGCTACCATAGCAAGACCTATTATGATCAGGACTATGCCTATTAATATCCTTGCCCTTACCATCAATTCTGTATGTAAATTCTTTATATAAGAGTTGTCAGGTTAAAAGATTATGAATATTCTGGAATTTTATTTTATAAAATCACAGAGAAAGGTCTATTTTTCCATCCTTTATTTCTCCAATGAACTTTTCGAGCCTGTTATAAACTTCATCTCTTGACAGGCCGCATTCCAGCAGTTCCATATATAATTCATAATTATCTGCCTCCGGATCTATTTCTCCCTGGAAGATCCGGATGGATCCACAGGCTTTGTCCTCAAAATTCAGTCTATAGCTTAATTCAAGTGTTAATTTATACTCATCAAGAAATCTAAGTTCGTGTATATAATCTGACATTATAGTATTCATGAGTGATTATAATTATAAAGCCTTTTTGTGAATACATAAAGAATGGTAACATAATAAATAAAAATAAAATTGTATAAACTTATATTTATATATAGCTGTCCAGGCCCTTCTCCCACAGACTTCTATACTCCTCTATATTTCCATTTACTATATTTATTCCATCGTTTCTTATTTTTATATGTTTTTTTACTGTATTCCCGATGTATTTGATATTTACTCCCGAAAATGCATTTAAAAATTCTTTCTCTTTATTTTTTTCAATCTCAATTATTATTCCATTTCCAAGTTCTGAAAATAATTTTTCATTCAGTCTTCCCGGTAATTCAGATATGTCTATTTCTGCACTGTATGGACTCCCAAATGACATTTCCATTATTGCCAGTAACAGACCGCCTGAGGATACATCATGCATGGATTGAATAATACCTGAAGAATTTATAATTCCATTCTTAATTTTTAATAATTCTTCGATATTTTCACCGGGAATTGAATAATGTGTATTGCCCATCGCCCTGGCGTAAGTGCTTCCGGCAAGTGATGTTGATATTTCTCCTACAAGGTAAATGGAATTTCCATCATTCTTAAATTCAGCACTAACAGCATTTCTTATATCATCTATAATACCTATCTGTAATATATTCGGCGTGGGTTTAATTTCTTCCTTTAATTCATTATAAAAACTGACATTTCCCGATACAAGCGGTATTCCTGTAGCTTTTGAAAAATCTGAAATTGCCCTTGCTGTTTCTATAAAACTATACATAGTTTCAGGATTTTCCGGATTGCCAAAATTAAGCGCATCTATTAAAGAATGTGGTTTACCTCCCGAGCATAAAATATTTTTATATCCCTCGGCAAGAACATGCATCGTGCCTTTATATGCATCTATTGCTGTCATTTCCGGTCTTGAACCCGATGTTATGCAGAGCCCCCGGAATGAATTTTCAAGCGGTTTTATTATAGTTGAATCAGAATGCGTTTCATGGTTGGGCATACCGGTAAAGGGCTTTAAAACAGTGGAACCTCTTACTGTAAAATCATACTGCCTGACTATATTGAACCTTGCACATAATTCCGGCGTTGAAATAAATTTTTTTATAAAAGTTGAATAATTCTCCGGCTCCTTATCAAGCAATTCCTCTGTACTGTGATCGGGCTTTTTAAAATTTCTTGCATAAACAGGGCCGCCGGTTAAAAATGATAACTCCATGTCCAGTATTTTTTCTCCATTATATTTAATAACAAGATTGTCACTTTTTACACTTTTCCCAATTATTGAATATTCTATGCCCCATTTTTTAAATATAAAATCAATGTCTTTCAGTTTGCTTTTATCTATACCCAGCAGCATTCTCTCCTGGGATTCGCTCACCCATATTTCCCAGGGTTCCATATTTGTGTCCTTTAAAAGTATCTTTTCAAGGTCTATAATGCCCGACATTCCACCGGCGTACAATATTTCACTTACTGCACTGGAGAGGCCGCCGCCGCCAAGGTCCTTCATGCCCTCAATTAAATTCTTTTCATTTGCCTCAAGTATGGCGTGTATCAACGGCTCTTTTATTATCGGATTTCCAAGCTGGACAGCCATTTTGTTTTCCTCGTCATTTTCATTCAGAATTTTGGAGGCAAAATTAACACCGTGTATACCGTCCCTGCCTGTCCTGCCGCCGCATACTATCAGTAGCACATTTTCTCTGGTTATCCTGCTTCTGACAACCTTATTTTTTTCCACTATACCTATGCAGCCGGCATTTACCAGCGGCATACTATTATAACATTCATTAAAATCAACGGACCCTGCCACAGTTGGAATACCCACACGGTTTCCATAATCTCTTATACCTGCAACTACACGATTTATTATAAATCTCTCAGTTAACGGCCCATCGGTATTATCCGGACTGCCAAAGTATAATGAATCAACAAGGGCAACGGGCTGTGCACCCATACATAATACATCCCTTATTATACCCCCGACGCCGGTTGCGGCACCGCCATAAGGCTCCACAGCGCTGGGATGGTTATGGCTCTCCATTTTAACAACATATGCATGATTCTCATCAAAGGATATTACACCTGCATCATCCTCCATGGTTAATATAGTGTAATCACTTTTAAGGTCTGAAAAATATTTCTTTAAATAAATTTTGGATGATTTATAGCATGAATGTTCACTCCATGCCTGTGCTATGGCCTGGATTTCTATATCTGACGGATTCCTTCCAAGGCCGGTAAAGTAGTTTTTCAGCATTGTTATCTCATCATATGTAAATCCAAGTTTTGAAGCTGTCAATCTTAATTGCTGGCCATTTAAATGTATTATATCATACATTTTTATTCACTTATTTCTTCTATTTTATAATCCTGGATAACCGGATTTGTAAGTATCTTCTCCGCAATTTCATTTATCTCTCTTATTGATTCATTCCTGTCCATAGAAGTCTCAAATTCATAAATTTTATAGGAATTTACATTCTTTATACCCTTATAACCGACAAGTTCTAAATTCCTCTTGATGCTCAGTGCCTCAGGATCTTCAACATTGGGAAGATACTTTATCTGGACCCTTATCCTCATATGCCGGTATTTTAACTTATAAATTAAATTTATCTATTGTAATTTTATAATGATTTTTATGCGATACGATAATGGAAAAATTAATAACATTATTAACTTTATCGAAGTATGCCACAGCAGAATACCGGTAAAGCAATAAAACTATTTAAGTACCGAATTTTTACATTTTCAATTTCACTGTTGCTTATAATATCTTTTTTTGGATTTACCTATTATACTCTAAATACAGGATATGCAGTTCATCATATACATATGTTCTTTCTCGGTTTTTCCATTCTTGTCATAGGAGCAATTGCAACTTCTATTGAAACAATAATAATTACCAGAACTTCGGTTTCACTATATTCCGGAAAAGAATTCACTTCATTGGAGCCACAGCAGGTTTCTGCCATAATTCAAAAACTGCGGGATTTAAAGAATAAATAAAATTAATTTTTTTTATGCAGAAGCCAGATATGTATGGTTCTGGCTATCTGTATCATTGGCCTTATAAGTAGCTGGCTGCTGCCAATTATAAAAAGATAAACGCCAAGTGTTGAATATTTAGATTCGCTAGGCAGGAAAAAAATACTGCCGATAACGAATTCAAGTCCAACCATTATATCATTGGCAATTGCCAGCCAGTAATAGAATTTTTTTATTTTCTTCTCTCTGATAGCTTTATATGCATACCGGTTAAGCTCCTTATAAACTCTGCTGTCATTAAGAAAGGCATCCACATTTTCTATTATGGTTGCAAGGTCATCGTTTTTCATTAATTCAATTATGCCATCTATAAATTCATCCTCGTTGTTCTCTATAGATTTACCTAAACTATTATTATTGTATGAACCATCTCTAAGAATTATAATTAATTTTACAAACCATTCATTATTTGTATACTTATCGAATTTATCCATATCAAGTTTAAGACTGTCAACATAGGGTCTGCAAAAATCTGCAAAGGATTGTGAATAATAAAAATCTGTATAATTTATAATAGGAAATAATGCATATGCTTCTGTAATTTCATCATCATTCTTTTTCTGTTCAAGTAAATCCATAAAAAACTGTGCAAGCTTTCTATCCAGATACATTATGTTCATCAGGCCTGTAATTAAAGCATTATCTTTTGAATACGAAATAAATTTTTTGAAAATTTCCTCTTTTTCATCATTGGATAAATCATGCTTTATGTCATTAACATTGATTATTTCTATAGCATTCTGATCAGAATAAGTATTTATTATCCTGCTGTTTTTTAACTCATCCAGTATATCTTTGCCAAAAAAGGCTGTAACCATTCCCTTGATATTTTTCCATTTTAGATTATAACAGTAAGGGCTCCTTTTAATTGCATATAGAAAATAAAGTGGCGCACTTAACCTGTTATTGTCCATGACACCCCATTTTGCTATCTTTAAAAAAATTATGCTTCAAATTGCGTTTATTATATTTTTTAATGCATCGTAAGGGTTATCACATTTTTCTATTACCGTACCGGTGACAATTATATCGGCGCCGGCGTCTAAAACTGCCCTTGCCTTTTCAAAATCTCTGATGCCGCCACCGACTATTAGCGGTATATCCAGATTTTTCTTCAGTTTTTTTATAACATTTTCACTAACAGGAGCATAGGCTCCTGAACCTGCCTCTAAATATAAAAGTTTGAAACCATAAAACTGTGCAGCAAGTCCAAAAGACAGTGCCGTGTTTTCATCATCTCTCGGTATAAGCTCTGCATTGCCAACCCTGCCGACGGTCATACCCGGTTCAAAGACAAGATATCCCATAGAAATTGTTTCAATTCCAAGAGTTTTTAACCATATTGCAGACCTGTACTGGTGTCCAATTAGATATTCCCTGTTATTTGAGTTCATCAGCATCATAAAATACAGTGCATCCGCATATCTGCTGATCATCGTTCTTGAACCTGGAAATATAATTATTTTTCTGTCAACAGTATTTTTAATTTTTAAAATTACTTTATCCATGAGGGAAGAATCTATATCTGTTGAACCGCCAATCAAAATATAATCTGTACCTGCCTTGTCTGCCTTTGTGGCAAGTTCTACAGCCCGGTCACAGCTCTGTGCTGCCGGATCAATCAGTGTCATGTGAACTTTTTTGTATTTCAAAGTTTCCATGATTGATGCATATACATTCACAATTTCCACCTTTAGACTAAGAATAGTTATATAAAACTTACATATAAAGTCATCTAAATATTACCCGGAATGCTATTTATATACAAGCATAAAATAATTCTTATATATCTCAGGAACAGGCCATAAAATAATATTTTAAAACTTTTCTATTATTTTGTAATATAAGAAAAGATTTTTAACATAATTTAAAAATAAAAAACAATATTTATTTAAGTCAAGGTAATATGGATGCGATGGATGACCCTTCCTTTAAATATTTTAAATGCACCGATCGTGAAAGAGCCATATTCGAGGCGGGAATAAAACTTGGTGCGATTTTCCATCAGTATACAGGAATACCGGTAAATGATAAAAACAGCAGTGAAGTAGCAAAGGCAATAGAATCGGCTGTAAAAATCCAGCCTTTTGTAGAAAGCATAAATATATCCATAAATTACAAAAAAGACAGCAGTAGTGCATTCAATTACCTCTCACTTTCAGGAGATATGATTGATGCAAGAATTACAGTAAATTACAACGGTATAATGGTTCGTGCAAGAATGAAATATATCGAGGAATTGAAATATCCTCTTATGTATCTGGAGGAATAATAATGGCAATTAAGGTTGGTATAACAGGGCCCATGGGGTCAATAAAGAGTGAAGCATTAAGTAAAATCATGGAAATGCTGCAAAATAATGGAAAAGTTATAGAAGGTACTATGGTCTCGGAAAAATATGAACATGGCCGTTTGGTTGCATATTATATCACAGATATAGTAACAAAGAGAAGGGTAGAATTTGCAAAAATTGATTTAATTTCAAGGGTAAAGATAGATAAGCTCGGAGTTGACACCAAACTACTGGAAAATTTAATAGTACCAAGCCTCCAGAAGGCAAGGGAAGAGGCAGATATTATTGTGATAGATGAACTGGGCAAGGTAGAGAATGCCACCAAAACTATTAAAAACGAAATAGAGGAAACAATGCAGTCGGATAAGCTGATTATAGTAACACTCCATAAAAAATCCAGAAATCCTGTACTGCAGGAATTTCGCGGATACGAGAGTGTCAGGGTCTTTGATATTACTCCAATAAACAAGAACATACTTCCCTTTAAAATTGTAAAGGTATTAAATGGAGAGGAAGAGTCAATTTAATTTAATTAATGAGGGCGAGGTTTCAATTGTAGCTCCCGAGAATTTCTTTGTAAAAGGGCCTGGAAGCAGAACTGCCGGATTTTATAATATGGATCAGAAACTTAACAGGGATATAACACTCTCATTTCTAAAAACAGTAAAACCCAGACTTGCTTTAGATGCTTTTGGCGGTACGGGAATCCGGGGGCTTCGAATTGAAAAGGAAGCCGGCGTTAAAACAGTAATATGTGAAATTAATAAAAAGTCATTTGAATATATAGAAAAAAACAGAGAAATTAATAATTCATCAGTTGAGATTTACAGAAAAACCTTTCAGGCTGTTTTGAATGATTATCTGTTTGATTATATAGATATAGACCCCTATGGTTCAGTTCTTCCATACCTTGATGATGTAATGATAAATATTAAAAACAGGGGATATTTTGGCATAACGGCAACAGATTTGACTGCACTGACAGGGTCAATGCCTGTAAAAACCAGAAGGCGCTATGGTGCATATATTATCAATGATGTATTCAGGCACGAATCCGGAATAAGATTATTGATAGCTGCCGTTGTTAAGCGGGCTGCTGCAATGGATATGGCCGTATTTCCATTAATATCCCTGTGGCATTCACATTATTACCGTGTTATATTCAGAATTGTACATTCAGCAGGCATGGCAGATAAGCAGCTGGATAATATTGGTACTTATTCAAGAAAAAAATCGATGTATAATTTATATCCGGATATTTCTGAAGGCCCTTTATGGCTTGGAAAATTAAATTGCATGGAAATTGCCGGTTTGAATATAATTAATTCTCCTGATAAATTATTTTTGAAATATCTTGAAAGAATGAAAAATGATAATTTATCACTTTATTTTATGGATACATCTGATATAGCAAGAATTCTTAACAGGGATGCAGCACCTGTCAATGATGCAATAGAAAAGCTTCAAAAGTCCGGTATTCATGCCGGCAGGACACAATTTTCTGAAACCGGCATAAAGGTTTCTTTAAACATAAATGAAGCAATTAAAGTGATTTATGATTAATTTTCAATGCTGTTATTAAGACTTTCTTCTTTTTCTTTTACAAATTGTTTGACATCTATACATGAATCAGAAAGCACTGCAATGAGTGCAGTCTCAAAATCCAGAAACTGCATATTTGATAATAACTGCTTTGCTCTTATTATTGCCTCTTTTTTTGTTATTTTGCCTGATGCAGATGCGGTCTCCAGTAACCGGTCTGCAAGAGGCTTTTCTCTTGATTCTGAGAACAATTCATCAATATTGACATTAAAATCCAGCGGTACAATAACACCATCAGTACTAAAATTTGGAAGATACTTATCATTTTTTGTAACAAGCAGCTGTCCTTTTATACATTCCTCCAGGAATCTGTCTATAATATCCGGTGGAAGAAGTGCCCTCTTATATGACAGTACAGTTAAGAAGTCGCTTCTGGTGTAGCCGTCAGACTTTTTTGATGCTACCATTGCAATAAGTTTTCTGGCCATATCCCTGTTCATATAAGATTATTCGATATAGATTAATAACCGTTTTGACTTATTCTGTCCTTTATAATTTTTATAACATTATCTATCAAATTATTCAATTGATTTTCATCCCTTCCCGATGCAGATATCTCCAGTTCCACCCATGGTTTGCCGTCAGGAGTCAATTTCGGATGGCTTTTTATGTAAATCAAATCTCCATAGCTCCTCATCATATCTGAAATAACAGGTGCCAGAAGACTTTCCTTAATATCTTTTATCTCAAATGTTCTGTCGATGTAGTGCATTCCCGGAATTTTTAATTCATTTATAACACCATTCATTATTGATTCAACTTCTCCTGGAACCCCGGGTAAAACAATATACATTTTTCCTGATATCTCTATCAATATACCCGGGGCAATTCCTGCATCATTTTTCAACGGTTTTGCATTTTCCGGGATAATACCCATTTTCTTCCTTTCCGGTGTTAATTTACCGGTCTTCTTTACAATCATATCGATAACATCTTTATTCTCGACAAGTTTTAAATTAAATGCTTTTGCAAATCCTGATAATGTCATATCATCAAATGTGGGACCGAGGCCGCCGCAGGAAACTATCAAATCGCCATAGGAAGATGCTTCAATAAAAGCATTTGATATGGCTTCAATATCATCCCTTACAGTTATTTCCCTTATTACATTATATCCGGAAAATGTAAGTATTCTGGCTATAAAGGAAAGATTTGTGTTTACTGTTTTTCCGGTCAAAATTTCATTTCCAATTGTAATTATAGATGCATTCATGTTAATAATATTATCATATTATATAAAAAGAAAACGTGTCATTCTATGTATTGAAATTCATTCAGGATATTTTTTAGTGCTTCAAAATTTACATATTTTTGAAAATGGAGTCGTATATATTTTTTTCATTTCTGGTGTTATTGCTTCCACTGGCAAGTTTCTTTATTTTCTGGTTGTCCAGGCACCACTGATTTATTCTCCATGTCTTGCCCTTTACTATGTTTATCTCTTCTCTGAATGTTGTGAGTATGCCGTACTCTTCAAGATTGTAAAATACGTCTCTCTCATCCGGGGATAAAACATTGTCAAGGACATAATCCTCGTAGCCGAAGAATGATAAAATGAAATCACAGAGTTCTTCAGAATCTTTTAATTCCATACCTTTTTCACCATATATATTTTCAATGGCTTTTAATAATTCCTCTCTGTTCACAGTCATGCGTTAACAATAATTAACATGTTATTAAATATTTTTAAAATAGTTTAAATATTATGCTCATAATGTCCATATAAATTTATCATAAAACTATTGCCTCAATTAGTGTATTGGTATATGCATCTATCTTTATATTGCCTCTTGATGGTACTACTGTGCCAATTTCATATTTAAATATATCGCCAGATTGCATATAACCGGAACCTGCATTTACTTTAAGTATACTATCTATACCGATATTTATACTTTCACCTGATCTAATATAATACTCATATATATTTTTATTTTCATATGAATAAACCGTTTTAATGTAACCGAATGAAGTGTCATTCCTGCCGCTGTATATTGTTCTTATACTTCCAAGGTCTTTTTCACTGTCAATTCCCAGCCACAGTGCTTTTTCAGTATAAACGCCCATTTCACCATTTTTGACAAGATAAGGGAATACACTTTTTTCAATATCTGTATCCATATATTTTCTGGTAAATGCGTTAAATATGCGCGATTTTATATAATAAATGCCTGCATTGATATAATATTTCAGTTCCGGTTTTTCAACAAAATTATCCACACGGTCACCTGAAAATTCAACTATTCCATATGGACTCTTCATTGCTGTAACATACACGGTCATTCCATATTTATTTGATTTGGAAAATTCTGCAAAATTTTTGAAATTTATATCTGAAACAGTATCACCGTTCCTTACTATCACATCATCGCTTATATTTTTCATTAAATTTGAAAGTGAGTAAACTGTACCCATTGGCTTCTCTTCCCTCAGGAAGTGCAGATTGATTTCTTTATAATCTTTATACCTTTCCTCAATTTTTTCGCTTAAATATCCGGATAAAATGTAAACTTCGGTAATTCCAATATTCTTGAAATCAAAAAGTTGCCGGTCCATAATTGTATAATTGGCTTTTAATTCAACAAGTGTCTTCGGTATGTGGTCGGTCAGAGGCTTCAATCTTTTACCGTATCCGCCTGCAAGAATAGCTCCTATCATAGTGAGTAATAATACCGGATTATAATTATTTTCCGCTCAAATATTATAATGTTAAAATAGGAATATGTAATACATTGTAGCCCGTGTGGGGTAATTTGGATATCCTGAAGGCCTGCGGAGCCTTAGATTCGGGTTCAAATCCCGGCGCGGGCGTTTATAACCGGCATCGGACTTTATAAAGCCGTTCATTCCGTTCACAGGGAATATAAATCACTCCTGCTGTGTTTTTGAAAAAAAATGTGAGATGTTTATTGCCTTACAACTATGGCTCAATCCAAATCATCAATTGAAATTTCATCAAGGTCAGTGCCGCATAATTTTGAAAGCTCTTTATGCAGGGCAATTATCCTTTCTGCGGCATCGTTAAGCCCCTGCAGCCTGAACTTCTCAACTGCCTGATCAAGTGTAATAATTTTATCACCCGATACCAGATTATCAGCCTGTGCCACAATTTTTTCTTCCAGTGTTTCCGGCATATAATTCCTGTCAGGCAATCCAAGTTTAATTGCTTCGGATGCTTTAATTCCCGCACCGGTATGCCTTTCCACAATTCTAACTACTGCCTCATCTATATTTCTGGCCCTGAGAATATTCGCACCCGCCTCAGCATGATGAATATCATTGGTTTTAGTCCTTCCGATGTCATGAAGCAATGATCCCGCAGCTATTAATTTAAGGTCTGCACCTGTACATTTTCCAATTGCCATGGCCAGTTTATAAACCGTCGTAACATGATCTATTATTCTTTTATCTGCACCTTCATGATTTAAAATGCTTAAAGCCTCGGCAGGATCGGGAATGAATTTTACCATTTTTCCGTGCTCCATGGGAAATACATTCATTCTTGCCTCATATTTCTTCCTGAGCTCACTGCCCTGGAACAGATGGTCAAGGAATACAGCAAGTGCCGAAACCTCACTGTGCGGCTGATTTGCAACAGCGATATTGTAATCTGCAATTGTATAAGCATCAATTGGAACTTTCTCTGCACCAACCAGAACAATAATATTTTCATCCATTCTTTTCCTTATTTCTGAAATTTTATCATCAAGGTTAATACCATACATGGATAGATTTATTTTAATGCCCTTAAAATTTTTGAATTCGGATTTCCAGTCCACTCCGGTATTTATCTTAAAATCTCCACCAAAATTCTCAGTAACCTTTCTCACTGTATTTTCAAGGGTTTCATCTTTCTCATCAACAAGAATTTCATCGGCTCCAAATGCCCTTGATACCAGCGCAACATGAGTTGTTATTCTTTTATCCCGGAAAGGTCTGTGTCCAATTCTAAGAACTCGGATCATAATTAATTTTCCATTTCTATTCTATATCCTTTTATAAACAGGACTGATGATCTGTTAATAATACCTTTTAAAAGAGTCTGTGATATTTTTAATGTATCTGCAACATCACCCACAAATACCTCGCCATTTACCATCATTGACTTGATTTTTTCTTCATATTCCTGAAGCTGCTCATCACTTAATGTTGTTGCAAAAATTATATCTGATAGATCGGTCATGGAACCTATTAAATTAATCTGTACATTTGTATAGTATGTATGATACGCTTTTTCGGGACCCTTTGCACCTGTAATCCACTGGCTTTCTATCATTTTGATCTTATCTAAATATAAAAGTGATTTTCTGCCCTCTTTACCATATTTTTCATCTATTTGCGGCATTGTTATCCACCCGGTCGAAAGATCAAGCAGAAGTTTTCTTTTTGTTTCTGTATCTGCAGCATGGAAAATAGTTACCAGTTCCCCCACATCATTTATTACCTTAATCCTGTTAGCCATTCTATAGGATATAACCAGATAAAATATAATAATTTCTAAATAGTGATAATAAAAATATATATCCGGTTTAAAGAAAAAATTAATGTATAATCTGTATATGTACTTACGTGAAGAATTACAGCGGGCATATAATATTTGATAATAATTTCCAGTGGACTGACCTTGAAAAATATTTTCCTGATATGTGGGAAATTATAGAAAGTGAATCCAAATTAAACCAGGAAGAAAAGCAGTATGATGATATATTGCTTGAATTGAATATGGAGGAAATCAGGAAAAACAAAAAGCCGTTTGGGTACAGAAGGGAAAATTCAAAATTTAAAATGATTTTTCCTCAAAACAGAAAGGAAATCACAATTTATAGAAATATAATTTCTGAGGAAATTGAGGAATTAACAGAGAGAGTTGCCCACGAAATCAGAGGAAAGAAAATAAAATACACATTGAAATACGATGAGATGCTGTCTATAAAACTGAAAAAGAAATAATATTTAATCCCATAATTATAAAAATAAACGAAATTAAATAAAAAACTGTCCTTCCGATCTCTCCAAGGCTTCCTATTATATCTCCGTTGATTCCATGGTATGATTTGCTTATTTTAAACTTTAATGCGAGCATAATCAATACCGTAATGGCAATAATTATTATATTGTAAATATTAAATAATAAAGGTAAAATAAGTAAAATTGAATTAAAATATATTGCACTTTTTGATTCTTTTATCTTTTCAATAAATATATTTCCAAGTCCGTTATTAAAAGCCTGTGCATTTTTCATTGAAAGAAAAGTAACATATTTGGAAACAATCTCACCTGAAATTATTATGAAAAAACCGGTAAGCGGCTTAAAATAGGTTAAAAGTGAAATTGACATCAAATAAACAATGAAAAATAGTCCAATTCCACCGGAACCTGTGTATTTATCCTTTATAACCTGCTGTTTTTTTTCAAATCCTCTTACCATGAGTGAATCGCCAAAGTCAAGAATTGAATCAAAATGGTTGAAGCCATATAATAAAATTAATATTATTATAGCCAAAACAGATGCAATAATCCTGCTAAATGGATTAATTATATAATAAAAGAATCCTGAGATTATACCTGTTATAATTCCTGTAATGGCAATAAAGTTTACAGTATATTTTGTAATATTATGCTTACCGGATGGAATTATAGTAAAGAATGCAATAGATGATAAAAATCCATCAAGATATTTACTCATGGTTAAATTCTCTGCCTGTTAATCTTTCGTACTTATGTTTTCTGTATTCTTCGTTGAGTTTTATATATTCAAGAGAATTTAGATATGCCATATTTTTATATTTTTCGTCCACTCTTTTAACCGTACCCGGAATCCCCGCAACAAGAGAATTTTCCTCACAGGTGAAATTTTCTGTGACTACTGTGCCCGCAGCTACCACTGTACCGGATTTAATATGGGCATTATTCATTATTATTGCACCCATTCCTATCAGTACATTATCCTCTATAACTGCTCCATGAACTATAGCATTATGGCCAACTGAAACATTTTTTCCTATTCTGGTTTCATAATTTACATTTACATGAACTGTAACGTTGTCCTGAAGATTTGAATTATCTCCTATATATATAGGATTCTCATCTCCCCTTACAACAGCGGAATCCATTATTGTAACATTGTCGCCAAGCGTTACATTTCCAATAATCACAGCCGTGCCGGCCATGTACAAGTTTTTGCCTGTTTTTATCATCTTTGGTAATACCACAAAAATAAATAGATTTATGTTTAATTCTGATTATTATAAATTAAAGAAGTTGAGTTAAAGAGATATTTTTCTTCTTAATTCAGGAAATCATTTAACATATCCGCATAAACATAAATATTCTGCAGTTTCCTGAGTTTGATAATATCAATGCTTCAATGTAAATGTGATAATCCGATGATGAGTCAGTTATGTATCATAATATCATATTGCCTAATGTAATAAGCAAAATTCCAGAAAATTGCTTATAATTTTATATGATTCCTAAAAGTGTACTCAAAATAGTCATAATTGATCAGAAAGAAGAGCTTGGGAAATCGGATAAAATTGTTGAAAGAGAGATAGAATCATCTATACCTGTCTTATCGGGTTCCAGTACAGTAATTGTGAAAGGAGTCAGAAGGTGTGGAAAAAGTACATTATTAAGGCATATTATTAATAATAATTTCAAAAATGAATTCTATTACCTTAACTTTGATGATGATAGAATTGCAAGTTTCACGTCTGACGATTTTCAATATTTAATGGAGAGTATGATTGAGATATATGGCCAATACAATGTTATCTTACTTGATGAAGTGCAAAACGTTCGACGATGGGAATTATTCGTAAACAGACTGCTCAGAAGTGGAATGCATGTATACATTACCGGATCCAATGCCAATCTATTAAGTAAGGAGATAGGTACACATTTGACAGGCAGGCATGTAGACATTGAGTTATTCCCATTCTCGTTTCGGGAATATCTTTCTGCGACAGGTGATAATGTTCCGGCAAATGATGTATTCAGTACCTCTGATATTGCAAATACAGTTAATCGCGTTGAAGATTTTATGTATAACGGCGGAATGCCGGAAAGTGTCATCTTAGGAAACAGCCTTCCGATTTCTCAACTTATACCAGACATAATCCAGAAAGATATCGTGAACAGATACGCTATCAGAAGGCCGGCAGAGATAAAAATTATGACATCATTTTTATTGAATAACGTTTCAAATGAGATTACGTTCAGATCAATCAGTCGATCAACAGGTATTAAAAGTGAAACAACAGTACGAAAATATATTGATTATTTTAGAGAAACATATCTTATGTTTGTACTGGAAAGATACACAAAAAAAATTAAAGCATTCTCAAAAAGTCCAAAAAAAATATATTGCATTGATAACGGGCTTGTTATATTATTTGCACCGGGCAATAAAGGAAGGTTGCTGGAAAATATGGTTGCAGTACATCTGAGGCGGCATTCAGTTAATATTTATTACTTTAGAGATAAAGATAAAGCAGAGGTTGATTTCCTTATCCCCGATGAACAAATAGGAATACAGGTTTACTACGAACTTGATTCAAATAATATGAAAAGAGAGATAAGGGGACTGATAAGAGCAGCAAATCAAATATCTATAAACAAACTTATGATAATCATTTATAACCAGGAGGATGTAATAACTTATGACAATTATACCATTAACATTGTTCCCGTCTGGAAATTTTTGCTTTTCGATAAATATCTGAAAAATCAGTGATAATACTATATTTCTAAAAATTTCAATAAAAAAGTAATAAGTTTTTAGAGGTGTTTTTTAATTTTTTCTTTTAAAACTTCTTTTGGAACCACGCCTATTGAGCTATCCACAACCTTTCCGTTTTTAAAAAATATTATATCAGGTATGCTGTTTATTTTCATTATTTTTGAAATAAAAGGATTTTCATCCACATTTAATTTACCGAATTTAACGTTATTAAATTCATGCGATAATTCATCTACAACAGGAGATAAATATCTGCATGGTGCGCACCAGGCTGCCCAGAAATCTATCACGGAAAGTTTATCATCGCGGACAAATCCATCAAAGTTTCTGTCATTCAGTTCCACAGGCCCGGTATTTTTTGAAAATATATTCTTATCTTCCATTTTAATCACCTTATCTGCATATATTATGCATATAATGTAATACTTTAATATTATTTAATTTAACTTCTGGGAATTTCAATATGTCTTAGCATGGAAAATTTAAAAACATTTTTAAACGCATAAATAATACATAAAGGACATTAAATGGAAAACTATACTGTTCTGGATTTAAAACCTCTTGCCAGGGAAATCAGAAAGAGAATTATTGAGATGACTTTCAGTGCAAACAGCGGTCATCCGGGGGGATCGCTAAGTATTACAGACGTTTTAACTGCATTATATTTTAAGGAAATGAACGTTGATCCGGAAAATCCAAATGATCCGGACAGGGATATTCTTGTCATGAGCAAGGGACATGCATCGCCGGCATTATATGCGGTTTTATCACTCCGCGGATACTTTCCTTCAGAGCTTTTATCCGGTTTTAGAAAAATCAATTCCAATCTGGAGGGCCATGTGCACCGTGGAATACCCGGTGTAGAGTCATCAACAGGCTCACTGGGCCAGGGCCTTGGTGTTGCTGTTGGATTTGCACTTGCAGCCAAACTTGACAAAAAAAATAAAAAAGTATTTGCAATACTCGGAGACGGGGAAATGGATGAAGGCAATATCTGGGAATCAATAATGGCTGCAGGCAAATATAAATTGAACAACTTAATTGCAATTGTAGATAGAAATAGAATACAGCTTGACGGTTTTACAGAAGATATAATGCCGCTCAATGATATAGGAAAGAAGGTAGAGCCATTTGGCTGGGAAATTATTTATATAAATGGAAACGACATGGATGAAGTTATAAACGGAATAGAAAAAGCAAAGAAGGTAAATGATAAACCTGTATTCATAGTTGCAAACACAATTAAGGGAAAAGGAGTAAGTTATATGGAAAATAATCCGAAATACCACGGAAATCCACCGGCAAACATAGAAGAATTTGAACAGGCAATCCGTGAAATTGAGGCGAATTAAATGCAAAGTATTGAAAAAATGGAAAGTCTGAGGGAGGCATATGGAAAGGAACTTGCCTCGCTTGGAGAGAAAAATAAGGATATTGTCGTTCTTGATGCTGATTTATCATCCTCAACAAAAACAGGAATATTTGGTAAAAAATTCCCTGACAGATTTTTTAATATGGGTATTGCAGAGCAGTCCATGGTTTCTGCGGCAGCAGGGCTTTCATTATCAGGAAAGACTGTTTTTGCATCAACTTTTGCCGTATTTTTAAGCAATACATACAATGTTATAAGACAGTCAATATGCTATAATGAAGTACCTGTTAATTTCGTTGTCACTCACAGCGGTATATCTCTGGGAGAGGACGGGCCGACACACCAGATACTTGAAGATGTTGGTATGATGTCCGGCCTTCCCAATATGAAGGTAATTGTTCCTGTAGATTCTGTTGAAACAGTGAGTGTTATAGATTACCTTGCAGAAAAAAAGCTTTCACCTTATTATGTAAGACTTACCAGAGAGAAATTCCCTGTATTAAACAGTGAAAATTATGAATTTAAGGAGGGAAAGGGAGTTACTTTCCGCGATGGAAATGATATTACAATAATAGCATATGGAATAATGGTATCATTTGCATTAAAAGCTGCAGAAATATTAAAATCAAAGGGCATAGATGCCAGAGTTGTAAATATGTCATCAATAAAGCCGATTGACCGCGATATAATAATAAAGGCTGCAAAAGAAACAGGCAGAATAGTAACAGCAGAAGAACATTCAATATACAACGGCCTCGGGTCACGTGTGGCAGAGGTTATATCAGAGGAATATCCTGTTCCAATGATGAGAATAGGGATGCCGGATATATTTGGAAAAAGTGGAAAGGGAATGGAACTGTTTGATTATTTTCATATAGGAATAAATGATATAGCTAACAGTGTGGACCACTTCTTCAGGAGGGAATATAAATGAAAATATTTATAGATACAGCAGATATAAATGAAATTAGGGAAGCAAACGAGTTTGGATTGATAGACGGTGTAACAACAAATCCATCGCTTATGATGAAGGCTGCAAAGGGCGGCAGGAGCTTTAAGGATATTGCAACAGAAATTTTAAAAACTGTAAATGGTCCTGTAAGTCTTGAAGTCGTTGCGGAAAAAGCAGAGGATATGGTAGAACAGGCATTAAAGCTTTACAACCTTGGAAATAATGCTGTAATTAAGATACCTATGACATTGCAGGGATTAAAAGCCATGAAGGTATTATCTGAGAAGGAAATAAAAGTCAATACAACACTTATTTTTAACGCAATACAGGCATTGCTTGCTGCCAGAAACGGTGCAGCCTATGTTTCACCATTCGTGGGCAGACTCGATGATATAGGCGAGGACGGCATGGCCGTAATTGACCAGATAAAGACCGAATATACAAATTACGGATATAAAACAGAGGTTCTGGTTGCATCGGTGAGAAATCCTGTACATGTTTTAAGAGCAGCACTTATGGGTGCAGATGCAGTAACAATTCCATACGATGTTATAAAAAAGCTGACAATGCATCCAAAGACAGATGAGGGCCTGGCAAGATTCATGGATGACTGGAAAAAAGTTTCTCCTGACGGTTCTTTGCCCCTATAAATTTTTAAAATTTAATCAATAAAAATTATTATATTATAAACATTTTAGAAACATTATTTGTCTTATGGTATTATACAAATACACTAATAAACGGTACATCGCAGGAATACAGAAGCTGTAATGCATCCATTCTTCAGAGATATTTAACTTCAGTACAATCTTGTGGTTTCAAGATTTTTCATTGATATAGCCTCTATACCGAATTTTGTATGTATTAGCCTTGCAAAGTCATAGCATTTATTTCCATCGCCGTGGTTTATCAAAATTCTCTGCGGTCTTGGCTGCATGCCGGCTATAAAGTTTAAAAGCTCACGCTTGTTGGAATGGCCCGAAAAACCCTCCGCGTTTTCAACGGACATATTTATTTCGAACTTCGTGGATTTTCCATTGTCCGATAAAGTTATGCTTGTGGCTCCGGACTGTATTCTCCTTCCAAGTGTGCCGTCTGCCTGGTATCCTACAAAGGCAAGAGTATTCTTTGATTCAGCAGATAATGTTTTGAAATATTCAAGTACAGGTCCACCATTCATCATTCCTGCAGTTGCAAGTATAACCTTGCTTTCAGGTGAATCACATATTTCTATTCTCTGTTTCTTTGTTTCGACACTTGTAAATATTGGGCTGAGAAATGGGTTTTCCCTTCTTATCATAATCTGGTCTCTCAAATCTCTGTTCAAAAATTCCGGATATGCCGCATGTATTGCAGTGGCCTCCATTATCATGCCGTCAAGGTAAACTTTTGTATTTTCAGGTATCATTTTATTCCTGTATGCATCCTCAAGGACAAGCATAACCTCCTGGCTTCTGCCAACAGCAAATACAGGTATAAGGACAGAACCGCCATGGTCAAATGTCCTGTTAACAACATCTATTAATGTATTTGTAGCCTCATTTCTTGTAAAAGAATAATCATCCCTTCCAGCATATGTTGATTCAAGCATCAATGTCTCTACCCTTGGAAATCTATTTATAGCAGGGTTGAAAAGCCACGTTCTCTCATATTTCTGGTCACCGCTCAAAACAACATTATATAAACCCTCGCCTATATGTAAATGTACTGCAGCTGAACCGAGTATATGCCCTGCATTGTAAAATGTCAATCTTATATCCGGAGTAATGTCTGCAGTTTCATTATATTTTAATACAATTGTATGTTTTAATTCATCTCTTATATGCTTTGACTCATATGATAATTTGTGGTTCTCACTGTGTGATACTTTTAAATAATCATTTTGAAGAAGTGCCGCAAGGTCTCTTGTCGGTGCTGTTGAATACACCGGCCCGGTATAACCATATTTAAATAAAAGTGGCAATAAACCGGAATGGTCAAGATGTGCATGTGTTAATACAACGGCATCCAGAGATGTAAATGGCTGTATCTCCGGAGCATATAAATAAGGTGCCTCTTCCCATGGATGTTCGGGATCATTTATATTTATCATGCCGCAATCAACGAGTACCTTTGAATTATTTGTTGAAATTAAAGTTGCACTTCTTCCCACTTCTCTGTGGCCACCTAAAGCCGTTATTCTGATCCATGTCTCTCCGGGCATTGTCGGTGTGGTAAGTTTTATACCAAGATTATGCAAAAATTCTTTTCTTTCCTTTTTTACATCTCTTATATACTCTCTTACTTCCTTTACAGTCCTTGAATACATTGGCGGTGCCCTTACTATCCTCGGAGACCAGTTTGTTTCGGATTTAATGGATTTTATAATATCTATATTTGCCATAGTCGGCTCATCGACCTCAATTACAGCTTCACCTGTATCCGGCTCAAAATAAATATCCTGAAGCCCCGCACTCTCCGGAATTATTTCCCTTATTTTTTTATCTGCATCCTCTTCCGGAGACATGATGCTTGGGTCTGGCCGTATTGCAATTCTTCTTCTAAGTTCCTGTGCTATTTGCCTTGCAAGGTCATCTCTTTGTGAGAAAAGATTCTGATCTTTAGTATAAACAACTATTGTTGAGCCCTCATAATCTATCTCAGTAATGTTGTTATCCGGATACAGTCTATCAAAAATAGACCTTGCTTCGCTTAAATAATCTCGAAAAGACATAGTTAAACACCTTTAATGTAAAAATAAATTTATAAAACTAATTTTAATTTCTTCATTCTTGTTAATATTTCATCATCAGAAAGATAATTAAATCCCTTCTCAGGGTCTATAACTCCAATCTGGAGCATATTTCCGGAGGCTGAATCCCTCTGTTTTGCCACACTTATAGATTTTATAACAAGATCAATTGCATCGTCAAGTTTCATATCCGGTTTGTATTCTGATTCCAGAACCCCATATACAAAAGGAGATCCGGAACCTGTGCTTGCATATATATCCTCAACAGAACCGCCTGCAGCATCAATTGAAAATATATGTGGCTTTTTGTCATAACCTCCGACAAGCAACTGTACCATAAATGGAGCATATTTGGTCTGGTTCAGCATATTGGACAATAATGTTGCTGCTGCTTCTATTGGCATATTTATTTTTCTCTGAACACGGTACAATTCCATTTCTGCTTTCATGTATCTTATTAATGCCTGTGCATCTCCCACAAGGCCGGCTATTGTCATACCTGCATATGTATCAATTTTGTATAATTTCTGGGCACTTTTGTTTGATATAAAATTGCCCATTGTTGCCCTGCTGTCAGTGCCCATGATAACGTAATTTCCAGCTGTAATACCTACTGTTGTTGTTCCGGTTTTTAATGCTTCCATATAATTCCCTCTAACAATTATTACTTTCTAAATAGCTAATAATATATTTAAACTTTCTACAGACCCTAATTAACCTTATGTTTAAATATTTTATTATTTTTCTTCAAGTATCGTAGATATATGCTTTAATATTTCTCTCTCAAGAATTGTGCCGATGAATCTACCGTTCTGGTCAACAACAGCAACTATCGGCGGGTCATATTCCCTGAAAAGTTTAATAAGCTCGGTGGCAGGTGAATCACATTTTACCTTCAATGCAGGTACAATGTCGCCCTGACTTACCTGTAATGTCTTTAATTTATCTTCCCCAAGTGTAACCATATCACTGAGGCGCAGCTGCCCGAGAACTTTGCTCCTGGTATTTATAACTATTACAGCCCTGGAATTAAGATCTGTACACATTTTAAATGCAAGGCTTATAGGATTGTTTTTGTTTACAGAAACGGACTGAAAAGTTCCTGCTATATCACATGCCTTTAAATTTTTAAATTCCAAATTCATCATTTCCCATATATAGTTTGATTTTTTAATAGGAACCAGCGGTGCCCTTAAAGTAAAGAGAAAAGGTATTACAAGTGTTAACAATGTAATTCCTATCATTATTGCAGAATAGTTATATCTATCAAGAAGTCCAAGTGAGAGGGCAAGAACCAGCAGAGCTGAATCAACACCGCCGTGTACCGAAGTTCCAAATGAATTCTTCCATGCGCTTACGCCTGTAAATTTTGATGCAATTAATCCGCTTAATGGCTTAAATGCCAGGCCTGCTATAAATATTACAAGTCCAAGCAATATCAATGGAATGGTTATCTTAACAAAATATAAACCCAGGCCGACAAAAAATAACGGTTCAAAAAATCCATAAGTAATTGTTGAAACTTTCTCCGCGACTATAGGTCTCTCATTGATAAAATCTCTTAATAAAATACCTATAAATAAAGCCACAATAGCAGAATTAAAGCCATAAAGCTGGCCCACGAATCCCAGTATAAATACAAATGATATTATGACAGCTATAACAGTTTCATGTACCCGGTAGCTGGAATCAATCTTATATAGCATCTTTGTTAAGACATATTTAGAAAAAAGTATTATAAGGAAAATTGCAAGAAAAAGCTCTATTGCTATTCTAAATATATTGAAAAAAGTGATGGTTTTTCCATGCAAATCAGAGATAAATGAAAATAATATTACTGCAGATATTTCCATAGTTACAACCTGCTGGAATATTTTATTTCCTTCATCAGTTTTGTTTAATCCGGTATCACTTAAAAGGCGTGTCAGCGGCCCTGCACTGCTCATGCCTGCAATTAACCCTGCAATTGCTGCAAGCAGGAAGCTATGGAATATATAATACATTATTATTGAAATAAAGGTAAATGGCAATATAAACTCTGAAACACCTATAAATATATTTTTTCCATTAAGAAGGTCCTTCGTTTCTACGTTTTTGAATTCAAGTGCACCACCGGCAAAGAGCAAAAAATTAATTCCAATTGAAATAAAAAGGCTGATATTCGGAATAACTTTTACAAGTCCAAGAACACCCGGGCCGATGATAATTCCAAATATAATAGCTCCAACGTATGGCACAAGCTTGATTCGCTCGAACATTTCCTGGCCGAATTTGGAAAGTATAAGCAGAACACCGAGGAAAAGCAGTGCGAGCAGTGAATCAGAAATGCCATACATAACTTTAGATACAGTTATAGTATTTAATATTTCACAATAATTAACCAGTAATATGAGTTATTTGGTTTAATACAAATTTATTTCCAGTTATAAAATCTAAAATGTTGTCATATTTTAATAATTATCTCATAAATTACCGTTTAAAGAAATATTTATCTTAATTTTTATCTTTAGATTTTAACTTCTGTTAGATTATGTTATACTTTTTAATATAATTTGCTCCATGCAGGGTAAGGTTTAAGCATGCTGCCGTTTCTTTTCATTTTAATAGTCACAGTACAGTATTTTCACCTATGGTTAAATTAATTGCCTATTTTCGAAAGATTGTAAGATGTTAATTAATAAAAATACTTCGAAGTCATATATTGCTCATTTTCTTATTTTGCTATCCTTTCCGGCTTTTCTAACAGAATTCACGGTTTTCTGTTCAACAGATCGACAAATGCAGGGACGGCAAGGGATTATACTGTGATTTCAATTATCTGTAAATGAATTATTGTATTTTCACTCTCACCAATCAGATAGTTGTTTACCGTCATCTGACATATGATAATGTGATCTCTTGCGGCATTCCGGGCACTTCACGGCAAAGCGGTGTGCGCCTTCCCTGATAACTATACCGGCATCGGGATCAGCAAGGGAGTTAAACTGATTATAATAGAGGTCAAATTCATGCCCGCATTTAGGGCACTTTAAATGATATTCATAACTCATATTCATCAAATGTTATAATTTTCAATTATTTAAATACATCTGGATTAAAATAAATTTATCAAATTGGAGAGATAAATAATAATTGCATCTGTCTTTTTCTTATAAAATAAGGACAATTAACAGGAACAGGTTTATCCAAAAATTTTTATACGTTAAGCCAGTCAATTAATGAAGATAAAATGTACACTGCATCGGTGAATACCTAAAACACTTTTATGCCACACCTTGTTTTGGCATTAATAATTATCGGAATTATTCTCATAATTTTTGCATTGATTGTGCTATCCATTTCCAGAAATAAAAGTAAAAAGGCGACTACTGTATTAATATTAATTATTACGGGTATAATTATAATGGTTTCAGTGGACTCCGGGTTTGCCGTATATATAAATCTGTGGTATACCTGACATACTCCCACAGCTAAAGCATGTGGGCTTTCTGCTCAGATTATCGTAAATATTCCACATGTGATTTAGGAATTAGAGTATTCTATGAAATATGTGTATTTGTGTCACAGGAAATGCTGAAATATGGTGAAATGAATAATTGAAGATGACATGCTATGAAGAACTGTCTATCATTCAATGGTAATTGTTTTACAAATCTTTTCTGAATTGAACGACCCGTTCCATGAATTGCTGTCTAAAATTAAGGAAAAATTTAAAATGAAAAAAATAACATAACTGACTATTCAGACTATTTATCCCGGCTTTCGATATCTGACATTTCGTTTGCTTTCAGGAGCCGCCAGATTCATTGAGATCCGTGTTTTTCATTTTGATTCATGAATTGAAAAACGAATTTAAACTTTCATTTCTTTTTGTATTCTCTTACTGTGTGCAAAATTGTACAGGCTACATGTACGCGGAATGTTCATGGACTTGATTCGAGAACAGGCCATTAACTGAATGAAATGCCTGAAGGCATAGAAGCAGTTAATAATAATTGGGAAACATTATACGGGTCTATTGGTTTGACCACAACCGGATATATACAGAAAGAATATTATCACTGCTGCCCGGTAAGAACGGCGTGGGACAATGGATTTTCTAAATCAACAAATGTTTTCGCATTTTCATAGTGACCATGTCATTCCTTTCTCTTCAGGAAAATTTCAATGAATATGCAGATCCATAATTCTCATATATTCTGGGAGTTCTGAATTTCCAGAATTGTGGGGTGAAGGAATCGGGTCCATAGTGGTCAGCGAGATTGGAATCACTCCGGACCAGTATGGTGCAGTTAAATCGTTGGGATTTTCCTCAGGCTGACCTGATCTGATTTTGGCAGAAAATTCATCTATTTTTAAATGCAGAAGGCCAGTTGCACCCAACTCTTCTTTGGAAGGTCTGCGGCAGTCCTCCCATCTACCGGGAACAATTTTTTCAATGAGCTTCTCTGTGATCAGTATTTTTTCTCTTTCATCCTTAACTTCCTGCATTGTTCCAAAGATCATTACTGATCTATAATTCATGGAACTGCTGTAGGCGCTCTTTGCCAGGACAATTCCATCTAATATAGTAACAGTGACACATGTACTGGTTCCAGACTGAAGAATGCTGAACAACCTGCTTTTGTTAGACGAATGGATGTATAACGAGTTTTCAATCCTTACGTAAGTCATGGGGATGTTGAAAGGCTGCCCACCGTCATAGAAAGCTACGTGACATACAAGCCCCTCGTCAAGAATAGAATAAATGGTCTCCCTATCATAATTGGCCCTCTCAGGGTGCCTCCCCACTCTTGTTTTATCGTTTACCATTATCGATAACAATCTAAAATTGAATATTAAATTTTTCCCCGTCCTTTTCTACTTTATCAATTCTTCCGGTTCCTTCACTTTCGCTGCCCTGTTGCATGCATAATCACGGCAGACACGAATTTAAACATACTGTAAAATCCCGGCTTCCGGATTCGAACCAGAGACCTATGGATAACTGCGTTTCGCAGTGAACACTCTACAGTCCATCGCTCTACCAACTGAGCTAAGCCGGGTAGTACTTTATCCTAACAACGAATATAAATTTTAACATTTTAAAGGCTGGGAAAATATATAACCATGTATATTATTTAATGATATGTTATTTGCTAGAGTTACAGAAAAATTTAAGGAAATGGAAAATACAACAAAAAGGCTGGAATTAACATCAATACTTGCATCACTTCTCGATGAGGCTGGCGATGAACTTAAAAATCTTGTTTATCTTATACAGGGAAAACTGGCACCTGATTATGAAGGTATAGAATTTGGAATTTCAGAAAAACTTATTATTAAATCACTTTCAACTCTCTCCGATCTCAATGAGGAGGAAATTTATAAAATATTTTATAAAAACGGCGACCTTGGCACAACGGCAATGGAAGTCAGCAATAAAATACAGCAAAAATCACTATTCGGGGATGACCTAACCGTTACTTATGTTTATTCACAGTTATTGAAGCTTGCAAATACTTCAGGCCATGGAAGCGTGAAGGACAAAATAGGAATATACAATGATTTGCTGGTAAATTCAATGCCGGAAGATATAAAGTATATTACAAGGATTATAACAGGAAAACTGCGCCTTGGAGTTGCAGATTCAACAATTCTTGATGCTCTTATAACTGCATTTGGTGAAAAGGAATACAGTGACGATGTCGATACAGCATACAATTTTCATCCTGATATAGGCTATCTTGCAGAGCTGCTTAAAAATAAAGATATAGAAGATATAAAAAAAATCGGGCCTGAACCGCTTGTACCGTTCAAGGTTATGCTTGCAGAGCGCTTGAGAACACTTGAGGATATAAAACAAAAAATGGGCGGAATTGCAGCATATGAATACAAATACGACGGGCTCAGAACAGAGCTCCATAAAAAGGGCGATAAAATCAAGATCTTTTCCAGAGGTCTGGAGGAAACAACAGAAAATTTTCCGGATATTATCAAGAATTTTAAAAATTCCTTCGATTTTGATTCAATAATTATAGATGGCGAATCAGTTCCATACAATCCGGATACAGGAGAGCTGTTTCCATTCCAGATGGTATCAAAACGCCGTGGCAGGAAGTATAAATTATCAGAAACAAGTACAGAAATTCCACTTGTAATGTTTATCTTCGATATTCTGGAACTTAACGGTAAAACACTTACAGACCTTCCATACAATGAAAGGAGAAAAATACTTGAACAAAATTTCAAAGACAACGAATATTTCAAACTTGCAACACGTCTTGTAAGCGATAATGAGGAAGAAATAAATAAATTCTTTGAAAAAAGTATAGAGGATGGATGCGAGGGCATAGTTGCAAAAAATATTTCTGAATCGTCTATTTACAGGGCGGGCGCAAGGGGCTGGCTCTGGATAAAGTTCAAGCGTGATTATCAGGCCGAGCTCGCTGATTCCCTGGACCTTGTTGTTGTCGGTGCCTTCAATGGCCATGGAAGGAGGGCAGGTACCTACGGCGCGCTTCTTATGGCATCATACAATGAAAAAAATGATACATTTGAAACGTTTACAAAGCTCGGAACTGGTTTTTCCGATGATTTATTATTTTCACTTCCGGAAAAATTTTTGGATCTTAAAAGCAAGGAAAAACCTGCCAGAGTTGAATCAAAAATGATTGCAGATGTATGGTTTTATCCACAGATTGTTATGGAAATCCAGGGAGCAGAGATTACAGTGAGTCCAATACATACCTGTGCATATAATGTTATAGAAAAGGATTCCGGCCTTGCACTGAGATTTCCAAGACTCATAAAAATAAGAGATGACAAAAAGCCGGAAGATGCAACATCCACAAAAGAAATTGTTGAAATGTTTAAAATGCAGAAAAAAACAAAATAAAAAAATTAAATTTAATCTTCGTTATCGTCGTCTTTATTGAAACTTCTTCTGTTTCCATAGCGCTGGTTTCCACCATTTCCACGGTATCCGCCATTGCCACGGTTGTTATTATCATGATTGTTATATCTGTTATTATACTGATATTCGTATTCCTTTTCGCTCATGTCGAGTTCTTCATTTGGCTCAATCTCTTCTTCTGATTCTGCCATTGAACCATATTTCCCGACATTAAGTCTCATATGTCCTCTTAACAATGATATATATCCGTTGTCGATTTTTAATGTCTCTCCGTCTCTTATATCTTTGGTCTGGTCGTCCCACAGAGTCAGAACTATCTTGCCGGTATCATCGGCAACTGTAACTTCGCTGACAGCTTTGTCCTCACCAAATCTGGTCTTTATCTCTTTTGGCTCACCAAGCACTACAACCTTACCAATGACGTTTACACGCCTTGATGAAGGAGTTAAATCCTTAATTTTGGTTATTTCATCCATACTATTACTTCCTTTAATCCTTTCGGACACATAATAATAATTAACGGTTATTTAAACATATTTATTTTTTAACCATCTCTAAAAATATTGCACATCAATTATCTTTTAAATAAATTATAAAAACATTATGTCAATACTCTGTTATGATCTTTAAAGTACATGGCATACAGAGCGGCCGGATGGACAGGGCATCCGCAATGGATTATCTCAAAAAATTTGAACCAGAATCCTCAGAAATAATTGTTTTTCCGGAAAAATTTATCACCGGTAAAATGAACCAAAAAGATTTAGAGGATTTAATTAACTGCATAAATTTTGACAATACAGTAATTTTGGGCAGTGTATCATTTTATGATAAGCGCCTCTTCAACCGTTCCATACTTTTGAATAATAAGAAAATTATTGGATTCCAGGATAAAATAAATCTTTATGGTATGGAGAAAAAAAATTATTCACCGGGCAGTAAAATTAGCCTTTTTGATGTGGGCGGACTTAGAATAGGCATACTGATATGCTATGACCTTGACTTCCCGGAATTGCCGAGATATCTTTTCATGCATGGCTGTGATTTAATAATTAATCCATCGCTGATAAGAAAAGATTTCCATTATGAATGGCATATATATGCACGGGCGAGGTCACTGGAAAACAGAATTCCGGTTATATCTATAAATTCAATTTCCGATGATTTTATGGGCGATTCCATAATTACAGTTCCTGTTGAAGAAACCAACGGTGTGAGATTAAAAGAGTATACCGAAGAGAAGAATGACCTTTCTGTTGAAATCAATACCGATACATATAAAGATGCCAGAGATAAAAGAATTAATGAGAATTATTTTAAGCCCTGATACTGTGATTATGTATATGTCCTTCCACACATAAAATTAGTAATCAATTGTTAATATAAAAATAATATAAAGTGGGGCTGGCCGGGTTTGAACCGACGACCACCTGGTTATGAGCCAGGCGCTCTACCTAGCTGAGCTACAACCCCATACGCCGTCAGTCGGGTTTGAACCGACGACCGCTCGGTTAACAGCCGAGTGCTCTACCAACTGAGCTATGGCGGCTTATTCAGGTTATTACATTTTTGTTTTTAATATTTTGCTTTTAAGTTCCAGTTTTACTATTCCCTGGTATAAGTCAGTACAAATTCACATAAATATTTTATTTAAATTTATGTAATAAAATTAAAATATTAAATCAAAGTTATCTTCTATTTTTCCATTTTCTGTACTGTCAATAAGTATTTTAATTCTGTACTTTTCCGGCATTATTGAATGATTATCCATTATATTATAATCATGAATAAAAAAGAATATTCCATCATTTGGGCCGCAACCTGCCGGGCTTAAATATACACTTATTTTCATATTCTCAAAATCTTTCAGGTCATCGGTATTAAGGTAATCATGAATTCCTTCAATTTTAAGTATTGTTGCATTCATTTTCATTTCATGGTCCAGGCCAAGCCTCCCTGAAAATTTTATTGACTTAACAGGTATATAACAATTTGAAACTTCAGGATTAACGGGTTTCAAAAGTTTTTCGCTCCTTAATATGGAATCCACAGTAACTGCCATGTACTGTAATCAATAACTCATTTATAAGAATTATTTTCTGATGTTAGAAGATTATCAACCCAGAATTTATCATTAAACCTGTCATCGCATAGCCATATATTGGATGAATCTTCAGGCGACCGTGTTGACCTCCCCGCTGCCTGTTTAACCTTTATGAGTGCGAATTCATAATATAATGTATTATACATATTATTCTTTAATATTTTTTCGAGATATCTTATTTTGTCCTTTCTATAATCATCCAGTGGAATCAGTGGAAGCCCTGCTATAACAACATCACTTACAAGGCTTTTTCCATTATTTACAAGCTGAATTCCTTCTAAAAGTTTGCCGCCATGGACTGAAAATATCACAATTTTTTCCTCATATGCTTTTTCTGCCACAAAGGAGAAAGAAATTTTTTTCGATTCAAAAATAACACGGTCCCTCATATTATCCGGCCAGAAAGTGCTCAGTCCGGGCTCTTTTGTATAACTGTCTCCAAACATTATTTTATATGAAGGTACTGCAACAATAACGCTTTTCTCGGATTTCGCAAATATATCGAGAACAAAGTCTGTGTATTTTTTTAACATTGAAGACCATGCTTCCAAATTTTCCCTGTATCTTCCAAGTGTGGTGTATCCATTAACTATGATATATTTTTTATAGCCCCCCGAATTTCTGAATGTTTTATCTACATTAATATATAATACATTTTCCATATTCCATACATTTGTTATATGATCCTCGGAAGGCAATGTTCCTGACATGAATATTACCGGAATATCATTCAAAAAATTAAGATAACCGGAAGTATCATAATACATTAATTTTAATTTTAATTCCTTACCATTAACATTTTTCTCCGAATAAATACCTCCATTTTCCATTCTCTGGTAATCATATAAAAAATTATAAACTGAATTCAGGTAGTTTCTCTCCCTCTTTTTAACAGGGCGTTTGTCATTCATTTCATCAAATGCCTCTGCATATTCTTTTAAGGGTTCCAGATCTCTTATCCTTGATATAAATTCGCCGCTGAATTTGAATGATTTCAGGCTATTTGTCATGGCTGTTGAGCTCATGTTTGCCATTAGCCCTTCAAGAATTAAATTTGCCAGGATTCTGTTATAGTCACTGTTTTTATTAACCGGGAAATTTTTAACAAGGAGATCAATTGCCCTGCTTACACTCACCGATTGAAGTGCCCTGCCGAAGTTTTCTATTACCGAATCAAGGTTGTGTGCCTCATCAAAGACAATATTGCACTGATTAAGGTCAAGCATTTCCTCCCCGTTTGTTCCATGAAAGACATTGAATCTTATGGAAGGATTCAGTAAATAATTATATGTCATTACTATAATTTGTGCATCAGGAAGCATTGATCTTACGGAATAATATGGGCAGTAGCTTTCCATTTTATCACTGTCATTGGCAACAAGATTCCCTTTTGTATCTCTTGCAAGATTTCTTCTATTTATATCCCTATTTACCATCTCTGTTGCATTAAATATAATTTCCTCAAGAAATTTTTCAGGCGATGCCACTGTCATAAGATCTATTTTTTTTGTTTTATCCTTTAGCGGACAGCCCTTGCATACATTTCTCTGCCCGTCTTCTTCAGCATCATACCATCTTTCCTTTAGCGGGCATAGCTTACTTTTTCCAAACATATAAAGAACCGGAATATTGAAATACTTTCTATTATCCTCATATAATCTTGTAAATTCATTATGTGTTCTTGTAAGATATATCATTTTTTTGCCTGTAAGAAATGCAAGATAAAGTATAAAACTCGTCTTTCCCGATCCTGTAGGTGCCTCAACTGCTATCTTATTTTTTTCATCCAGATTTCGGGATACTGTGCTTATAAGAGAATCCTGCCACTCCCTTGGAATAAATTTTTCCATTTAATACAGATTATTAAATCATATAATTTAATATTCATTATTTATAGCAATGCTTAAAAAGATAAATATATCTATTTAGCATCTACCCTTTCAAGTGATCTAACGAATAATAAATGGTTTCTTGGATATATTCTTTCAAATGCAGCTGCGGGACTGACCACTCCATTAATTCCTTTATTTGTCGTTTTCTATCTAAAGAGCAATGTGGAATATGTTGGTATTGTTTCTGCTATTGCATCTATGGCATCCGTACCTGCACTGGTGATGTGGGGTAATCTTTCTGATAAAATAAAGAGAAGGAGGGTTTTTATTTTAATAGGTTTCTTCGGCGCCTTCCTTTCGCTGTTTTTAATAATATTTGTCCATACAATGACTTCTTATATTTCTGTGCTTATACTTTTCCAGATCCTGGCAATGGCCAGCGTTCCTGTTGCAACATTATTAATACTCGAGAATTCAGAACAGAAATCATGGGGCCATGTCATGGGAAAATTCAATAGCTTTAGCGCCCTGGGAACTGTTTTTGGTCTTGCTGTTGGTGTATTGATACTTGTATTTTTTGGCAGCAACAGTTATACTATTTTACCATATATGTACCTGATTTCAGCATGGTTTTATCTAGCAGCAGGAATAGTATCAATGCTTGTTTTAAAGGAGCCAAAAAGTGTTATAAACAGGGAAAAGATAGGTTATATCTATGCTTTGCATATTATTGAGCGAGTGCGTTATTTTCCAACTCATATAGTTCATATACCGGGCAATGACAAAAAAATTGCAATACCGCCAAAACTTAAAATATATCTGCTCACAACGCTCATACTCATGTTCGGCTTCCAGCTGTTCTTTACGCCATATCCTGTATTTATTATAAGGACTATGAATGCAAGCGATAATGATATTTATATTATGTATCTTCTTAACAGCCTGTTCAGTGCTGCAACATATATACCTGCCGGGAAATATATAAATTTTATTGGTGCAAACAGAATGCTTAAAATTTTTACATCAATAAGGGTATTTTTATTTATTGCTATGGGAATATTCTCATTTTTTATTATTAACTCTTTTTCATACCTTATAATTTTTATAATTATGTACGGTATTTTTGGCGGGCTCTGGAGTTTCATAGGTTTGAGCGAGGTTACAAGTATATCCAATATGGCAACGCAAACAACCCGCGGAAAAGTAATTGGCTATTATAATTCACTTAATGGCGTTGGCCAGATAATCGGTGCCGCCTTGTCCGGGTTTTTGGCATATGATATAAGTTATTCCGTGGACTTTATTCTTTCCGGCCTGGTGGTTCTTACCGGAGTCATTATACTCACATCATCACATCCACCGGATATCAATTTACCTGTAAAGTCATCGACATCTCAATCCTGAATACGTTTTATTAAAAGATGGAATAAATTCCCAAATCCATCCTTCCATGTTCTCAATTTTGGCTTTGAGATTCTTACACCGTATTTTACCGGTATTTCAATGAGTTTTCCATATTTCATAGCCTCTATTTTTATATCCTCTGAAAATGACATACCGTTGCTAAGGTTTTTCATATTCTTATAAATTGATTTATAAAAAATCCACATGCCACTCTGTGAATCGTTAAGATTATGGCCAAATAAAATCCTCATAGCTGTATTAAGTATGTTATTTCCAACGAAATGCAGCATTGTATAATTATGCGGCGTCCTCAATGTCATCCTGTCACAGGATATGAAGTCCACGCGATCTATTTTTAAAATTTCAATTAACGGTGCCGCTATTTCAGCCGGGTATGTTCCGTCACCATCCATGCATACAATTATTTCTCCTGTAGCCTTTTCCAGTCCTGTTTTATAAGCAAGCCCGTAACCCTTTAAAGGCTGTTTTATAACATTTGCTCCATTTTTTGTGGCAATTTCAACAGTAGCATCTGAAGAGTTTGTATCCACAATAATGATTTCAATATCGGCAATTAAATTTTTAAGTGTTAAAATGACGGCTTCTATGGTATTGGCCTCGTTAATTGTGGGAATAACCGCCGAAACTCTCATCGTATGGTATATACTAAATAGTATAATTATTTTTATATACATCTCTTTAGTAATACTATTTCATAATAGGTGTTTTTACGACTATTAACCGGATGAGCGAAAATCCAATTTTGAAAAGGGATTAAACCGGCCATTTTATAGAATAATTTGCCGGCGCGGGCTATAATGGCGGATTAAAATATTTTTCATGTATGGCTTATATCCCTAAAATAAACCGGCATGGGACGGAAGACAAAGTGCTCAGATCTGATGAGGCCACGTTGAATAAAATCTATAATACCTTTAAAAAAATATATTAAAAGTAAGCCTTCCTTGTCAGGTTGCGGTATGTCTTCCACTCATGCCTTACTATTGGATTTATATCTTTTTTATCTGCAATTGCTTTTTTGACAAAATTAATAGTTCTTGAATCAGAAGGATACCCGGAACCAAAATCACCATATATTTTGTGGAGCTTTTCTATTTCTGTATCTCTTATGACCTTTGCTATGATAGATGCTCCGGACACCTGTGGATATATTACATCTGCTTTGTGTTTGCAAATTATTTCTCTCTCTGTCCTGATTTTTAGTTTCTCCTGAAGCCTGATTTCATTAACATCGAAACTGTCGACGTAAATTTCAGCGTCAGGAGGTACCACGGATGCAAGTTCTACTGCATAATTTTCTTCCAGTACGTTCAATTTTTTTAATTTTACATAACTGTCTATTTCTGAGGGCTGGATTATTAAATATTTATGTTTTTCTTCTTTTAACTTTTTATAAATATTCATTCTTCCGGCAGGTGTTAACTGTTTGGAATCCTTAACATGAAGTTCCCTGAGGGTCTGATCATCCCCGCACAAAATTGCCATAACCATTGGACCAATCAGTGGGCCCCTGCCTGCCTCATCAATTCCACATTTCATACCCGTAAATCGTTATATTTATATTAAAGTTTAAGAATTTTTTAGATAAATTAAATAAGCCATGAATATTAACAATTTTATAATTCCATAAAGAGAAGCTGAGAAAATGAAAACCTATAACTATGAAGATAAAGAAATAGAAATTACAAATAAATTCGATTATAAACATATTGACGATTTTGTGAATGCCGCAAATGCTAAAGGCATGGATTTTCAGTTAATGGCACATTATTTTCCATTTCCATATACCCGGGAAGATGCAATTACTTTCATAGATAAGAATAGAGAGTATGATGAAATTTTTGAAATTGATTTCTATATTTATTTCAATAAGAGTTTTGCCGGTGTTATCGGAATATCAGATATAGACAGACTTAATTTACGTGCACATACCGGTTACTGGATCGCTGAGAAATATAGAAATAATGGAATAGCAAAAAGATCGCTTAAAATTGTAATTGAATTCGCAGCCAGAGAATTAAAACTACACAGTCTATATACTAAAACTCATGTGGATAATATTGCATCAATTAATGTTTTATTATCGAATGGATTTAAATTATATGGCATAGAACCGGATTCATTCTATTTCAATGATAAATTTTATCCTGCAATGCTGTTTTCGCTGCAATTATAATATAGAAATACATACAGATTAATAATTTAAATTATATTAATATTCCAACTTATATGAATATAGCAACTTTCAACCTTAAAATATAGTTATATACACATTGCTGTTTATTCTTAATATATTGGATTTTATAAAAAACTCTTAAAATTAATGGAATTATGTTATTTTTTCATAAATTTTTACCTTTACATTTATGACATTATCTGTCAGACATAATCTATTACCGGAACAGAAGAAAATCCCTTAAATTGTGCCATATCTTAAACCAGTAACGGTTCATGGTAATGTTTATTAATAATAATTATATACATTTGACTATATGACGAAATACGTTTTAGTCTCGGATTCAACTCTGAGTTATGACTATAGAAATTTTCCACTGTTAGATTTTTTACCATGTGCACCTGGCGATAAAATTCCGGGTCGTGTATATAGATTCCTGAGGGGTCCTGCACCTGAAGCACTGCCAAATGGCGAAGCAAAATATGCACCATACGCAGTAAGAAAGATTGAAGCAGCACTGCTCAGGGATAACCCAAGGAAAGATGTTGCAGTGGCACATATGGATTATCTTTCAAATTTTATAAAAGAGGATACAGAAATTATAGGAGTTTCTACAATGGACCCGCTTGGCATAGGTCCAACAACAATGTCATATGCAGCACTTTTCGGTGGCAATCTCGATTCCTGGGTAAGAAGAGAATGGGACATACTTATAGAAAGAATAAACCAGGTGAGAAAGGGCAAAAAAGCAAAACTTGTTATTGGTGGTCCCGGAGTCTGGGAATTTACAGTTTTAAGGGATGAAATAGACAAGTATCATTTTGACTACGTTGTCTCCGGTGAAATGGATGACATGATGTCTGAATTGTTCAGGGAAATAGAACACGATGACATAGACAAAAGCAAGTTTGAAAGGGGATACAATTCATATGATGATCACTTCAGGCGTGTTGTCAAGAACGATGATCTGTTTATAGGCCGTGGTACAGGAATAAGGGCATATCCGGCACTTGAGGATATACCGGAGATAGTGAACCCCGCCTCAAAAGGAATGGTAGAAGTAATGAGGGGCTGCGGCGTTGGCTGTGATTTCTGCGAGGTTACATTACGTCCCACAAGGTATTATCCCCTGGAAATGATAAAGCACGAAATAGAGGTAAATGTGCGTGGTGGAAACGACCATGCATGGCTCCATTCAGATGAGATATTCGAATACAAACATGAAAAAATGTTCACACCAAATCAGGATGAATTGACAGATTTGATGAAAATGGTAATGTCGGTAAAGGGCGTTACAGGGTCAAATCCAACACACGGTAGAATATCAATTCCTGCAGCTTTTCCTGAATTAATAAAGAAACTCAGCGAAATTCTGAGAGCAGGTCCGGACAACTGGATTGGTATCCAAACCGGAGTAGAAACCGGAAGTGATTCTCTTGCACTGAAACATATGCCAAACAAGACCATGCCATTAAGAATAGGTCCGGACGGCTCATTCCGCGAAATTGTCTGGGAAGGAGTTGAAAATGAAACAAAGTATTACTGGAGATCAGCATTTACCATTCAGGTGGGCCAGCAGGAGGAAACAGTGGAGGATAACTGGGATTCTATAGCAATGATTAACCAGTTAAGCCATTCATATGTTGATGGCAGGCCATTTGAATTCACTGTTACGCCTTTAGTAAACGTACCCCTTGGAAGGATAAAATCAAGGAATTTGAATACAATGCTTACGGCTGACCAGCTGGGTGTTTACTATGCCTCATACAGGCATCTTGCTAAAATGGCAACAAGGGACGGTTTCAGGGATGCTCACGGAAATATATTTGCAAGGGTTGGAACCGGGTCTATTCTCGGTTTTGGCGGTGAGCTCATGCTAAAGGTCGTTGAGAAAATTGCAAAGAAAAACGGTGTTAACATAGAAAAAGTAAAGAGATGGGGAATAGAAAACCAGAAAGAAATTTCATCTATCAGTATGCTTTCAAGGGCATAAATATTTAATTTATCCCAAATATTTTTGATAAAATGATAAATGAAAGAAATGAATATTTAAACTATATATATTTATATTTTATACACGTGGTATGGTAAATTATAGTTTTTTAAAAAAGCTTCTTGTGGTAGGCGAAAAAAATTTATTATCAAGACTATCCGATTATCCAAAGATGGGAATAGAATCCTCAAAAAATCTGATCGAAATGCTGAGTGCACAGGATAAGAATATAGAATTATATAATCAAACCATACGCTCCATAGAAAAAAAAGGAGATGAACTGGATATAGATTTCAGGCATGAGGTAACAAGCGGTGCTATTAGCTCCAGTTTGATGGATAATATTCTCGCATTAATAGAAAAATGTGATGATATACTTGATAAAACATACTTTGTAAGTAGAGAAATAAACAGATTTAAGCTGAATTATATTGTAAAAGACAGAGAAAAAGATATAATTACAAAAACAAATGTCAGTTTTATTCAAATATTAAATGAAAATATAGATGCTCTTGAATATGTTTATTCAATACTGAATGAGAATGACCTTGCCAAAATGAGACAGGACAGAAGAAATATAGAAAAAATAGAGGAAGACGTTGATGAATTAAAAGATGGAGTTATAGACTATACATATAAAATGTCTGAAAATATGTCATACCTTGTTTTTGAGCACTTAAATACGCTTGCTCATAAACTTGATGATCTGCTTGATGACTGTGAGGATATATCCGATCTGGTTTTCACAATTATGCTGTCGGTGACAAGTTGATTTTTTTTATATTTTCTTTAATTTTGACCTTTCTTCTCACACTCTTAGTATCAGGAAACAATCTCTCTGCTGCAGTTGGTACTCTAATAGGTTCAAGGGTGGTTGGCAGATATGCAGGTGTTTTAATAGGTGCAGGCGGTTTCTTCCTTGGTCTTGTAATTGAAGGAAGATTTCTTCATGGCGCAGCTATCTCTCTTATTCCCCATTCATATTTTTATATATCATATGCATTTTTTATCTCGTTTATTGTCTTCTTTTTTGCAAATATAGCGAGGGCACCATTATCTCTGACAATGGCACTTGCGGGTACTGCCCTTGGTATAGATGTAAAAATTGATTATCCTTTTGATAGTAGTTTTGTTTTATTAATGATTATTTTCTGGATTGTTGCACCTGTCATATCAATTATAGTATCGTACATAACAGAAAGGTCTATTTTCCACAGAAATTTTAAGAATGTATGGAATGTTGCAAGAGATTTAAAATTATTAATACTGTTCTCATCATTTTTAACAGCATTCACCCTGGGTGCAAATACGCTCGGTTTCATAGCAAATGTGGAGGGATTTAAACTTATAACCATTCTTATCATGACATTAGCTATATTCCTGGGATCATTTTTCCTGAGCAGCGGCGTTATTAAAAGAGTTGGAGAAGAAATGTATTCTATGAGATATTCAAACGCACTCGTCTCACTTGTAATATCCTCAGTGCTGGTTGAAATAGCTACTATATTTGCTATTCCATTATCAAACACACAGACCCTGACATCAAGCGTATTCGGTGTTGGAATTTCATATAAATACAGGGCAATTTATATGAAGCCATTTTTTATAATAATACTTACCTGGATTATTTCTCCGGGCATAGGATTTATACTCGGATACCTGGTTTAATTTTAACTTTGTGATCGGGGTCATTCTATGAAAGTTTGCAGATCATATACTGTGCGTTAAATTATCTATTCTGCCCCCATCTATGACAATAATCTGTCCATTCATATATCTTGAATCATCAGTTGCCAGGAACAGTGCCGCATCAGCAATATACTCCGGTTTTCCGGTCATACCGAGTTCAGTTCTCGATTTAAATAATTTCTGCAGCTGAAATATTTCATTCTGCGTTTTATTTCCTATAGTCATGTCCGATTCAATCCATCCCGGAGCTATTGCATTTACCCTCACATTAAAATCCATAAGGTCAAATGCCAGTCTCTTTGTCAGCATTGCAACACCTGCCTTGCTTATAGAATAAAATGTGGTATTATTTGCAGATGTACCAACACCTGCGTTGGATGCCATATTTATTATAATGCCATGGCGCTCCTTGAGATCTTCCATGCACTCCTTTGCCGTATAAATCTGTCCCATCAAATTAATATCAAAGGTGCGTTTTAAACGTTCATCATCAAATTCATTCCATGAAAACAGGTCAAATATTCCCGCATTATTTACAAGTATATCGATTTTACCCATTCTTTCATGTATATCTGAAACCATCTTTTTTACATCATCATGAATTGAAACATCAGCTTTGAATATTTCAGAACCCTTCAGTTCCTGTTTTAAATCATCTGCAGCCTGCTTATTTTTTGTATAATTTATAGCTATTCTCGCACCCTCGGATGCAAATTTCTGTGCTATGGCCCTTCCAATGCCGCGCGAGCTTCCTGTTATCAGTACAATTTTACCATCAAGTTTGTTCATATTCAATTATACACTACAGTTATAAAAATTTTAGTAATTGATGTTAATGAAATATAAACAAAAATATAAGCAGTTTTTCATTCAAAGAGTTTAAATACGATTTTTAACTTTTATTGTTGATGATTAACAACTATACTTCAGTTTATAAAAAACAGCATTATGGCCTTGTTGGCAACCATTCCGCAGTAAAGGTTTGCCACTGGACAAAGAGTGAACTTCTGGGCAAGGCTCCATGCTATAAAAACACATTTTATGGTATAAAATCACATCAGTGCATACAGATGACACCTGCACTTAACCAGTGCTCAGAGAATTGTGATTTCTGCTGGAGATTTCAGGGCTTTGATTCAATGCACATTGATAAAGAAGATGATCCTGAATTTATACTTGACGAGAGCATAAAAGCGCATTTAAAGCTACTATCGGGATTTAAGGGAAATCCAAAAGTAACAAAGGAATTATTTGAGGAAGCATCCCATCCCCGGCACATGGCAATATCATTAACCGGTGAGCCCACGCTGTATACAAGACTCGGTGAATTAATAGAAGCTGCAACAAGGCGCGGCATCACAACATTTGTTGTAACGAATGGAACAATGCCAAAAGTTCTGGAAAATTTAAATCCCCTTCCAACTCAATTATATGTCACAGTTGCTGGCCCAACAAAGGAAATATTCAACGATGTTTTGCATCCTGCAATAGGAAATGCATGGGAAAATTTCAATAAAACACTGGAAATCCTTCCATCACTTGATACAAGGAAGGTTATAAGGCATACTTTAGTTAAAAATATCAATTTTCCATATCTTGATATGTATGAAAAGATGGATCGTCTGGCATCACCGGATTTCATAGAATCCAAAGGTTATGTCCATGTGGGTCAATCTGCAGGAAGGCTTACGGCCGAAAATATGCCATCCCATGATGAGATAATGGAGTTTTCATCTTCACTTGCGGAAATGCTAGGTTATGAAAAATATGCAGACAGATACGAAAGCCGTGTTGCTATGATAGCAAAGGATCCGTCAATGGCAAAAATTGATGTTGATGTTGAAATCAAAAAAACACTTGAAAAGATGGAATCAATAAAAAATTGATTATTTTATCTCAATTTTCTTGAGTTGTTTTTTTTCTGTACTGGTTTCTGTGTTTGCCATTACTCTTTTCATGCCAAACCTTAAAAGTTCCATACCGCCGTCCAGAAACTTCTTGCTCTGATCAAGAAGAGTATTTACAACATGTGGGACCTCTACATTTATCTGAATTACAGTTTTTTTATCCATAGATGATAATTAACTCAATTCTATATATAGATATCCATTTCTCAACTCGGCACCTGATGGTTGCATATTTGCCATGGTCTGTGGAAGGTAAAGTATTCTTTTCCAGTTTTTTACCTCAACTATTAATTCCCCTGATCTATTGTAAAGATTAAGGTTATCTTTTGTGGCGAATGGCAACTTAAGTTTTACCATACTTTTTCCATTTTCCCGTACAAATTCTACAGGTTTACCTTTATAGAATACCTGCAATGGATCAAGTTTGTCATACATATCATTACCAAATTTTAAAAGTTTTTCCTGGCCAAGCAATTCGTATGTCTGTAAATAGCTCTTAAAAATCTTTATTTCAGGAAAAGAAGCATCAAGATCATTTATTATACCGGACTGTGATTCACGCCATTTCTGGAAGAAATCACCGGTTTCCTCCGGGTAAATCTTGTTTGCAATAAGAGCATCCACCGGATATCCGTAAAGCTGTAGATATGTAAACGCCCTTTTTGTTTCATTAAAAGACATCTGATCGGCATTTGTAACCAGCCTTATTGATGTTATATCCGGGTTCTGCATAATGTCATGAACCTGTCCAAGATCATCATAGAGCTTCTCCGCGTTTTTAAATACCTTATCGTTTGGCATTGGTATTCCTGAAAACGGTCTCATAATTGGTCTTGCAATCTTTGCAGCAGTTCTGCTTATGGGAAAAACCTTTTCCATGTACCATCGCATTACCTCCGGAAATGAGAGCATTCTCAATGCCTCTCCTGTCGGTGCGCTGTCCACAATTATCGTATCAAAAGCTTTGTTAGTTACATAATCATTTATATAAAGCAGATAGGTAGCCTCCTCAAATCCCGGAAGTATGGCTATTTCATCTGCTGATATGGGATCAACGCCCTGGTACTGGAATAATGCAGTTAAGTATTCTCTTAAATCACTCCAGTGAGACTGTATTGCATCATTAATATTGATTTCCTGTGCATAAAGATTTTCAGAAATTTTAGTTGGTTCAGATTTAAGTTCTTTCTGCAGTGAATCACCGAGACTGTGTGCCGGGTCCGTTGACATTACAATAGTTTTGCTCGTTCTAGCCGTTATTGCTGCAGTAGCTGCAGCCACACTTGTCTTGCCTACTCCTCCCTTTCCTGTATAAAGTAAAATTCTTACCATTATATTACCCCCGATTCATTTATTCTATCAACAACAATCAAAGCCAGATCCATGAGAAGGTCCACATCATCGGACCTTCCAATATTATTTAAATTCTCCACAGATTTAAGAATATAATCCTTCGCCACCTGAAAAGAGTAGTCCAGAGAACCTGTTTTGAATATTATTTCCCTGAATCTGGCCTTAAAGTCAGTTTCCCTGTATCTTCCATTTAATATATCCTTTAATATAGATATATCCGAATTATTTCCATTTTTCAATGCATGTATTATTGGTAATGTTATCACATCATGGTTTAAGTCCACCATTGTCGGTTTTCCCATTTCCTTTTCATTGCCCACAATATCAAGAATGTCGTCAGTAATCTGGAATGCCATACCCATGTTATATGCGAAATCCCTCAATTTTTTAGATACATTGCTGTCAGCTTTAGCTGCAATAGTGGCACCCTGTGCACATGCGGAAAAGAAATAAGCTGTCTTATTTTTTATTATTTCTGTATATGTATCAATGCCGAGATTTAAATTTCCTATGTTTAATGCTTCTATAATCTGCCCCTCAGCAAGATGGGAGGATCCATCTGCCATGACCTTTGATACTGCCGGACCATATCTTGATCCAAGTTCATATGCCTTTGCAAATAAATAATCTCCGACAACAATTGCATTGTCACTTCCTTCTCTGTATACAAGTGTTTCCCTGCCGCGTCTGTAATTCGATTTATCTATAATATCATCATGTATAAGACTTGCAGTATGTATTAATTCATAACCTGTGGCAAGATCCAAAATTTTTTCATATGATTCATTACATGATATTTCATAAGATAAAATAGTTAACAGCGGCCTGAATCTTTTTCCGCCCGCCTCAATAGTGTATTTAGCCATTTTATAAAGGTAATCCTGCTCTGTTTTAACAGAATCCAGCAATCTAACATTTATTTCATCGATCTTATCACGCAAACCGGATTGCCATTCATAAAAAGTTTTCATTCAAACACCAGATTTAAATGACGTATTGGAAATACAAATTTAAGGTTTTGTAGTTGTTTGATAAAAATAATTATTTTTGAAGTATTATTTCTATTGACGAAACATTAGAAGGACCATTCTCGCCCTCAAGTACCTCAGTATCAAGTTTTATACTCTCGTAATGAGCACTTTGAACGAACTTGTTTTTTGTAATCTCTGCAATATCAACAGCCTTGCTTATAGCCTTGCCCCTTGCCTTTATAGCTATCCTGTTTATATCTGCATTATTAAACTGTGTCACAATGGCAAGTACATAGTTCATAGTTGGTTTCTTACCCACAAAGATTGTATTTTCTTCAGACATGTTAATACCTCTTATGGTTATTTACTCAAAATATTTAATTATATCGTTATATTGTTATTTTAACCTAACCAGTGTATCTGTATTTATTACTCCATTCAAATCCCTTATTTTGTCAACTTCCATATTGAGCTCATCTATTGAGCTCTTGCTTATACGAACTGCCACATCAATCCTGCCTGAGAATTCATATATATCATCGTACATCAATTTCAATCTGGAAAGTGCAGTAGATGCAAGCTGCGAATCAATTTCTATCAATACTATAGCATCAATAGAAGCAGACGTCTCAACTGTAAACTTCCTTATAATTCCTGAACTTTTAAGGTTTATTATTCGTTTTCTTATAGTTCCCTCCGAAACATCCAGTCCTCTGGCTATTTCCATATTTGTTTCACGTGAATTTTCCCTCAAAATGTCAATTATCTTAAAATCAAGTTCGTCCATGATATACTATCGATTTAAAAGATTTAAATTTATTTATACGAATATTTTATTATCTGTACAAACCGCGGTCTTCATGAGTGGGCTTTTTTATTGATGTTTTCGCAACACGCATCATTCTCATCATCGGTACAGCATTTATGTTATACTGTGGCAGGCCAGTGTTAGGATCATTGCCAACTTTCATAATTGCCATGATCTCAGTTTTTATTTCAAGTACAGTGCCGTCATCCAGCGTAACTCTGATCCATTTTGGTTCCTCATCGAGTTTAAAGCCAATTACACCATTATTATTATCATCTTCCATAATACATTAATTATTGTTTCTATAAATATAATCTTACTGTATGTTTGATTCCAATTTTTTATTGTGTCTTAAAAAAACTTATTAATAACAAAATCATTAACCTGATGCAAGGGTAACTAAGCTTGGCCAAAGGTGTAGGACTTAAGATTCTATCTCGAAGGAGTTCGCGGGTTCAAATCCCGTCCCTTGCATAAACTTTTATTTTGATATTCGTTTCATTGTATATGGAATTAATCCCTTAAAAATTCAAAAAATATCACGGATTCTATTTTTCATAAACAATATTTAAATCTATATTATCGTTGTATGTATTATGGAAGAAGTTAAAATAAAAACTCTGGCACAGGTTTTAATAAAAACGCTAAAAATGTATGGAAATAATTTTATATTCGGTACCACCGGGGCCGGAATGGCAGAAATACAGGATGCAATTTCAGTTGAGAAAGGATTAAAATGGGTTCAGGCACTCCATGAATTTACGGCTTTAAGTTCAGCAGAGGGATACGCAATTGCAAAAAATAAAACTTCAATAGCGCTTGTCGATAGAATAGTAGGAACACAGAATTCTATTGGAGCTCTTTATTCCTCATACATAAATATGGCCCCAATGCTGGTCCTTGCATCGAGGGATATACCGGGGACACATCTTTTAAATGATCCGACAAGCCATTACTCTTCTAAACATCTTGATATAATAGAGCCGTGGGTAAAATGGTCAAACAATTCACAGTCAGAGGAAATGATGGAAGAAGATATATCAAAGGCATTTTTCATTACCCAGCTTGAACCAAAAGGTATATCATTTTTAACATTGAGGCATGACCTTATGCAGAAGCAGTATGGAGGCGAAGAAATTAAATTTAAGAAATTCTATTATAATAAAAGACTGCCTGATAATGATACAATAAGAATAATCGGAGATAAAATTTTAGCATCAGAGAGTCCGGAAATATTGATATCACATGCCGGTAGAAACATGGAATATGTTAAAACTATGGAAGAATTCGCATTAAAATTCGGTATAGCAGTAAAAGAAAGGCGTTATTTCATGAGTTTTCCACTTAAAAACCCCATGCATAACGGATTTGTACCGAGAATGTTTGTTCCTGAAGTTGGCGATAGAGACCTTCTCCTTTTATTTGAATTCGGTATTCTTCCCGGAAACTCTTTTCCACTGAACCTGGACATAATAGATTTCTCAACCGAATTTGTCAGGCGCAGGGATATATACAGCGGCGGAGACTATGGTTCTTCAAATCTTTTCAATTCAATGGATGTTGAATGTGATCTTGGCCCAACACTGGAACTTATAATGAAAAATATAAAAATTGACTCCGGAAGCAATGAAATAATAAATGATAGAAGGGCAAAAAATGAGGAAAACCATAAAAAGCTCATGCAGAAAATTCATGATGATGCAGAGAAAGATGTAGAATCCGGAAAAATTACAGAAAACTCGATTGGCTATATCCTTAATAAACTATGGAAACCGGGTATGGCCCTTGTAAATGGGAGCATAAAATACTATAATGGAATTAATCAGCAGATAGAATTATCCGAGCCGGGAACATTTTTCAGCAACCCAAGCGGGCATCTCGGTTCTCCAATAGGAATGGCTTATGGTGTATTTCTTGCAAGGAATGAAAATAAATATTTAACCGGAACAGGAAACTATGAGCCCGTTGTATGTATTACAGGTGACGGTGATGCAATATTCGGAAATGTTACTTCTGCTTTCTGGAGCGTGAAGCATTACCATCTCGGTGTTATATATATAATTATAAATAATGGATCATGGGCTATAGAATGGCCGTATTTCGAGAATACAACAGAAAAATACACAAGCAGGTCGAAGGATCTGGAATTTATAGACCTTGACAATCCGAGAATTGATTTTAAGGGTATAGCAGGTTCATTTAATATCGATTCTTATAGTGTCTACAGCCTGGAGGAACTTTATACAGCCTTTAAGAAGGCCATTGCAGCAGCAGGTAAGGGCGAACCATCTGTAATTGATATCAAAGTTGATAAATTCAATCCGGAATAATGATTCCTGTTAATATATAATTTAACAGTAAAAATTTTAATTTTTTGACAATTATTATATAATTAATGCTTATATTATAAATATGGAAATATCTACTATCAATCCTTATAATGGAAAAGAACTTGGCAAATATAGGATCCAGGACCTTGAAGAAATTCGTGGAATAATAAGCCAGCTGAAATCAACACAGATGAAATGGCGCATCGATATAGATTCAAGGCTGGATAGTCTTGCAGAATCCAAATTAAACTTTCAGAATAATGTCAATGAACTTGCAAGATTAATGTCATCAGAAATGGGAAAACCGATAAGCCAGAGCACAGCAGAGGTAAAAAAGTCTTTATGGCTCTTTGATTATTACCTGGAAAATGCAAAAAATTTTCTATCAAATGAGGATGTAAAAACAGAGGCAAGGCATTCATATATAAGATTCGACCCTCTTGGCGTTATTATAATTATAATGCCATGGAATTTTCCATTATGGCAGGTTGTACGTGCTGCAATTCCCGCATTGCTCGCAGGGAATTCCGTTTTACTGAAGCATGCATCAATTGTCAGCGGCACATCATTAAAAATAGAGGAACTGTTCAATCTTGATGCTTTCAAATCCGTTATAACTACCGGAAAAATAATAGATGGGGCAATAAAATATTCAGATGGAGTATCATTTACAGGTTCAACAGCAGCAGGTTCAATTATAGCACAGGAGGCTGCAAAAAATATTAAAAAAATTGTCATGGAACTGGGTGGTTCTGACCCTTATATTGTTATTGACTCAACAAACATGGAAAATGCTGTTAAAAACAGTGTATATGCAAGACTTCAAAATAATGGCCAGAGCTGCATAGCCTCAAAGAGATTTCTTGTTAAAGATGATATATATGATGAATTTTATAAATCCATGCTTGAGGAATACAGCAGGGTTAATGTTGGAGACCAGTTAAATGATAATACATATATAGGCCCGCTTTCATCACCGGCCCAGAAGGATTTAATAGTGGATCAAATAAATACCTTAAAATCCTATGGAAAAGTCGTATCTACAGGTGACAGTGAGGGAAATATAATCAGGCCGACAATAGTGAGAATGAATAAAGATTATAATGAAGAGGTTTTTGGCCCTGTTGCAATGTTAAGGAGTTTCAGGACAATTGATGAGGCCATAAAACTTGCCAATGATACACCATACGGCCTTGGCTGCTCAATTTGGGGCGATTCTTCAACAGCGGAAAAAATGGCTCCGTACATAGATGCCGGAACAGTATCGGTAAATAAAATCGTTGCATCCGATCCCAGGCTTCCATTCGGGGGGACAAAGAAAAGCGGAATTGGCAGGGAACTTTCAAGATACGGTATCCTTGAATTCACAAATATAAAAACTGTCTGGATCAACTAAATACATATATATTGTATATTACCGGCCGGATGAAATCTAAAAATGTTATTTTTTTATTATGTTAATAAAAAATATCTATAATTACAGCAATAAAAATCAATTAATTTTCTGAATATAGATCAGGATCTGAAATTTCAGAAACATAATTTTTAATTGCACTGCCAATATTTATATTATATATTTCAATACTACAATGCAAAATAGAAAATATTATTGCGGCATGGAAAAGCCCGAGGGCAACTTACGCCGAAAGGTGAGGAAAGTCCCCCCTCCACAGCTGGCTGCATCCGGTGAAAGCCGGAGTGCCGAGAGACACGGTAAAGAGACAAGAAATATAACGGTTCCATGTAAAGTATGATTGTAAAATGACGTTTCATGGAGTGCCGATGAGAACTCTCCCTGCAGGGAGCAAGTCTAAATTGAGCCGTTGATTACAGCTGCCAGGCCCAGGTAAGACGCACAGTCGAATGTTGCCAACCGCAAGGCTAACAGAAGGAGGCTTACTCCGGGGATTTCCATGCATTAAATATTTTTAAATACGCATTATTCATTATAATTTATGGAATGCCAGGCATCGGTCGCACTTATAATAGACGGTGATAAATTTTTACTGATAAAGAGGGCTGAAAGAAATAATGATCCATGGTCAGGGCAAATGGCATTGCCCGGAGGCCACAGAAATGCCGGTGAAAGCTGCATTGATACAGCAAAAAGGGAGACACTGGAGGAAGTTGGAATTAAGATAAATATTGAAAATTTCATTGGTGTATTCACAACACTTTACGGCAAGTTATCAGTTGCGGCATTCACAGCATCATGCAAAAATAATGATGTTACTATTGATGAAGAAATAAATGCATATTTCTGGGCCCCATTTGGTGAACTTGTAAGAGACAACAGCTCTTATACCTATAAAAAATATTTAATATTCGGTCTGACCTATAGAATTATTTCAAGTTATCTTGCCACAATTACAAAATAGATTCTTTACCAAAATTTGAACTATTTTATATCTCTATACCATATTCTCTATAAAAAACTTAATAAATAAAATACAGTTTTATTTTTATGGAAGATTTAGAAAAAAAATCCGGACTGGCAACACATACCTTAACTATGTGGCAGGCACTTGCCCAGGGGCTGGGTACTAATGGTCCGGCTGCAGTTACGGCACTTTTCTTTGTTGGCATAGCCGGCGCAGTGGGTGCATCCATGACACTCGTAATAACATTATCATTTGTAATTTATGCCGGAATGACATTTGTAACATATGAATGGTCAAAGGAGGTTGCTTCAGCATATTCATGGGCTGCATTTCACAGGCAGGCATATAAGCGTGCAGGACGTTTTCTATCATTCTATGGGGGTATTTCCTATTACTATTATTATCTCCTTGGATATACGGGCTTTGCCATGCTCGGACTGACTGCATTCCTTTATGCTCTTGATCCCGCACTGGCTGCAGCATATCCATTGATATGGATACCATTAACTTTAATTGTTATAGGAGAAACAACGGTTTTAAATTTTTTTGGAATAAAATTGTCACTGAAATACGTTCTTTATACAGGCATAGCAGAATTTTTATTTCTTATTATTACTTCCATAGTATTGATTATCATAGCCGGCCCCAATAATTCATATCTGCCATTTACGGCCGCACCTGTACATTTTAATTATACCGATATAGCAGTTGAAATGATTCTTGGCATAGCAACATTCGGTGGCCTTAATTCTGTGGTACCTGTGGCTGAGGAAACCAAAAATCCAAAGAGAAATATTCCACTGGCCCTCGGTATACTTGCAGCAATGATAGGATTTGTAATAATTTTAAGCTCATATGCACAGACCGCTGTCTTCGGTGTCAGCAATATGTTCAATTATGCATCGCTTAATGACCCCGGCATTTTTGTATATACAAAGTATCTTGGAATAATAATAGCTGCAGTTTTTGCATTATTTATTATTAACAGCTTCAATTCATCAGGTGTGGCGTTTGAGACAAGTACGGTAAGGACAGCATATGCATACTCAAGAGATGGATTACTTTTTCCAAAATCACTTGCAAAAATAAATAAATACAAAGTTCCGGGGAATCTGGTAATATTTACAGGAATTCTGAGCATGGCAATAGCCATAGTTTCCGGTATTATACTTGGCCCATTAACTGCAAGTTTGTTCCTCATAATTAGCAATTCAATATTCAGTTTCTCTAACCACGCACTTGCAGGTATAGGGCTTGGATTTTACCACAAAAGAAAGGGAACATTAAAAATAGTTCAGCATGTAATAATACCGTGGGCTGTTGCAATAGCACTTGCAGTTGCGATTTTCTATGTGGTATATCCGGCACCACCTGCGCCTCTTAACTACGCATCATATATATCAGGAATATACTTAGTATTTATAGTAGTACTATACTTTTATTACCGCGCAAAGAAACCGGAAACACTGGAAGAAGTTGGAAAATTTACATTATAAATTTTTATTTTTTTATAATTACTGTAAATAAAATCATATAATTTTGATTGAAAATTTCTTAAAAAATTACTTATCATTTATATAAAAATGACAATGATAAGAATATAATACTCAATACCAGCTCAAAAATTATTAGAATTCTCGCCACAGGAAGTTTTGCCCGCCAGTTATCTGCAGGCACTCTTTTTGTTATAAAATATGCCAGTAAGCTTGTTACCCATGCTATTAATAATCCGACTCCTATTCCTTTTAAATACATTGGATCCATATTTTTCCTCCATTTAAATCATACTCCAGCATATAAACATGATTATCGTAGATGATGGTAAGTTTTGGGAAATTAAATATATGTCTAATTTTTATAATTATGATCTGTCAAGATTTTTAACCGCACCAACAAGGACTTCAATACCCTCCTCTATATACTTAAAGTCCGTCCATTCAAACGGTGTATGGCTGAGTCCAAGTCTGCTCGGAACGAATATCATTCCTGCTCTTGATATTTTCGAGATTGGAATTGTGTCATGGCCTGCTCCACTGGGCATTTCCATATAACTAAATTTAAGAGCTTTCACAGAATTTGCAATAGCATTTATAACCTCATCAGACATGATTGACGGTTCAACTTCAGTAATTATAGAATATTTGAATGCCCCCGGATCCGCCTTTAAAGTATTTAAAACTGCATCCTTCATATAGTGAAGGCTCTCGCTTTTCTCACTTCTCAGATCGATTTTGAGGTAAACATGCCCGGGTATAACATTAAACCTGTTCGGTTCAACATTTAATTCACCAACTGTTCCGACACTGTGATTATGGAATTTATTTGATGCTTCCCTTGCAATAGAATCCACAAATTTTATTATATCTGCTGCTTTAACAAGAGCATCGTTTCTAACATCCATTGGAGTTGTTCCTGAATGCCCCTGCAAACCATTTACATTTAACTCTATTACGCACTGTCCTGTTATAGATGTTACAATACCGATATCTTTTTTTTCCTTTTCAAGTACAGGCCCCTGTTCTATGTGGTATTCTATATAATATTCGGGCTTCCCTGAAAATTCTGAATCGCCAAGATATTCAATTGACTGCATAACGGATTTAAAGTCTTTTCCATCCCTGTTTCTTAATTTATATAAATCGTCCTTTTTTATAATGCCGGTATAGCCATGGCTTCCCAGCATGGGCTGATGGAATGCAGATCCCTCCTCGCCGGTAAATGCTGCAACCACTATTGTCATGTTATTTTTATAATTTTCATCCTTAAGCCTGAGCAAAACTTCCAGTGAACTGAATACACCCATTGCACCGTCAAACATTCCTCCTTCTATTACAGAATCAAGATGTGAACCCATCATTATTATATTATTGCTTTTTCCATTCAATGTAACAAATATGTTTCCGTATATATCTATGAACGGTTCAAATCCGTATTTTTTGCATAGACCAACAAAATAATCCCTTGTTTTTTTGTCTTTTTCGCTTCCTGCCGGCCTTGTTACCCCGTCTTTATCAGTAATTTGCTCCGGTCCGGTAATTTTTTTACCGCTTTCCCTGCCTATGCTTCCCTGCTCCATTAATATTGAATAAAGTCTTTCATTTTCCTTCAACTATATCACCCTGACCCAGAAATTTTCCATGTCTTTCCGGCTTTATAAATGTATTGCCATCGGCAATAATTTCACCTCCCGCGATTGTAAGAACAGGCCAGCCGTTGCATTTCATATTTTCATATAACGATATGTCTGTTCCCATATGTAAATCTTCGGCACGCAGTGAATGAACTATATCCGGGTCTATTACAGTTAAATCAGCATCACTCCCTGCCATAATTCTCCCTTTTCTTGGATATAATCCAAATATCCTGGCCGGATTGCTGCTTATAAGGTCAACAAACCGGTTTAATGTAATCATCCCTTTTTTAACTCCCTCCGAATACAATAATGGAAGGCGTGTTTCTATGCCGGGAACGCCATTTGGCACCTTATTGAATGGAATGCCGGGAGCTTTCTGATCCTTTATGAATGGAACATGGTCTGAACCAACAGCCTGTATCTTTCCTGATGAAAGTGCGGCCCACATGGCTTTTATATCATCTTTTTTCCTGAGAGGCGGGCTGCATATGTACATATTTCCATTCTCTCTTTTTAAATACTCATCATCAAGTATTAAATACTGCGGGCATGTTTCGCCATATATGTTAACGCCATTTTTTCTTGCCATATCTATGATTTTTGGTGAGTTTTCTGTTGATAAATGGACACAGTATGCCTTTGTGCCTGTCTGTCCTGCTATAATTGCTGTATCCGCAACTGCTATATCCTCACTGATGTTTGGTTTGCTCTCAGCATGATATATTGGATCGGTCTTCCCGCCTGCCAAAAGCCCGGACATATACCCTTCAAGAAAATCATTATTCTCTGCATGAACCTGCACCATTATATTGTGCCTCTTTGCAGTCTCCATTGCCTTCAATATGTTGTAATTATTTGCATATCTCCCAAGATTTTTATATGTTGTAAAGACCTTTACTGCCATAATTCCAAGTTTTTGTAAATCATTAAATATACTTTCCAATTTTTCATCAGATTCAAAATCAATCGTTACCATCATCGGTTTTATGGTAAAATCCAGTGGGCTTTTTTCCAGAAACCTCCTAATTTTTGAGGATGCTGCAGTAACAGTATCTTCATTTTTTGTTGCCTGGGAAAAATCAAGAATTGTTGTTGTTCCTCCCATGGCTGCTCCCTCAGTACCATTTTCTATTGTGCCTGCGGGTGAATATCCCTCAATATGTGTATGCGGGTCCACACCGCCGGGAATTACAAGCTTTCCATGCAGATCTATTATTTTATCGGCCTGCTGTCCGTCCATATTTCCAATTGAATAGATAATACCATTGTCTATGGCGATTGATGTATCTATAAGAGAATCTCCGGCATATACCCTGCCGTTTCTCAAAATTATGTCCAAAGTCATAGAATTATATATTTCAGTAATATTTAAATTTAGGGAAGTGAAAAAAATTATAATTTTTCCATCTGTTTACATTTTGTAAAATGGCGTAGTTTAATATATTTATTCGGGCTTTTCATATATGATATATCTGGATGGGGACACATTAACAGTAAAAGCTGTGAGAGATATTGCCGTTAATTATGAAGAGGCCGGTATTTCAGAAAAAGCAATTTCCAGAATTAAAAAATCAAGGGATTCGCTGGTTAAAATTTTATCAGGCGGAAAGCCGGTTTATGGAGTTAATACAGGTTTTGGTTCTCTTCTTAATGTAAGAGTTTCGGACAAAGAAATGGAAATGCTTCAGATAAATCTTATAAGAAGCCATTCATCAGGCATAGGAAATCCTCTGGATGATAAAACAGTAAGGGCAATTATGGTTATCCGTGCAAACACACTTGCAAAGGGCTATTCAGGTGTTACCCGGGATCTAATAGATTTTTTATTATTTATGATAAATAAGAATATAATCCCGGTGGTGCCGCAATACGGATCTGTAGGTGCGAGCGGTGATCTTGCCCCACTTGCACATATCGGCCTTGCAATGGCAGGTGAGGGAGATGTTTTTTATAAGGGAAAGAGGGATAAATCATCAAAGGTCTTTGAATTGCTGGGGAAAAAACCATATAAATTCAAAGAGAAGGAAGGTGTTGCCCTGATTAATGGCACTTCTGTTATATGCGGAATACTTTCACTTGAGGAACAGAAGGCAGAGACCCTGCTTGAAGAGGCGCTCGGATCATTTATGTTATCATTTGAAGCACTGTCTGGAACATCAAAGGCATTTACAGAATGGGCACTTGCATCACGTCCACATACCGGTCAGATCCTTATTGGAAAATCCATTAGAAATATGGCATCGGGAAGCAAAATAGTTGAGATAGCAAACAGCACAAAAATACAGGATGCCTATTCATTAAGATGCACTCCACAGGTATATGGGGCTGTTTATGATACATTGATGTATGTCAAAAAAGTTCTGACCACTGAAATCAATTCTGCAACAGACAACCCGCTTTTAAACGGTGACGATTATATCTCAACAGGAAACTTCCACGGAGAACCTGTTGCAATGGTAAGCGATTTTCTTGCAATAGCATTTACAGATCTTGGCAATATGATAGAGCGGCGTATAGCGAGGCTTGTGGATACAAATCTCAGCGGTCTTCCGCCATTTCTGATAGGCGATTATGGCCTTAATTCAGGTTATATGATACCTCAATATACCGCAGCAGCACTTTGCAATGTAAATAAAACACTGGCACATCCAAACTCGGCAGATAATATTCCAACATCTGCAAACCAGGAGGACCATGTAAGTATGGGTACAAATGCAGCTCTTAAATTGATAGAAATAAACAATAATGTCGAATCAATAATAGCTATTGAATATCTGCTTGGAGCACAGGGTCTTGAATTCAGGAAAAATGAACCCTCGGGGAATACAAAAATGATATATGATAAAATAAGGAATATTGTTGATCCTTTAATAGTTGACAGGCCTGCAAACCCGGATATTGAGGCTATTAAAAATCTCATGGATTCACAGGATTTTGTGGATTTCATTTATAATATAACAGAAATTGATTTTTAATTTTTTTATTTAAAAACATTAATAAAGTCACATTATATTATTTCCAATGAAGCTTGTAGAAATTGTTCCAAATTTCAGCGAGGGTAAAAATATAGATATAATCAACGGCCTTGCAGAAACTGTAAAATCATTTGAAAATGCATGGCTGCTTGACGTACAGCACGATTCATTGCATAACAGAAGCGTTTTTACCATAGTTTCCGATATTTCCTCTGTTGTTGAACTTGCATTTTCACTTGTAAAATATGCCGGTGAGAATATTGAAATGCATGATCATAAGGGAAAACATCCAAGATTTGGTTCAACAGATGTATTGCCGTTAATTCCCCTTGAGGATACAACAATGGAAGAATGCATAGATAAATCAAGAGAACTTGGAGAAAAAATAGGAAAAGAGTTAAAAATACCGGTTTATATGTATGCAAAATCAGCTTTTATCGATGAGAGAAAAAATCTGGAAAATATAAGAAATATGCATTTCCAGTATGAAGAATTAAAAGAACATATAAAAGAAAAAAAATATATGCCTGATTTTGGCCCGGACAGTGTTGGAAAGGCAGGGGCTGTCATAATCGGGGCAAGAGACTTTCTTATTGCATACAATATTTACATAAATACTGACGATATTGAAATAGGAAGAAGGATAGCGGCATCAATCAGGTCAAGAGACGGCGGTTATTCAACTGTAAAATCACTTGCATTTAAGGATGGAAAAAGAATTCAGATATCAATGAATCTTACCGATTATAAAAAAACACCTTTATACAGAGTTTATGAAGCCGTTAAAATGGAATGCAGGAGATTTGGACTGGAACCGGTAAAATCGGAAATTATAGGTATGATACCGTCCGATGCTGTTATACAATCACTAAATTACTATCTTAATTCGAATATCGAAAATAATAAAATTCTTGATATCAGTTATCTAAAAAAATTATGATATCCTGTAATTAGTTCCCATATATACCTTTTCTTATTCATTCAATTTACCTCCCTTTTCTTCATAAGCCATTGAGGGTGTTACTACAGGTCTTTCATCTATTGACAATGACATATGTCTTCTCTTGTAATTATAATAATATACAACTTCCTCCCATGTATTGAAGTATGGCCTTAGTCTTTTAATTGTATAATTCAATCTTTCCAGTTTACCATTTGTCTGAGGATGATCAACTCTTCCAAGTATATGTTTGATTTCATTGTTATCTAAATATTCCTGGAACTTATTCTTATCACCGGGTATTCCATTCTTTCCAT
>JABEBX010023179.1_pt1 | contig 58249 bp, 85 predicted proteins | sample 7245971 | NCBI WGS metagenome assembly JABEBX01 (sample SAMN14506365, study PRJNA622280) | hot springs metagenome | biome: hot spring [ENVO:00000051]|acidic hot spring [ENVO:00002120]; feature: spring [ENVO:00000027]|sediment [ENVO:00002007]; material: sediment environment [ENVO:01001048]... | reverse complement strand
ATTTTAATTGGCAATACAAAATCATGCCGAAGCTGATCTGTAATTGTTGCAACTAATTCATGAACCAAACAATGTGAATCACCTAATTCGTTAATAACTGGCTGTGTCAACATTTCAACAATTGTTGAATTTGTCGTATTAATTTCACAAATATTTGCCGAATCATGTTGGTGAATGGTAAAATGATTTAAACTATACAGTATACCAAATAGATCAGCAATTAATTGCTGATCTATTCCATGAGCATCAAAAACGTTTAATTCGAATCCAGATGAATACAATACACCATTTTTAACCTTTTTCTTACCTGAACATCGAATTATATTAGCCCATCCATATGCATTACCACTATTAAACCCAGCTGTATATGCTACTATTTTATTCATATATCTATTAACTCCAATAAGGCATTTTTCAAATCATCTGGTAGATTTTTTCGTAGAAAGCCATTAAACTTACCAGGTTGAAATATACCTCCGTGTCGTTTAATGGCGTACCCATACTCTTCATCTAATTCGATAAGTACAACAATGTTTAAATTTTGCTACATCCATTCAAGCGTAATAGCATCTTCCTCAATTTCAATTTGAGGAAGATGCAAATTGATGGGAAGTTGTTCAGAAAATATTAATACATTTTTCATTAAAGACATGAATGATGTTGATAATGACAAGTTTGGAATCATTTGTGCCATTAAAGTAACAGCCCATTTTTCAACTTGGTCTAATTCAGCATAAGACATATTTTTCTCTCCACGTAATATACTCTTACAAACGTGGATCTAATTCACGTTCTTTACTTACTTCGTATAACATTGCACAATATACTTGTTCTAATACACCTTTATCGGCAGTATCTAACATTGTTAGACCTAAGTTGAACTCATTGATCGAAACTTTGAGTTTACGATCAATACGTTTCTTAGCTGCCAATTTATCATATCGATCTTTATAGTCAAAACCATATACTAATGTAAGATAATTCTCATTTCTAACTTTCATATATGGGATAAAACCAGGTTGAAACACATCAGGTTTGATAACTATACCCTCCATATGTCGTTCAATTACACACTGGTTAAAGAAACTCTCAGCTTTAGTTAGATATTCAGGATCATTTAAGTCAAGAAGAATGGAGTGAATATCACTACTACCAATGAATTCATTTAACATGTTAAATGTATCATGCTGTGAGTTTGTATGATACACACATTGATCATCAATTGCTAGAATACTAAACGGCCTATATTCAATAGGATTTTTAGCACCATACAGTCGAAGTTGATCATTAAAAGATTCCAGCTGTGTCAATTTGTGCTGAGGATCTTTAGAAATAGAACTATCAAAATTCATAAAAATTGGATCGTTTAATAGTGTGGTATATTCACGTTCTACACATAACCCATACTCTATAAATTGTTCATTGATTAATCGTTCACCCAAAATAGACCATGGCAGCAATTCACCATCCAGAATAATAGATGATTTCCAAGTATCCAAAGCTAAGAACCTTTCACGCAACTCAGATAATAGATCGTTAAGTTCCGGAACCCATGTGATTCGAAACCCATTACGTGTTGTTGCATAACATTCAATTTCTGGATCTCTGAATAAATATACATTACTACGTGAGCCCATAAACTTTGGTTGAATAGATACAGAAGTACAACCAGATTTAATGAACTTATTTAATCCTGCAGTCAGACTTTCAAGTTCACTATCTGTTGAGGGTGCTGGCGCCATTGTACCAGAAATATATTTTACGTCTTCACGTAATAAGCGATTCAATCTTCGCATATCTTCTGGTTCAAGTTTATATGAGCTTACAGGGGCTAAACCCGAAGATTTGTTCAAATCGCGCTTAGTATCCAATAACGGAAATAAAGCTTGATCTGCACAATTTTCAGTAATTAAACCTGGTACTTGTGTAACCCAAACTCGACCAGTATCAGTCACAGACATTGCACTCAACTTTCCACCAATCGTACCATATACACCACCAGTATCTAATAATACAATATTTTTATATTCGATAGTGCTTGAGCAATGTGGGATATGACCTGAAATACGATATGGCATATTTCCAACAGCAGAACTCTTATAATCTGTTATCCAAGTACTAACTTCTTCTTCTGTTCTGCCAATATGCATGGTCATTTGCTGCTTTAATGATTTTTCATCTAACTTTCCAAGTACACTAACATTACAAGGTGAATGTGTAACATACATAGTACGTCGATGATCTTTTCCCTGGACGATCACAAAGGGTACCATATTATTACAAATTTCAATAAATTTAGATGCTGTATCAACATTGTCAGGATTTAAAAAGAAACTGCTTGAAGGATAATACTTTTCCTCAATTTCAGGATCGATAGTTTTGGTATTCATCAATCTACGATAGATATGATCATCGTGATTACCCTTAATGATAATAACTTTTCGTTCTTTCTGAAGATTGGAAATATACTCAACAAGCTCTTTGGGTTGATTTCCCTTATCAACCAAATCACCAACCATAACCAAGGTTGCATTATCGGGTAACTTAGAAATCAATTCTTGCAAGGGTTCAACAGCTTCATGAATATCACCAATGAATGAAATAGTTTCATCTTCATTAATGGTTAACATGCAACGTTTCCACAAATCAATATTGGTAATTTCAATTTCAAGATCAGAATACATTGCATGATCACGCTTACGTATTACGTTAACATTTGTATACTTCTTCCGTGATATTGTAGGCATCACTTTCTCTTTAAAGCGACGAACCTGTGAGGAAATTAATTGTTTAGTAGATGAATCAGTAATATCTTCCAGATATTCATCCCATCTGTAATCAAAAGCACACACATCAACGTTATAATGCGTATTACGTGCCAAATCAATAATGGTATTACGAAAATCCTCATTCATACCTGTTGTATCAATTACAATAAATTCGTTATTTACAGGCCAAGATGTATAAGATTGCAACAAAGTATGCAAAATGTTAAATGCTTGTTGTGATACTTCCAACATTTTTGTATCATATTTGTCAATATTTTCATTGCCAAGGAGAGATGTACGGATTTGATCAGATGAAATTACACTACACCGTAATCCAGTCTTATTAATTTCGTCTGAAATTCTACGAGACAGCACGGTCTTTCCTGTATTAGAAGGACCAACCATTAGGAAAATAGTGTGTAGTTGAGTCTTAATTTTCATTTAAAATTTCCTCGGAAGTGGATTTAATAGTAATCATAGTTGATACATGTACATTATCAACTGAATCACCAATACCTGTAATACTAAATTCATTGTCAAAAAATAGTTCTGAAATTATGTCAGATATCTCTTCGAACGTTGGTTCCCATTTATGATCATCATGACGTGTTTCATCATTAGCAATACTATAATGGATGTTAAAATCCTTATTTGGCACTGTAATCACTAATGTGTTAAAATTATTTGAGTTCTTAATATATTTTAGAAGTTCTTTAGCCTCTAACAAATTCATATGCTCAATAATTTCCGACATTAAAATATCTGGTTTGCTGTAGCTAGACAACCATTCAGCTACTGATTGAGCTTTCGTCATCAAAACTGTAATGTTTGTTAAACTACTACGCTCAACTTTTTCCTGATTAACTTGCTGCAAACGTTCATTTTCATCAATAGCAACAACTTGCTCATACATTTTTGCTAGACGCTTAGATTGCCATAATTCACCACATCCGACATCTAAAATAGTATTTGCAATAGAACTGGTAAAAATTTTAGAAATAGCAGCCCAACGTTGTTGTTTTGTATCACCAAAATTTAATATCATATTATCAGGCTGAATTAAATCTATTTGCTCAGCCAATTTTTTTGGACTGGTAATATATTCGCGTACGAACAAATATCGAACATAATAAGGTGCATTAATTTCATTTAAAGAATTGGCAAACTTTGCTACTAATTCTGGCGTACGATCAATGTAACCATCCGTAATTGCAGAATTGTGTAGTAAAAATATCAAACGCGCATAATGTAACAGTGCATGCATTGATTTTGTCGTTGTGATTTTTACATCATAGATAATGGAATCCGGTAAAATGGGTACCATTTCAATGTGAAAATCAGAGATTGTATGTAGAGCACGATTTAAACGTTTATGTGGCATCATTACGGATGGAATGTGCAATTCATGTGTAAATTCATCGTTTACATCTAGTGGATCGTGTACCGTTACAGCACTGCGAAGTAATTCATTAATTGACATAGTAACAAATAATGCAGAACAATAACGAGTCTTATCCAAATATTCAAATTCATTGTCATATGCAATCGAAAAACTTGATATCATATCTGAATCTTTAAACCAAATATTAAAGATAGTTGCATCAGAATTATACCATCCATGAAGTTTACCACTTCTAATAGATTTAACGAATGGTGCGTTGTTTGATAATTGGGTGTTTGGATTTTTAACGATGATGTAACTAAAATTCGGATTTGTTGACGATAACTGCATAATAGCCATGATTGTTACCTATAATTGATGAAATTTAATTAATAATACATCAATAATAAATAAAAATCAAGTAGTAAAATAATTATAAAGAATTTACCTGTCGTGTACTGTTTGTCACGGATAACCCTTTTGGTGTTAAATGAGATTTGAATTTAGCTAACGCAGTACGATACATTTTACGCTTAGAAGATGGTACTAATGGTAAAATTGTATTTGATGTTTCCCATTTAAATTGATTGAATTCTTGATCATTGGGGTCTGTAGCTAAATCAATATTACCATCATGACCCACAAATTGCAGCAAAAACCACTTTGCCTTCTGTCCATCATAAACTTCATCATCCATCTCGAACTGACCTGAAGAGTAATACAACCATTCAGGTAATTCCTGAATTAGCTTAACTTTTGAAGGTATAATACCAGTTTCTTCATGTAATTCTCTAAAAGCTGCAGCTCTTGCAGATTCACCTTTTTCAATTCCACCTTGAGGACATTGCCATTTACCGGTATGTACAGATCTGCAAATTAATATTTTATTATCTGAATTGATAACACATGCTACAGCTATAGGCCTAAAATTACCTTCCATGTAAAACTCCATATTAAGTTATACTATTTATTCTATTCTCGAGATGAATTATAGGATGATATGCCATAATTGAAATGTCTACCAACCATGGATACCCCAACTGTGCAGCATCAAATCCATAACACGGATCATCAGTCATGCAATTCTTTGTATCATATCTCCATTGCACACGTGAGAAAATATCATAGTGTACAACGTTAAATCCAGCAGTATTAAAAGATACGGGTATTAAAGTACTATGTTGTTCTTTAAAATGTTTAAATCGTGCATAGTATTGAGAATTTTGAATACCCGTTAACGGCTGAATATTATCTGTAATTATCCATGTATACTCACTCAAAATGCCTCCAACTATTGGATAATTGTGAGTAATTAATCGTTCCCAAAAGTTATTAACTGGTTTTGCATCCGAATCCACAAATACGATATAATCATATCCATTATCTACAGCATACATTTGTATCAAATTACGTCCAGTACAAATATGTTTTAGTCGCTCTGGATCACCAGAACCTCCAACTATTGTCCCAGTATTCAATGTCCAATAATGCATAGTATATTTGTTTGGTATTGAATCGAGAATAGTTTTTAACATATCAAAAACTTTGAAATTATGAGGATATTGAAAATCTTCACATGCTACAAAGATATCAACCTCAGGATATTCACCTAATATAAATGGGGTTAACCAGTAAAGACCACTACCCTCTTTTTTAAGACAATTTGAACTCAACGTCGTGGCGTAAAGAATTTTCATTTAGTAGTGTTCCCCTTGTGTGCTAGGGTGTATTTATTGGAAACACTACCAAAAAATTAATTATGATTTATCAGCAAATACCGCAGGATGATGTGCTAAAATAGTGGAATCAACCAACCATGGATATCCTAAGTTTGCAGCATCAAATCCATAACACGGATCATCTGTCATACCATGGTCAATATCATAACGCCATTGTACACGTGAAAAAATATCACGGTGTACAACATTAAAACCTGCTGTATTAAATGTCACGGGAATTAATTCTTTATGTTTTTTATATAACTCAAACCGTTCATAATATTCATGATTTGGTATAGACTTCTGAGGAGTATTGTTATTTTTAATTACCCAAAAATATTCGCTTAGAATACCACCAACTAATGGATAATTATGACTAATTAATTTTTCCCAGAAATTATCAACAGGTTTGGCATCAGAATCGACGAATACAATATAATCATATCCGTTATCAATTGCGTGTAATTGTATTAAATTGCGTCCCATACATATGTGTTTAAGACGTTCATGTGTACCAGAACCTTTAACTTGTAAACCAGTGTTTAATGTCCATTTGTAGATTGTATGTTTATTTGGTAATGAATCGAGAACAGAAAATAATTGATTAAACACTCTGAAGTCATGTGGAGGTTCAAGATCTTCGCAAACCGTAAAAATATCTATTTCAGGGTATTGTTTTTTAATCAAAGGTGTTAACCAAGAAATCCCATTACCTTCTTTTTTTAAACAATTAGAGCTCAATGTTGTTGCATATAAAATTTTCATATATTAATTTGACCTCGTTCGTAAATATTACTTTAATGAGAGTATATTACATGATTGTAAGAAATAGTATAACAATGAACATTTCGTCATACATACCAAAGCGTGGAGTAATGTCCAACGATGTGGTATTATCTGTTCATGGCTTTGATTGGTTAATTAATTTGACGCCAAACTTAATGACACGTAAAATTAATAATACAGTAATTAGTGGAATAATGGCTAATATACCATATCCTAATACTACTAGTATCTTATTACCCGGTGGAATTTTATGCTGTCGGGGCAAACCTATTAATGTTGAACCAATTTCAACTAATTTACCAATACATTCAGACATATACGTAGATGTTGCACCTACAGGAATATATAATTTAACACCAGTAATACGTGGATGTGCTTCACCGTCTGTTGAATCGGGAATGTTACGAACACAAATTATTACAACGACCAGCAAAGGTATAGAAGATGTAAAACAAATGTATTTTAATAGTTTGAATGCTATTGGTCCATTAGTAGATGTTACTAATATGACAAAGAATTTTACATTAAAACTTAACCAGCAATTAATTTATGCATTTGTTAATACACAAGAGATAAACATTCCTATTAATGTAAACCCTAATCAGTTGTATGGTATTACCATAGTACCTAATATACCATGTAATTTAAGTATTAATATTAATGACACGAGTGCCATTATTGGGATGAGTGATCAGTTTACACCGTATTATTCTTTTATATCAACAATTCCAAATAGTATTATTAATGCTGTTTATATTAAAACACTAAAGGATATGAATAACATTCCAGGTCAATTAAATGTTACAGATATATCAAATTTGGGAACGATTAATAGCAATGTACCAATAACAGGATTTGTATTAGTAACATTGCTATCAATTAAAACACAAACGTACACACCACCTGTTCCAATAGAATATTTTTTCAGTTAGGTAATGTTTTTATTTAACCTTTATCATCTTCAGAACGTTGCTTACGAGCCGGTCGCTTTTCTTTTGACCACCAACTGTTCTTTTTGGTACGATTGGGTCTAGGTGTCACATTAAACGGCTGCTCATGTGGGAAATTGCTTTTTTCACTCATAGTTACTCTCCTAGTTAAATAATAAAAACAACATTTTAATGTTTAGCTTTTTGTAAAGCTGGTATAATGAACTTCATATCTTGGGAAGGAAATTTATCAGTCAAATCCAACAATACGACACAAATACTTTCACCACTCTCAACTCTCATTATAGCAGAAATTAGCAATGCTAGGTTTTGAGTACAAAATAACTGTGCAAATACACCAACAACATCACATATATCTGTACAATTTTGTATCTCGTTCACATAAACATCGGAATTTAAACAAAAAGCACGTTTCATTGTATTTGGAATCTCCTCAATGGTTAAAGCTGTTACTTATGTGACATATTGTGCTAATCTGTTTCAATAGCTATATGGCCAAATCGGAATGTACCATTGTCATATGATACTTTAAAAGGTGTATTAAAAACCGTAATAGTTTCTTCTGGATATTCATCGTTTTTTATATCTTCGAATGATACAATGCCAATTAACCCAGCATCAACGCTATATTCACAGCCACTATCATCAACATATGTACCATCACCATAAGCAGTGTAATTCCACCACAATTTCATTCCATCAACATCAGCTAAACCAACACCATTCTTTTCAGCTTGTTCACAGAATGATGTCCAATTAATTGCTTTGCAGTAGCAAAGATCACCAATATAATACGTTCCAGCTGGAAACCATACATCTTTACTATCCTTAATGTTCATCATTACTATCCTCAATAATCGAAAGGTTATTTAAATCGTTAATATTCTGAACTCTCTCAACGGTACTGGAAAACCAATCACTCCAATTGGATAGTACATACAGAGCATCACGATTAGTACCACTTTCACCTATTAATTTATATTGACGACCTGATCTAGTAACTATTAATGAATCATTTTTCAAAATTTGTGTGATAGTTGAACTTACTCTACCCTCATGATGATCAACATCATAACCACACAAATGATAAGTATCAGGTTTACCTTCTCTGTGAGCTTTAAAATAAAACCATGAAGATAAATTAATAACAGGTTCTATTGACGGTGGTGGTACTGCATGTATGCTCATGGTACGATGTGATCCTTTACCGATTTAATAATTTGCGAAATTTCATATGAAGATGATATATCATCTATTAAAACCATATCAACTATCCAAGAAATTTTGTATTTAGATAATCGACCAGAATATAATAACATTAATAATGTATTAACAATCTGAGTATAATCACTAAAATCACAAATAATTATACCAAACTCACCTCTTGTATCAATATCATCAGCATTATATGCTGATTGATCGAAGAGTAAATCTGTATTATTTGGATCATAAAAATATACCATAGCAATTTTTTTCATCGTATACACCGTTAATGGTATTGAGATAATAAAGATTTTAGTGTTTTTAATGCCCTTTGTTGTAACTGTCGTACACGTTCAATAGAAATATTCAGTTGTAAAGATAATTGTTCCAACGATAATACAGGATCCACAAAAAAACGATGCTTAATTATATATTGATCGCGTTCAGGCAATTGTAATATTGCTTGCTGCAATATATCAGATTGATTAATCGCTATATATGAATCTAAAACATCAGCACTAGGATCAATTAGTTCGTACTCCAAATTTGAATAATCACGTTCTTCATCTGTCGATGTTAGAGAAATAGTATTAAATGTCATTCTCTGTACCATTTCTGTAACTATTGATTGTGGAATATTCAACTCTGCAGAAACCATTTTAATATCTTGTTTAGTAACTGTTTTAATATCTACCAAAGAGCGTAGATTGAAAAATAGCTTACGCTCAGGTTTCGAGGTAGCAACTTTGAGTATTTTCCAGTTGCTTAATATATAACTATACATTTCGGATTTAACCCAGTGAAGTGCATATGTGTAAAAAAGAACACCTTGAGTATAATCGAAATGTTGTGCAGCTTTAACTAATCCAATGTTTCCTTGTTGAATAAGGTCTGCAATTGGAATTTGATATCCAGCAAGTTTCTTAGATTGAGATACAGAAACGCGAAGATTAGACAAAATTAATTGTTCAGCAGCTTTCGAATTATTATTCAATTTTAATTCTTTTCCAAGTTCACGTTCTTCATCTGGGCTTAAAAACGGCTGCGAATTAACAAAAGCATAATACTCAGTAAGTCCGTCAAAATTATCAAATGACGACAAAATTGGTAGATTCAAGATATTATCTCCTTAATACATAACACATTATTTTAAAATTATAACATAAAAAAATGTAAAAATAAAATGGTATTTAACAAAAAGCAAATGTATAAATATAGAGTAAAGTTTACAACGTAGGATTATAAACAATGTGTATTACAGAAAGGACACAACAATTATTTCTGAATTATGCAGCAGCTGGATTTATTATAGCTGTGATGGGTTATGGTGTAAATCGAGGGTGGTGGCCACCCAGTAATTTGCAGAACTTATTATTTATAGCAGCAAGTGGATTGGGAATTGGACATTCCCTAGTATTTGGTGCAAGACATTTAACATCATCACGAATACAACCCAATACGGAGGGAGAATGAAAATGAAACAATTAGCAAAAAAGGTTATTATACCAGTATTAGTACCAATATTAGCACTAATGGGGATGTCAGGATGCGCAACTCTATCGAGCACCACACCAGTTACTTTAACACAGGAACAACAAATGTACTCCAATACATGCGACGAATACAACACAGCATTGTCTTTAGTTTTAGTATTTGGAGAACATGGATATTTAACAAAGCCAGATATTCAACAGGTAAATATGATCGACGAGACGATAACACCATTGTGCAACACGGGAGTATTTCCGGCAAATATGGTGACAGCAACGCAGCAGATTACCACAGCGTTGACACAGTTAGCAGTTTACGAGGGGACAGCATTAGCAGCAGCCAAACAGACAAATGGAGCGACAATAAAATGACAACAGAAACAACAGGAGAACTTACTGCGTCAATAGCGCAAACAGCAGCGCAAACTGTACTGCAGATGTCACCAGAAATTATTTCAGCTTTAGCAGCAGCTGATCCGCAAGCAGGAGCAATTGCAGCAATTGCGGTAGTAGCTACACAAATTATTCAGTCAGCAGTTTCGGATTTTGCGAGTGGAGCTATAACAAGTGCACAGTTGGTTCAAAAGTTTCAAAATGTAGCTGCATCGATGAATGCAACACATTCTGCCTGGGCAGCATTTGCAGCTAGTCAGGGTGTACCAGAAACAGAAACAATTAATACTACAACACCCACACTAACGGCATCTGAACCAGCTTCAGGTTGAAATGGTAAATTGAAGCGATATAGAGATATATCGCTTCAATAATATTATATGTTAAGTTCAATTATTACATGGACAGTCTTACATTGTAGAATTATACCATTATTTAAACCAGAACTGTCTGGCGTTTTACATGGTCAACTAACATATAGCAGTCCTACAGTTGTGGAAATAATTAAACAAAACATACAAGCTAACCAAACAGTATGGGAGGATCCTAATGGTGTCGAAATTACAATCAGTTGGAAATTTTAAATCAGCAAATGTAGCATTTTCTGGTAGTGGGTTTTTGATAGCGGCACACTGCGGCGTGGCTTGTGCTTTCATGGATTATGGTATTACAATTGAAGAAGTATCTGGTACATCTGGTGGTAGTATAATTGCTGCGGCAATTGCAGTGGGTATGAACAGTTCACAAATAAAAGAATTAGCATTGACAGCTGATTTCAAACCATTATTGACAATGGATTTTATGACACTAATATCACTAGAAGCGTATTGCAACGGTAATGCCCTATTAAATTATTTAACTGAAATCTTAGGCGATGGTACAATATCCCAAACAAAAATTCCATGTATTATAATGTCATCTAATGTAGCAATGGGAGCTGAATTTAAATTTAGTGCAACAACTACACCTAATACTTTATTGTCTCATGCATGTCGAGCTTCTGCTTCAGTTCCATTTATATATACACCAGTCCAGCTAGATGATAATACCTTACTAATGGATGGCGGAATGGTTTGCAATGTTCCAATTAATCAACTAAGTAATAATAGATGGAAAGTTGCTTCGGTGTTGAATCCTAATGGACCAAACGACGTAAGTTCACCATTAAAACGTGCTAGTGCGTGTTTATCAACTATGTTAGCAAGTAACGAAGATAACTTATTAGCATGGGGCAAATCTCGAGGAGCAGATATATTGATTTTAAATCCTGGTAATTATGGGTTCCTAGATACTGATTTAACAACGTCGGATAGATTAGTATTATTTAATACAGGATATACTGCTGCAGAGCAATTATTTAAGAAATATAAAATTCAAAAACAATAGTATAAATATTAATATAACAAGAACATAATAGGAATATAACTTATGTCAACAAGTACTCAATCTCCATTTGAGATAAACAGTCTGATAGCAGGTAGTATTACAATTCAAGGAGATTTACTGTCTATTGAATCTGTTAGTAGTACTACCGTTGCAGGTAATATTGCTATTAATGCTGCACAACTCATGAAAGGGTATTTCATTGATAATGGAACCCAGACATCTGCTTTTACTGTAACAACTGATACAGCTGCTGATATTTTAACTCAGTTTCCAAATGCTGAAATTGGTGCATCCTTTAAAGTACGAATTTTCAATAATGATCAAAGTGTAACTGGATATTCGTTTACATTAATTGGTGGAACTGATGTTACTATGGCAAGTACTATTCCCAATCCTGTAATTTCGCAGGGTTTTTATGGTGATTATTTGTTTGTGTTTACAGCTGTGGGATCAAATCCACAAGTAACAGTTTATTCGGTTGGTACTGGAGCAGCTCAACCAATTAATATAACATCATCTACTGTCACCACGGCCCTTGGATTCACTCCCTTGGCTGGTACGGCCGCCGCTGGTGGTGCCTTGAGTGGCAATTATCCGAATCCAACCCTTGCAGACACCTCTGTCACGGCTGGGAATTATACATATGCCTCGTTGACGGTCAATGCTGCCGGACAACTCACTGCTGCTTCTTCTGAGACTCCGGTTGAGTCATTCAACACTAGGACTGGTGTGGTTACGCTAGAAACTTCTGATGTGGCGGCGGTTCTTCCTGGAGCTTCCATAACCGGAACCCTGAGTGCATCAGCCGGAACCACCGGCAACGAATTAATAAACTACGCCCAGCTCACCAATGGGAGTATGAGTCCGGAGTTTAATGATCTAATCGTGGTCGGTGAAACCACCGTCGAGGGTCCGCTGAACGCCACTAACAACTTAGCTAACATTTCCACTGGGTACAACACCACTGGAGGGTTGACGGTTGGGTGGAACTTCACGAGTGGAGCTGGAGAGGTAGATCTGTTGTTGGGGGTTGGGCCGGGTTCCCTCGGCGGCCTCAACATGTACCAATTAAATGCCTCCGGAGACTTTGTATCCACAACTCCCATCTTTGCCCTAAGCAACGTTGGGGCCTTGACCCTGCAAGGAACCGTGACGGCTCCTTCGGGAACCACGGGCAACGAATTAATAAACTACGCCCAGCTCACCAATGGTAGCCTTGACGCCGAGCTTGGCACCCTGGCGGTCACCGGAAATGTCTCTGTGAGCGGCCAGATGGTGGGAACGGCCACGAACGCCCTGTCCCTTGGAAGTACTCCTGCGTCCGGGTATGCCTTGTTGGACGAGGTTGTCTCCAGCTTCAACAACCGGCAAGGACAGGTGAGCTTGGAGAGCTCTGACGTCACCACGGCCCTTGGGTTCACTCCCTTGGCTGGTACGGCCGCCGCTGGCGGTGCCTTGAGTGGCAACTATCCAAATCCAGCCTTGGCAGCCACGGCGGTCACTGCTGGTTCCTACACGTACGGCTCGTTTACGGTGAACAGCGCTGGGCAACTCACGGCTGCGTCTAGCAATACTCCTGTTACCAGTTTCAATACACGAACTGGGGCGGTGACGCTGGAAGCGGCGGATGTTACTGGCGCTATGGGTTTTCAGTTTTCCCAAACCAGCACTGCGGCATTAGAGTGGACTACTCCTAATTGGGGATCATTTACCGCGAATGGAAATGATGCATTTGGGGACGGCCAAAACCTTTTGGTTGCCGATGCGCCAGCGGGGTTGTCTGGATATACTTTCGGTTCCACGGATACTCGTCTTTTTGCATTTGCCATTACTACGTCCGGCACTCTAGTCATACGCTTTCCGCAAGGATCAGTGGACATAAACACGTATGGAACCAACGGCGGCATACAAGGCAAGAATTTTCAAGCTACCAATTCACAAACTCTCACTGGCACCACGTCCGGCACCATCGTTTCTTCCATGCCTGAACAGGGCATAGCCAAGAAATTTGTCGCCTTTGCCAGCGGCTACGAAAATGACACCACCACGGCGCAGACTATTACCTTTCCCACCGCCTTTGTGAATTCTCCAATTATCACCAGTAATACAACGGGGCTATCACTGACTGTCAGCACCACCGCGCTCACCATTACCGCGCCGGACAACACGACTTCCTACTCAGGCGTCATCATTGTGGAGGGCATCTAATGCCTTGGATCACCGTAAACAGCAGCAATCAAGTCCTTTCGGCAGGCACCGACAATAACCCTCCCAGCGGTGCAATCACGGTTCCTATGGCGCTTGCCATTCAGGCAGTGGGCAATCCTTCCGCGTGGGTCTACGGGACCACCGAGGAAACGCAGACGGTTCCGGGGCCTGACGGGACTTCGGTGACACAAACAGTGGAAGTCCCGACGCTCACGGCTGCTCCCCCGACGCTTGGAACCGCCCAGACGCAGCAGGTGGAAATTCTACGCCAAGCCTTCGTCAATGCGTCCAATGCACCCGTTACGGACGCAAGCGGCAACGTCTGGGACGGCGGCGAATCGTCTGGTTCGTCCATCTTCCTTGCCTGCCAAATGGCAACACAAGCAGGCGTGGCGAATGTTACGCTGTACGACGCCAGGAACGTGGGTCACACCATGACGGTAGCGGAAGGCATGACGGTAGCTGCAACCATCGGGACGGCGTACCAAACGGCGTATCAGCAGTGGCAAACCTTGCGAGCGCAAGTACTGGCCGCTACCACGGTTGCCGCTGTGCAGGCGGTCATCTGGTAATCACTTTACAAAAAGGATGACAATTTATTATGAAGATAGCAGAGATTTTTGAGGGAATTTTACCACCTTTTAACCCTAACGACTTTAGCAAACTAGGTAAATCATATACTAAAAAAGCTTATCTTGAATTACTTCAACCACAAAATATGGAAACAAATAATTTACTGGAATTATTTGATAATTTTTATCATCAAGTATTAATAAGAGAATGTGGAAACTTTATAAAACAATTACCACATGGTAAACCATTACTCCGTGGAATGCCAATTTATACTTTTGCTGAAAAACTTGCTACACAAGAAAAAAGACGACCAGTAGATACACAGGGCGTGATATCAAACATTATTGATAAACACTTTGAAAAACAAACTGGTATACGATTTAGAACAAATAAAATAATGTTTGGAACTTTTAATGAACAACTAGCATCATCATATGGAAACATATATGCTGCTTTCCCAGTAGGAAAATTTTCGTACGCATTCATGCCCAAAGTAAAGGATATCACAACACTTTTTTATAAATATTTGTTACCAGATATTGTTGCTGATATCAACGATCCCACACTTTCGGAAATTGGCATGCATAATGAGTTGGGGGAAGGGCTAGTACAAGGACAATATACTTTTCAATATGCTATGGAACACTGTTCTCCAAAAGTAAAAAGACAGCTAACGAAAGAAATTAAAAATGCAATAGCTAAAATTCCTATCACACATGATACTAATTTAATTGATGCTGATGAACATAATGCAGAAGTTATGGTACAATGTGATTCATACTACATCGTAAATAATCAATTGTATGAAATGTGGAAAAGAAAATAATTAGAGAACACGTGAATGAAAATATTAGAAATTTTTGAACATAATACACCAACACTCGATAATAATGATTATTCAATATTATTTAATACTTGTGTAAGTTTTAAAGATTTAGATGAAGAAACAGATGAAGTACATTCGTTATTAAAATTATACAACAAGTTTTATGACAATGTCATAAAAAAGGAATGCAGTGATTTCTTGCAAAAATCACATGATTACTCATTATATAGAGGTATGACTCCCACTTTACCGTGTGCAGTAAAGGGTAAAACAATTAATATTTTGCAAAAAAATAATACTTTTAACAAACGTAAGCCAGCAGATACTGCAGTTAATATATCTAAAATGATTGACGATTTGTATGAGTTGAAAACTGGAATCCGATATCGTACACAAAATGTTGTGTTCTGTACACCTGAAATTAATCAAGCGAACCAATATGGATATCCTTACGTTATTTTTCCAGTTGGAAAAATAAAATATGCTTTTATGCCTGAAATTGTGGATTTTTCTCTCTGGTTTTATGAAAACGAACTACCTAACATAGTTAAAAGACTTAACAATCCATTGCTAAATCAACTATTTGACCCAATACTTACAGATTATAAGAGTGCTAATTTTAGTAAAGTTACGACAGCATTGCAAAATATTAAACAAAATATACCAACTAATATCACTAAATTATTTTTCGATGAAATTCAAAAATCGTTAAATAAACTAGACATTGTTCACAATGGTGACATGATGGATGCTATTAAATCGAATGATAAACATGGCGTTGAGATTATGATACAATGCGAGTCATATTACACTGTTAATGCATTATTTCTGAAGTTATTAAAGGGTAATGGACCTAACAAATCAAAACCAGCAAAATATAAAGTAAATTACGAGCATAGTTTTAAAATTGGCTAATTCAATTAATTCTCATATAAGTTAAAGTAAATCAGAAACCTGTTTAACGGGGGAAGGAAACAGACGTTTATATTCATCAAATGTTTGTTTACAAGCTGCAATGGTATCAATAACTAACTCATAAACTTCTTGAAGAGAATCACTATATTCCTTAATATCAGGTAGCTCTAAAACACTCGCCTCAAATAACAATAATCCGTCATCCTCTGAGTAAAATTGTCTAATAACTACTGAATATTCACGTGGATCATATAATGTTGACATATGTTTCTCCAAAAGTAATAGATTGCCTTTATATAACACTGGAATGGTAAAAATGTACAATATTGTTAATCATGGTGTAAGTGCAAATACCAACACCACCTAATCACTTATTTCTTCCTGCTTACTAAACTAATTATAATTAATATTATACTATCTATATTTAAATTTGTCAACGAACGTAATGTTTTGTTAGACCGGTCTGGTTGAACCAAGCTGTATGATATACTTTACCAGTTTAACAATAATAATTCCTGAAAGCGCAGCAAAAACTATAGAAAAAATAACCTTTGATAACACAATATTCCATTCAGGCTGGCATTTCAAAGATGTAAAAAAACTAAGTGCACCAAGTACAGTGTAAGCTAGAACTACCGCACTAAATAACGTGATCAACGCATGCTGAATACCTGTAAATATTTGTTCTAAAAAAATTGGCAAACCTGTAATAAATTTATTGAAGTCAGTTTTCTGGCTTGTAGTGTTTTTTACTTTGTTAAGATTTTCCATAATAGTCACCTCTGCAGTTAAAGATCAATCTTACACGTTTGTAATGTCAACATGTGGGTTTCCAAAAGTAATGGGACTGTCTTTATAGAACAATACATTGGTAAGATTATACACTGTTGTTAAACATGGTGTGGTTAGAGGAATAATGGTTGATCGCATTACTTGATTGTTTTCCGGGCGCTTATTTTCTGGAATACGTTGAAGTTCTTCCTCTGTTAGATTTTTCAAACTACTAATTTTGCGTAACAGAGTACCATTTTTAAAAGCGTCTGGATATTCATTCCAAAAAATACCTTTTTCTTCAAGCATGCTAATTTTCTGTTTAGTGTTTTTCTTATGTAATTGCTTAGATGAAAAATGCAATGCTGACGCCATTGATACAGAATTTTTCACACAATCACGTACACGAAATAAAACACAATTACCAACTTCTTCAAGAGATGGCATGGAGAAAACTCTACAATCAAATGTTGGTAGCAATTTAGCCTTGTCGGGTAGTAATAATGATACTTGTTGATTAAATTTAGCAGTTGCCAACCCTGCTAAAGTAGATGTCAGTTTTTGGATTCTACCTCCAAACAATGGCTTAGTATTAGGGTCAGAAAAATAGAACCCTAATGTAATTTCATCACTCTGTATATAAGCAAAAGTGCAATGTGTTTCTTCAATTAAATACTTAGCTGTTTCAACCATACATGTAGAGAAATTTGCATCGTATGGACGCTGTAACCCTTTAGTAAATCTATGAAAACTTCTACCATCTAATCTGGCGATAAACGGTATTTGAGGTATAAGAATTCTCATACCTTCAATATTTTCATACATTTTCATCCTATCGCCAAGCGATCGAAATGACATTGATTGTTTACTCATACAGTAACAACTCCATGTTGAATTATTTGGACAAGTTCTAACAACGATTCTTTATCGAAATATACCGGACCAGGACGCCTACCACGCAAACGATCCAAATGATATAAATCTGTTACAACAATATCATTACGATGTGATATTTGGCGCTTAATGAGAGATCGCACATATTCAGGAGTACCTGAAATTATACAACAATTTCGTGTATGTTCAGCAGCAGCTATTAATCCAGTAGTTTCACCTACTTGTCTAATGGATAAAGCATGATGTATCTCTTTGAGAATGCTATTATTTTCATGCTTGGTTATTTGTTGCAAAACAGAAACCATGCGACTAGCCTGCTGTTGATTGATTATGGTTTCTTCAAAAGTTCCCCATTTATTATCACATTTGAAAATATATTTTAAAGCAGTTAGTACTCGCTTAAAAAATGGTTGATGTGATAGATGTGTTGTCATGTAAATAATATTGTCTTCATTATCTACATGAAATCGTATTGTATGTTCGGGATTGCAACATTCACACTCAAAATACTCAATATTTTCCATTATACTATTCTCCTTAACTGAAGTACTGAATCCACTGTTCCGGAAAGGAACAGTTATCAAATATATGTTGATATTGTGACAGTAATAACCATTTAGTAAACATTCGTGCTATATCTTGATCATTATGACCAGCTAACACACATCCAACGCGAGTAATGAAAAATGTTTGCTCAGGATGTTCAGCAGAATATGTAACAAATCCATCAACATATGGTTCAATTACATCCAATGGCATAGTTTGAATATGCTTGTCTTTTGTAGGAATAGCATAACACTTTCCGGTAACACCAACACCAACGCCGTATGTTGCATTAAACTTCTCATAAGCTACTAAAGCAGCACCTGATCCATGGTGTCCAGCTAAATTACTACCAAATACCCAAATACTATCATCAATCGGTAATGTGTGATCTCGATGGTAAATCATTTTAACACTCCTTACATGTCATATCGATCGTAACATAAATCTTCTGCGATAGATTCATAATAATCATCCAAACTTACTTGTTTTATGTATTCAGTTTTAGTATATAACGCACGAATCAAAGTAGAATAAAATGAATGAAAATCTGTAGATATTTCAAAAATAACTTGGTTACCATTTGAATCGATAACATCTTCAAAAAATAAATCATCAATTTCTAAATTTTTCGGGCCTTGTAATGGTGTTGGATTATACCATGCTACAAACCATTTAACAGTAAGAAGATCACTTTTATGTTCACGTGTTGTAGGAAAATCGAAAGTATCATTATATTCTTGATATCCACACATAGTTGAAACTTTATGTCCAGCAAGACATTCTAATATCAATCAATCGATGCAGCATTTCTTGATCTTCAGCATCGTATGCTTCTTCAATTTTTTGTAAATTTTTAAGAATGACACTCTGCTTACTACGATCTTCATCTGACAAATCACTAAAAGCAGGATGTTGGTCACACCATATATCCCATCCACTGGATTGATGTGGGTCTTCACGTTGCGGACGTGTTACTGTCCACCATGTATATAAATAAAACTGAATGCTAGCTGCGTTTGCTTGGTCAGGACAATCTTCCAGACTCATTTCCCATTGAAGATATGCAATCCCATCTTCTTTGTAACGTGAAGACCATTTCCAAGGGAAAATACTTTTTTTGTATCTACAACCGTCAGAATTCCACGCTATATTCATTAATCCCTTTTCGATTTCTACAAAATCAACCAATTCATCAAATAAACAATGCAACATTTTATCACGAAAATCGTGATAAACTCCCTTTTCTAAAGTTGTTGAGCACATGCAATGAGAATGACTAATATACCGATTACGTATAACAAACTTAATACGTTTATACAAATCTATTGGAAACATTACTATATCTTGAAAAACACCTAATGCTTCTTCATTAATAAAATACATTATAGGATGTTCTTGTTTTGTCGTTTCGTGCCACATTTTCCAATCATTCATTGAAAGTGAATGTGGTTTTTTTACATTCACTTTCTTATATAAGAAATCTGACACAGCGGAATTTGACCAATAATGTGGTCGAGTAATGGGTTTGATTCGCATATATTATTCCTTTAATAAAATTTATATTTTAATAGTTTTTCCACCATTAAACAACAATGTAGTGAAAACGATGTTGGTTTTTTTCTCTTGGATATCCCCACGGGTTTGCTAATATTTTTGTATGTCCCACGATATAGTTTACCTGATCGTGTAAATGACCATGTATCCAAATTTGAGGTTCCCACAATTCAATTAAATCTTCCAAATTAGAGCAAAAAAATCCAGCAATGTTACTTCCAGCAAATTTTGGATGTTGACTCTTAAAAGATGGAGCCATGTGAGTGATAACGATATTTTTTTCACCAACAACGTTCGTAAGTGCTTCATGCAACCACATTAATGTATCACTAAAATATTGTAACACAAAATCTGGAGTAATGGGTTGATTTGTATTATCTTGTTGTATCCAGGTAAAATCAGAAACAGCACGTTGACACTCTTTCTTTTTAGTACCATTGCAAAAATTAGTCCATAATGTTGCACCATGAAAATTGACTCCATCGATAGTAACAGATTCACGTTCTAGCAAATGGACATTATCAAACTCAAATAGTGCTTGTTTATATTTTAAAATTGTACTTGGGAAAGAATGACGATAAAATTCATGGTTGCCCAGCACAATAATAATGGGAATATTCGTATTTCTACGTATGATACTAATATCACGTCCTAGATATTCCGGGGAACTATCAATATCGCCAGCTAATATTAATATATCAGCATTAATTGGCTGCATTAGATCACTTTCAGATGTTCCATGTTCCATGTGTATATCTGATGCGTATGCCACAATCATTTTATTTCTCTTCTCGTCAAATATAAGTACTATTATATAATATTTAATAACATAAAACAAGAGGGAAAGTTGATGGTAAAAAATACATGGTTGTTAATTATTTTGTTATATATCACACCAGCCATGGCTACAGATGTAATACCAATATTCAAAATTAGACAAGACTTGATTTACAATTCTGGTGGTATTCAAAATAGTTACACTAAAATGTCTGTAATAGATACTGGTATTGAATATAAAATTAATAAAAACAATACAGTTTTAATTGAAGGCGAATACGCTAATGGTACTAATCCCAATCAATATATAGGTGATTTGCAAGGTATATCGAATATTACAGCAGACGACATGTTAAGACTTTATAAAGCATTTTACAAATACAAACATAATAATATTACATTACGTTTTGGTTTAATGGATATTAATGATTACTTTGATACCAACAGTGTAACAGATTATTTCTTATCACCCTCAGCTGGATTTGCACCAACAATTGCTATAAATTTAACAGGTATACCTGCTTTTCCTTTGTCGAGTTTGGGATTTGTTACTAGCTATGCATACAATAATAATTTAATAATGTGTGGTATATTTGGTGGAAATGGTGAAGCACCATTTCAGAATATAGGAAAAGATGGAATTACATATGCACTTGAGTTGGATCATAGAATTAAAATTAGTAATACAAAGACTTTAATTATTAAATTGGGATATTGGCGATACCAACAACACCAAAATTTATATCAATTATTAGGTCCTACATCGGATGAATGGTATAGTATTGGAGAATATAAAACACAAGTTTCTTATGCTAATATTGACTATTTTATACAGGTAAGTGGAACTCCTCAAACAAATAATAGTATTCCGTATTTTATAAGTGGAGGAGTTAAAATATCACGTTTTTCATCTATTAGATCTAAGGATATAATAGATGCGGGAGTTAATTATATTAATATTAGGAATCAACCACATGCAGAGACACAAATGGAGTTGAATTATGTAATTCATGTGGATAAGTACGTGAATGTAATACCAGATGTGCAATATATTTTGCATCCAGGTGGATGCTATCCAAATAGTTTAGTAACGATACTTCGAATTAGATACAGATTGTAATATAAATAATAATCACATCTATTACATCTATTAAAGGTTTTTATATGAGATTATCTGAAATATTATTAGTTGAATCATTTCCCGATGCAAAACGGGAATTTAAAGCACATGCGTCAGACGAGGAAGTAAACAAATATATTGATAGATATCGTGATTTGATTAAACGCAACTTAATCAAAGACTTAAAAGAAAAAGACATCAATACCTGGCGTAAAGCTGGATGGGACAAATTTAAAAAATATATTGATGAGTTTGAGGGTACCAGATCTAAGACGGCAGTAAAGAGAAAACGAGTTGATAACCGCCATGTTTTCACATTGTTAGATAATGACACATGGGATATTGTAGTTCCACTAGATCATGCAACCAGTTGTAATATTGGAAAACATACACGTTGGTGTGTATCTAAACCTGGTAAAACTTTTTTTCAAGAATATGTATATAAGAATGGTGTAATTTTGGTAACTATTACCAATAAACACAATGAAAAGCAATGGGCCATTTCAGTTGATCATAATTTGAAAACAGATCACATTGGGTATACTATTTTTGATAGTGAGGACACTAAAATATCTGATCAACTTTTTAATTCACAGACTGGTCTAAATGCTGAAAATATTATACAATTAATGTTAGTACAAGAAGAAGCAATTAGAATTAAATTAGACATTTCGGAAGAAAATGATCCTGTACAGAAGATTGAAAAATTTATAAAAAATCATGATGGAAGTGCTGAAGCAATAGCTTATATCGAAGCACGTCCAGGTTTAGCTGAATTAAAAGCTATGTATGCTGATATAGTTCTACACAAAAGATGGAAACCATTTGAACGAGATATAGCTAAAGATCCTGATGCTGCGTTTAAATACGTTATTGATGTGATGGGTGGTAAACGATGGCCAGAGGGTGAACAATCAATACTAAAAGATCCATTGATAGCTTATGAATATGCACGAGATGTTATAAAAGGAAGATGGCCTGAAGCTGAACATATAATTAACACAAATACAAATGCTGCCAAACTTTATAAAATATATGTAGCTGATACAATGTCAAAACAAAATAACATACAAAGCTGAAACTTAAAAATAAAATTTCAGCTTTAATTAGTTATTACAAACCTATAACAACACAAATATTAATAATTACAAGTATTTACCTGTGTTACAATGAGAGAATTGTCAGGAAGTTTAGTTCTAAATGCTGCTGCATGAAAATGTCCACCTCCTCCATATGCTTGTGCTACCATGGAGACATCAATACCTTCTTTTGATGATCTTAAAGAATACACACGATGATTATTAACATCATGATATGCAACAGCAAATGGATGATTGGTTGATAGCAAGGTTGCTGCTTCATTGGCAAACATACTGTCACAATTTACACTTGGAACATAATAACTACCGAGTTGCATAAAATTTACGCGACTATCTTCGATCAATTTTTTAATTACTTGGTTTTTTGATCGATTTATTGATTGGCCTTCAATCATGAAATATTCCCATGCTTGTGAATTACCATCAATAGTCAATTCCGCAAACTGATATACACTTTCGAAGAACTCAAAAGTAAATTCATGTGAATACATATTAGCTACAAACGGCTTCGTAGCTTCATATTGAAATTGCCACAAATCCCCATCTTGAATTAAACTTGCTGCATCTGGTATAACGGTATCTGGGTGAAAGAACTCCCATGCCAATACTGCCCCTGACTTGCTCATGTCAAAGATTAGAGTTAAATTAGGTGCATCTAAAATTTTAAGATCTTCTTGAGCTGATTTATGATGATCGATTATTGTAACATGATTTGCTTTAGCAATAACTTCCAACATCTGTTGACGTTTTGCTGAAAAATCTAAGAAATAAACATCACGATTTGTAACATCCGGAAGTGGGGTACCATAAATTCCAGCAACAAATTCAGCATTTTTAAACAATGGATGACAATAAGCAGCATAAGCTGCCCCAAAACCATCCAAGCAATTACCGTGATATATAACTAGTGGTGCATCGTTCATGTAACTGTTCTCCTGTCGTAATATTATAAAGTAGCAAATCTGGGGACTTATCATCGTCAAAAACTAATTTATCTCTTTCACGTAAGGTGAGAGTAAAAGACAATGATGAAGCATACGTGTTTATGGTAAAAACATTATTACTAATAATAAAAGTAATTTGCACAAAAGCATCAATATATGTTATTTTAGTATCTACGCTAAATAAAATATCGAAACCATAAGCTCGTATTTTGGATAGTATTTCTTCACAACCCATCTTGATGTCAATAAAACTAACGTTGATTCCCTCCAATACTTCTACACATAATCGCCTTACAGTATTTGCAAGAATTAGCATATTAATATCGTAATTCTTACCTTGAATATAAACTGGAAATAGCAATAAAAAATCAGGATCCAATAAAGTTATATGTTGTTCAAACAATTCTGATATTTGCATATGTGAACAATACAAATAAAACCACACATCGTGATGTGTGTAAAATGTTTTTAAACTCTTTGTCACGTCAAGCTGGTTTTGCAGCATTTCAGTATAATCTTCATTACTAATATTATACGGATCCCAAACAGCTATATTAAATTTACTCTGATCGATTTCTCCATACAGCAATGCATTAATACTTTCTGTATTTTTAACTCTGACGAAATTAATTGGAGGAAGTATGTGTTGTGTCAATGTGTCTGATTTTGCTACAATCATCTATCATCTTCGCTTTCATCAGGATGTATGCTACAAAATAACTCATCAGCGTATTCAAACCCCTCCCAATTATCTACACCAGCATCAAAAAGACATTGGAGCAAATCACGATCCTGAATTAATTTTGTATACTTTTCAACATCCACTAAAATTTTTTCGTTGATACTCATTTTTTCAATCCTTATATAACAGGTTAATTACTTTAAAAGACCACGTACAATTTATATCTTGAATGACAATACCTTCACCAATATGTCCATTATTATACTTGATTTCTGCTAGTTTACGCAAATCCTCGTTACTAATATCATTTTTAAGAGGTGCGTTTGTGTTGAGGATTTTAGCAGTTGGAATATTGTACTCGATACTAATATCTAATAGATTTTTTAATGGTAGATACTTACGTTGTTTGATGTCATACACTTTAAATAAACGCATTTCTGTGTCATTCAACCCCATTGGATTTTTATTAATCCCTGGACCCACTACTTCAAATTGCAATGCTATTCCAGCAGGTATTCTATCCAACTGATACTTTCTCGCAGTCTTCCAATAGACATCACCATCTTTAAAACGCTGTTGAGGTGAAGCACCGCTTGGAAATTCTAATAATTCAAGAGTACGATTACATACATGAAATCCATTATCATCATTCCAAACAGTACAAGAGGTACCATCAGCCTTTTCGGTGATATAAAAATCATCTGCTTGAAGTTTGGCATTCCAATTTTCAACCATCTGAAAATTTATTTCATCTGTTTGAGGAATATTAGAAGGCATGAATCCAACAATTTTATCTGCTAGGTTAACAGGGATTGGTTTTTCATATTTTGTAACACCATACAGTGCACTCACTTCTGTTCCAATGTCTTCAACACCGTTAAACTCCAAAATTAGACACTCACTAGGAGCACCTCGCATCCGCTGAAATCTAATAATGTAATTATCTTTTTCGAGAAAAGACCATCGTGGATCAGGAGGGAGTTTCGCATCCTGTAAAAAAACAACAACTTTCTGCCCAATTACAAATGATTCTTTTTGAATAACACCAGACCATGTTCCATTATTATGACCACAATTAACTGTAGCTAATTCAATGCGATCAGCTTTTATAATAGGTTCGATATTAACAATTTGTCCCACCACACTTAAAGCTCTCATGTTAATTACCTCGCGTTGTTAATGATAGACATAAACGGATTAATTCCGATACCTGTTGGGTAATAATGATAATTATTGGGATATTTTTGCTGAAGAGCTAGTCTAATTTCTGAATTTATCGGAACATAATTCAGTATCATGAATGTTTCAGCTGGATTTATTTGATCATAACTTAAAAATTCTTCTGCATACATTTCTAAGTGAACTGTGTTTGTCATAGCAAATCTTGTTTGCAAATCTCTGTCAATACCTATATATTTTACATGTTTCCGAAAATACCAGGATTGAGCTGCTGCATTACATCCAATATCTACAACTGTAAGATGAACCGGAATAATTTCAGCAAGCATCTTGTAGGTGGTAACAAAACCTAGAAATGATGGTTCCAATTCATTAAAATATTGATTATCTATTTCAAACACCGCTTTTACTTGTTCGGGTACACATTTGCGCAATTCGTCAAATAATAACCAACTATTACGTTCATGAATATCAAAATCCTGTAATGGATGTTCAGGACTATAAGAAATTGCACTTGTTAATAACTGAGCTAAAAATGAATCATCAGTTAACATGTCTTTAGTATATTGGTCATTATATGAAGCTACAGTATATCCATATAACCAAACACGATATTCAAGAGTACCAATATCGTAGGGATTATCCGACTTGGGCTTGTTAGAAAACAAAGCTGTGTAACCACTTTTTAAGATTAGTCGGAACTTTGTTACTTCTTGATTAGAAGACATTATTCAACTTTCCTTTTTTCAAAACGTCCTAATTGGAAAATCTCAACATTAACGCTTTCAATGGTCTCAAAATATCCTTCCCACGATGGAGATAATAAAAACTTCCGACCATTGGATGGGTAAGTAATTGTTACTGAATATGAATTGTTACGTGTTAATGATCGGTCATTAATGACCTTTACCAGAAAGTCTGCATCTACTGAGTTATCCAACACATCTACAAAATCAGTACGACCATCTGAACGACCAAAAGAATCTCCTGTTGAATATACCACATATACCAAATATAACGGCATATCAGGAACTAAATCAAAATCAACAGGAATTGAATTATAATCATATTGTTTAGATGGTTTTAACCCCAATACAGTTGTATCACAATTACTATACCAATCACCATAAGGTTCTGATGAATATTTTTGAGTGCATGTTTCATGTGTTACAACTTGTACGAAATTCATATATTACTCTCTATAGGTGTCTATTGAATTTGCCGAATTTAAGATATTATTTGCTAATACTCGTGCATTTTCAGTATCGAGAAGTGTAGAAATAGTCATGCCTCCATTAAACGCTGTAATAAGCACTAATTTTGAATGTGCTGGATTTACACTAATTCCGACAGTAATACCACTATCTTCTAAATGTTCAAATGACATGTAAGACTCCTGTTTAAGTTAGTATAACTCACATACTTGTACTATCTAGGTTCGTAGTGTGAAAGACGAAGTAATTAGTACCCAATATTCCTAATTATCGCATTAGCTCTGAGTATTGTTTATAAAGTTTATTAATAACTTCTTTACCTACACAATGAATGCGGTTTACATCACGTTGGTTTGCAGTGTCCAAATCAATATCAAAATATTTTAGTGTAATATTAGAACAATCAATACCTTTCGAAACTAATGTAGCTTCAAGCATATTGCGATACTTAATATTTAAATTTGTATCCGAAAAAATTAAGTGACGTTTGTGCATACGCAAGGCACTATTAATTTTTTCATTTATTCGTGTTGTGACTTCTGGCTCCCAGCTCCAGTCCCATACAGTCCACATATTTGTATCTTCTACTAGCAGCAGTCTCTCTTTGAGAATTTCAAGTCGTACGATATCACGATTTATATCAACGCAGTACTCATCAGCACATACTTGTTGTTCGGCCCATGTGGTTTTACCTGAAGCTGGAATTCCAACACAAATGGTCACTTTAATAGGTTGTGCTGCTAAATAACCGCGTAAAAATCCCTCCCACATGATGTCACAATTTATGTTATTAATTGTGTCATGCATATATTGTTGATACAAATTATAAATTTCAGAATTATTCATTACTTATTCCTTTTTTAATATATCGCTTATTATAATGATATTGTAGATATTTTACAATAGGTTAAAGTCCCACAAATCTCATATGACATTGATAAGAACAAAACCGTAGCATGATTCGAAACTTGCATCGGAATTATCTTTACATACTTGTTGACTAAGTTCAAGACAATGTCCCCTATATTGAATGTATGTAATCTTCAATTATAATTGTCATACCATAAACACTCCGACAAATACCAAAATAGCAGCAAGTGAAAAGGAAAATGTTACACATCTACCACCAGATATGAGTAACATACAACCGAGAATTCGCTGATAATCTCTTGATGTCATGAGTATATCCCCTAAAAATGGATCATAATTCCAAACTTATTGTTTGCATTTTTGTCTCTAGAACGATGTGAAAATAACGTTAAATGTATGTTGACGCGCTTCAATTTGTAATATTGTTGGTCAGTTTTGAAAACAGGTCCAAATCCAATTATGAGATTTCTAAACCGTTTCGATTTACCTAAGTACATATCAGTTAACCGTTTGTTACTTCGGCGCCACATGATAATACTCCTATGATTGTCAACTACAATTGTATTCATGAGTGTTTATACCATACTCTTCAAGGTATACAAAACATTGTATAATATGTTCCCAATACCATAACATCTTATCTTCTATATTAGATATTATTGCAGGTATCTCATGTGATGATCTATATAAAATAGATTCCAGAGATGATACCAAAAATGAAATAGTCCGTGAACTTATGGTTATATATCCTGATCGTGTTACAGCTTCCCAACAAAACACAATAGATGTAGGACTATGAAAAAATAATATTGGATGTGAGTATTTGTTTTGCTTAAACTTTTCTGATACATATTTGTATATATCAAAGACATCAGCGTTAATTGATTCTTTAATTAAATCTAGTGTTTGATTATCTATAGTGTTTTGCATGTTACATAATCTCGAGTTGATATAGTAAACAAAGATGGTTGTTAAATAATGTCAAACACTATAAGTGCTACTACCACTAAAAAACCAATAATACCACCAATGATAAATGAAAGCATGATATTACCTCAATATGAATGTTATGTGTTATGCATAACTAAATTTTTATTCAGATTTAAAAATGTGGACCGATTTGGTTATCTATCAAAAATATAAGACAAACAACACTAATTACGCCAACTATGAATCCTAATATGAATGAAAGAACAAACATGTAAATCGTGAATTTCAAAAGCACGAGATAGATATTAACATATTAATTCCAAATTCTGTAAGACATGTGATGGTCATTTTAATCTCCGATATCAATTTTAGAACAATTCGTATGAATGTGTGTTGCAATTACTTTGTTGGTTGACGGAGAATATATTGAACCCATATTGTGACGAACTTCCAACTCAATTTGTTTTTTAGATGGTAACCGCCATCCTAGAGGTGATTGATAAATTGTACGAAAGGTATGATGATAATTTTGTGCAGTTTCAGGATTATCATGTGTAAATTTACCACTGTTTGCACACCAGCGTTTAGCTGATTGTACAGAAGTAAACTTCTTAATTACAGTACGTGGATCACGCATATCTGTACTTTCTTCAATCCCGTAAATCATTTAGTTAAACCTCTAAACAAACTTTCTGAAAATCACTATGCTCTAGAGCTTGAAACAACTCTAGTAAATCTAAGGCCATTTGTTCATTTGTGGTATCGCAAGTAACAGTATTGTAATAAGTACCATTTATTACCAATTTATGGTTACGTAAATATGTTCGAAGTTCTTCGATATGAGACATTAAAATAATCCCCTAAACACGCATAGTACTATTAATGTTTTACGTTATTACGTGGTTTAAATTCATCGATATATTGATTTTCTAGTTTCAACAAGATAGCTGGAACATTTTTAATAACCTGTGATTGTTCAAGTTGTGGTATAACATACATCGCCGCAAGTACTTTTTGACTTGGTATTATTTCGTTTAATATTAGACAACTAAAACTAATGATTAACGATTTATACAATATTTGCGTGATCAACTTAACAGTAGATGTCTTTTCGGAATCTTTAGATTGTTTTGATTCTTCTGACACCATAATTGATCTTGCAATTATGCTAATACTACCTACAAAGAAAGTAACAATTATGACCACTGTAAGAATAATATGGACACCATGCACTAATCCCAAAGAATAGATATCAAATTCAGTAATCATTTTACAATCCCATTTTTAATATTTAAAATTATATCATATCGTTGAATATTTTCCAACTGTGATTTAAGTATAGACATCAATACCTGGCGTAAAGCTGGATGGGACAAATTTAAGAAATATATTGATGAGTTCGAGGGTACCAGATCTAAGACAGCAATAAAAAGAAAACGTGTTGATAAACGTAACGTATTTACATTATTGGATAATGACACATGGGATATTGTAGTTCCACTAGATCACGCAACCAGTTGTAATATTGGAAAACATACAGATTGGTGTACTGCAAAACCAGCAACGGACGAGTTTAGTGATTATGTTTTTGATATGAATACAATTTTGGTTTATTTGCAGAACAAACAAACTAACAACCAATGGGCAATAGCATTTGTCCGTGATCCAAAAACGTCAAAAATGGCTTCTGAAATATACAATCAATCGGATGACAGTTTATCTTCTGAAGAGTTCCATACACAAACAGGTTTAACGCTTAACACGATTGAAAATTTAGTTTTACAACATGAAAAACAAATCAAAGCACACGTCGAAACAGAACGGTTAATAGATCCACGACAAATAATACGTAATGCAATAAAAAATGATGATGCTAGTCCTGAAATGATGAGAAAAATAGAACGTATACATGGTGCAGCTCGTTTAAAATTGGAATACGTGGTAAAAGTGTTACATAAGAGATGGCCAGCAATTGAACACGATATTATGAAAGATCCATATATAGCAGCTGACTATGATTTACAAGTACTCGGTGGTAAAAGATGGCCCGAGGCAGAAAAAATGTTTATGAGTACTCCTATAGGTGCATATGTGTATGCACGTAAAATACTTAATGGTCGGTGGCCTGAAGCAGAACACGTAATAAAAAATGATCCAGTTGCAGCATACTGGTATGCACATGATTTCATTAAAGGTAAATGGCCTGAAGCAGAAAAAACGATTATGAAATCACCATGGTATGCATACTTGTATGCAGATAGAGTACTCAAACGTAGATGGCCTGAAGCAGAAAACGTAATAAAAAATGATCCAGAAGCAGCATCTGAGTATGCAGTTAGAATACTTAAACGTAGATGGCCTGAAGCAGAAAAAACGATTATGAAAACACCATGGGGTGCATATAGGTATGCAGCAGATGTACTTAAACGTAGATGGCCTGAAGCGGAAGAATCAATAAAAAGTGATCCAGATATTGCACAACATTATGCACATAATATACTTAAAAGACATAGTATTGAAGATGCGGAAGAGGATGATGAAAATAATAGTCATTACACGAACGACGACTACGATTACGATGGTTATTAAAGGCCCCTACAAATGAGATTATAGACATCAATACCTGGCGTAAAGCTGGATGGGACAAATTTAAGAAATATATTGATGAGTTCGAGGGTACCAGATCTAAGACAGCAATAAAAAGAAAACGAGCTGTAAATAAAAAAGTGATAACATTAGTAGATGATAATAAATGGGAAATTGTTATACCTTTAAATCATACCACTAGTTGTAATTTAGGCAAAGACACCAACTGGTGTACTGCAAAACCTCACACAACACATTTTTCTGATTATTTGTATAATTTAAATATGATTATTGTGTATATGCGGAATAAAGAAACCGGTGGTCAGTGGGGGGTATCTTTATATCCAATCCAAGATGATGACGGAAATTATATGTATGAAATTTATAATAAAGAAAATAAATTCGTTTCCGGTAATCAGTTTAAACAAGATACTGGGTTCACAATAGAACATATAATGCAAATGGTCAATAAACGTGATGATGAAATTAGAGCCAAGATTAAAGGGTTACAAGGAGAAGATCCTCAACATATAATTGCGAAAGCAATTACGGATAATGATTCTAGTGAAACCACTAAGAGAAAAATTTTAAATATATTTGGTTTAGAAAAGTTAAAATATGCATATGTCACAAAAGTTTTGAACCACAGATGGCCGGAAATGGAAAAACAACTAATTAAGGATCCCGAAATAGCTTTTTATTATGCGAGAGATTTCCTACATGGAAGATGGCCAGAAGCAGAAAAGACTATAATGCTCGACAAAGCAATTGCTGCAAAATATAAAGAGGAAGTAATGGATAAAGAGTAAGGTGGACAAGTTTGTCCACCTTACTGATTTTACTTCTTAGTAGCTGTAACTTCTTCCGTTGCATGCTTGATGGTATTTTGTTCTAACTTGGTAATATATTGATTTTCAAGTTTTAACAAAATGGTTGGAATATTTTTGATAACTTGAGATTGTTCTAGTTGTGGTATAACATACATTGCTGCAATTACTCGCTGACTAGGTAACAATGCCATAATAAAAGCAGTGAACAACATAAGGATTAACGATTTAATTGTGAATTGTTTCACAACAGGTCCTTTAATGGAAAACTCATTGTCGGATATCACACTGATGAACAAAGTAAGTAAACCTAGACAAACTGCTACAAATGAAGTGACCATTACTAGTTTTAAAAAAGAGTGAACACCTGGAACTATTCCCAGCATGTAGATATCGAATCCAGTAATCATTTTATATTCCTGTATGTTTAACTTAGTGATTTAAGTAGTTTTATTTTTTTATATAATAAAATAAAACTCAACATTGGAAATTAAACAACAACTCCATTTTAAGTTACAATCTTCGTATAAATTAGCACTTCTACTATTCCGAGATATGTAAGCATGTGAAGGTACTGATCTACACCTAGCAAGTACCAAAACTCTGGACTACCATCACACTTACAATGAAGTCTGCTATTCAACCTCATTTTAGTTGAATCTATGAAGAAGTGAATAATAAATTCCAATAATACAATAATGTAGAAAAATCTACCTAGACACATTGCTAATATAATTCCAGTTAATAATGCATGAAACCCAGCATGTGCATATCCACCAATTTTATTGAATTTGTCTTTATTAGCCCACATCCATTTTGGCTGTATTAGAAAATCAGCTATTAGGTGTTTAGTAGTCAACAACAACATAATCAACATTATCATGAGTAATTCCTAATTTATTTCAGTGGTTATCATTATCTGTATGTAACACTGAGTTGGGATTAAATACAAAATTAACAATGTTGTTTTTAATCAAATCTAAATCTGTTCCATAAATTACTTCATTAGTTATACCACACGATTCATGGTCAATATAAATCTCACAACAGTCTGCTGACTCAATTTTTTGTTCAACAGCTGGATCTATTTCATACCCAGTATATTCCTTGACAGCTTCACGAATTAATGCCATTTTTTCGGGATGTTCGTAATTATCAATAATTAAATAGGATAATTTAGACATTGGATCTGTATAATCCTCGATTTCCCACCCAAATTGAGTTGTAGTATCGTCCAACACAATTTGGTTTTTGTCATTAAGAGTAAGATGAGGCTGAGGAATCAAATTCATATCAGGTGAAAGACTGATGGAATGACAAGAACTACTATTTGTTTCAAAAATACTCTTACGAATCTTCATATTATATTACTCCTTAAAAAGAATTAAAAACAGCTTCAATGTGAGAATCATCACACATTGAAAATCTTTCATTAGTTGAACTGCGTGCATATTGTTTTGATACTACATCTAAATACATTGTATATTTTCCATCATCGCCCATGAAAAACTCTTCATATGCATGTGGATCGTTAAGAAATAATCTTTCTGGTTTTAATTGTTGAATTCCCAAGTTATCAAATGAAATATGAGCAATTCGTACAGCAGAAAATAGATTACGGTACCAAGATAACCGTTTTTTATTTACATCGTTGTCATGTACATTAATGTACTTTATACCTCGACCATAATTTTTATATCCTAATAATAAAACTTTACCGCTGTTTTTCTCAATAATGGATTCCAATTCGTTATAATAGGATACTCCAATAATTACATGAGTGCAAGCGTGGGGATAATCCCACTCTAATGGTTTGGTACTATATGAGTAACCAACGCCTTTAATGAACCCCTTATCAATTAATTTTTCCAGATGTGCACGTTCTTGTTCAAAATGTTTTTCATTAATTGTCACATTGCAAATTATACCACGCGTTTCTGTTAAAACCTGGACTAATTCATCAAACTCTGGATGCGATAATGGATGACCACCACCTATAGCAAATTCAACTCCAGCTGGTAGATTTTTTGTTACATTTAAGAGAAATGACAAATCTCCATGCTTACCGCGTATAGTAGATCGTTCGTGACAATATAAACAAGCAGCATCGCACCAATCTGTAATTTTAACATCGATGCTTTCAGGAAACGATGCTGTGTTGTTTCCTTCTCTTGTTTTAGTACCATCATCGTAGATTGATACATCATTTCCGTTATTATAGGATGCAATTAACTTTGACATGAAATCAATCCTTTAGTGGTTCAATACTTTCTTTTGAAAACCATACCACAATTGTATCTGTATCTGGAGAGTCAATGAATTTATTAAATTCTGAAATAAGTGCTTTTGTTTGTTCGTTATAATCGACAGGAGTGACTAATGTAATATGAGGTGAATAATCCTTAAAAGAATGGTTACCAACATGTTCAACCCAATAACGGTGTCGCTTCATCAATTCTGGTGAATTGATTTTCATTACTAAATAACCAACATTGTCATGTCCAGACCAATATTCTAGTTCTTCGAATATTCCGGAGAATTTCAAATCAGGATCACAAAGATCGTAATACTCTGGTTTAATTGGTGATTTATCTGCATATAACAAAGTCAAATGAAGATCGTCGACCATATTTGGTACGATTAAATCAAGAATATCAAGTCTCGAATCTGGTATAACCTGAACATAAGTACCAGTAGACTTAGTTATATCTTCTAATTTCATTTAAATTTTTCCTTTTTCATTTTGTTTCCGATATGCAGTTGCAATATCATAATATCGATCTCGCATATACTCAAACGATGTCCATAGTGCAATACCCGTACCCATTAAAAATGCAATGGCGACACAAATCATTATAAGTGACATGCCGCCCAATACATATATACCAACAACACTTTTACGCCACAATTCAACTGTGCTTTGATTCGTACCTTGTTCCCAGAATGGGAGCGATAAATAACCAATTGGATAAAGGCTTATTAGTATACCACAGATTAGTGCAAAGCGCCAACCACCAACGAATCGCCACATTATTACTAAATGATCATAGTTGTTAATACCAATCAAACTGATTATAGTGTCTTGACTTTTCATTTGTTTAATTATCCTCGAATTCGGAGCTAATTCTGTAAAACCGATCACGCGCAGATTCATACATTATTACAAATAAAGCAAATACAGCTACTAATGATAGTAATGCAGCACATCCCACAAAAATCATTGTCACACCTTCGATAAATACAAAAATCGTATTAATATGGGTCAATGATACTCCTGGTGTCCAAAATGGTAAACATATTACGCCTAATGGATAAGAGACCATTAAAGCAACGCCAATTGCTATAAAATACCAACCACCAACAAATTGCCACATCAAAATTAAAGGACGATAATTCTTTCTATCAAATAAGTTCATTGTGAGGCTCCACATGTCTTGCAACGTTGTCCATATTTGTCAACACAGAAATTGCATGTGCAATTGCTTCAATCTGCTTTTTATCTAAATATTGTTCAGCTCTTGATAAGTTAATAGCTTTTAGTTCACTGATAGCTTCCTTATTAGTCATTAGATGTTTTCCTTAATCCATTAACGATTAGTTGTTGACGACGCCAATGATGTGTGGTCGCTACGTGACCTTTCCTTACGAATTTTCCCACAGAAAATCGAAATTTTCCATATGGAATTTCATCCGCTAAACGACAAACATATCCCTCGTGTGCATCTCTTGATTTGGGATCCCACAAGGATCTTATTAATTTTTCATTATAGATACCGTCATATAACACAGGAACACATTGTATTCCCAATAAGGCAAACCATTCGACTGTTTCATCCCATGGTAAGGTAATATTTTGCTCATTCCAAATAGAGAATCCTTCAAAATATGTAACTAAGTCACTATATGGAACAGAATGTTGCGCATATAAATTTTCACCACATACACGCCATCCTTCAGGCAACATATATGTAAAATTTGAAGCAAAATTCTTGACCCAGTGTCGATCTACTCCACCAGTACTATCTAAGCTACGAGCATGTACAGTACCGTCTTGATACATTGTTGTGTTTTCCCCATCACGTTTTTCTGTGACTATCACTCTTCGGCCTTCAAAACCCTGAATTGTAGATAAAGGTAATACACGGTCATCTTTAGACATTGATTCTGACCACGGAAAGTGATATGTTCTCGGATACTTTACTAGTGTTGTAAACAGATGTAAAACATTACCTTCTTTTAAGATCTTTTGAACACTTGCGTCGAAGAATAATTCTCCACGCATTCTAGTACCATTTGGTAATACCGGATTTCCCCACTTATCGTAAGGTTGATCTGGATACAAATGTTCGGGAATGGCTGGATCTGTTATCCCAATATAGGTTCGTAATTGTTCTGTAGAAATTAAAGTACGCTCACAATCGATGTGATGTTGTGCACATACTGATGCACCATTGGATAAATAATATCCACCATCAGAAAATAACCGACGTTCAAGTATGTGATGTGCATCAACTGCAGGTAGGCCACAATTGGGAATTACACAGTGATGATTATCTCGTTCAAAAACACTATTTCGAAAATTATCACGTGTTAATAGTTTGTTCATTTTGTAACACTCCCAGTATTTTCATACACATATCTACCGTACAACCAAAAATGCAGATTTCTTTGTCAATATTGTTATAATGGTAATAGAATTCAAATTTTCCAAATTCGTCTATCAAAATATCACACTCAACAGAGTTGATATCAAAAGATAGTTCTATTCCTCCCTCTGTTCTCGGAAATATTCTCGGAAAAATTCAAACTTACCATCAGCAGTAGTCTTCAATGTGTTAATAATACAACGAGCTGTTGCTATAGCTGTTTTTGTAATTGCGGTTTCGTCACCATAATACCAACCATCATCATAGGTTAAAAACGTTTTTAACCTATCATCAACAAGATCAAACACATGTTCCTCCATAATTACAAAAAACCTTTATTTTGAAGTAAACATTTGTTGTTCTAGCTCATATAACAGATCCAAAGCTTTATCATAATTACGCAAATATATTTGCTCACGAAGTTCGTACAAAGGAGTTCTAAATTCACCAAACACTTGCTCATTAATCATTCGCTTAGCATCATTAATCGCAGATTCGATATTGATATATGAACTAAACGCAACTTGACTTTTCAATACGCATCCAATAGAGTAGATTACACCGTAACTGCCATTTGGTCCTAAACTCATAAAGTCTTCATTTATATTAGCATAACTTAACCCACTATCTTCGGCTACTCTGGCCTGTTGGTTTGCTTGTAATAACTTATATAATTTACTCATATTAATACTCTCTATAAGGTAACCATTCTATTGCACATAGTTTCTTTAAAAACCAACGCTGAATAATATTTGGTCTCTTCACATCTCCCGTCACAGCAATACTCAAAACGGGTAATTTTGGATTACCTATACATACAAGCCATTTATATGCAGGTATAGTTATAGTATTTGATACTATTGAATTACCTTCATTTTTCGGCTGTGTATCACATGCAGATTTGTTTGAAGTTCCGTCATACAGGGAGTTCCACCAAATTTCGTTTGTAATAACGCAGGGATCATATCCCGGATCACCGTCATTACTAGGTTTTATTGCATCATTGTCTGTCATATATATTCCTTACTTATTTTTGAAACGTACTCTGAACACAACCATACGTTGGACTAATTTCTAACCATGCTAACCGTACACCAACATCACGTGCAACGGCGAGTGTACCTATCTCCATTTTACATCAATGGCATCAGCTCTAGCACACTCTCCCCAAACATCTGTTTCGTCTTCACATCCATCGGGAAGACGAAAATATTCACAATTAATACAAAACCTGTCCATTATTTCACTTGTGATGGTGCAAGCTTATATGGACTAACTAAAACATTTGGTTCAACATACATTGGTGCCATTTTCTTCGTATCAGGATCTAAACATAAAATCCATGTACCAGCTGCTTCAGCTGGTGAGTACAAACCATTGGGATCTGCTTGAGGTAATACTTGACCATGATGATCAGGATAAAAATGAACTCGGTCTGGATTGGTATACTGTGTAGAATATGGAATACCATACCCTACAGAGTGACAGAGAAAATGCAAATGACCGTGCATACCTTTTAAATATGACCATGTGGGAATTTCTTTATCACGAAGTTCATATATCATTTTCAATTCACGCTTTTCAGCAAAATTGGTAATAGCTGGCATGCCAATAGCAAGTGCAGCCTGTTTATCTAAAATTTCCTGTTGCTTATTTAAGATGTGATTTCCACTATCATTATGACCACATCCAGCAAGAATGGATACAACAGACAGTACTACTAACGTATTGATTTTCATGATAATATTCCTTATGTCTTAATTTTTGGGATTGCTAATTAACAGACAACGATTATAAAACTCTTGCCGACTTGGCGTTAAATGATTTTGAAAATCAGCAAATTGATGAACAATCATTGATGCTATTTCATCTTTAACAGCTGGATTTGATGATTGTTTATACTGAAGCTCAAGGTTTTGAAACTGACGTTCATCACCTTGGACACGCATTGGTGATTGATCAAAAATTTTCTGTTGAACATTTTCGACTCTTGGTGCAAAAAATGCATAATTGACATACCCAAAGTAATTTAAACCAAATATACCAATGAGCAACACAACTATGATTATAACAATTAACCCCGTGGTTTTGACATTATCCATGTTTCCTCCGAAAGAATAAGTAACTACTATAACAATATCATGATTTTGATTTTAATACACCATCATTATATTGATCTTGATACCAACTGGTATTTTCTAACAAATTTATCAAACGTGAAAGTTCCTCAGCTGGTATTAAAATGCGTGAAACTTGAATATCATTTCCAGATTTCAAATATTGACTGACGTGATTTAAAAATCGAACAGTATCAAAAGATGATGTATTATTAGTATTTGGTTCAATTGTCATTGAATTTCTTCCTTTTACTCTTCCGATGTGTTGGGAAATAAATGAAATTGCTGTTCACCACCTTGCATATGCATTGGTGTTTGATTAAAAATTTTATGTTGAGTATTTTCAACTCTTGGTGCAAATAATGTACATGTGTAATATCCAAAGTATTTTAAACCAAACATGACAATGAGTAACACAATTATCAAAGCAACAATTAATCTTGTGATTTTAGTAGTATTCATGGTTTCTTAGAAATAGTATGAAAAGATGATACATTATTAGCACTTGGTTCAGTTATCATTGAATTGTTCCTTTTTATTCTTCTATTGTGTTAGCAATCAAATGAAACTGCTGATCAATTTCATTTTGATATTCCAAAGCAGCCTGCCAAGCTAACCAGGCTGCTTGTGTACAACCTGCTTTGTATACTAGCACACCAGTTTCATGCATGTAAGAATTAAGAAGTATACTCCAGCCTGGATGCAATCGCTGTAAAAACCATGCTTCAAATCTTTCACGACTGGTCATTATTTTCTTCCTTACATATATTGTAAATTAAGTTCAACAAGAAATTTAAATATCATGTTGTATAACATGTTCCGGTATTTAAAAGTTGGTAATTTGACATTGTTATATTCATTTATTATTAAAGTATATGTTTCCATGCTACAGGAGCAGCAACAGTTTCAAACTTACCATCATCTACAAACCACCAATCTGGAATATACATGTCAGCAGAATATTCCCAACTATATTCATGATATTTTCCTCCCCATGCAACAATATGCGGACCATTCGTGGCATGATATAAAGCTTCGCAATGAGCTGCATACGTTGTTAATTGTGTAATAAGTACTACTGCTGGTGAAGATAAAATACTCGATGGTGATGGTTGTATTTCTTGTAGTTCAAACTCATGAATACACCAACCCATGATCGGCGTATCATGTGGAGCAGTTTTCATTGGTTGCCAACCCAGTTCAAATAAAATGGACTTTACATCTTCAACAGATTGGTCTAATAGTTCACTAACTGTGTATGTTTTCATGTTATTTCCATTAAACAAAATGACCAATTAGCAAGCAAATGGTCGCTATTAATGTACCAATAAAAATAAATGCACCTGTAGGATCAGGTAAGTATCCACCACTATCTCCAGTTGCACTAACAAAATACGAAATTACACAACCAATTATAAAAACAATCAATGGTGCTGCCCACCATTCCAAATAAATAACCATTAATGTAATTCCCTGTTTATTCAATAATACACATTATGTAACGCTAATGTAATTTTATCAATAACATAAAGTTGTTGGACTTCAACAACTGACCAGTGTTTCATGTGGTTGACTGAATCTACTGCAGCAGATTGTGTATCCCATAAAGTCCAACATTCACCGTTATATGCTAACCATACATGCAGCAATGCTGTTGCAGGTTCTAAACAATTTCGAATTATTTGAACATTGCCAATTTTACCACAATCATCGACAAAAAAAGTATTTGGTGTTTCTTTTTCTGAAATTTCGTAGCAGTATTTGTTATTGTTACTACTAATATCGACTAAATAACATGGAATTCCATCCATCGACTCAATATCTTGGTTCCAATCAACTGTTATTTCTTCATTATGATCTTGTATGTTATCGGGAGATTTAAACATATTTGCGTACTCGTTGTGTCCATACTAGTTTCTCAGCAGCAGTATAAAAGTCACACATATCTCTAGCTTCATCTTCTGTTAAATATAAAGGACTATTAAGTAGGTCTAATAAAGGCCACCAATTTTGTTCTAGTAAAACACTCCATTGATATTCATAGACTAATGGTAGTGTATAATTTTGAATGGAATTAACAGTTTCACACTCTACTCTATAATCGATACATTCCATGTTATAACCCTCAGCACTATTAAAAACCAAACTGAGCAATATGATGTTTATGCACAGTAGAAGACATTTGATCACCTTTTAGTTCTGCTAAAGTATACTCTTTGTATTCTGTTGGGATATCAACACCCAAAATAGGTGCAGCTAAAATCGCTTCTTCATACTGAAGTTTGCGAAAATGTAAAGTACCAAAGCATCTACCTGGTCTTGTTAACGCACTATCGATATTTTTAATGTTAGTTAAATTTGTCGAAAAAATTAATTTTTTATTTGGTAATGTCACCAATCCATCACCGAGAGACAGAAACCGATGCATTGCCTTATTTCCATCACTTCTAGCTCCTAACAAGTGATCGGCATCTTCTAATACAAGAATATCTGCCTTCTCATCTTGTAAGAATGAAACAAACAACGTATCATCATTAAGAATTTTTTCATCAAAAGATAACATTGCACTTATTTTAGTATAATTAAGCAGAGCACGAATAAAACTAGTTTTTCCAGTTCCAGGTGGTCCCATAAGCAGCAGAATATTAGAATTTGAATTAATAAAATCTACAAAAAACTGTGTTGGTTCCATGTTCAAAAAGGGATACAGTTCCTTTCCTGGCATTTTCGTTTTAGGTAATGGAACTGATATTGGTGACTGACGTGCATCAAAAAACCATTCAATAGTCACTAAATCTTCATCAAAATGATGATTCCACTCCTCGATAAATTGTTGCAGTTTACTTGGTACTCCCCATGCATTTACATTAATGATTATTTTGTCAAATAAATTAATTGAAGTACCTGTGTGGGTAGTAACTACGTCGTTGATTGTTCTATGTGCTGCCTTACTACTATTAGAAATACTAATATCCAGTAAAATTTGGTCAGTATCATTGCAAGCAATGATTCCATGTTTACTGCTTTGTAAAAGTGACCATTGTGGCCTTTCTTCAAACCAACTCTCCCAGTCATGGTTGACTTGATTTCTCCAACGACGTTGGATAATACATTTGTTTGTTTTGATCAAATGTCGTTGAATTTGTACTGTTAACGCTTCAGACAATGAATCCAAATTGAGTCGAGTTGCGATATCTGTGTTATCAATAATACTGGAAAGAAAGTTCATCTAAGCCTCATTTGACTGGATTATATTGTGTTGCGTATATAATATGTGTTTAAGATAATAAAATCAACGATTATATTTTAATCTATTATAATGGTGCAAATCAGTTTTACCTATTATTATTATTTCATACTCTATATCCCATACATTGCATTTTATAGTCCTGTAACGTGTTACTATACGCTTCGGTAAAATACAAAAATGTCATGATAACCACTTTCCTTAATAACTCGAATATTATATTATTCAAATAATGTATTTGAACAACGTCCCAATTACCATCACCAAATAGGTCTACCCCTAATATAATAACCACTTCGACTTGGATTATCCCTCGTTTGTATGTTTACATGACTGTAGTCTTTCAATCAACGTTCTAATTTCTTGTACGAATTGTTGTTTTTTCAATTCGTTACAATCAACCATATTATTATACGCTACTCCGGCAGCTGAAATGAGTGTCTTAATTGTTGCATCTGCGATATCCGGTGTTATAGTAGGTTGATTATGATACCATAAGAACATACAATAGGCAGCTACATCTTTAGGATCGCCCTTAATTATATGCAATAACAATTCTTGTCTGTATACGTCAAAATTAGTTTGCATCCAGTCATTGCTATAATTATACTTTTGTTGAGCTTTATCCAATTTGACACTCATTGCCGTGACAAAATTTAATAGCAGTTTAGCTGTATCTGGATGGAGTGTTTCTGGAAATCCTAAATATTTCATTACAATTTGACTGAGATTTATCCCAAATCTATTCAGCGTCATTTCAACATCATTAATGTCATAGTCTATCATGTTAGTTACCTTCATCAGTAAAATAATTTTAATTTATTCAGTTGAATAAATTGTGACAAATTTGCTAATAATGTATCTAGTCTGATACCACGTCTGATACGATGTCAAAAATCTTACTTACCAAACTTGCAACAAATATACCAAACAAGAAGATTAACCATCCCAGAAAGCTGGAATGTTTATCCACGTAACACAATAAATAAACTAACCAAACTTCAAAAGCGACTGAGATTGCAAATGTTACGACTAACAAAGTTAAACCACCGATAGTTGATACAGATGATTTATTCACAGGTACTTTCCTTTAACTGGTTTAATCTTTCCCTTTCTGCAATATTGTTATTATTCTCTTGGATGATATAGTAATACATTAACCAGAGCAATCCATATAATATTAATAGATTTACTATTATGACATTGCTTACAAGATCATTAGGAATATTCAACATAGCTATCATGAGAATACCTGGTACTAGTGCTTGACAGACTGTCCAAAATATCATAACAACCTCTAAAGCTAAACGCTGTGACATATTATATCCCTCTTTCACATAACCAATAGAGCCTTTCTAAAGGTTGTATAGTATATTCCGTAACATTCACTTAATTAAACCCCGATCACCAACTATATAATCTTGATTAATTTCAATGATTGACCATAAATGTTTATCAGAAGATGCAGCATCGACTATTGATTTTGCATCATTTAATGTATGCACTATTTGAAGATGATTGTCAGGAGCTACAACAATATATGCATGAAGATATGTTATGTTATAGTTTTCAACAACAGGAACACCCTGTATACTTCCATTAATATCGATAAAATGTTGATTACCTCTATCATCAAATACTTGAAATATATCATTGCATGTGGTCTTTAAAACTGATACATGAGCTTTTGTGCCAATAAACCGAACTGGCTTATTGATATCAAACTTCTTATTATCAGGTGCAGTGACGAATTCAACTAAGTCATAATTATGCCAATACTTATTATCCATATGATAGGTACCAAACTTTGTCCAACTTAAATAATAAGATGGGTCATTTTTAAGATGCCCTGTGATTGGATGTGTTGTTCGATCATCACTGAGATCAACACGTGTAATTACCCAATAATCACCATCTTCACTTTTCCACGTCTGTCCAACTTCAAATGAAAACTCTGTTGGTCGTGTATTATTACAAGTCGACTCGTGATCATCCTTAGGTCCCAACTTATCACATATCGATTCTTCACTAACATTTGTAATTAGATCGCGTGGATCATTACCAGACTTAACACCCACAGCATAGTAATAACCTTCAGATGTCCAACATTCTCGTGCAGATGGTGTATGTAATTGACTTGGTCGGTGCCCACGTACAACATATACAGACTGATCGTTTTCAACATTATCAATTACCCAGAGCTCTCCATTGCGAGCTCTCCATATATCACCAACACAAAAATTAAAATGCGTATCATCAATTTTTGTATTATCATCTGACGTTTCTTCGATGGTTTTCCTCGAATAATCAGGAATGGTAAGTTTATCACTCAAAGTATACTCACACTGTACTAACTTGATTAAATCGCGCTTATCTACACCAATTGCGTGTTTTCTGGATTCTGAATTATGTGAGTAAAAACCATTTTTAGTCCAGCTAACATTATTAGTAGGCCCATTATACAGATGTCCATGAATGGGATAGTTATAAAGATTCAGAGCACTTGGATCATTTGGATCAAATTCAGTTGAATCAATTATCCAACGATCATCGTAACCATCCATCCATACTTGACCGACTTGAAATTTGTTACTCATTTTTGGTATTGCCTCTCACTTATATTAATATTGATCGTTTAATTATATTATAAAAATTACAATAAAACGATAGTGAATGAAATTCCACTAAACTATAGGTGTGTCACTAATAATTTGAATAGTTATGGAGTCATAATATGAAACGCAGTACACGAATAATCATTCTATGCCACCATGAATTGTGATTGGTGGAATTTATTTTCTTCCTAAATGAATTAACCTGTTTTTTTGATGGAATAAACTCTTTTCCATGTTCAAACCATTTTTCTTTTATAATTTCATTTGTTTGACTGTATTCGATGACATTAGGACCGTTTTTACGATGAATTTGATTATTATAATAAGCTTCTCTCTCTACAGATCCACCATCATAATAAATAATGGCAGGACCATCATCACGATGCCATAGATCATTAACGCAGTATTCTTCTATTTTTACAGTTCCATCCATAAAATAAGCAATAACAGCAGGGGCACCTAAGCGATGCTTCATACCATTAATATAATATACTTCTTCTTCTACAGAACCATTTCTATAATAATCAACAATAGCAGGTCCGTTTACGCGATTCAATTTACCATCTGTGTAATACGATTCTTCTTCTATTATCCCATTTTCATAATAGATAATTCGAGCAGGTCCCTCAACTCTGTGAATCAGATCGTAATTATAGTAGACTTCACTTTCTACCATTCCACCTTCGTAATAATAAATAACAGCGGGACCATTAGTCCTATGTATCATATTGTTAAAATAATAAGTTTCACTCTCCACCGTTCCGTCTGGATAATAGTAGATGACAGCAGGGCCGTCAATTCTATGCAGTTCGTTCTTCTCATTATAGTATCTTTTTACATTACTCACTTTTATATCCCCATCTTATATCACACTTGCCGATCCCAATAGCATGTTAGATCGTATAAGTGTTGCTTCAACTCTTCAATGGTATCATTCAACAAAATACCTTTGGTTGTTAAGTAATCTTCTCGACACAACCAACTAAGAATTTTATAACTGGGACCATTTTCAATAATTGTAGTACCTTTCATCATATCAGGAGTGATGGTAATATCATCCACAATGATACTGTGATTACGCTTATTCCAATAAAAAACATTCTTAGAAGTAATTATAGCGACAACAACAGGATGCTTCTTATTTCGTGGACAACCTAAAATGGTAACAAAGTCACGATCCAACTCCGACTGTGGTCCCTCAGCCGAAACAATGAACCCAGTTAATCCCTCTACCATTTGTTTAGCAACTTGTAAATTATGATTGTCGCGAAAGTAATTACTAATTGTTTCGATCATCTTTCCACTACGATTAATCATTTCAGAAACGTCCTCGCTTGTAAAATTCTTTTCCATGTTCTCATTCTCAGTTTCTAGCCAAAGTTGATACATTTGTTCTAACCACTCTGGTAAATTTTTGAACTGTTGCATTTCACCAAATACACTATTAAACTTCTCAACTACATCTGCATCGAGATATTCATTGAGTATGCGTTCTTCGTCATTAATGATTAGTGCAGCAGAAGCAGCATAATACATTCCCCAGTAAACACGAATAACTGCTCCACAGTTATCACCACAATCTTGATACAAACGAGCCTGGAGCTGTGCTGCACGTGCTTGGTTAAAAAGATAATTAACACGTTCTTGCTTACTAAGCGACATTATAACTTCTCCCTTTGTATCAAAAATTCACAATCATTAATCGGGAATGGTAATGAGTCTACGGTCAAAAGTTAGATCATCACGCAATTGTACATCAATGACATCATATGTTCGCATCTCACCGTTTAACAGATAAGGTGCAATTTGCATAACAAGTATTTCACCAACTGCCTTAAATCCTAATACCTGACCCACTAGCTTACCATTTGTGAGCCTACCATTAGAATGCCATGAATTATCTATTACTACATTACTATTGTATCCAATTCCCAGCTCTCCAGCACACTGCTCTAATAAATTAATACATGCATCGTTATATTGTTGTTCCGCTAATTCAGCATCTCGCTTTTTTGTGTTGCATATTATCGAAAGCCGTGCGCCTGAATTCGTTTAACTCTGCTACGTCGTATGTCATGGTAATTACTCCTTGCATGATGGGAGTGAGAATGAAAATTAATATGTTCACATTATATCAAATAATATGAACAATTTCAACAAAGGGAATTGTTAATTACAACAATACTTTAAATTTAATATGGATTCGGAATATAACTTTCTAAGAAACGTATAGAGCTATATTGGTATTAAGATTATACACGTAGACTGTAAGACGTTTGCTACTCCATTACATCTAAAAGTGCAACTATTGATTTAAAAATTAAATTAAGTTCTGCAAGAACGAAAAACCGATTAATATGACCATCATCCATTACGCATATGTCTTTAATAGAGTGCATGGCTCTAACAAAGCCTTGTGCCATGTCTTCATTTACAAATGTGCCAATTAAAGTTTCATCTTCGACAGAACACACACGAAACGCTTTAATGGTAGACTTTACATAATCAGTTATAATTTGGCACTCATTGGGAAGAGTACCCTCATAAATGTCATCGCTAATAATACCAACGACATTTTGAAAATAGTCTACGTCGTTGTTGGCCAATTTAAATGTATCCGTCTTCCCATTACTATGTACCAACATTAACGTACTGTGTCGTTCATCACTGTATATAATAGCCTGAACGTAAATTACGGCTCCATCTTCTTTTACAAGAAACGTACCACGTTGGATATCTGATAGTACAAAAATTTTTATACCTGTACGTTTCATACTTTAATATCTCCCATTACGTGGATAATTATGGTACTATAACACTGTATAGAGTATATAGTGGGATCCTCTAAAAATTTACTACATTAATACTCTGGAGCAATTACAAACTCACCATCACTATCTAATGTATACCATGTATCGGGTTCAATATCCTGTCCAGCTATTCCACAACGGATATGACTAATGGTCCCTAGTGTATCACGTTTAACTAAAACAATTGCACTACCTAACGTAGCTTTTGCTTTTCCAATATCACCTGCAGCTAATGCTATTGAAGATTTACCATTAACACTAGCTGCACCTCGATAACCCGTATTACTTGCTACGGTGCAATTGCCAATACTATTAGCTGATCCATATTCACCAGTACATACTGCTGCACTACATATACCATTACTAGTAACTACAGCATGTCTACTAGTACATACAGCTGCACTTTGAATTCCAGTGCTAAAAGCTACACCTCGAAACCCAACATTAGCTGCAGCACATTGAAATCCATTACTTACCGCTACGCTACTCTCACGCGTACTGCAAGCTATACTCATGTAACCATCACTATTGGCTGCTCCACGGACACCAATATTACCAGCAATTCCATAATCGCTAATATTGCTAGCTATACCATGATCACCAGTATTACATGCTACTCCAAACCTATCAGTACTACTAAATGCTGCTCCATACCTATTAGTACTAATAGCAGCTCCATGCCTACCAGAGTTATTAACTACACCATAAGTATTGAGGTTACTAGCTACACCTCTGATATAAGTGGTATTAATTATATTATAAACTGGCTTAGATGCAGTACATTGGGTATGAATATATTCTAAAGTTAGTTTTACAAATTCAGGGATACTAACTTCTTGTCTAACAGTCAATACTGAACTAGCAATCTTGGAATCATCAGAATGTCTCTGCATAATACCCGACTGTTTAACAATAGCAAATCTACTATTTGATGGAGAGTAATAGTTAAACACATCCAATGGATATTCACAGGCATGAAATCCTGACTGGCAAACTGCGACATGTTTCGGATGGGTATATGTCTTACCAATTTCATATTGGTGACTACGACACGCGAATGACTTATCAAACCCTTTATAAGTGATAACTGATTCACTTAGCGACTTATCAACCCATTCATACCATTCATCTGTGTTAGCTGATGATTCAATTGCATTATCCATACAATTCACCTTTGGTTCACTTGGTTTATCCATACTATTCACCTTTATCCCTTTTATGCACTAGTAACTATAAAATTACCATCACTATCTAATGTATACCATGTATCGGGTTCAATATCCTGTCCAGCTATTCCACAACGGATATGCTTAATACCTTCATCATTACGGTAAGTGACTAACATAATAGCACTGCCTAAAGCAGCTTTTGCTTTTCCATTGCTACCTGTTACTACTGCTACGGATGAATCTCCTTCTACACTTGACCTACCATTATATCCGGTATTACATGCTATTGCAAAAAATCCTTTGCTAGTCGCGCTACTATGTGCACCAGTAGTTCCTGCTATTCCATAATTGCCTTCACTAACACATTCGCTATTAAAACCAGTATTAATAGATGCACTTTGCAGACCATTACTGTTGGATACACTACGTTCACCAACAGTACCAGCTATTGAACATTTACCACTACTAATAACTATACCATGGTGACCAGTATTAATTGCTGCTCCATAATGACCACTATTGTCTGCTATTCCACAATCTCCAGTATTAACTGATGTTCCTCCTCCACCGTTATTACTAGCCACACTGTTATTACCAGTGTTAACTGCTACCCCACCTCCGCCGTTATTTTCTGCTATTCCATTATTACCGATACTATTAGCTACACCACGATACCCCTTGTTTAGTGATATTCCCCATACACTAGAACTAATAGCTACTCCATACATAACACTATTGTGTGCTTTTCCATGCATACCAGTATTAACAGCTACTCCACATACAGCACTATTGTATGCTTTTCCGTACTTACCAGTATTAATTGCTATATAATGCTGATTATAATTATCAGTAGTGTCACCGTGATTTGTAGCTACCCCGCACTGCAATTCATTGAAAGATGTGCTATTCGTATCAACGCTGGTAACACTATCACAACCTAATGTATTGACAGCTTTTTCTTCAATGTTAGCAGAATCGTGTTGATTATGTATGTACTTAATAGCTGCAGTTGTCAATTCCTGAACGGTTAGTTCTCGCTCAATTGTTATCTCGGAACTAGCAATTTTAGTATCACTGCCACTTGTGTGCATAACTCCCGACTGCTGAACAACCGCAAATTTGTTCGTTGCGGGATAATAGTAATTAAGAACATCTAATGGATATTTACAAGCGTGAAACCCTGAAGAACACGCCTGTACTATTCCAACGTGCGTATAAGTCTTACCTACCTTATATTGGTAATTGATACATTTAAGATTGGAATTAAATCCTTTGTAACTTGTAACAGTTTCATTCATGTTTGCGTTTCCCTTTTATTCTTCGTCGTCATGTATCATACGTACAAATTCACCATCAATATCTAATGCATACCACGTATCAGGTTCAATGTCCCTTCCAGCTATTCCACAACGAATGTGTAATAATTCGTTACTTTCGCCACGATAAGTTAATACAATTGCGCTACCAAGTGAAGCTTTTGCTTGTCCACTATTACCAGACGCTACGGCAACAGATCCTTTGCCCTTGACGCTTGACGTACTAAGAAAACCATTACAACATGATAGCGTAGAATCACCTTTACTATCAACAGTTGATTCCAAACCAGTATTTCCTGCAATACTACCATGGCCGGTGCTATTAGTGGCACTGTTGTTTCCCGTACTAATAGCAGCACAACGTACACCTGTACTCTCTATTAGTGTAAACTCACCACAAGTACCAGCAATTGCTAGTTTACCAACACTTGTAATAGCACCGCCTGAACCTGTACACGTAGCTATTCCAAAGTCACCAGTATTAACAGCCATGCCGTAGTTACCAGTATTAGTTGCTATTCCAAAGTCACCCATATTGTTAGATATTGAATTGTTACCAGAAACACTAGCGACACCACTAACACTATCATTTATTGATAAACTACACGTTCCGGAATTACTAGCTGTACCACAATAACCATAGTTTTCAGCAATACTATAATGGCGATTACTAACGGCTGATCCAAAAGTAGCATAGTTCTTTGCCATTCCGTAATTTAAAGAATTAACAGCTACGCCGCCACCGGTACCGCCAAATTTAACAGTATTTACCGAAGTAAGAGATGCACCCTCACTATGTTCTAATTTGTCAAGTCCGTCTACATCCGTTTGATCATATCCCATATTGATAGATACCCATTCACTATCCTGATCACTGCCTTGTATGTTACACTTTAAACTATGAAGATCCTGGATATATTTTTTTGCAGCAGTTGCCAATTCCAAAATGTTAATTTCTCGTTTAATATGTATTATAGAACTAACGATCTTCACATTGTCCGTTTGCATATATCCAGACTGTTCAACAACAGTAAACCTACTCGAACATGGAGTATAAAAGTTAAAAATATGCAATGGATACTCACAAGCATGAAACCCTGAAGAGCATAACTCTACCGGTCCATCATGATGATAAGTCTTACCTACCTTATATTGGTAATTGATACATTTAAGATTGGAATTAAATCCTTTGTAACTTGTAACAACCTTGCTACTTAATGTATGCATGTAAATGGTTCCCCTTGTTAAATAAGTAATATTATTAGGAAAATAAGTAAGAAAACAACAGTGAATAAATCATGGCATGTTGTAATCATCATCAACAATCACAAATGCACCATTACTATCCAATGCATACCACGTATCAGGTTTAATGTCCCTTCCAGCTATTCCACAGCGAACGTGACGAATTTGTCCCATTATTCCATACGTAATTAACACAATTGCACAACCAAAAGCAGCTTTTGCTTTTCCGTAATTATTTGCTAATACTGCTACCGATGAGTTACCATCTGCACTAACAGTACTGTGTTCACCAGTACTACTAGCAATACCTTGATTACCATTAATTACAGCCGATCCTAGCCTACCAGTATTGTTAGCCATTCCTTTGCTACCATTGTGTATGGCTAATCCTCCCAGACCAGTATTAACAGCTAATCCACGTGTACCATTAGAAATTGAAACACCATGTTCACCTGTGTTAGTAGCTATACTACTTAAATTAGTACTTTTAGCTGCACTAAAATTACCAGTGCAACTTGCTATTCCAAAGTCGCCAGTATTATAAGCTATACTATACTCTTTAACAACATTAGCTATACCATGGCTGCCTAAACATTCCGACACTCCCCTCGAGCCAGTATTGCTAACTATACAATGATATCCCGTACTAATAACTACAGTATAGTCTATAGTATTGTTAACAATTTTATAATCGTAATATTCAGTATTAATGCAATTAGACGTATCTGGAGTATTTGGATTGTATAAGCCGTATATATAGTCTATAGCCAACGTTATCATTTCAGAGATACCAACTTCTCGTTTAACGGTTAGTATAGAACTGGCAACCTTGGTATCATGAGTATCAAGTTGTATATCACCTGATTGCTCGACAATAGCAAATCTGCTATTAGCTGGTGAATAATAACCGAACACGTCTAAAGGATATTCACAAGCATGAAATCCTGACTTACACGGTTTAACTTGTCCTATATGAGTATATGTCTTACCAACCTCATACTGATAACCACGACACGTTAAATTTTTATTAAACCCTTTATACGATGTAATTACTTCTACTGTACCATCCATGTTAATATACCCCTATTCGACGAGACATGTCAACAAAATTACCATCATCATCCAATGAATACCATGTATTAGCTTTAATATCCTTTCCAGCTATACCACAACGGATGTGACGAATTTCCCCATCTTTATCACGATTAACTAATACAATAGCACATCCTAATGCAGCTCTTGCTACTCCATGATCGCCTGCGGATATTGCTAAAGTTCCTTTTCCGCTGGTACTAGTGTAAGTGTCATGTCCGGTACTAACAGCTACTCCATTAATACCAGAGTTATTGATTTTTCCATAATCACTAGTACTAACAGCTGCTCCATTGACACCAGTATTGTTTGTAGTTGAATGATCACCAGTGCTAGTAGCTATTATTCCACGGAGACCATTATTCGTAACAATTGCTTCTTCGCTAATTGCATTAGCTATACCCAAGACTCCACTGCTAATAGCTTTTCCGTGGAAACCGGTATTAGTAGCTACACCACAAGCACCAGTGTTATATGCTACACTACTACCACCTGTGCAGATTGCTGTACCAAAATCACCAGTGTTATTTGATATTTCATTACAACCAGTGTTACCTGCTATTCCGTAAAATGCTGTAGTGAGTGCTACTCCGTGTCTACCAGTACAACCAGCTATTGCATGTTCTCCAGAACTTTTGACCATGCTTCGATGTCTCATTGTATAAGCTAGTCCATACTCACCAGAGTTGTGAGCTAGCCCATGGTAACCGGCACAAACTGCCACACTTCGATCACCGGTACTGTTGGTAATACTGCATTCATCAGTATTACTGTATAATTCAAGTTCTTCGTTTCCTGTTACAGTTGATCTGCATCTATCATCCATATATTCCATAGCTGCATTAACTATAAAGGGAATATCTATTTCCTCCTTAATTGTTATTCTTGAACCAGCGATTTTCGAATCATCAGCCAATTCCATGGAACAGTTATCAATATATCCCGATAGTTCAACAGTTGCATATCTACCTGTGTTAGGGCTATAATATAGAAATACGTCTAGTGGATCCTCACAAGCATGGAATCCGGAGTAACACAACAATACTGATCCTAAATGATCATATGTCCTATCAATTTCATACTGATAATCACGACATGACAGTTTACTATTAAACCCTTATAAGCCTGAATAGTCATTTAAATTACTCTCCCCCATTCAAAAACAAATTAATATTTTCGAAATAAATCTTACTTTGTTTTTGTAATACATTCCAACTGTTATATTATAAGTTATTGTTTGTAGTAAATATATTATCCGTTGAAATGTAAATTACGTAGTGAAATGGATAATAAAATAATGGAAGAGTTATACCTAAGAGGTATGTTACCTCTTTAAGCATATTGTTTATAACTTTGAATGTGTTTAGAGTGTAGATGTTTCTAAGAAATTATGACCTTGCACTTTTCCACAATTCAACTACTGAGTGTACTTCTTTGACCTCACTGTTAGCGTATATGTTACATAGTGTATTACCGATATTCTTCAAATCTTGCATAACGTCATCAAACAGAACTTCGTACATAATAACACTGTCATCAATTATAGTACAATGTTTTGAGGATGTACGTACTAACATTAAAAACGGAACTTGAATCCCATGCATGTATTCTGCGAGATTATGGGTATACCAAAAATTAAATCTCTTTACCTCTTCATCATAATACTGTTTACTATTAACCGGATATAACTTTGCAATATCAGTGTCTAAAAAATCATCAATGCTATCACAATTTAACAGTTCTTTAGCACAATCCGTGTCGTGTAAAGCTTTCCACCCTCTCGCTAAATCATGTAAAAAATAATCCCAGTCCCAAGAAATGTCCCCAGATTCATCCTCACTATTATACCAATACTGATTACCCATTAAAGACAACGATGCTTTTAGTTCAATGCCATCAGTAAGAACGCCGTTTGTGTTTAGACTAATAATTGACATATTGTCACCTAATTTTTAAATATCTCTAGTATTGACAACAAATGGTTACCAAACCATTATTCATTCCTATACTATACAAATTAACAGTGGCATTGCACTATTTTGCCACAACATCACCAACGATAAAATTCAACTCTATATACTGCTATCAAATGGTATTTACCTGGTCTAACTTATTCCTATACGCATCCACTTGTTCTTGTGATGGAATAAACTCTTTATCATGAGCAAACCATCGTTCGTTTGTTATTTCTCCAGTTTGACTATACATAATGATCGCCGGACCATGTTCTCTATGTAGCTCATCGTTAATGTAAAAGTATTCGCTTTTTACAGAACCATCCTCATAATACGATACAAAAGAAGGGTATCCAACTCGATGAGCTTTTCCGTTGACCAAGTAATCCTCTTTTTTTACTTTTCCGTCAGGATAGTAGTCAATAACAGCAGGACCATTTAACCGATGCAGCATATCATTACTATAATATACCTCTTCCTCTACGTTCCCATTATCATAGTATTCAATATACGCAGGACCATTGGTTCTATGCAGCTCGTTTTCTTCGTTAAAGTACTCCTTAACCTGTAGCTTGTTTTCTCCATTATAATATTCTTTAACTTTTAGCCCGCTTTCTTGATCAGCATACTCTTTACATACTCTTATGCTATTCATGATGGAATCTCCTCTTTGTCACAAAAAGAAAGTGTGCTTCTGCAACAACTACATCATACAAAAATTGTTGGTCCAAGTCAACAACTAAATGAGAAACACCCTTTCAATTTGAGATATCTTGCGGTTAATTGTTTATAAGCTCATCTTCTTTGATTAGTTCTTCCATAGTGCCATCAAAGTGAACAACTTTGTAATTTGCAATATTACATTTAGTACCATCACGTTTGGCACAATTTTTAATTGCCTGAAGATTTGCAATTGCATCAGCCTCTTCATTGAAGAAAAAGTTAGACACGTCCTCACGTCCAGGAAAATTACATATTAGTATGTCATGACCTGATATATTAGTAACAGCGTATGCAACATACGCTAACGGATCATCTTCTACAACGTTGGCGACATAAAAGATTTTGGGTTGGTTCATTTTGTGACCCTCTTAATATACGAACGTGAATCCTTATAACAAGATCATCATACTAAATTTTTTGGTCCAAGTCAACAGTCAATTGTTTTGGAAACACAAACACAAATAGAGATATAATATCATAGTCAACCAATTAAGTCAACAGCTATTTCATATCTCTATAATAATACATTAAGATCTTTTTATCTTGTTATCGCTAATGGGAAGTTGTGCATAATCCACAACTTAGTAATAAAAAAGGGCGAACAATAAAGTCGCCCAATACAGGAGTTACAACATGGAAATTATTGCATTCTACTTCTTCACTGTTTATATTTCTTCGTGATGTTGAAGTAGTATGTAGCAGCCCCAGCCGCAGTCAAACCAGCCTCACTGACGAAACGTGCAATCACATCCTTGCGAGTGAACTGTTGATCCGAATTCAACATATCGACATAAATTTGATTGGCGATAGCAGATTTGGTGTTACCATTAACACTACGTGCAGAGGAAATAGCCATCTTAATGTTCTCCTTGAAAGTTAAATGTGTGTGTTTCTACAACAAGTACATCATACTAAATTTCTTGGTCCAAGTCAACAGTCAAAAGAGATATTTCAATTTAAATCATGTTAGACATATCTTCTTTGATAAGTTCTTCCATGGTGCCATCGAATTTAATGATTTGATGAAATGCTCGTTCAACATTGCATTCGATGTAGTTACCAATAGCCTGAAGAGCAGCAATTGCATCAGCTTCTTTTCAGTAAATAAAAACTCAGGAGCTTCTTTACATGTTGGAAACGTACATACCAGCATGTCGCAACTTGATATGGTGACAACAGCATACGCTATATGCTTTGTTGGATCATCTTCTGCAATATTGGCAATGTAAAAGATTTTAGATTGATCCACTTATGACTCCTTGTTATGGGAAGATGAATCCTTATAACAAGATCATCATACTAAATTTTTTGGTCCAAGTCACCAGCTAATGCGTGGGTGGTTGGCTGGAGCAACATCACTCCAGCCATTGTGACGTTACTTACGACTACGACGGGTCTTAGCCTGAGTTGGCTCAGTCGGCAATTCAGCTTCATCAGTTGGCTCAGTTGGCAATTCAGCTTCAACCGACTTGGATTTCTTCGTGATGTTGAAGTAGTACGTAGCAGCCCCAGCCGCAGTCAAACCAGCCTCACTGACGAAACGTGCAATCACATCCTTGCGAGTGAACTGTTGATCCGAATTCAACATATCGGCATAAATTTGCTTGGCGATAGCGGACTTAGTGTTGCCATTAACGGAACGTGCAGAGGAAATAGCCATCTTTGTTCTCCTTGAAAGTTAAATGTGTGTGTTTCTACAACAAGTACATCATACTAAATTTCTTGGTCCAAGTCAACAGTCGATTTTGTTTCAATTACAACCAACTGATCGACCCAACAACAAGTACATCTTACTTCTTTTATTTGTTTAGGTCAACAGTCGATTTTGTTTCAATTACAACCAACTGATCGACCCAACAACAAGTACATCTTACTAAATTTCTTGGTCCAAGTCAACAGTCGATGTCGACCAATTAAGTCAACAGCTATTTCACATTTTGATAAAAAGACATTAAGAGCTTTTTATCTTGTTACCGCCAATCAACATTACACTCTTAACTATGTGCAATGTTGATATAAGCATATAAAAATGGGGCGGACCGTCAGTCCGCCCAATAGTGGAGTCACAACATGAAACTGTTACATCACACCATTTTATTGTTTTGCTTTTTTGGTGATGTTGAAGTAGTACGTAGCAGCTCCAGCCGAAGTCAAACCAGCCTCACTGACAAAACGTGCAATTACATCCTTACGGCTGAACTGTTGATCTGAATTCAACATATCGACATAAATTTGCTTGGCGATAGCAGATTTGGTGTTACCATTAACGGAACGTGCAGAGGAAATAGCCATCTTTGTTCTCCTAAAAGAAAAATTGAAAAATTGATTGAATTCCAACAACAAGTACATCTTACTAAATTTCTTGGTCCAAGTCAACAGTCGATTTTGTTTCAATTACAACCAACTGATTACCCCAACAACAAGTACATCTTACTAAATTTCTTGGTCCAAGTCAACAGTTATCTTTTTACCCTTTACCCTTTACCCTTTGCCCTCATGGGCTTGTGGGCTTGTGGGCTTGTGGGCTGGCTCATCTTCCACCCCATCTACCACCACAAGTACATCTTACTAAATTTCTTGGTCCAAGTCAACAGTTATCTTTTATCATCTACCCTTTACCCTTTACCCTTTACCCTTATGGGCTTATGGGCTTATGGGCTTATGGGCTTATGGGCTTATGGGCTTATGGGCTTATGGGCTTATGGGCTTATGGGCTTATGGGC
>JABEBX010016023.1_pt1 | contig 58327 bp, 53 predicted proteins | sample 7245971 | NCBI WGS metagenome assembly JABEBX01 (sample SAMN14506365, study PRJNA622280) | hot springs metagenome | biome: hot spring [ENVO:00000051]|acidic hot spring [ENVO:00002120]; feature: spring [ENVO:00000027]|sediment [ENVO:00002007]; material: sediment environment [ENVO:01001048]... | reverse complement strand
CATGCCGCCTGACCCACAGCACGGGTCATAGATGCGCCCCTTGTACGGGGAAATCATTTCCACCAGCACCCGGACCACCGATGCGGGGGTGTAGAACTCTCCGCCGCGCTTGCCCTCGGCGCTGGCGAACTGCGAGAGGAAGTATTCATAAACCCGGCCCAGGGTGTCTTTGGATTGCTGTTCGGGGCTGCCCAGGCCAATGCCGCCGATGAGGTCCACCAGTTCCCCCAGGCGGCGCTGATCCAGTGTGGCGCGGGCATAGCCCTTGGGCAGGACATTTTTGAGGCGAGGATTGTCCCGTTCGATGGCGTCCATGGCGGCGTCGATGCGCGAGCCGATGTCCGCTTGTTTGGCGGCGGCCTGAAGGCCAGCCCAGCGGGCGTCCTGCGGCACCCAGAAGACGCCTTCCGCCGTGTACTCATCCCGTTCTTCTGGATCCGCACCGGAATCCGCCTCGGCCACCAGTTCCTGGTAGCGATGGGTGAACGCGTCCGAAATGTACTTGAGGAAAATAAGGCCCAGGACGACCTGTTTGTAGTCGGCGGCATCCAGGTGGCCCCGCAGCTTGTCGGCGGCGGCCCAGAGGGTGGTCTCGATGCCCAGGGCGCCGGGCTTGGCCGGTTTTTCCTTCTTCGTTCTCGGTGGCATGGCGACCTATCTCAGGGGAGGTTTTTACTGCCCGATGATAGCAACCGGAACCGCCATGGGCAAAATGGTACGGAGCAGGAAAACGGTTCTCCGCAGCGTCCATTACGGACGCTCACAAGCCCAGATCAGGTCCGCCACATCCCCATAGCCATCAGGATGATTTACTGAATGGGGTGGTGTCATGACCCAAAAATATACCAAGGTGCTTGGTTTGCGGATGACGCCGGAGGAACATCAGACGGTGATAAAGCTTGCCACCTTGCATCATGAGACGCTTGCCGCCTTCGCGCGAAAGGCGATTGCGCGTTCCCATGACTTCCTATCTGGATCGGGAAGCTGATGTGGCGTATGGGGTGATTAGGACAAGAATGGGGCGAGACCAAGCCCGCGCAGGAAGTCGTGACGCATCGTGCGGAACATCACAGGGAATGCCCCTTACCCCAGCATCTTCGCCAGATCCTCCGCTCTCAAATGAGTATAGCGCTTGAGCATCTGTAAGGTCTTGTGACCCGTGATGGCCGCCACCTGCATCGGGTTCAGCCCTTTCTCAAAGAAGCGCGACGTGGCCTCGTGGCGGAGGTCATGAAAAGTTAGACCCTCGATATTGGCGCGCTTCATGGCCTTGGCCAAAGAGGCTCTCATCCCGTCCTGCGTGTAGCACCACACCTTTCCGTCGATACGGTGAGGAACATTTTGGAGCACTTCCGTAGACTTACTGGATAGCGGAACTATCCGCGACGTGCCGTTCTTGGTATCAGGCAGGAACACCTGCCGTTTCGTGATGGACACGTTATCCCATGTCATACCCAGGATCTCCGCCTGCCGCATGGCTGTCTCAATGGCGAACGCGACGATGGCCGCCAGCTCAGGATTAACCTTACGGCAAGCATCCAACAGGCGTGATTCCTCATCATCCACCAGCCGCCGGTCACGGCCTTGTGGGAGCCTAGGCTTGCGAACAAATTCGACGGGGTTGGATAAACCTTCCATGCCCCACTCCGACCGCGCCACCTTGAATAGATGGCTCAGGACCGCCAGATACAGCCGAATGGTGTTCCCTCCCTTCCCATCAGACTCCATGCCCCTGATGATATCTGCGACGTCCTTCCCGCGAATGGATGCCAGCGTCCGTTGCCCGATAGGCCACGCCTGCCATTGGGCGATTTTGCTTTGCTCCTGTCTGGCCCCTTTCTTCTGAGCGGTCACTTCCCGCAGGTATCTGTCGAATGCCTCGCGAAGAGTGGTCTTTTCCGCTTCACTTCGGTCCTTCCAGACGCCCCGCGCCATTTCCGACTCGACGATAGCCGACCACTCCTGAGCTTCGCGCTTGGACCGAAAGACCCTGGTCTGGGTTGGATAACCCTTCTTCCGAACCTTGGCCTGCCAACCAATCAAATTCCCATCACGATCCCGTTGTTCATAAAATCCAGCCATCTGGACACCTCTCTGGACACTGCCGGCTTCCGCAAACTCGCCTCATGGCATCCAACCATACCCGCGATTTCATCGGATAGTCCAGAAAATGTCCAGAAAAATAAAAAATGGCCCAAGCATTTTAGCTTAAGCCATTGATTTTCATGGTGCCCAGGGACGGAATCGAACCGCCGACACGAGGATTTTCAGTCCTCTGCTCTACCGACTGAGCTACCTGGGCGAGAAGCGCACATTTAAGCGATCCCGCCGCCGGAAGTCAAGGCCGGAAGCCGATTTCGCCGGGGTTCCACTCACTCCGCATTCATTGCCCGCTTTTTTTCCAGGGCCAGCTCATAGAGGACCCGATGGGGGATGCCGCTCAAGGAGGCGGCCAGGCGCACCGCCTGGGCCAGGGGCAGTTCGGCGAGCAGGGGGGTCAGGACACGGTCGGCCAGGGCCTGATCGGGGGCCGCTTCCGGTGCCCCGGCCACGACCAGGGTCATCTCGCCGCGCAATTTCTCCGGCGCTGCGGCGAGCAGGGCCAGCAGATCGCCCAGGCTGTGGCGCAGGCATTCTTCATAGATCTTGGTCAATTCGCGGCACAGGGCCGCCGGCCGTTGCGCGCCGAAGGCGGCGCGCATGTCCTGCAGGGTGGCGGCTATGCGATGGGGGGCCTCGTAGAAAATCAGGGTGCGCGACTCGGCGCGGAGGGCATCGAGCCGGACCCGACGCGCCCCACCCTTGGCGGGGAGGAATCCTTCAAAGGCAAAGCGGTCACTGGGCAGACCCGACAGCACCAGGGCGGCGAGGGCGGCATTGGGGCCGGGAATCACCCGCACCGGCAACTGCCGCGCCCGCAATGCGGCGAGGAGGGGGTAACCCGGGTCCGAGAGCAGGGGCATGCCGGCGTCCGAAAGGAGAGCGATGCGCGCACCGGCGGCAATGCGCTCGGCAATCCGGGGCGCCAGATCCCGCTCGTTGTGCTCGTGCAAGGCCAGGGTTTTGGGCTGCAGTCCCAGGTGCCGGAAGAGGCGCTGGGCGTGGCGGCTGTCCTCCACCAGGATCAGCTCCGCCTCGGCCATGGCCCGGGCAGCGCGGGGAGAAAGATCGTCGAGGTTGCCGATGGGTGTGCCAATGATGGTGAGTTGACCGCTTTGCTCCTGCATCGTCACCCTCCCTCGCGGGTCATTGTTGATGAATGATATATTTCTGCCCCTTACCCGCGGGGCGGCCGCGCATCCCGATGGCGGCGATTGAATGACGGGGCCATTCTCCATACACTCTGACCATGAAGATGCCATTGCCCCATCAACCTCCGGGCCCTGCCACCCGCCTGGCGTCGGCCATGCTCATGGCCCTCGGCCTCGCCGCCTGCGCCAGTCTGCCCCAACCAGCAGCGACGCCCGTGGCGCCCACGGCCAGTGCAAGTTCGGTCACTGTCGCACCCGCCGAGGCCCCGGCGGCCGTCACCGCCGACCAACTCTTAGCGGCGGGCAAGGATCTGGCCGCTGCCAAAGCATACATCAAGGCGGCCGCCGACACCCAGGGCGATGCCCAATTGCGGTATCTGCTTGACGCCGCCCATGCCTCCCTGAGCGGTCAGAAACCCCAGGATGCCGCCTTGCTGGCCGATGAAGTGCTGCGCCTGCAGCACGACCCAAAACTGCGCGGCGAGGCGCTGTGGATCCGCTCCCAGGGCCTGATGGACCAGGGCCAGACCCCCAAGGCACGGGGCAACCTCGAAGAACTCCTCACCCTGTCCAGCACTCCCCAGGACATTCGCGCCGAAGCCCTCGGTATCCTGGCCACCCTCTACACCCAGGAGGGCCACGACCTCACCGCCCTCAACTTCCTCATTCAACGCGACGATCTGCTGAGCCAAGGGAGCGCGCGCGACGAGAATCACCGCCGCATTCGCGTACTCCTGGATGCCCAGCCTGTCGCCAAACTGCAAAACTGGCAGTCGCGCACGGCCAGCCCCCTGGCGCAGGAGTGGATCGCCCTGGATCTTATCGCCCGCAACACCCCCGACCCGCAGCAGCGGGAACAGGCCATAGCGGCCTGGATGGCCGCCCACCCCCATCATCCCGCCATCCAGTTTTCGGAAAACGCTCCTGCAGCGGCAACGGCGACCAGTGCGCAGGGCGATGTCTGCGCCCTCTTGCCCGCCACCGGACCCTATGCGCCCCTTTCCCAAGCCATCGCCGCCGGCCTGGAAACCTCTGCGCGCTTGACCGGAGGGCCCGCCGTGCGGGTCTATCAGAGCACCGGCAACAGCGAATATACCGCCACCCTCTTTCAACGCGGCGTGAAGGCCGGCTGCGCCGTCTTCGTCGGGCCGTGGCTGCGCCAGGACATCAATGCCGTGGTCGGCGTCCGTCGCCCCAGCGATCCGCCCGTTCTTACCCTCGGGCAGGACCCCGACCTGCACCAGCCGGGACTCTACCAGTTCAGCCAGAGCCGCAATGCGGCCAGCGCCCAGATCGCCCAACAAGGCTTCGCGGCGGGCTATCGGCAGGCCTATCTCCTCTATCCCCAAGACTCCAGCGGCGCCGCCATTCAGGCGGCCTTCCTCAGCGACTGGAAGGGCCTGGGCGGACGCGTGGCCGGGGTGGCCGCCTATACACCGGGACAAGACCCCCAGGCGGCGGTGCAACAGCTTTTCAGCGGGGCCATCGCCGCGCACAGCTTTGTCTTTCTGGTGGCCAACGCCAGCGTTGCCGGTCAGGCCGTCCCGGAAATTCACCAGATCAAGCCGGACTTGGCCGTTTTCAGCCCCTCCTTGCTGCGTGCCTCGGGATTGCCGAGCAATGCGTCGGCCCTGGCCGGCCTCGCATCCGTGGACATGCCCTGGATCATCGATCCCGCCCAGAGCTGGCCCCAGGCCGCCGCCTTGCTCCATACCCAGCTACCCAACGCCGACGACGCCCAATGGCGGATGGCCGCCTTCGGTCTGGACGCCTATCGGCTCGCCGTGCAAATCCTTCACCATCAGACTGGCCAAGACTTGCAAGGTACCACGGGGATACTCCATTTCGGTGCCGACGGCATCGTCGAGCGCGCCATGCAGTGGATGCAGTTCCAGCAGGGGCAAATCGTGCCCCTCGCCCACGCACCGCGGCCGGGACCATAACCCATGCCTTCGCCACGACAAGTCCTAGGCCAGGCGGGCGAGGAAAGCGCCCTGCAACTGCTCTGTAGCGTCGGCCAGCAACTGATCCAGCGCAATTATTCCTGCCGCATGGGAGAAATAGACCTCATCCTGCTGGATGGCGACACCCTCGTCTTTACGGAGGTGCGCAGCCGCGGCGGCAGCGCCTATGGCGGGGCCGCCGCCACCGTCACCCGCCCCAAGCAGCGGCGCATCATTCGCGCCGCCGAACATTATCTCTTGCGCCATCCGGAACACAACCGCCGTCCCTGCCGCTTCGACGTCGTCGCCCTCGACGGCCAAAGCGCGCCCCAGTGGATTCGCGATGCCTTCAGAGTGCCCAGCCCATGAATCTCGAAGCCCAGCTCCGCAGCGTTTTCGCCGCCAGCGCCGCCGTCAAGCTGCGCGCCGTGGACACCCTCGCCTTGCCGTTGGCCCAGGCCAGCGAGCGCCTGGTTGGCCGCCTGCGCCTAGGCCACCAAGTCCTGGCTTGCGGCAATGGCGGCTCGGCGGGCGATGCCCAGCACCTCGCCTCGGAGTTGGTGAACCGCTTCGAGCAGACCCGCCAAGCCCTCCCCGCCATCGCCCTCACGACGGACAGCTCCGTCCTCACCGCCATCGCCAACGACGACTGCTATGAGCGGGTCTTTGCCCGGCAGGTGGAGGCCCTCGGCCGCCCCGGCGACTGCCTCGTCGCCATCAGCACCTCCGGCAACTCCCCCAGCGTCCTGCAGGCCGTAAGCGCCGCCCAGGCCCGAGGCATGTGGGTGCTCGCCCTCACTGGCCGCGACGGCGGCAAACTGGCCGCCCTGTTGCGCCCCGATGACCTGGAGTTGCGCGTACCGGATCACAACACGGCGCGCATCCAGGAAGTGCACCTGCTCCTCATCCATGGCCTCTGCCTCGGCATCGACGCCGCTTTTGCGCAAAGCCCGGCTGCGGCTCCCGGGGACAGCGCCGCCAAGATCCAGGGCGACTGGCAGGCCTTGGCCGGACTGGTCGCCGGCCGCCGTCCCCTGGTCTTTACCAATGGCGTCTTCGACATCCTCCACCGCGGCCACGTGCGCTATCTGGAAGAGGCGCGGGCCGAGGGCGTCTGTCTGGTGGTAGGCGTCAACAGCGACGCCTCGGTGCGGCGCCTGGGCAAGGGCCCCGACCGCCCCATCAATTCCCAGGAGGATCGCATGGCCGTCCTCGCGGGTCTGGCGGCGGTGGACTTTGTCACCGCTTTTGACCAGGACACCCCCCTGCGGCTCATCGAGAGCCTCGCCCCCGATGTCCTGGTCAAAGGCGGCGACTGGCCCGTGGCGCGCATGGTCGGTGCCGATCTGGTCCAGGCTCGGGGCGGGCGCGTCCTGTCCATTCCCTTCCGCCATGAACGCAGCACGACGGCCCTGCTGCAACGCATCCGTGAGGCACAGTCATGAAAGCCCTGCCCGCCTTGCGCGCCGCCCTGGGTAGCGAGCGCGTGCGCGACGACCCCGAAACCCTCGCCCTCTACAGTCACGACGAAACCCCCAGATCCTGCACCCCCGCACTGGTCCTCTTCCCCTCCTGTCATGCGGAAGTACAGGCCATCGTCCGTATTGCACGCCGCCACGGCCTCCCCCTCGTCGCCCGCGGCGCCGGGTCCGGCAATGTCGGTGGCGCACTGCCGGTGCCGGGGAGTGCCGTCGTCAGCGTCGAGTGCATGCAGCGGGTATTGGACTTCCATGCCGCCGACCGTTATGTCACCGTCGAAGCCGGCTGCATCACCGGCGAGATTGACGCCCTGGCCCGCAGGCACGGCCTTTTTTACGCGCCCGACCCCGGCAGCAACCCCTACTGCCGCATCGGCGGCAACCTCGCCATGAATGCCGCCGGTCCCCACGCCGTAAAATACGGGGTCACCCGCGACCATGTCCTCGCCCTGCGTGCGGTCACCGGTGCGGGCGAAGAACTCTGCTGCGGCGCCCGCACCAGCAAGGGGGTGGTAGGCTACGACCTCACCCGGCTCCTCGTCGGCAGCGAGGGGACCCTCGCCCTCATCACCGAGGTTACCCTGCGTCTCCTCCCCGCCCCCGAAGCCCGTGCCACCCTGCGCGCCTGCTATCCCGACAGCGCCAGCGCCTGTGCTGCCGTGCAACGGGTTATGGCCCAGCGCGTCATCCCCAGCGCCCTGGAGTTCATGGACGCCCACGCCCTGGCCGCCGTGCGCGCCATGGGTGCCGCCGCCGACCTCCCCCCCGCCACCCGGGCTTTGCTCCTGGCAGAGGTGGACGGCGACGCCGACAGCATCCCCCGCCAGCTCCACGCCCTGCAGGAGGCCCTGGCGGGGGAAGGGCTGCTGGAGATGCAGGAAGCCACCGATCAGGCGGCCATCGCCCAACTCTGGGCGGCCCGCAAATCCCTTTCCCCCGCCACCAAGGCCATGGCCCCCCTCAAGATCAATGAGGACGTGGTCGTCCCCGTTAGCCGCCTGTTGGAGCTTCTCCTGGAAATTGAGGCCATCGCCCGCGATCAACAGCTCCTCATCGTCAGCTTCGGTCATGCCGGCAATGGCAATCTCCACGTCAATTTTCTCGTTCACCCCCGTGACAAGGCCGAAATGACCCGCGCCCGCCACGGCCTCCAGCGCCTTTTTCACCAGGTCCTCGCCCTCGGCGGCACCTTGTCCGGTGAGCACGGCATCGGCAGCGAGAAAGCCGCCTTCGTCCCCCTGGAGCTCAGCCCCGAAAGTCTCGCCCTGCAACACGGCATCAAGACCCTCTTTGACCCCGACGGGATCCTCAATCCCGGCAAACTCTTCCCCGAGGTCTAAGGCATGAATCTCATTCTTCACGCCATTCAACCGGTTCGACAGATCATGCTCAAAAGCTGGCGCGAAGATTTTGCCATGGAAGTCGTGGCCGATACCGCCGCCCACCGCGTCCTGCGCGACGGCAACACCCGCGTCATCCTCTTCCGCGCCGGAGTGATCTGCTTTTTCGATGCCGGCCCCGCCCTGCAGGCACGGGTCATCGCCAAGGTCCAGGCCCAATTCCCCCCCATTCCCGATCCCCGTGTGGAAGAACTCCCCATCCGCCTGGGTGAACGTGATGGAGTAGGCCGGGACGGCGTGACCCTGCGCGCCATCGACGACGAACGCCTGCTGCTGGTGGCCTTGCGCTTGGCCCAAAGCCTCGCCCTGGAGCTCCACGAAGAGGCGGTGGAAACCCTGCTGGAAACCACCCTCAACCTCCTCTCCGAAGTCACCCGCAGCGGCCGTCTGCCGGGACGCCGGGGCGGCCACCTGCGCTTTCTCGCCTCCACCTCCGCCACCCGCACCGAGATCCTCTCGCGTCTCGCCGTGCTGGACAATCCCGACATCGTCTGGGAAGAGCCGGGTCTGGAAATACTTTCCCGGGAACTCTCCGCCGACCTGGAGCTCACCAGCCGCTTCCGCGCCCTGGACGAAAAGCTCGATGCCATCCGCGAAGGGCTGGAGGTGATCGTCGTCGCCAGCCGCCACCATCGGGAAACGGTCCTGGAGTGGATCATCATCGTCCTCATCGCCGTGGAGGCCGTAATCATGCTCATGGGCCCCCATTGATCCCCCACGATGGCGACGAGAGGCATGGGGAATGAGTCTACTCCACCCCGCCGACGATGATCCCCCCGGCAGCGAACCACCCCGCAGCCCAGCGGAAGTCTTCCTAGCCCGCAGCCATAACGGCCATTGGAATGATCCCAGCCGCCTGCTGCTCATCGGCCCCGCCTGGGTGGGCGACATGGTCATGGCCCAGGTGCTCCTGCAGGTTCTGCGCCGCCGCTGGCCGCGCCTGCAGATCGACCTCCTCGCCCCACCTGCCACTGCGGCTCTGGGCGAGCGGATGGCCGAAGTCCGCCGGGTAATCCCCTTGCCCGTGGGGCACGGGCGGCTCGCCATCGGCCAACGGCGCAAATTGGCCATGGAACTGCGCAGCCAAGACTACGACTGGGCCATCTGCCTGCCCAACAGCCTCAAGTCCGCCCTCATCCCCTACTGGAGCAGGATTCCCGTGCGCACCGGTTTTTTTGGCGAGGGACGTTTCTTCCTCCTCAATGACCGCCGCCGCCTGGACAAGAAAAAGCTCCCGCGCACCGTGGACCGCTTCGTCGCCCTGGGTCTGCCCACCCGCCTGCCCCAACCCAGCCAATTGCCCGCCCCTCACCTGTCCGTGGATCTAGGGGAACAAAAAGCGGCCCTCCAGCGCCTGGGTCTGAGCATCCCCCAGCGCCCCCTGGCAGCTCTCGCTCCCGGTGCCGAATACGGCCCCGCCAAACGCTGGCCCACCCGGCACTGGATCAGCCTCGCCCAGGCCCTTATCCAGCGCGGTTACGCCGTCTGGCTCTTCGGCAGTCCCAAGGATGCCGAGATCACCCAAGCCATCGCCACCGCCGTCCCGGAGGTGCTGGATCTCGGCGGGCGCACCACGCTCCTGGAGGCCGTGGATCTTCTCGCGCTGGCCGCCATCACCGTCAGCAACGACTCCGGCCTCATGCACGTGGCGGGCGCCGTGGGCAGCCGCGTCATCGCCCTCTACGGCCCCACTCCCCTGGCCATGACACCGCCCCTATCGGCCAATGCCCAGGCCCTCACCCTGAATCTCCCCTGCAGCCCCTGCGGCAAACGCCAGTGCCCCCTCCAGCATCATCGTTGCCTGGAGGATCTCTCCCCAGCCCAGGTCCTCGCAACACTGCCATAAAAAAGCCCACTGGCGTGGGCGAGGTAGAGGAGGAGCAACGCCTAGCGTTGCAACGGTAAACTTAGAAAGTGTAAGTTAGCATAACGCGGTTGTAAATAAAGGAATGGCTCTTATTGAAACCGGCGCCATTGCCCAAGCAACCGTTATAAGCACACAACCCGTTGCTCACCTCTACCCGATCGCGAACAGAAAAACCTTTGAACATACCGGGCAGGAAATAAGTCACGTCAAGATAGGTGTTATTGCTGGCACCTTGGAAGTATGTGTGATAACGCGCGAAAGCCGCCATGAGCAGGATGCTTTTGTCTAAGAGATTCTGCGTCCATTTCACTTTCCAGGCATTGCCTGGTCCCAGTTCCACCAGACCCCGGATCATGGAAGTCGTGTACAGCGGATCAGTTGCCAAACCCACGGTATAGGGCGAAACAATTGCGCCACCGCCCACCGCTCCCGTGTGCGGGAGTATTTCATTATAGGACCAGGCAAGCTGACCCTTGCCGATAACATTGGAGAAGGCGCTATAATTGAGTCCCACCTGCACTCCCCAAGAAGTATTATTCACCGATGTCGCGGGGATAGATGAATTATTGATTTTGGTGCCATCCAGCAGGCTTGAGTTGCTCCATTGACGCATGATCTGAGCAGCGATGAAAGGATCAAAATCAGTACCTGTTTTTACAGTATAGTTGGCATCACCATAAAAGGTGTTGGCAAACTGATAAAAATCATAATACCAGGCTTGCGCCTTTAGGCCAAAAACATCGGCACTGGCGCCAAAAGCTAAGGTGCCGCTCGTCTGCGGCGCCGAAGCAGAAAGGGCCGGGCTGCCGCCATAGAGAGTATCTCCGCTGAACGTCGCTGGATAATAGTTGTTGTCTTTAAAATAGTCGCTAGACGTACGACTCTTGAAGCGGAACTCCCGCAATCCATAGAGCTTTACTGCCGAAATCGGACTGTATTCCGCGTAGATACCCTGATAGGTTGCAGGTAAGAGGCGTGAGTCGGAATTATTCAACCACGGAGTATTGATTACCTGATCGCCAGCGCGGATGAGTAGCATCTTGGGTATGGCAAATTGCAAATACGCCTGGCCCAGGGCATTGAGGGATTGCCTCGCACCCATCAAGGTTGCGTCCAAGTGCGGATATGTTGGAGCACCTGAAAAATCATTGGCACCCAACGCATTGGCCGTATAGAAACTTACGCCTGCGCCAAAGCCGCCAAGAAATGGTGCCGTCTGAATGTTGAGCATTCCCCCCAGAGCGAAGGCATCCTGATTGAACGTATTAGGACCGCTGGCGCCATAATCTCGACTAAAATAGTAAGATCGAATCTGTCCGTCGATTTTGCTTTGCTTGAAGAAATCCGTCAGGGTTTCCGCCTGGGCCGCAGTGCTGAAGGTGAGGGCAACTGCCACTGCGGCGAGTAATATCTTGGGGTGCGAGCGCATAGGATCCTCCGTCATTTGGTATCGAAACAACCACTGCGGGTATCATAGCGATCTTTTATGACATTCTGATGAACTTTTTGTGAACTTTTTGTGACGATATACCGATGCAAACATAACGATGATCCATCAGGCCTGGCTTTTTCTTTACATCCTACTAAATGGGGAAACGCAAGAGGATACTCCGGAAAAAATACTTTGCAGTATTGGGAGCATCCCATGGCCGCATCTTCTCGCCAAGCCGTTGTTGCATTGGAGAAGTAGGGGGGCGATAGCCAGCCAGCCTGATCTCTATATCCTTGGTTATCTCCCTGTACGCATCGCATTGCGCTAGAATACCTTGTTACCCGCCGGACTGGAGAGTTTGATGCCCTTGGAACTGCGTCATTTGCGGACCATCGAGGCCATTGCCCAATATGGCAGTCTGGCGGCAGCGGCGTTGCGCCTGCACCTCACCCAGTCGGCCCTCTCCCATCAGTTGCGCGGCCTGGAAGCCGAGTTCGGCGTCGTCCTCCTGCTCCGCGAGCGGGGGGCGCAGTTGCGCCTGAGTCCGGCGGGCGAACGGCTCCTGGCCCTGGCGCGCGAGGTGCTGCCCTTGCTGCGCCAAAGCCAGGAGGAGTTGCGGCGGCTGGCGGTCGGCAACAGCGGACGGCTGCGCATAGCCGTGGAGTGCCATACCTGTTTTGACTGGCTGACCCCGGCCATGGACCGCTTCCGCGAGGAGTGGCCAGCAGTGGAGATGGACCTGCTGTCCGGCTTTCAGGATCCCTTGCCCCTGCTGCAAAGCGGCCAGGCGGATCTGGCGGTGCTGGCAGCACCCGAGAACGCCGTGGCCGGCATCTGCATTCACCCCCTCTTTCGCTATGAAGTGGTGGGTCTGGTCAGCCCCCGCCATCCCCTGGCCGAGCGCAATTTCCTCTTGCCGGAGGACTTCCTGGAAGAAACCCTCATCAGCTATCCCGTAGAAGACCGACGCCTGGACCTGCTCCGCGACTTCCTCCTCCCGGCCGGCGTCCAGCCCTGGCGGCGGCGCCACGCCGAACTGACGGTCATCATCCTCCAACTCGTTGCCTCCGGGCAGGGCGTGGCCGCCTTGCCCGCCTGGGCAGTGGGAAGCTATGGCGAAAAAGGCTACGTCCGCGCCCTGCCCCTGGGGCCGGAAGGGCTCTGGCAAACCCTCCATGCCGCCACCACCGCGGCCCAGGCCGCCCTGCCGCACATGCAGGCATTCCTCGCCGAAGTGCGCCGCAGTGTGACGGCGAACCTGACGGGGGTGGAGCCGTGGCAGGAACCGTAGCGCATCCCAACGAAGCTCGCCTCCGGTAGGTGCGGCCCATGGCCGCGATCTGCCCCAGGGTGCCGGCAGGGTTGCGGATTTAATCCAGGATCGTCGCTTCCCGTCAAGGCGGCCGCCTCATCATCATCGGTACACCACCTGCCCATGGGCAGCACCCTGCGCTATGCTATGTTCCTCAAGGGGGTGTTGCCATGTCCAAGCAGGAACTCGTTTTTGACGCCGATCTCATCCGCCGCTATGACCAGCCGGGTCCGCGCTACACGTCCTACCCCACGGCGCCCCATTTTCACGGCGGCTTCGACGAAGGGGCGCTGATCCGCGAGATGGCGGCATCCAACGCCGGCGCGCGGCCGCTGTCGCTCTACTTCCATCTGCCCTTTTGTGAACACCTCTGTTTTTATTGCGCCTGCACCAAGATCGTCACCCGCCACCATGAATGGGGCACCCCCTATGTAGCCCGCCTGGACCGGGAAATGGCCCTGGTCCGCCGGCACATCGACGGCGAACGGCCGGTCACCCAACTCCATTTCGGTGGCGGCACGCCCACCTTTCTCCGCCAGGCGGACATGGCCGCGCTGCTGGATCACATCCGCCGCCATTTCCACCTGCTCCCCGACGATCAGGGCGAGTACGGCATCGAACTCGATCCCCGCGCCCTGGAACCGGGCACCCTGGCGCTCCTCCGGGACTTTGGCTTCAACCGCATCAGCCTGGGCGTGCAGGATCTAGACCCCGAGGTGCAAAAGGCCGTGCACCGCGAGCAAAGCGAGGAACTGACCTTTGCCGTCCTGGACGAGGCGCGGGGCCTGGGCTACCGTTCCGCCAGCCTCGACCTTATTTATGGTCTGCCCCTGCAGACGGAGGACAGCTTTGCCCGCACCCTGGAACGGGTGCTGCAGTGGCGCCCCGACCGGCTCTCCATCTTCAACTACGCCCACCTGCCGCAACGCTTCCAACCCCAGCAGCGCATCCGCGCAGCGGACCTCCCCAGTCCCGATGCCAAACTGCGCATCCTCGCCAACAGCATCGCGCAACTGCAGACGGCAGGCTATGTCTACATTGGCATGGACCACTTTGCCCTGCCCGACGACGAACTGGCCCTGGCCCAGCGGGACGGCACCCTCTACCGCAACTTCCAGGGCTACTCCACCCATGCCGGGGCCGACCTCCTGGCCTTCGGCATGAGCGCCATCGCCATGATCGGGCCGTCCTACAGCCAGAACCTCAAGGAGATGGACGCCTGGGGAGCGGCCGTGGACAGCGGCCACCTGCCGGTGGAACGCGGCCTGCGCCTGAGTGGCGAAGACCTCCTGCGCCGTCATATCATTACCCGCCTCATCTGCGACTTCGCCCTGGACTTCAGCCGCATTGCCGCGCAGTTCGGCATCGACTTTCCGCAACACTTCGCCTCGGTCCTCCCGCGCCTCCGGCAGATGGCCGGCGACGGTCTGCTGCAGATGGATGCCGAAGGACTCACCGTCACTCCCCAGGGCCGCCTCCTCATTCGCCACGTCTGCATGGCCTTTGACGCCTATCTGGATGTCAAGCCCGTACAGTATTCGCGGGTGATCTGAAGATCACGCGGCAGGCCGAACCGGTGGCGGGCGCGGATGTTCGTTGCGCCACCATGGAGGTCCCTAGGGAAGGGATGGCCGGCCCGTGGGCAGATGGCCCGCCTCCCGCCACCTTCCGCTGTCAACCTTTTCCTTGACTTTCCGGGCCCTTCTCCTTATCTTCTCTGGCCTTAAACGAGCATTCCGTAGGAACCGACCCCATGAAGCGTACCTTTCAACCCAGCGTCATCCACCGCAAGCGGACCCACGGCTTTCGTGCCCGCATGGCCACCCGCTCCGGCCGCCTTGTCTTGAAGCGCCGTCGCGCCAAGGGCCGTCATCGCCTGTCCGCCTAAGGGCATGCCAGCGGCGGCTCGCTCCTTCCGCTTTACGCGGGCAGAGCGCCTGCGCAGCAAGGTCGATATCCAGCGCGCCCTGCGCCATGGAAAAAAGCGGGTTTTCCCGGAGCTGGTCATTTACACGCTTCCCAATTCCCTGGACAAGCCGCGTCTGGGGCTGGCCGTAAGCCGCAAAGTCGGTGGTGCCGTCCAGCGCAATCTGGTCAAACGCCGTCTGCGCGAGGCCTTCCGCCTGCACACCCAGCCGTGGCCCGCCTGGGACGTCATGGTGGTGGCCCGCAACAGCAGCAAGGACCTGTCCCTGGATGCCCTGCGGGAGCGGCTGGATCGGGTCCTGGGCCACGGGGGAGCGGCAACGTGCGCCACGTCCTGATCCTTTTCGTCCGTGCCTACCAGTATCTGCTCAGCCCTTTTCTCGGACATAGTTGCCGCTACTATCCGACTTGTTCAGAATACGCCTGCCAAGCACTGGCGCGCCATGGCGTGATCAAGGGGTCCTGGCTCGCCATCAAACGTATCGGCCGCTGCCATCCCTGGCATCCGGGCGGTGTAGATCCGGTTCCTTAAAATATCACTGGGGCTCCATGGACACGCAGAAGACCATCCTCGCCGTCGCACTGTCGGTTATCGTCCTCCTGCTCTTTCAAGCCTGGATGGGACGCGAATCTCCCCATTCCACGACCGGGACCGTTGCGACCACCCAAAGCTCGCGCAGCACCGCCGCGCCCATTGCCGTAGCGCCGACCGGCGCGGCCGTAGCCCAGGCCCCAGCCGGCCTGAGCATGGGAGGACCGAGCATCCCCTTCCAAACCCAGGTATTTACGGGCCGGATCGCCCTGCAGGGTGGTGGGATTCAAACCCTGGGCCTGCTCGATTATCCCGTCTCCGTGGACAACCCCGCTCCCTATCCGCTCCTCGATACCCAAGCCCAGCGCCTGACCATACAGCAGAGCGGTTTTGTGGCAAGCAACGGTGAAGTGCTGGAGCCGCAATACAGCGCTCCTCAACAGCAAGGCCCCCTGGGCCGGGAGCCCATCACGCTGAACGGCCGGGTAGGGCCCCTCAAGGTGGAAAAAACCCTCATCTTCCAGCCCGACAGCTATGTGGTGGAGGAACGGATTCAGGTCACCAATACCGGCACCACGCCCTGGAGCGGCAGCTACTTCGATCAGATCCTGCGCAATGGCCGGGAAGAAAGCCACTGGTTCATGTCCATCTTTACCGGTGCCGTCCTCCAGCACGACGGTAGCTTCAGCAAGGAGAGCTTCAGCGATCTGCGCAGCCACCCCGTCGTCCGCCAGGGGCCGGGCTGGGCGGGCATGATGGATCATTACTTCCTGACCGCCGTCCTGCCGCCCAAAGACAGTCAGAGTCAGGTCTACGCCCGTCCCGTTGGCGAAAATTACGCCGCCGGCGTTACTCTGGCCCTACCTACCCTGGCCCCCGGCCAGAGCACCACGATCCAGCAGGAATTTTTCTTCGGACCCAAGCTCCAGCAAACCCTCGCCGGCCTCGGCCGCGGCTTGGAGCAAACCGTGGACTACGGCTGGTTCGCCGTCATTGCCGAGCCCATGCACTCGCTCCTCAACTGGTTCCATGGCCTGACCGGCAACTGGGGTCTGGCCATCGTGCTGCTGGTGGTGGTCGTCAAGGCGCTCTTCTTCTACCCATCGGCCATCAGCTACCGCTCCATGGCCAACATGCGCAAGCTCCAGCCCAAACTGGAACAGATCCGCAAGGACTGTGGGGATGACCGGCAAAAGATGGGGCCGGCGATGATGGAACTCTACCGCAGCGAGAAGGTCAACCCCATGGCCGGCTGCCTGCCCATCTTCATCCAGATGCCGGTCTTCATCTCTCTGTACTGGGTATTGGTGGAGAGCGTTTCCCTGCGTCAGGCGCCCTTCATCCTGTGGATCCATGACCTCGCCGCCCCCGACCCATACTACATCCTGCCCCTGCTCATGGGGGTGAGCATGTTCATCCAGCAGCGCCTCAACCCGGCGCCCTCGGACCCCATGCAGAAACGGATCATGTCCGCACTGCCGGTGGTTTTTGCCGTCTTTTTCTCCTTTTTCCCCGCCGGGCTCGTGCTCTACTGGCTGGTAAACAACCTCATCTCCATTGGCCAGCAATATTTCATCACCCGGCGCATCCTGGCCAGCGCTTAGGGGGCCCGGCACAGGCCATGAGCCGCTACCGGCAGGGCGATAGCATTGTCGCCATTGCCACCCCGCCCGGGGTGGGTGGTGTCGGCATCCTCCGCATCTCGGGTCCGGATGCCCTGGGCATCGCCCTGGAAATCACCCGGAGCCGGACGCTGCGGCCGCGTCATGCCCATTTCCGGCGTTTCCATGCGGCGGACGGCGCCCTCATCGACCATGGCCTCTGCCTCTATTTCCCGGCGCCGGCCAGCTATACCGGTGAGGATGTGGTGGAACTGCAGGGGCACGGCAGCCCTGCAGCCCTGGCCGCCCTCCTGGCCCGGGCCATTGCCTTGGGGGCGCGGGCCGCACGGGCCGGAGAGTTCAGCGAAAGGGCCTTTCTCAACGGCCGCCTGGACCTCGCCCAGGCGGAAGCCGTGACCGACCTCATCCATGCCCGCAGCGCTGCCCAGGCGCGGGCCGCCGCAGCCAGTCTGGAGGGGGTTTTTTCCACCGCCGTGACTGGCATTCACGACGCCCTCCTGACCCTGCGCGCCTGGATCGAGGCGGGACTGGATTTTTCCGAGGAAGAGCTCGGGGCCGAATATGAAGAGACTATCGCCCGGCAGCTCGGCGCCCTGGCCGCCGCTCTGGACGACCTTCTCGCCACGACCCGGCACGGGGCTACGCTGGCCATGGGTGGACGCGTAGTCCTGGTGGGCCGGCCCAACGTCGGCAAATCCAGCCTGCTCAATGCCCTCGCCCAGCGCGATACGGCCATTGTCACCGCCATCCCCGGCACCACCCGCGACCTGCTACGGGAAGAAATCCTCATCCACGGCCTGCCTGTCGAGCTCATCGATACCGCGGGCCTGCGTCAGGCCGGCGATGCCGTGGAGGCGGAAGGCATTGCCCGTGCCCACAAGATCCTGGAAAGCGCGCAATTCGTCCTCTTGGTCGCGGATGCGGCCAGCGGCTGGCAGGCCGAGGACAGCGAGATCCTGGCGGCCCTCCCCGCCCAGCCGCGGCTCGTGCTGTGGAACAAGGCTGACCTGGCACCTCGCCCTCCCCCCGGCCCGGAAGGGGAAAAAAGTCTCGCGGTTTCGGCACGCAGCGGCGCGGGGCTGGAAGAGTTGCGCGCCGCGACCACCCCGGCGGCTGGTCCTTGAAGCGGCGATGCACCCACCAGTATTGCTCCGGGGCGCGGCGGATGGCCTGTTCTAAGCTCCGATTCATGGCGGCGGCATCCTGCTCCGCATCGCCGCTGGGAAACTGGGGCCCCATGGGGACGATCTCGACACGGAAGCCCTTTCCCCAGGGCAGTCGGTAGGCAAAAAGGCCGAAAACCGGCGTACCTTGGCGCGCGGCCAAACGCCCCAGCAAAGGGGTGGTGCAGGCTGGGCGGCCAAAAAAGGGCGCATACACCCCCTCGCTGGGATCGACATTCTGGTCCGGCAGGACGCCCAACGCAGCCCCTTGCTTCAGTGCCTGCAAAAGGGGACGGATGCCGTTTTCCTTCTTGCTCAGACGGGCGCCGCTGCGGCCGCGGCCCTGCACCATGAGCGCGTTGATAGCGGGATTGCGGGTATCCATATACATCACCGTCACTGGCCAACGCTGGCCGATATAGAGGACCGCAGCCTCCCAGGCGCCCAGGTGCGCGGTAAAGAGGATGACGCCCCGCCCTTCGGCCAGGGCCGCATCCACCGCAGCGGCGCCGGAGACCTCGCGAATCAGGCCCAGGGCGCGGGGGAGGGGCCAATACCAGAGGGGACCCAAATCTAGGGCGGCCTGGCCGAGGGCGCGGAAATGGCGGCGGCGCAGGCGCCGTCGTTCTTTGGGGCTAACGGCCGGATAGGCAATGGCAAGGTTCGTATCCACTACCCGGCAGGTTCGACGCAGGATGAGCATGGCCACACAACCCAGTCCCGCACCGGCCATGGCGCGCAGGGCATCGGGCAGCAGCGCCGCCAGCCGCAAGGTGAGCACCGCCCACTGTGCAAGCACTTTCTGCCCCAGCGTACTTTCCTGTGCCATCTTCCCTCCATCCTCCATTCCGCCGACACCAGCGCTTTCCTTAACGGCGGCCCTTGGTTATATTGCTCGCTTATGCAATGCTCCGAATCCGGCGATCTGGTCCTCCTTGGCGGCACCTTCGACCCCATCCATTACGGCCATCTTCGCGCTGTGGAAGAGGTTCGCCAAGCACTGGGCATTGCCCGTATTCTACTGATTCCCGCCGGACATCCTCCGCATCGGCAAAGTCCCTGGGCCGATGCCCGGCACCGCCTGGAAATGACTCGTCACGCCGTGGCCCGGCATCCCCATATCGCGGTCAGCGCCGTGGAAATCGAACGACCGGGTCCATCCTACACCGTCGAGACCCTGCGCGCCCTACGCAGCGAACGACCCGAGGCGGTGCTGGCGATGGTCATCGGCATGGACGCCTTTCTCCGTTTCGACACCTGGCACGAGTGGGAAGAGATCCTCGACCTCACCCACCTGGTGGTCACGGGTCGGCCGGGTTGGCCGGCGGCGGAGCTCCCCGAAGGCCTGCGCCAAGCCCTCTACCAACGCCGCTGCGACCGTGGGGCCGTCCTCCGCGCGCAGCCCGCGGGCAAGATCCTGTTTCACACCGTGACCGCCCTGGAGATTTCCGCCACCCAGATCCGCAGCCTCCTGGCCCGCGGCCGTAGCCCGCGTTTTTTGTTACCCGATGTGGTCTTGGATTATATTGAAGCAGAGGGCCTTTACCAAAGCCCATCGCCATTGCCAAAGGATCAAGCACCTTGTTGACTGTAGATGCATTGCGGGACCTCATGGTCTCCACCCTGGACGAACACAAAGGCGGCGACATCAAGGTCATCGATGTCCGCGCGCAAACCGACATCACCGACTATCTGGTCATTGCCTCCGGCAATTCGGACCGCCAGTTGCGCGCCCTGGCCGATGCCGTCGCCACGGCGGCCCGCGCCCAGGGTGTCCGTCCCCTGGGAGAGGAGGGCCTCACCGCGGGAGACTGGGTGCTGGTGGACCTCGGCGACGTGGTCGTGCACCTGATGCGGCCCGAGAGCCGGGACTTTTACCAACTGGAACGCCTGTGGGGAGAGCTGCCGCGGGTACGGGGCCAAAGCGAAACCCATTGAAGCCATGCGCTTATGGATATTGGCCCTCGGCACACGCATGCCCGACTGGGTGGAAGCGGGCGTCAGCGACTACGCCGCGCGGATGCCTCCCCACTTCCAGGCCCAGTGGCGCTCCCTGCCCCTGGCGCGGCGGGGGAGGGGAGGCGATCCTGCGCGCTGGCGACGGGAGGAGGGTGAACGCCTGTTGGCCGCCACGCCCAAAGGCGCGGAACGGGTGGCCTTGGAAGTCACCGGACGCGCGCTGAGCAGCGAGGCGCTGGCGCAACGGGTCGATGGCTGGCTCGGCGGCGGGCGGGACGTGGCCCTCTGGATCGGCGGACCAGACGGCCTCGACCCGGCCCTGCGGCCCGATTGGCGCTGGTCCCTGTCGCCCCTGACCATGGCCCATCCGGTGGTGCGCGTGGTGGTGGCCGAACAGATTTACCGCGCCTGGAGCATCCAGGCCGGATTGCCTTATCATCGCGCAGGAGAGGAGCATCAACACCATGCGTAAACGGCCCATCAGCACCCTTTTGACTCGCCTCGGGTTCCTGCCCGCCCTCCTTCTGGGCCTGAGCGCCTGCGCCCAGATGGTGCAGCCCAGCCCCCAGGAGAGCGCTACGGGTAGCATTGCCGTGCAGGAAGGCCGGGTGCGCATCCTCGCCCTTTCACCGGCGGTCAGCCCGGCGCAACTGGCCCCGGCACGGCAGGCCCTCGCCGCAGCCCAAGCGGCGGCCAACGCGGGCAATTACCTCCTGGCCGAGCGCCAGACCCTGCTCGCCCAAAGTCTGCTGGACAACGTCGAAATCCGGCTCAAGGAGACCCCCATGGAGGCCCGCAAGGCCGCCCTAGAGCAACAAATCACGGACTTGCAAAGCCGCGCCGCCGCGACTCGCCAAGCCATCAACCAGGCCAAGGCCCAACTCGCCAAGGAGGGACAGTAATGCGCCGCATCGCCCTGGCCACCATCCTGATCCTCAGCGCCTCCCCCATAGTCGCCAATGCCGCCCCGGCCCCCCAGATCCAGAGCGCGGAACAACGTCTGCTGGCCGCTCAACGCGTCGCCCCCATTCCGCCAGCCACCCTGGACGGCCTGCGCAACGCCCTCGCCCTCATGAAGCAGGATCAGGCGCAACCGGCCCTGTTCCAGGTCGATGCCCGGATCTTTGCTGCGCGGATGGAGGGCCTTGCCGAAATCCGCGGCCAGGAGACCCAACAACGTCAACTTGAGGGTCTTCAGGAACAGATACAGCGCCTCAGCACCCAAAACCAGTCCTTGCAGGCAGAATATGGCCAATTGCGCCAACAGCTCGCCGCCAAGACCATGAGCACAGCCCAAACCCGGCATCTGGAGCAGGAGATCCAGCAGCAAAAAACCCAGCTCCAGCAGGAAGAAAAACGGGTGGCCACCTTGGCGGGGCAAAGCCCGCAAAGCGCCGCACCGGCCTATGCCAAGGCCCTCACGGTCTACGCCCAGGTCCGCGCCGCCAGCGACGGCGTGCACGTCAGCCTGCCTGCCGCCAGTCTCTTTGCCGCCAACGCCCGGCTTTCCAGTGCCGGCCGTCAACGCCTGCAGGCCATGGCCAGCATCCTCAAGCAGGCCTCGGCCAGTCAGGTTCTGGTGCGCGTCGCGCCCCAGCCGGGTGGAATCAGCCTCGCCACCCAGCGCGCCGAGGCCATTCTCCACGCCCTGCGCCAGGACGGCATTCCCGACCGGGTCCTCGCCCTGGCCACGGGCTCCGGCCTGACCCCCGGCACGGCGGAACTCCTGTTGGTGGGCCAAGCCGCCCCGTGACGACCCTGTTCCTGGCATCGGCTTCGCCCCGGCGGCTGGCCCTCCTCCGACAAATTGGCTACAGCCCGCTGCCCGTCCCCACCGCTATCGACGAAACGCCGCTGCCGGGCGAGGAGCCTGCCGCCCAGGCGCTGCGCCTGGCCATGGCCAAGGCCGACGCCGCCGCCCGGGAGCGCCCCGCTGCCCTCATCCTGGCGGCCGATACCATCGTCGGTGTCGAGGGGCGGGCCTTTGGCAAACCCCGCGACTTTCCTTCCGCCCAGGAGATGCTGGAGGCCTTGGGCGGACGCTGGCACACGGTGCACACCGCCGTTGCCGTGACCCGCTCCGGGCGCAATGCCCAGTGCCTCAGCACCAGCAGGGTGCAGATGCGGCGCCTGGACGCACGGGAGATAGCCGCCTACTGGGCCAGCGGTGAGCCGACGGACAAAGCCGGCGCCTATGCCATTCAAGGGCTCGGCGCCCTTTTCATCACCGCCCTGGAGGGCTCCTACAGCGGTGTCATGGGCCTCCCCCTCTTTGAAACCGGGCAGCTCCTGGGCACCTTTGGCTGTTCCCCTCCCTTTCTCCGTGGACCGTCATGAGCGAAGAGTTATTACTCAATATCACCCCCCAGGAAATCCGCGTTGCCCTGGTGGACAACGGCGTCTTGCAGGAACTGCAGATCGAGCGCAGCAGCCATCGCGGACTGGTGGGCAATATCTACAAGGGTATTGTCCGCCGCGTCCTGCCGGGCATGCAGGCGGCCTTCATCGATATCGGCCTGGAGCGTACCGGTTTTCTCCATGCCGCCGATATTCAGGAAGAAGAGACGGACCCTGGCAGCGAAACCGATGTGGAAACCCGTCCCGGCCACAGCGAGGTCCGCAACGTCAGCACCCTGCTCCATGAAGGCCAGGAAGTGGTGGTCCAGGTCATCAAAGACCCTCTTGGCAGCAAGGGTGCGCGGCTGTCCACGCGCATCACGCTGCCCGGCCGCTTCCTGGTCTATATGCCCTATGTACCGCGCATCGGCGTATCCGGCCGCATCGAATCCCCCGAAGAGCGCACCCGCCTCAAGGGCATCCTCAAGTCCTTGATCCCCCCCGACGAACCAGGCGGCTTTATCATTCGCACCCTCGCCGAAGGGGTGGAGGAAATCGACTTCAGCAGCGATCTGGATTTTCTCCGCCGCCTCTGGCAGTCCATTCGCGCCCGCTTGGAAACGCACCCTGCCCCCGGCGAGATCCACCGCGACCTCAATCTGGCCCTGCGCGTCATGCGCGACGTGATGTCCGACAACATCCAGCGGGTACGCATCGACTCCCGCGAAACCTTTGAAGCGGCGCTTTCCTTTTGTCAGGGGATCATTCCGGAGGTGGTGGACCGCATTGAGCTCTATGCCGGTGATCGGCCCCTCTTTGATCTCTACAACGTCGAGGACGAAATCGATCGCGCCCTGCAACGCCGGGTCACCCTCAAGTCCGGGGCCTACCTCGTCATTGATCAAACAGAGGCCCTCACCGCCATTGATGTGAATACGGGCGGTTTTGTGGGTCGGCGCAACCAGGAAGAAACCATCCTCAAGACCAATCTGGAGGCCGCCGCGGCCATCGCCCGCCAATTGCGCCTGCGCAACATCGGCGGCATGATCATTATCGACTTCATCGACATGGAAGATCCGGAGCATAGACGCCGGGTACAGCGCGCCCTGGAAAAGGCCCTGCAAGGGGATCGCGCGCGCAGCACGGTGACCCAGATCTCCACTCTGGGGCTGGTGGAGATGACGCGCAAGCGGACCCGCGAGAGCCTTGCCCAGATTCTTTGTGAACCCTGCCCTTATTGTCAGGGCCGCGGCATCATGAAAACCCCGGAAACCATCTGTTACGAGATCCTGCGCGAGATCGTTACGACATCATTCTGATGTGATCCGCGCCATCGGACCGGGCAGCAGCGGGCCGAGTACGATCAGCCCGCGCAGTCGGGCGGCCAGCTTCGGCCCCACCCCCGGCACCGCGGCCAGAGCGGCCTTACCGGGAAAGGGCCCATGGGCCGCGCGAAAGGCCACGATGGCCTCGGCACGGCGTGCCCCGATTCCCGGCAGGTCCTGCAGTTGCTGTGCATCGGCCGTGTTGATATTCACCATGGCGGGGAGGAGGGGATCGGCTTGCGCCGTTTCCTTCCCCGGATAGAGGCCCAAGAGCAGCAGGGCAGCCCCGATCCCTACCCAGCTTCGCCCCATACCGACTGGACGCGCCTCAGACCTGGAGCGCGGCGCGGATCTTCTCGGCCATGACTGCCAGCGCCGCGTCGCCCACGTCCTGGGCCAGGGCGAAATTGAGCTCCGTCAGGGCATTCATGGGGATCAAGTGGACATGGGTGTGGGGCACTTCCAGGCCCGCCACCATGACGCCCACCCGCTTGCAGCCCGTGACCCGCTCCAGCGCCGGTGCGACCCGTTTGGCGAAGGGCAGGAGGCCCGCCAGGGTGGCATCGTCCAGGGTAAAGATATAGTCATGCTCGATCTTGGGAACGACCAGGGTGTGCCCCGGCCGCACCGGCCGGATGTCCAGGAAGGCCAGATAGCGGTCATCCTCCAAGAGCTTGTGGGCGGGAATCTCCCCCCGGATGATGCGGGTAAACAAGGTGCTCATTGCTCCGTCTCCTTCATGGCCTGCAATACTTCCCGGGCTGCTGCCAGGGTTGCGGCGATTTCCGCCGCGCCGTGGGCTGCCGATACAAAACCCGCCTCATAGGCACTCGGGGCCAGGTACACGCCGCGTTTCAGCAGGCCATGGAAAAAACGCCCATAGCGTTGCGCATCCGCCGCCATGACATCGTCAAAGCCCCGCACCGGACGATCATGGAAAAACCACCCGAACATCCCCGGCACCCGGTTGATCTGCAAGGGGACCTGCAGCGCGGCCGCGCAGTCGGCCAGACCCTGACAGAGTGCCTCCGTCGCGGCGGCCAGTTCGGTGTGGAAACCGGGCCGCTCCAGCAGGCGCAAGGTGGCCAAACCCGCCGCCATGGCCACCGGATTGCCCGAGAGCGTGCCGGCCTGATAGACCGGCCCATTGGGCGCCAGGGATTCCATGATCCCCCGGACGCCACCCACCGCGCCCACCGGCAGACCGCCACCAATGATCTTGCCCAGCGTCGTCAGGTCCGGGCGCACCCCATAGAGGGCCTGGGCGCCCCCCAGGGCTACCCGGAAACCCGTCATCACCTCATCGAAAATGAGCACGCATTCATATTGATCACAAAGGGCCCGCAGGCCGGCGAGGAAACCGGGCACGGGTGGCACACAGCCCATATTGCCGGCAATGGGCTCGACAATGATGGCCGCCACGTCGTAGCCGAAGCGCTCCATCATCTGCGCCGTCTCGTCGAGATCGTTGTAAGGCAGGACCAGGGTATGCCGGGCCAAGTCCTGGGGGATCCCGGCGCTGGAGGGTTGTCCCAAGGTCAGGGCGCCGGACCCGGCCTTCACCAGCAGGCTGTCGCTGTGACCGTGATAATTGCCTTCAAACTTGATGATCTTATCCCGGCCCGTATAGCCTCGGGCCAACCGCACGGCGGTCATCACCGCCTCGGTGCCACTGGAGGTCATGCGGACCTCCTCGATGCTGGGCATCAGGCGGCAGACGGTTTCCGCCATCTCCACCTCGATGGCCGTTGGCGCCCCGAAACCCAGACCCTTGGCCATCTGTGCCGCCACCGCGGCGAGGATCCCGGGGTGGGCATGGCCGTGGATCATGGGCCCCCAGGAGCCCACATAATCGATATAGCGCCGTCCCTCCACATCCCAGAGGTGCGGGCCGGCGGCACGCTCCACAAAAACCGGGTCGCCACCCACGCCGCGAAAGGCCCGCACCGGTGAGTTGACTCCGCCGGGAATGACTTTCTGGGCCTCCTGAAACAGGTCATGGGATGAACGTGTCATCAATACTCCTTGTAATAATGGCAATGAATGGTTGTGCTGGGGCCCGCGGCAACGGCGCTTCAAGCATCCGCAAACAGGGCCGCGCAGCGGCGCGCCGCGGTCTCCACGTCGGGGGCGGCAAAGAGGGCCGAAATGATGGCTAGGCTGTCGGCACCGGCGGCGATGAGGGCGCCGCCGTTGGCCGCCGTGATCCCGCCAATGGCGACGATGGGCACCGCCAGGGCTTGCCGTGCCCGGCGCAGGATGTCCAGGTCCACCACCGGGGCAAGGGGCTTGGTGGTCGATGGAAAAAAGGAGCCGAAGGCGACATAGTCGGCGCCCGCCGCCACCGCCCGCCGTGCCCGCTCCACACTGCCATAACACGACACCCCGATGAGGATCTCCTCCCCCAGCGCCCGCCGCAATTCGTCCAGGGGTGCGTCGTCTTCACCCACATGGAGGGCCGGAGCGGCTACGGCCTGGGCCAGGGCCGGGTCATCGTTCACCACAAAAAGGGCCCCATGGCGCGCGCACAGGGCGCGCAGGCTCCAGGCCTCGGCGAGGCGACGCGCGGCGTCGTTGCTTTTGTCCCGATACTGCAGCACCCGCGCGCCCCCGCGCAGGGCCGCCTCGGCCCGCGCGAGAAAAACGCCGGGCGGCATCAATTGCGCATCGGTAATAGCATAGACGCCGGTCACCACGCCCCGCGCCCGGCCACCCCCCATCACCCCTCCTCACCGCTTCTCGCCCAGAAGAAGCGGTCCGGAAACCACTGTCCACGGCCGACGGCATAGGCGTGGACGAGGCTGCGATGGGTATAATCGAGGGCCTGGGCAACGGCGGGCAGGACCGGCAGCCCATGGGCCAGCCCCGCAGCGATGGCCGCCGCCAGGGTACAGCCGGAGCCATGATAGCGGTGGGGCAGGCGCTCCTGCAGGTAGGTCTCCACCCACTGCCGGTCATGGAAGAGCAGGTTTTCGACTTGCGCTCCCTGGCCATGACCACCGGTAATCAGCACGTACTCGGCACCCGCTTCCGTCAGGGCATGACCCGCCGCAGGGAGATTATCCGCACCCGGGGCCAGCACCAAGGCCTCGGGGCCGTTGGGGGTCAGGACCGTAACCCGGGGCAGGAGGAGATCCAGCATGGCCTCGCGCAGACCCGCCGCGGCCAGCGACCCGCCGCCCCCGGCCGCCAGTACCGGGTCCAGCACCACCGGTATCTCCGGATAATCCAGCAAAACCCCGACTACGGCCTCCACCATCTGGGCGTTACCCAGCATGCCGATCTTGATGGCTTGGACCGAAATGTCCTCCAGGACCACCCGAGCCTGTGCCATGGTGTCCAACGGATCCATCATCGTGAACCCACGGACATTTACGGAATCCTGGATCGTCACCGCCGTCACCGCCGAACAGCCATGGGTACCGAGGCTGGCAAAGGTCAGCAGATCCGCTTGCAAACCCGCGCCGCCACTGGGATCCGAGCCGGCAATGGTGAGCACTGCAGGAAGTGTTGAAAGGGGTCCCGCCATCCTTGCATCCATAGCGATCCTGGTCATTATTATCATATTGTCTCGTCTCCTGGATTTTGGCAAGCTAGTTGCTTAAAGAATAGTTGCTAGAGAAACGGGTTATTTTCGCAGCGCTTTGCAGCGGGCGAGGGTAGGAAAAGGGTCGGGCGGATCAAGTAGCGGCCAGCGAGCCGAAACTGCGCGGAGACAACGATCATCTTGAACCTCCATGCTTTTTGGACGTCCGGCAAAATGGATGAATGAGCGTAAAATCAAGGGAGACACCACCATGCGGCAGTTGCCGGAACTGACATTGGCAGAAAAACTCGCCCATACGGGCTTCATATTCCTGGTAGGCCTGGGACTCTTGGTCGCCGAGGCCTATGTCTATCTCACCGTAGGCGGTCTGGACGGCAAGCCGGGCCTGGATCGGCAGGACATCATCATTTCCTACTACGGCAACCGCAGCGCCAGCAAGCTGCAAACCGTCCTCCCCACCATGATGGGTTACGCCGCCATCCCCGCCGCCCAACGCCCGAAGGTGCAGGAAACCATTGACCATTGGGTAGTCAACGGCCAGAGCAAGGCCGAGTACGAACACGCCGTCAAACCCCTCATCGACGCCGACTGTCTCAAGTGCCATAGCGTGGCCATGAGCCAGCAGCTCCACAACCCCCCGCTGGTCAGCTATGACGACGTCAAGGCCGTGGCCAAGGTGGATACGGGCATGTCCTATACCAGCATGCTGCTCACCGGCATGGTCCACCTCACCATGCTCGGGGTCATCTTCTGGATAGCCGGCAGCATCTTCGCCAGGACCCGTTTCCCCACGGCCCTCAAGGCAGTGCTGATCATCCTGCCCTTCATCGCCATGATCGTGGACTTCTCCGGCTGGTTCCTCACCCACCAGAATCCGGCCTTCTCCTGGCTGGTCCTCATCGGCGGCGCCCTGTCCTGTCCCACCGCCCTCCTGGAGATGTTTCTCAGCCTGATCCAGATGTGGTTTTTGCGGCCGCGCCCCAGTCAAGCCTGATGACCATGGCGCCGGCGACGCCGCAACCGGGCGGGCATAGGGCCCGCCCCAGGTTTTAAGTCCCCCCGGTTCGGACCCTCGCGACCTGACCAGATCAACAATCTCTTCACACCCGGCTATAGCCGGATTTTTTGTTTCAACCTGTGGATAACTTTGTGGACATTTTTTTAACAAGACCAGAAAATGTATGGAGTGTAGCAGAGAAAAGCCGGAAACTAATGGAAGCGCATGCCATATATCATTTATAAACAATGTATTACAAATACATCCAGAGAATACGCCATAAGCTCTGCAGCTAAGCTGATTATTTTTCGAATTGTGTATAACTGCTGACGGTCTATCGTCCCTCGCCTTGGGAACGGCGTGGCTTTGGCGGCAAACTCTGGAAGACCCGGTCGTAGATGGGGATGGGCAGACGCCGCAGCAGGTAGCCCAGCGCGGCCATGGGCCGGGGCAATACCAGCCATGGCCGTCCCGCATCAATGGCCCGCCGCATGCGCCTGGCGGCCACATCCACCTCCATCAGCCAAGGCATGGGGTAAGGATTGTGGGCGGTCATGGGCGTAGCGATATAGCCCGGACAGATGGTGCAGACGCGCACCCCTGTGTGTCGCCATTCCAAGCGCAGGCTTTCCAGATAAGCGATCACCGCGGCCTTGGATGCCGAGTAGGCGGCGGCACCGGGCAAACCCCGAAAACCCGCCACGCTGGCGATACCGGCCACCCGCGCCGGGCTCGCCAGAACCCCATGAAAGGCGCTACAGGTATACATCACACCCAGCAGATTGATATCGACAATCTCCTGGAAAACCGCGCGATCTTCCAGCGCCGCCGTCAGCGTGCCCTGACTCACCCCGGCATTGGCGATGAGCACGCCCACCGCACCGAAGCGCCGATGGAAATCCTGGGCCACAGCATCCAGATCCCGCGCCTGGCGGACATCCACCTCATAAATGGCCGCTATGGCGCCGCGCTCCGTGAGCATTCGGGCGCTTTCCTGCAAGGCGGCGTGCTGCCGGCCCAGCAGGGCGATGGGCCGGCCGGGGTCGGCATAGGCCAGTGCCAGCGCCCGCCCGATACCACTGCCAGCCCCGGTAATCACCACCGCTTCGGGCCGTTCCGACCTGTCACCATCACGCATGGGTTCTCTTCTCCACCCCTCCAGCAGCGCCAAAAACTATTGGCCCTATTGATGGCCGGAAACAAGTCCGGGCCTATTAATACGCATGTCTAAATCAATCATAAAATTTAAGCAAATTAATAATTATTGGCTGATCAAGGATGGGTGAAACAAAAAACCGCTTTTACTTATCAGTAAGTCGTTATTTACCTGCAAGACCGCCACCCCCCTTGACAGGGGGATGTCTGGTGAACCGAGGCCCCCTCGGATATACTGGACGATGATGGTTCATTCCCCAACCGAGCAAAAGGTCTATGGCGCAATCCGCAGCAGAGAGTGGTGATGCCTTGTGGGCAACCCTATGCACCCACCTCCAGCAGAGCATCACTGCACAACAGTTCAACACCTGGCTTCGCCCTCTGCGGGGCGAACTGCGGGGTGATGAACTGCAGTTGCTGGCGCCCAACGCCTTTGTCCTCGACTGGGTGCGTGGCCGGCTCCTCACCCAGTTGCAGCAGACCCTGGCGGATATCGCGCCGGGGGTCATCTTGACCCTGGACCTGGGCGAGGCGGCAGCGCCCCCAGCGCCCCCCAGCGCCAGCCCGGAGCTGCGGCAGAATCACAAGCTCAATCCGACCTTCTCCTTCCAGTCCTACGTGGAGGGCAAGTCCAATCAACTGGCGGTAGCCGCCGCCAAACAAGTGGCGGAGCATCCTGGCCGGTCCTACAATCCCCTTTATATCTACGGCGGCGTCGGCCTGGGCAAGACCCATCTCATGCAGGCGGTGGGTAACGCCATCCTCGGCCACAATCCCCAGGCCCAGGTCCTCTACGTCAGTTCCGAGGGCTTCATCATGGACATGGTGCGCGCTCTCCAGCACAACACCATCAACGACTTCAAGCAACGCTATCGCAAGCTCGACGCCCTGCTCATCGACGACATCCAGTTCTTCGCCGGCAAGGACCGGACCCAGGAAGAGTTCTTCCACACCTTCAACGCCCTCTTTGACGGACAACGGCAGATCATCATCACCTGCGACCGCTATCCCAAGGAGGTGGAGCGCCTGGAAGAGCGCCTGCAATCGCGTTTCGGCTGGGGCCTCACCGTCGCCATCGAACCCCACGACCTCGAAACACGCATGGCCATTGTCCTGTGCAAGGCCGAAGAAAGCGGCATCGACCTCCCCCACGAGGTCGCCTTCTTCATAGCGGAAAAAATCCGCTCCCATGTGCGCGAACTCGAAGGCGCCCTGCGCCGCGTCATCGCCCACGCCCATTTTTCCCACCAAGCCATCGACCTATCCACGGCCAAGGACGCGCTGCGCGATCTCATCGATGTGCAAAAGCGCATGATCAGTCTGGATAATATCCAAAAGGTGGTGGCCGAATACTTTCATATTCGCGCCTCCGACATGCAGTCCAAACGCCGCAGCCGTAACATTGCCCGACCACGCCAGGTAGCCATGTGCATCACCAAGGAATTAACCAATCACAGCCTCCCCGAAATTGGTGAAGCCTTTGGTGGCCGTGACCATACCACCGTACTCCATGCTTGTCGACAAATTGAAAAACTCCGGCGTGAAGATAACGGCATGGAAGAGGATTATAAAAATCTCCTGCGGATACTTGGCGCATGAATAAGCTGTGGATAAGCCTAGTGCCATGTCCGGTACAAACACGGTATGATTCGCTCTCCCTCCTTTCATCCCCGATCATACCTTTTTATCCACAGCTTCTATCCATCATCAGAATATCGATAAACCTATTAAAATCATTACATTATCATGAATATCCACCAGCCGGAACCCCTATAATAGTAGTAAAAGAAAAAAGAAGATTATTTATAAATATTGGAGGCAAGGCGCCATGAAAATTACCATCGATCGAGAAAAGATCCTTCCCATGCTCGGCAATATGGCCAATATTACCGACCGGCGACCCATACAACCCATACTCGGCAACGTCCTCATCCAGGCGGGAAAGGAGCAGTGCAGGTTTGTCGCCACCGATCTGGAAGTCCAGTTGTCCGCAAGCATTGGCAATCCGGCGGATCAGGAGGGCCAGTGTACCGTCCCCGGACGCAAACTCTTTGACATTTGCCGTGCCCTGCCCGAAGGGAGCCAGATACAGATCCACAAGGACGGTGAAAAAGTCACGGTACGTGCCGGTAACGCCCGCTTTACCCTCCATACGCTGCCGGCCGAGACCTTTCCGTATCTCAGCATCAGCGAACCCGCCTGTTCCGGATCCTGTCTCGCTTCAGCCTTACGCAGCGCGCTCAATACCGCAGCGACCGCCATGGCGCAAAACGATGCACGATTTTTCTTAAACGGTATTCTGCTAGAGATACAGGGCAATCTGCTCCGTTGTGTCAGTACGGATGGCCATCGTTTAGCCATGATGGAGATCCCCTTTGATGTCCTTGGGGATACGCCGCTCTATCAAGGTATTCTGCCGCGCAAAGCGGTTATTGAATTATTGCGTTTGTTGGCGGCAAGCAATAACGGTGAGGCGACCTTAATGCTGGCTGAAACGAGTTTTGTCCTGGAACAGGACGATCTGCAGTTTGCCTGTAAACTCATTGATGCCAAGTATCCGGAATATCGTCGCGTCATTCCTGAAAATCATCCCTACCTGGCCGAGGTAGACCGGCAAGAACTCAAAAACGCCTTACAGCAGGTAAGTATTCTCACCGCAGATAAAAATCCGACGACCCGCATGACGCTGAATCCGGAACAAGTGATTCTGCGCGCGCACAACGAAGAGCAGGAGGATGCCGAAATAGGTTTCCCCATCAATTTTTCCGGCCCGACGATGGAAATCGCCTTCAACATTCATTACCTTCTGGACGCCACCCAGATTTTTACGGAAGAAACCCTCACCATGCGCTTGCGCGATGGTGGGAGCAGTGCGGTTTTCACCAGCGCGGGGCAGGACACGCCGCTCTATGTCGTTATGCCGATGCGAATCTGATATGCCCTTGCGGGATCTGCACATTGAAGGGGTGAGATGCATCAAACGGCTGCATTTACAGGCAGACGCCCGCTGGAACTGGCTGGTAGGCCCCAACGGGGCCGGCAAGAGCAGTGTGCTGGAAGCCATTCATACCCTGGGCACCGGTCAGAGCTGGCGCCGTGGCCTGCGCCATTTGCGTCGGGACGGTTGTCAGGAGTACCTTATCACCGCCCACCTGGCCCAGGATCCCGCCGATGCGCTCATCGCCCTGCGCCGTAACGGGGAGGAACGGGATATCCGCTATGACGGAAAAAGCATCGACAGCGCTTGGTCGCTCCTCGATATTTTGCCCATTCAAACATTGAACGACCAGAATGTTCATTTCATTAGCGATAATAACGAAAGCCGCAGACGCATCCTGGATTGGGGCGTATTTTATGAAAACCAGGCCTACGGTCAGATATTACGGGATTATCGGCGCCTGCTGCAGCAACGCAATGCCTGGCTCAAGAGCAAATATTCCGCTCAACCTTGGGATGCCCAGTTGGCGGTGATGGGAGAACAGGTCCAGCAGCATCGCCAAACCCATCTGTCCGCCCTGCAACCGCTGGCGGGCCAGCTCTGGCAGGAATGGACGCAGAGCCCTGGCCAGCTTCAGGTCAGCCTCCAGCCAGGTTGGAAGGAGGATCTCTCCTTGCTGGCGTGCCTCACCCACGATCGTCAGCGGGATGAGGATTTTGGCTTTACCCATAGCGGCCCGCACCGGGCGAACCTGATCTTCAAAGTGGCGGGGAAACCCGTAGCGGATATTCTATCCCGCGGCCAGTTGCGGCTCCTGGGGCTTTCTTATCGCTTGGCGCAACTCGCCCTCCTCCAGCAACGGACGCAGGTCGCGCCGGTGGTCCTTATGGATGATTTTGCCGCCGAACTCGACCGTCAGGCGCGACGCTGGCTGGTGGAGCGTTTGGATGCCCTGGCCCTCCAGGTTTTTGCGGCAGTCACTGATAGCGAACAGATTCCCCATGGACATCATGGGCACCGATTTCATTTACGCGAAGGGCATCTCATCGAAGGAATAGCGGCATGACGAGCAACGCGAAGTACGATTCTTCCAGTATCCAGGTATTACGGGGCCTGGAGGCAGTGCGCAAAAGACCGGGCATGTATATTGGCGATACGGACGATGGCAGCGGGCTGCATCATATGGTCTTTGAAGTCGTCGATAATTCTATCGATGAATCCCTGGGCGGCTATTGCGACACCATTGTCGTTACCATCCACGATGATGAATCGGTGAGTGTGAGCGACAACGGCCGCGGCATACCAGTGGATATGCATGCGGAAGAAGGCCGGTCGGCCGCGGAAGTGATCATGACGGTGCTCCATGCCGGTGGCAAATTCGATGACAATGCCTATAAGGTGTCGGGCGGTTTGCATGGGGTTGGCGTATCGGTGGTCAACGCCCTGTCGGAATGGCTGAAGCTGAAGATCCGCCGCGATGGTTATCACTGGGCCCAGGAATACCGGGAAGGGGACCCGGTCACGCCCATCCAGCGCGGTGAATCGTCGCGCAAACACGGGACGACCATTCACTTCAAACCCTCCGCCAAGATCTTCACCGATATCCATTTCCATTTCGATATTCTGGCCAAGCGGCTACGCGAACTGGCCTTCCTCAATTCCGGCGTGCATATCACCCTGCGCGATGAACGCAGCGGACGGGAAGAAATCTTCCATTATCAAGGCGGGATCCGCGCCTTCGTGGAGCACCTCAATCGCAGCAAGACGCCGGTCCATCCCAGCGTCATCACCCTCACCGGGCAGCGCGACGGCATCGTCGTGGATGCCGCCCTGCAATGGAACGAAGGTTATAGCGAGGCGGTGTTCTGCTTTACCAACAACATTCCCCAAGGGGATGGCGGCACCCATCTGGCGGGCTTTCGCGGGGCGCTGACGCGCACCATGAATCAGTATATGGAACGGGAAGGGCTGGCGGCCAAGGCCAAGGTGGCCATCACCGGCGACGACGCCCGGGAAGGGCTGACAGCGGTGCTTTCGGTGAAGGTGCCGGACCCGAAGTTTTCCTCCCAGACCAAGGACAAACTGGTGTCCAGCGAGGTCAAGCCGGTAGTGGAATCGTGCATGGCAGAGGCCCTGGCCATTTTCCTGGATGAGCACCCCAAGGAGGCCCAGGCCATCGCCGCCAAGATCATCGAGGCGGCCCGCGCCCGGGAAGCGGCCAAGCGGGCCCGGGAGCTGACCCGCCGCAAGGGCGCCCTGGACATCGCCAATCTCCCCGGCAAGCTGGCGGATTGTCAGGAAAAGGACCCGGCCAAGAGCGAGATTTACCTGGTGGAAGGCGATTCCGCCGGCGGTTCGGCCAAACAGGGCCGGGATCGCCGCCACCAGGCCATTCTGCCCCTCAAGGGCAAGATCCTTAATGTGGAGCGGGCGCGCTTTGACAAGATGCTGTCTTCGGAGGAGATCGGCACCCTCATTACCGCCCTGGGTACAGGCATCGGCAAGGACGATTTTGATGTCCTCAAGCTGCGTTATCATCGCGTGATCATCATGACCGACGCCGATGTGGATGGCAGCCATATTCGTACCCTGCTGCTGACCTTTTTTTATCGGCAGATGCCCGCCCTGGTGGAACGCGGTTATATCTATATCGCCCAACCGCCTCTCTACAAGGTGAAAAAAGGCAAGGACGAACGCTATCTCAAGGACGACGCGGAGCTGGCGGCCTATGTACGGGAACTGGCCATCGAAGGCGCGCGCTTTACGCCCGGGGAGGGTCAGGAGATCCTTGCCCAGGAGGATCTGGCCGGCCTGGTGCGCCAGTATCAAGGGGTCGAGGCCCTGATCCAGCGTTTGGAGCGGCGTTATCCCCAGTCCCTGCTCTGGGCGCTGGCGACGATTGCCCCGCTGGAAGAGGAAGACCCGTCCCCGACGGCCTGGGATCTCCTGGCGCAGCGCTTGGGGAAGACCTTGGAGAGCGCGGCCTTGCCGGGAGAGCATTTTGCCGTGGAGCGCATTGGCGAGGAGGAGGCCCTCCGGCTAATGGTGCGGCGGGAGTGGCATGGCACCCGGGAAATACGTTTTCTCGATCAGGATTTCTTCGGTAGCGGGGACTACCAGCGTTTGGCCGATTATGCCCGGCAGGTGGAGGGCATGGTGGGCGAAGGGGCGCGCATGGAACGGGGTGACAAGGGCGTGGATGTGGCGCGTTTCCGCGAGGCCATGGAGTGGTTGTTGGCCGATGCGCGCAAGGGCGTGGGTATCCAGCGTTATAAAGGTCTGGGTGAAATGAACCCGGAACAGCTCTGGGAAACCACCATGAACGCCGAAAATCGGCGTTTGCTGCAGGTCAATGTGGAAGATGCCGTCGCCGCCGATGAGGTCTTTTCGACCTTGATGGGTGATGCGGTCGAGCCGCGCCGCCGTTTCATCGAGGAAAACGCCCGCTTTGTTTCGCGGCTGGACGTCTGACGGTAGATGTCGGGTACCACAGAACCGCTATGTATAATCCATTCTTTGGAAATAATAATACATCGTTCCAGACTGTTAGCCCAAAGCGGTAATGTCCCTTTTGGGTGGAAGGGGGCATGATGGCAGGGGGGGATGTAACGATGGGTCGACGACTCGGGCCTGGTGGCGCGCATCAGCGACAGCACGGTCTGGCGTTGGCTGCATGAAGACGCGATTCGCCCTTGGCAACACCGCCGCTGGATCTTCCCGCGCGATCCGCAGTTTCAGGCGAAGGCCGGCCGCATCCTGGACTTATAGGAGTGCACATGGGACAGGCAGCCCTTGCGCGAGGACGAATATGTCATCTCCATCGATGAGAAGACGAGCATCCAGGTGCGCATTCATCCCACCCTTCCCGTTGAGCCGGGCAAGCCTGCACGGGTGGAGCACGAGTATAAGCGGTGTGGCGCCTGGGCTACCTCGCTCGATGTGCACCGCGCAAAGGTATTCGGCCGCTGCGAAGCCAGCACGGGGATTGCTCCATTCGAGCGGCTGGTTGCACAGGTCATGGCTCAACCTCCCTACATTGCGCAGCCCGAGAAAGTTGCGGCCTGAATACGTGTGTGCATTTATGAAACGGACTACTTAGGCGGCCTGGATGTTGTCCAGTGCCACGGGCACGACCCAGTGGATAATCTCCATGCGTCCGTCGTGGTGTTCCACCAAGGCGGTGCAGCTCTCCACCCAGTCGCCGTCATTGTAGTACAGCACGCCGTTGATGGCCTTTTGCTCGGGGTGGTGGATGTGGCCGCAGATCACGCCGTCGTAGCCGCGGCGCAGGGTTTCTTCCGCGAGCAGGGATTCGTAGTCGTTGATGAACTGGACGGCTTTTTTCACATGGTATTTGATATAGGCGCTCAGGGACCAATGTCGCCGCATGCCGAAGGCGCGAAAGACGCGTTGGAGGTGGCGGTTCAGCCAGAGCAGGAGGGTATAGCCGTGATCACCCAGGCGGGTCAGCCATTGGGCATAGCGCATGGCGGCGTCAAACTGGTCGCCATGGATGACCCAGAAACGTTTGCCGTCGGCGCTTTGATGCACATAGTCTTCGAGGATGGCAATATCTCCCAGGGCGATGGCGGCCCCTTCCACATGGACCAGCTCCGAGAGCAGTTCAAAGAGCGGGTCATGGTTGCCGCGGATATAGCGCACCTGCACCCCAGCCCGGGCCAGGCGCAGGATTTTCTGGACGACCGTGTTGTGGTTTTTGGGCCAGTACCAGCGGATCTTGAGGCGCCAAAGATCAATGATGTCGCCGACGAGGAATAACTGTTCACAGGAGTGCTGCCGCAAAAAGTCCAGCAGGCTCTCGGCCTGGCAGCCGCGGGTGCCGAGGTGGATGTCGGAGAGGAATATGGAACGGTACAGGGCTTGGTTCATGAACGTCTCCTGGTGCTTTATGGTTCGCGCCGGGGCGCTGTTATAAAATGGCGGGCAGCACAGCCCGTTGGCATTCGCCCCGGCGCGGCGGTAGCATCTGCGCGGCGCGCTGTTCGTGATATATTGCCAGGGAAATATGACAATTTGATGAAACCTGGATCCTGGCGGTACCAACGCTTTCACGCGGGGATGGTGACCGGCCTTTTTCCTTCTTGCGGCAGGAGATGATGGTGCTCAATCCCTTTGGTTTTCACTACTCGGAACTTTTCGCCGATGCCGGTTTGGCGCGCTTGGACGGTGACTTTCTGCGGTATCTGGGCGAGCAGGATGCGGGCTTGGGTGATGGGTTGCTGGCATATCGGCTCGGGACCGAGGTCCTCGATGGTCAGTCCCGCAGCGCCCTGCTGCTGGGGGTGGCCCGACATCTGGAGGCCTTTGTGGCCCGGCTGTTCCGCATCGAGGCGGAGGTGGGGGCGCTGCAGGGGCAAACTCGCAGCCATGATGTGGTAATGGCCTTCAAGAAGCACTTCGTGCTGCGCCGGGCGCGCCGCTACCGCGGTGAGTTTCCCCGTTCCTTTGCGGATCTGCAACAATGGCTGGACGAGGAGATCCGGCGCCACGGATTTTCGGGTGGGGACCGGGAATGGGCCATTGCCCGCCTGGGGGAGATCTGGCTGGCGGACGAGGGGGCCTTTGGGGCGGAAGTGGAGGGGCTGACCCAGTGGTGCGCCCTGGCCCTGGGGGATCCCCAGGCGGCGCAGGCGGTGGCGGACTGGCCCAGTTTCCGCCTGCCCCAGCGGGTGGATCCGACGGACCTGGTTCCCCTGGAGCGCCTGCCGCGGGGGACCTGTATAGAAGTGCAGATGGCCCCGCCCGCGCAGTGGCGCCGGCGCGATGGGTTTCACCTCACCGATACGCGCATGGGCGCCCGTGGGGTGCAGAGCGAGGTCCATTATTGCCTCTATTGCCATGATCATGACGGCGACTTTTGTTCCAAGGGTTTCCCGGAGAAAAAGGGGGTGCCGGAGCTGGGGCTGAAGATCGATCCCCTGGGGGTCACCCTGACGGGTTGTCCCCTGGAGGAAAAGATCTCCGAAATGCACCTGCTCAAGCGCGACGGCTTCGGCGTGGCCGCCCTGGCCATGGTGATGGTGGACAACCCCATGGTACCCGCCACGGGGCATCGCATCTGCAATGACTGCATGAAGGCCTGCATCTACCAAAAACAGGATCCGGTGAATATCCCCGAGATCGAGACCCGGGTCCTCACCGACGTGCTGGGCCTGCCCTGGGGGGTGGAGATCTACGATCTCTTCACGCGCTGGAACCCCCTGCGCGATCGCCAATATCTGCCCAAGCCCTATAGCGGTCGCAAGGTCCTGGTGGCCGGCATGGGGCCGGCGGGTTTCACCATGGCCCATCACCTCACCCAGGAGGGTTGTGCCGTGGTGGGCATCGACGGGCTCAAGATCGAGCCGCTGCCGGCCCAGTGGCTCGATGCCCCGGTGCGTGATTGGAGCGAGTTGCAGGAAGATCTGGACGAACGGCTCCTGCTGGGCTTCGGCGGCGTGGCGGAGTATGGCATCACCGTGCGCTGGGACAAGAATTTCCTCAAACTCATTTATCTCAGCCTGGCGCGGCGCGCCCGCTTTCAGCTCTTCGGCGGCGTGCGCCTGGGCGGGACCATCACCCTGGAGGATGCCTGGGCGCTGGGCTTCGACCATGTCTGCATCGCCACCGGCGCGGGCTTGCCGCGCATCGTGCCCATGGGCGAGAGCCTGGCGCGGGGCATGCGCCAGGCCAGCGACTTCCTCATGGCGCTGCAGCTCACCGGGGCGGGCAAGAAGAGCAGCCTGGCCAATCTGCAGGTGCGCCTGCCGGCGGTGGTCATCGGCGGCGGGCTGACGGCGGTGGATACGGCCACCGAGGTCCAGGCCTATTACATCAAGCAGGTGGAGAAGGTCCTCGAACGCTACGAGGCCATGTTGCCGACCATGGGCGAGGAGAAACTGCACGCCGGGCTCTCCCAGGAAGACGGCCAGATCCTGGAAGAGTTCCTGGTTCATGGCCGGGCCGTCCGCGCGGAGCGGCAGCGCGCCGCGGCGACCGGAGAGTTGCCCAATTTCGTGCCGCTGCTGCAGGCCTGGGGCGGGGTCACCCTGGCCTATCGCAAGGGGATGAGCCAGTCGCCCGCCTATACCCGCAATCACGAAGAACTCATCAAGGCCATGCAGGAAGGGCTCCTCTACGCCGAAGGACTGGATCCCCTGCGCGCCGAACTGGACGTCTATGGGCATATCGAGCGCATGGTCTTTCGGCGCATGACCGAGGTGGAGGGTCAATGGCTGAACAGCAGCGCGGAGGTGGAACTGCCGGCGCGGGCGGTCTTCATCGCCGCCGGGACCGTGCCCAATACCATTTACGAGCGGGAATACCCCGGCACCTTCGTCCTCGACGGCGACCATTTCCAGACCCACATCGCCCACGGAGAGGCCTTGCAGGCCGTGCAGGTGGCCGCCCACTGCAAGGCGCCGGAAGCGGGTCCCTTCACGTCCTATGCCCATGACCGGCAGCGCATCAGCTTCATTGGCGATACCCATCCGGTCTTCCATGGCAGCGTCGTGAAGGCCATTGCTTCGGCCAAGGCCACCTACCCGCAGGTCATGGCCGTGCTCGGGCCCATGCCGGCGCTGGCCGATGACCCGGCCGCGTTCCGCGCCCAGATGGCCGATGCCCTGACGGCGCGGGTGTTGCGCATCGACCGGAGCAATCCGGCGGTGGCCGAGCTCTGGGTGCGCGCGCCGTTGGCCGCGCGGAATTTCCGGCCGGGACAGTTCTTTCGGCTGCAGACCTTCGAGGCCACCAGCCCCATGCAATCGGGAACGCGCCTGCAGATCCCGGTGCTCACGGTGAGCGGCGCGGGGGTGGAAGGGGATGCCATCCGCCTCCTGGTCCTGCAATGGGGGACCGGGCCGCGTCTGGTGGGCCGCCTGCAGCCCGGGGACCCGCTGGTCCTCATGGGCCCCACCGGAGCGCCCACCCATATCCCCCAGGGGCAGACCATCCTGGTGGTGGCCGGGCGCTGGGGGGCTGCCGTGATGCTGGATATCGGCCCCGCCCTGCGTGCCGCCGGCAACCGGGTCCTCTACGTGGCGGCGCTGGGCAGGGCCAGCGAGCTGGATCACCAGGACGAACTGGAGGCGGCGGCGGATCAGATCCTCTGGTGTACGGCGACGGGACCGTGCATCACCGCACGGCGGCCCCAGGATTGCGCGGTGGCAGCGGCGGACATGGTGGAACTCCTGCGCGCCTACGGGGCCGGAGAGATCGGCCCGGAGGGCGGGGAAGGGATCGCGCTGCCGACGGTGGACCGCCTCATGGTCATGGGTTCCACCGGCCTGCTCAAGGGCTTTCAGCAAGCCCTGGCGGGGGAGCTGCAGCCCTATTTCCGCGCCGATCTGCAGGCGACGGCGACGGTGGGCAGCCCCATGCAGTGCATGCTCAAGGGGGTGTGCGCCCAGTGCCTGCAGTGGCAGATCGACCCGGAAACGGGCCAGCGCACCCGGGCGGTATTCTCCTGCGCCGAGCAGGACCAGCCCCTGGCCTGGGTGGACCTGGACAACCTGACCGCCCGGCAGACCCAAAACCGTCTCCTGGAGCGTTTGAGCAGCCAGTGGCTGGACCATGTGCTGGCGGGAGGCGCAGGGGAGTAAGGGTTATCTGCCCAAAATGGGCCGACATTATTCTCTTTTGCGTAGCTTGGCAGCAACGGTGTGTGTCCGCGGGGCGGACCGGCATGGGGAGTGCTTTGGCAAAAGAGAGGTGGCTATGAAAGGGGATGGAAAACGGCGCGTGGGGGTGGCGGTGTCCATGCTATTGGGGCTGGGGATTTTGCTGGGTTCCGGGGCGGCGTGGAGCGCTGCGGAGCCGGCCTGGGGCAGCGGGCCCTATCGGATGCTCTTTGAGGTGGACTCCGCACAACCGGCGGCCTGGAATATGACCCTCGGTGCGGTGGCCCATATCGTCAAGCGGGTCGGCATTCCGCCTGCCCGCCTGGAGGTGCTGGCCTGGGGACCGGGTCTGCGGATGCTCCTGAAAGATGCACCGGACGCCATGGAGATCTCCATCCTGCAGATGCGCGGGGTACGCTTCGTGGCCTGCCAGACGTCCATGCACCGGCTGCATATCGGGCCCCGTGATTTGGCCCCCGGGGTGACCGTGGTGGCCGGTGGCATGGCGGAACTGATGAAACGCCACAATGCGGGTTGGGCCGAAGTAAAAATGTAGGCACTGTAGTCCGCTGGTTATACCTCGGCGTCCCGGCACAGCGAAGAAACTCCGGCGGGTGTCGTATTGTCGGGATAGGGGGCGTCCATTGCCGAAACTGGTCCAAGCATTGGGCAGCAAAAGCTACCGCATTTCCGGTTCACTCACGAGGGTCCATCGGCGCCGGAGCCATTGCGCCAGTGGCTCGCGGATGCCGATGTCCCTGAAAAATCGAATCAGCCGCCCTGGCCGAGCGGCGCAAAAACCTTATCCTCGCCGCGGATGAGGGCGGCCCCGCGGATGTCCAGATCGGCCTTCATGGAAAGCATGGCGGTGCGGGCCTCCCCGGCCTCCCCGAAAGGGCCGGCGACCACGCGGTAACGGTCTTTGACCGGGATGATGCGCGCGGGAATCTGCGGCCCCAGATGATTGAGCATGGCGGCCAGACGCTCGGCTTCCGTCCTGTTCGTCCCGTCCGCCACGCGCACATACCAGGCATTCTCTCGCAGGCGCGGCAGATGGGGTGCGTAACGGAACTGCGGGGGGTGGCGGACAGCGATGACTCGTGCCAGGGGATCACCGTCGACATTTCCGGCGATGGGGCCGGGAATGCCGTTTTCCTGCCCCACCATCGCCGCCACCTTTTCCCAGTCGATCTTCAGGCCAGTGAATTTTTCGACCCGCTGCAGGCGGGCATAGAGTTCCTTCTTCGCGCGCGCCCCATCCCCCTCATTGAACGGTTTATGGGCCTCCAGATAGATCACGCCGTTGCGCTCGCCGATGAGGTAGGGCTGGTTCACGATCCGCACCCCGGTGCCAACGGCCGTATCGCGGAACAATACCGAAATGTCCTCCGGATAGAGGTGGACGCAGCCATAGCTGACCCGCATGCCTACGCCATAAGGTTTGTCGGTGCCATGGATGCGGTAATTCGGCAAATTCAGATACAAGGCGTAGTTGCCCAGGGGATTATCGGGCCCTGGCGGCACCGCTGCGGGCAGCGGATCGCCTCGGCGGGCGTGGTCGCGGCGGATATGGGGTGTGGGGTACCACCACGGATCGGCCACCTTCTTGACGATGTGGGCTTGGCCCACGGGCGTGGCGGCTCCTGCCCGCCCGATCCCGATGGGGTAGGTAATTACTTCAGGGCTGTTCACGCCGCGGATATAGCGGAACATGCGCATGGCCGCGACGTTGATGACGATCCCCTCGCGGGGTGCGTCGGGCAGGATGAACTCCAACGGCAAGATCACCCATTGGCGGGGTGCGGGCACCCAGGGGTCGAGCTTCGGATTGGCTTCGGTGATCTCGTCGTAGCCCAGGCTGAAACTGCGTGCGATGTCGGGGATAGTATCGCCTGCCTTAACCTCCATGATGGCCATTTGGCCAACGACGCTTTCGCCCCCATGCAGGGCAAAGTGGTTGCGGGCGAGGCTTTCCTGAGGGACCCCCTCCTGGGGTGGGGGGATGCCCGGCGGAGCGCCCAGCATGGCGCAAGCGCCAAGCGATGCGCCGGACAGGATAACGGCGGTAATGCGGAACAGGCGAGGGAACGCCGTTCTGCGGAGGCGGATGGGCAGCATCGGGCTATTCCTGGTGTGCCTTGGCACAGGTATGGGGTATGGGTTCGGAGTCTATCGGCCTGTCCGCATCCCTAGTGCTGATCGGGAAAGAGGATATTCAACTCCAGCACTTCATAATCGCCACGCCGCTCCATGGTCACCTTGATCTTGTCCTGATCAACGGGAATATATTTGCCGATGACGGCCAGGAGCTCGGCCTGGAGGGCGGGGAGGAAGTCCGGGGCGTCGGCGGCCCGTTCGTGGGCGAGGATGAGCTGCAGCCGCTCCTTGGCTACGCTCGCGGTCTTTTTGCGGGTGCCGAGAAAATAATCCAGTAGCGACATCTCAGCCTCCGAACAAGCGTTTGAAAAATCCCGTTCTTTCGGGTTGGGTAAAGCGTAGGGGGCGATCCTCGCCGAGAAAGCGGGCCACCACGTCTTCATAGGCCACAGCGACATCGGTGCCCTTCATGTGGATGGCCGGAATGCCCTGGTTGGAGGCCTGCAGCACACTCTCGGACTCGGGGATCACGCCCAGGAGGGGGATGCGCAGGAGTTCCTGGACGTCGTCGATGGAGAGCATTTCGCCTCCTTGCACCCGTTTTGGGGCGTAACGGGTCAGCAGGAGGTGCTCCTTGACGGGCTCCTGTCCCGCCTCGGCACGGCGCGAACGGGCGGCGATGATGCCGAGGATGCGATCGGAGTCGCGTACCGAGGAGACTTCCGGGTTGGTCACGACGATGGCTTCATCGGCATGATACAGGGCCATCAGCGCACCGCGCTCGATACCCGCCGGCGAGTCGCAAACAATATAGTCGAAATCCTGCCGGAGTTCTTCCATGATGGCGGCCACGCCTTCCTGGGTGAGGGCGTCCTTGTCCCGGGTCTGGGAGGTGGGCAGAACATAGAGGTTTTCGCAATGTTTGTCTTTGATCAGGGCCTGCTGGAGGCGGGCTTCGCCATGGATGACATTGACGACGTCATAAACCACGCGGCGTTCACAGCCGAGCACCAGATCGAGATTGCGCAGCCCTACGTCAAAATCGATAACCACGGTGCGGTGCCCCCGTAGGGCCAAGCCGCTGGCGAAGGCGGCACTGGTGGTGGTCTTGCCGACGCCTCCCTTTCCGGATGTCACGACAACGATTCTAGCCAAGGTGCTTTCCTCTCAAGTATTGCGACCGCCCAGCGGCGCGATGTGTAACTGTTCGTTGGTGGTGAAAACCTGACTCGCCTGGCCCCATTGTTCCAGATGGGGTTCGGGCATGCGATAGAGTCCGGCGACGGAAACCAGTTCGGCCTCCAGGGAGCTGCAAAAAATTCGCGCCGTCTCGTCACCCGACACCCCTGCCAGGGCCCTTCCCCGTAAGGGAGCATAAACGTGAATATGGCCATCCGCCAGGATCTCGGCGCCGGCGTTGACCACCCCGAGGCAGATGAGGTCGCCCCCCCGGGCGTAGACGCGCTGGCCGCTGCGGACGGGTTGGTCGATGAGCAGGGTCCCGCGCTGCTGGACTGTGCTCGCCGGGGCCGCTGCGGGGTCGGCCGGACGTTCCTGGCCGCGCAGGATGGGTAGATGGTGTTTGCCGGCGAGCTGCTGCTGCCCAGGGGCGGCATTGCGCACGCCTACGGGCAACAGTTGCGCACTGCGGAGGACGGCCAGGATCTCTCCCAGGGCCAGAGAGGCCTCACCTGGGATGCCGGAGAGATCCAGCACGACGGGGGCGTTTTTCAGGATGGCAGCGGCGGCCGGGTTGCGCCGTCGTTCCTCTTCGAGCCGCGTGGCCAGTTGCTGCGCATCGGGGCTTTCCAGGGTGAGGACGGAAAGGGTGAAGACCCCCCCCGAGAGGCGCAGGGCACCTGGCCGGGCTTCCTGGGCTGAGGCCGCCGTTCCGGGCATGGGGGGTGACTCTGTTGGCCTAGCCATGTTTCACGTGGAACATCGGCGTGGCCTTCTCATTTGGCGAGGAGCGGTCGCTTGTTGGGCTTGCCATTCCACTCTTCGGCTTCGGGCAGGGCGGCCTTCTTGCGGAGGATGACGGGCCATTCCCGACCGAGGCGGGCGTTGATGGCGATGAAGTCTTCTTGCCCCGCGGGCAGTTCATCGTCGGCAAAAATGGCGTCCGCCGGGCATTCGGGGACACAAGCGGCGCAATCGATGCATTCATCGGGGTCGATGACGAGGAAATTGGGCCCTTCGTGGAAACACTCCACTGGGCAGACCTCGGCACAGTCGGTATATTTGCATTGGATACAGTTTTCGGTAACGACGTAAGTCATGGGCGCTTCAACTGCTGATGGCTTTGGGGGCGCGTTTGGCGGCGACTCCCGGGGTGGAGGGGCTGCTTTTCTTGGGTTTGGCCGCAGCCTTGGCTGGCTTGATGGCCGCTTTTCCGACGCCTGCTGCTGGCTTTTTTGCTGTAGGGGCTTTTTTCGCGGCGCTGATTTTTTTGCTTGGCGCCTTCTTGGCGGGTGCGGACTTGGTCGGCCTCGGGGCGCGCTTTTCCTTCGGCTCCGGGGGGACATAGCCGACGAGGAGGCCGGCGATCTCGGCATCGCTGGCCTCTGCGGGAAAATGGAAGGCGCACTCGCCCTGGGGGCAGACCAGTTCTTCGCCGCGCCGCTGCGTGCTCTTCTGGACCAGGATGGGCCAGGCACAGCGGGGGCAGGGGCGCGCTACGGGTGGGCCCCAGACGGCATAGCTGCACTGGGGATAGGTACTGCAGGAGTAGAACACCTTGCCATAGCGGCTGCGTTTTTCCACCAGTTCGCCTTGTCCGCAGGCCGGGCAGGTAACGCCGGTGGATTTCGCCTTGTTGAGGGGTTCGATGTAGCGACACTCGGGATAGCCGCTGCAGGAGATGAAACGCCCATAGCGTCCCGTCTTGTAAATGAGGGGCTTGCCGCACTCGGGACAGTCGCGGCCGACGGCTTCGGCTTCCTCCCGCAGTCCCTCCAGGGGGCGGGTGTAATTGCATTCGGGATAGCCGGAGCAGGCCACAAAGCGGCCGTGGCGGCCTAGGCGTACCAGCAGGGGGCGCCCGCATTGCGGGCAGCTTTCGTCGAGGGCCTCGCTGGTGGCCTCGGCCCGGCTGACGTTGGCCTTTTCCCCCAGCAGCGCGTGGAATGGTCCCCAGAAGGCCTTGAGCACCGGCTGCCAGGTCTTCTCGCCGCGGGAAATGGCGTCCAGGTCGTCTTCCATGGCTGCCGTAAAGCCATAATTGACGTAGTGCTCAAAGTGGTTGACGAGAAAACGGCCCACCACCCGGCCGAGGTCTGTGGGATGAAAGCGGCGCTGTTCGAGGGCCACGTATTCACGATTCTGCAGGGTCTGGATGATGCTGGCATAGGTGGAGGGCCGGCCGATGCCGTGGGCCTCCAGGGACTTGACGAGGGTGGCCTCGCTATAACGCGGCGGCGGCTCGGTGAAATGTTGATCCGTGTCGATGCCGAGGACTTCCGGCGTATCCCCCACCGCCAGGGGCGGCAGGAGGCGGTTACCCTCGTCCTCTTCATTGTCGTCCCGGCCTTCCTGATAGATGGCCAGGAAGCCGGGAAAGGTGACCGTCGAGCCGTTGGCGCGCAGGGTCCAATGGCTGCCGCAACCGAGATCGACGGCGACGAGGTCCAGGCGCGCCGCGGCCATTTGCGAGGCGACGCTGCGTTTCCAAATGAGATCATAGAGACGCCAGAGATCGCGCTCCAGCCGGCCCTGAAGGGCCTCCGGGGTGCGCGTGATGTCCGTGGGCCGGATGGCCTCGTGGGCCTCCTGGGCATTTTTGGTCTTGGTCTTGTAGCGCCGCGGGGCATCGGGCAGGAAGGCCTCGCCATAATGCCCATCAATGAACTGGCGCATGCTGGCCAGCGCCTCTTCGGCGAGATTGACGGCGTCGGTGCGCATGTAGGTGATCAGGCCGGCGGTTTCATCGCCGAGGGCGACGCCCTCATAAAGCTGTTGGGCGACCCGCATGGTGCGGCTGGCGGAGAAACCGAGCTTGCGCGACGCCTCCTGTTGCAAGGTGGAGGTGGTGAAGGGAGCGGCGGGCTGGCGCTGCCGGCTCTTGCGCTCCACCTCCAGGACCTGCAGTGGGTGGCGGGCGAGATCATTGGCCATTTCCGTGCGGATGGCCGTGGCGTTTTCTTCGTTGGGGATGTCGAAGGTGTCGAGCTTCCGGCCTTGCCAGTGGGTGAGGCGGCCCGCAAACTCGCTGTCGGCATGGCGCAGCCGGGCGGCGATGGTCCAGTATTCTTGGGTGACGAAGGCCTCGATCTCGTCTTCCCGCTCACAGATCAGACGCAGCGCCGCACTCTGCACGCGGCCGGCAGACAGGCCAGGACGCACCTTGCGCCAGAGCAGTGGCGAGAGGTTGAAGCCCACGAGATAGTCCAGGGCGCGGCGCGCCTGCTGGGCGTTGACCAGGTCCATGGCAATGGCCCGCGGATGGGCGATGGCGTCCTGTACCGCTTTTTTGGTGATCTCGTGAAAGACCACCCGCTCGGCGGGTTTCTGGCCCATGAGGCCCCGTTCCTTGAGCAGTTCCAGCAGGTGCCAGGAAATAGCCTCGCCTTCGCGGTCCGGATCGGTGGCCAGCCAGAGTTTGTCGGCGCCTTTGAGGGCCTTGACGATGGCCTCCACATGACGCTCATTGCGCTCGATGGGCACATAATGCATGGCAAAATCGTGTTCCGGATCGACGGCCCCCTCCTTGGGGAGGAGGTCGCGCACGTGACCGTAGGAGGCCAGAACCTGGAAATCCTCCCCCAGATATTTCTGGATGGTCTTGGCCTTGGCCGGGGATTCGACGATGACGAGTTGATGGGGCATGGGCTGCTTTAGTGCAAGAGTCGCTGGCCGTCGTTACCGAGCAGGGCGTCCACCCAGAGGGCTTCGGGTCCGGATTCGTTGGCGAGCACCATGAAGGTGATCCAGTCCAGGGTAGGGAGATCGGTGTCTTCCAGGTCGAGGGCGAGGAGGCGGTCGATGATCCGTTCGCGGACGGCGGGTGTGATGACGCCGAGCCGCTCCAGTTCGTGGAGGCGCCCGCGGCTGCCTACGGACAGGCGCTGCAATTCCAGCGGGTGATAGGCGCGCAGAGCCGGCCGGTTGGCCGGGTCCTGGTCGTCTCCGGCAAAGCCCGCCATCCAGTCCAGCGCCCGCTGAATGTCGTCATCGGGAAAGCCGACGGCACGGAGATGGCGCTCCAGGGATTCGTCATCTTCGTCATCGAGATGATCCAGGAGGTAGGTAATGATATCGAGCACGTCTTCCATGCCAGGGCCTTATGGGGCGGAGGGGAGGCGACAAAAGAAACCGCCCGGACTGGCGGCAATGCGACCTTGTAATTCCATGGCTAAAAGAATGGCCGAAAGCTCCGCCAGCGTCAATCCGGCGCGGGCGGCTATTTGCTCGGGCGCGCTGGGCGCGTAGTCCATGGCCTCCCAGACGGCTTGTTCGCGCGGGTCTTCGGGTTGCCAGGGAGCGCCGTCCAGGGGGGCGATCTCGGGCGCTACGCCAGGAAGCGGCCCCAGCTCTTCGAGGATGTCCATGGCGCTCTCCACCAGTTTGGCCCCTTCGCGGATCAGGCGATGGGGCCCCCGGGACAGGGGGGAGTGGATGGACCCGGGAATGGCGAAGACTTCGCGTCCCTGTTCCGCGGCGAGTCGTGCGGTAATCAGCGAGCCGCTGGCCTCCCCCGCCTCCACCACCAGGACGCCCAGGCATAGGCCGCTGATGATGCGGTTGCGACGCGGGAAAAGTCCTGCCCGGGAACCGGTGCCCGGGGGCTGTTCGCTGATGAGCAGGCCGTGCTTAGCCATTTCGCGGGCTAGGCCGAGATTGCTGCGCGGGTAGATGCGGTCCGGGCCGGTACCCATGACGCCGATGGTACCGCTGCCCAAGGCGCCGCGATGGGCAGCGGCATCGATGCCCGCCGCCAGGCCGCTGACGATGACCAAGCCCGTGCCGGCCAGGGCCTTGGCAAAGGCTTCGGCGGTCATGGCACCGCCGGGGCTGGGGCTGCGGCTGCCGACGATGGCGAGCATGGCCTGATCCAGAAGACCGCGCTGGCCGCGCAGGTAGAGGAGCATGGGTGGGTCCGGAATGTGCCGCAATAAAGCTGGATAGTCATGATCGGTCCAGCGACAAAGCTGATTATCCGTGCTTTGCAGCCAGTGCCGATCCGCTGCGACGAGAAGATCGGCGGGGTCTTTTTGCAAGGCGCTGACCTGCGCTGGACGCAGGCCTAGGTCGCGGAGGGCGGTGGCCTCGGCCTGGAAAATGGCCGATGCCTCCCCGAAGCGGTCCAGCAGGGCCCTCTGGGTGCGCGAGCCGATGCCCGGGATACGCTGGAGGGCGAGCCAGGCCTCCTCGCTCACCCGGCGCCTGGCCCTCCCGCCGGGCCTTGGGCCGTAGCGGCTGGGGGGTTGCGGAGTTGGTCACCCGGGGCAACCCCCCGCTGCGCGGTGGTGATGACGGCATAGGAGACCTGAGGAAAGACCCGGAAGACCATCACCGTGCCGATGGCTTCGGGGGGAAGGGCAACGGCTTTGCCGGTGACGGCGTTGGGCGCGGCGGGGAGCGGGGCGGTTACCTGGAGGACATTGCCCGGCTCCAGTCCCGCATCCCGGCCCTGATCGAGGATGACTACTTGACCGGTCATCAGCTCCGGAGCCCCGCTTATGGCAGCAATGATGCTAGCGCTGACGGGCCGCCGGGGGGTGCTGGGGAAATAGTGGGGGATATTTCCCTTCGCCAGGACGACGAGGCGGTCGCCCAGGCTGATCTCGCGCTTGGCCACGGTGATCTCCACCTCTTCGGGGGGGCCCTTGCGGCGCAGGACCGCTTCGCCGATATCGTTCAAGGCGTAACCCAGGGGCTGTTGCACCCCGGGGCGGCGCAGTTCGGGGCCGAGGGAGATGATGCTATAGCGGGTGCCGACGGGGGCACCTTCCAGGCCGCTGACAAAGAGGCGGTCCCCGACGGAGAAGATAGTTTGCTGACTGCGGGCCGCGGCGAGGTAAGGCAGCGCCTCATAGGCGTGTTTGCTGCCGATCACCCCGGGATTGCCGAGAAAAGGCATGATCTCCCCGGTGGCGATGGTGGGCAAGGGCGCCACCCCCATCCGCGGATGCAGGGTGACGACGCTGAACTGCAGTTGGCCCTGGGCATTGCGTTCCAGGAGGATGCGATCTCCCGGATAGATGAGGTTGGGGTTATGGATTTTCGGGTTCCGGTGCCAGATCTCCGGCCATTCCCAGGGGTTTTTCAGGAAGCGGCCGGCAATGCCCCAGAGCGTGTCGCCGGGTTTCACGACATAGCTCCGCACCAACTGGATCCCGCCGGCAACCGGGGCTGCCAGGGCGGGCAGGGGGTCGAGGCCGAGGAGGCCTGCGCACAGGGCAAGATACAGCCAGGGTTTCGCTTTCATCACGTCTTTACTCCGCTGGGCTTCCGCGTCGGGTAGTATTAGTTCAAGATAGAATTTTTGCCGAACCTAATATCTGTTTGTGAGAGCGCTATGGCATTACTCAAGATTGTTGAATTTCCCGATCCCCGCTTGACGCTTCTGGCCCAGCCCATTGTCCATGTGGATAAAAACCTGCGGCGCTTGGCCGACGATATGGCCGAAACCATGTACGACGCCCCCGGCATCGGTCTGGCGGCGCCCCAGGTGGCCGCTGCGCAGCGCCTTATTGTGGTGGATGTGTCGGAGAACCGCAACGAACTGATGACCCTGATCAACCCGGAGATCCTTGCGTCCAGCGGCGAAGAGGAGATGAAAGAAGGCTGTCTATCGGTACCCGGCGTGCTGGAAACCGTGCGCCGCGCCGAGCGGGTAACGGTGCGCGCCCTGAGCCTGCAGGGGAGCACGGTGGAGTTGGAAGCCGACGGTCTGCTGGCGGTTTGCCTGCAGCATGAGATCGATCACCTCAACGGCACCATTTTTGTGGACCATCTCTCCCGCCTCAAGCAGAACATGATCCGCCGTAAGCTGAGCAAGCGGGTCCGTTATGGCGAGTGAGGGGCGGCGCATCGTTTTCGCCGGCACGCCGGACTTTGCCAAAATCATCCTGCAGGCCCTCCTGCAAGGCCCGGAGCAGGTCATCGGGGTATTGACCCAGCCCGATCGTCCTGCCGGAAGGGGCCGTAGCCTGCAGCAGAGTCCCGTCAAGCAACTGGCGGAGGCGGCGGGAGTGCCGGTCTGGCAACCCCCGACCCTCAAGGACCCGGCGGCGCAGGAGGCATTGCGCGCCCTGGCCCCGGACCTCCTGGTGGTGGTGGCCTATGGGCAGATCCTGCCCCAGGCGGTGCTGGATATCCCGCGCCGGGGGGCGATCAATGTCCATGCCAGCCTTCTGCCGGCCTGGCGCGGGGCTGCGCCTATCGCCCGTGCCATTGCCGCGGGCGATACGGAAACGGGGGTGAGCATCATGCAAATGGAGGCGGGTCTCGACTCGGGCCCGGTCCTTTGGACTGTGCGTACCCCGATCCTTCCCGCTGACAACGCCGTGACCCTCCACGATCGGCTCGCCATCCTGGGCGCCGAGGCCTTGCGCCAGACCCTGGACCGGCTCTGGATGGGCGCTCTGCGGCCTGTGGCCCAGGACCATGAACGGGCTACCTACGCGCGCAAGTTGCGCAAGGAGGAGGCGACCGTGGATTGGCAGCGGCCGGCGGTGGAGCTGGATCGGCTCGTGCGCGCCTTCAATCCGGCCCCGGTGGCGCACACGCTCTTTCGCGGCAAAGGCCTGCGGATTTGGCAGGCACGGGCCGAGGACTGGCCGGCGCCAGCGCCGGCCGGTGCGGTGGTGGATCTGGGGACGGATGGGCTGGGGGTGGCCTGCGGCAGCGGTATACTCCGGCTCTTGCGGGTGCAGCCGGCGGGAAAGGCGGCCATGAGCGACGGAGATTTTTTGCGTGGTTATCGCGTGCTTCTCGGCGAGCGACTCGGTTGACGAACGTCAAAGGTGACAGGATTCGCCTCGCGGCGGTTCAGGTTTTGCTTGCCGTAGCGGCCGGACAAACCCTGGATGATGCCATGGCCGAACTGGACCTAGCCGGCGGTGATCGCGCCATTGCCCAGTGGCTGGCCTTTGGCGCCTTGCGCGAGGCCTTGCTGCTGGAGCGGCTGTCCAGCCCGCTCCTGCAGAAACCCTGGCGCAGGCGGGATGCCGACGTACAGGCCCTTTTGCACCTCGCCCTTTTTGAGTTGCGCCACGGCCAGCGCCCGGCCTTTGCTGTGGTCAACGACTGGGTGGAGATGACGGCGGCCATCCACAAGGCGTGGGCGCGGGGACTGATGAATGCGGTATTGCGCCGCTATTTGCGGGAAAGGGAGGCTTTGGAGGGCAGGCTGCGAGCGGATGATCTGGACCTAGGGCATCCGGCATGGCTGGCGCAACGCCTGCGGGCCGCCTATCCCCGGCAGTGGCCGGAGATTGCCGCCGCCAATAACGCCGAGGCCCCCCTCTGGCTGCGGATCAACCGCCGGCGCGTCACGGTGGCGGCCTACCAGGAGGCCCTTGCCGCCTGCGGCCTGCAGGCCGAGGCCGTGGACTGGGATGCCGGCGCCCGCCTGCTGCGCGCCAGCGTGCCCGTGACGGAACTGCCGGGCTGGCGGGAGGGCTGGGTGTCGGTGCAGGATGGGGCGGCGCAGCAGGCCGCGTTGATCCTGGCGCCCCGGGCGGGGGAGCGGATCCTCGATGCCTGCGCGGCCCCCGGGGGGAAAACGGCGCACCTGCTGGAAGCCGGAGCAGACCATCTGCTCGCCCTGGATCGTTCCGCCGTGCGCCTGCAGCGCGTGGCGGAGACTTTGCAACGGCTGGATCTCCATGGCGCAGACCTGCGCGCTGCGGATGCGGCGGAGCCCCGGCGCTGGTGGGATGGCCAGCCTTTTGACGCCATCCTGCTGGATGCACCCTGCACGGGGACCGGCGTCATTCGCCGTCATCCCGACATCCGCTTGCGCCGTCAGCCGGCGGACGTGGAACAGGCGGTGGAGGCGCAGCGGCGCCTGCTGGAGGCCCTCTGGCCCTGCTTGAAGGTTGGCGGGCGCCTGCTGTATGCCACCTGTTCGGTCTTGTCTGCCCAGATCGTTCTTGGCAAGCTCGCCCTCCTCAAGGAGATCCTGGACCAGGGTGTAACCCTGCACTGGGTCGCGGAGGCGGAATGGCGGGAGCCAGCGCCCTTCGCTTTTCTTCCCGGGGTGGGCGTGCGCTCCCGCGTCCAACGGGTCTGGCGGCTGCATTATTATCCCCTCACCAATCAATATGCCCTCCTGGACAATGGGCACGAACCACAGCTTTTTGCCCATTGGGCGGCGCTCATCGCGGTCTTGAGTGAGGTGCGTGACTTGCGTTTGCCCGTTCCCCACGGAGCGCCGCGGGGTGCGGTCGCGCTGCGGGTCTACGTCGATGTGGATGCCCTCCCCCTCCCCTTGCGTTTGCGCGCCCTGCTGGGCCACTGGAAACTGGAGTCGGAATGGACCAGCAGCGCCGTTTTACCCTGAGGCGCTGGCTGCGCGCCCTGAGCGCCGGCGAGATCCGGGATGCTTCGCGCCTGGCGCCACGGCGCAGCGCCATCCTCCTGTTGCTGGCCGTGGCCGCCTTTCTGGCGGTGGACTTTTTTGCCAGTACGGGAGGGCCGTTAAGTAGCTATTTCGTGCCGCTGCTCCTGGCGTCCGCAGTCACGGCCCTGTTTTTGCTCATCTTGGTGCTCGCCTCCCTGGGCGCCTTGTGGATGCGTCTGCGCCACGGTGAGGTGGGCAGTCAGCTCGCCGCACGGCTGGTGCTCATCATCGGTTTGCTCAGTTTTACGCCGGCAGCCATTATTTTCGCCTTTTCCTGGCAGTACCTGGACCAGGGGGTGGACTCCTGGTTCAGCAGTGCCGTACAGAGTGCGCTGGATCAGGCCCTGGATGTGGCGCGAACGGGTGTCGACCGCTACCGCAACAACACCCTCGCGGCGGCGGAAAATATCTCCCAGGCCCTGGTGGGGGAGAGCGATAACAGTACCGTTACCACCGTGATTCAACTGCGCGACCAATACCATCTGGCCAGCGTGACCCTTTTCGGCAGTGACAATCGCATCATCGCCACCAGCAGCGAGAGCCTGAGCATCACGCCGCGCCTGCCGCGCCGGGAACTCCTGAGCATGGCGGGCGGGCGGCCGGCGGCCATCATTGAACCTGAAAGCGGCGGGCGCCTGGTGGTCAAGGCCCTGGTTCCCGTGCTGAGCCCGCAACTGGGTCAGGGCAACCGCATCCTCTATGTGGAACAGCCCATTCCCCAACAGCTCACCAGCGCCGCCGATGCCGTACAGGTGGCCTATACCCGCTATCACCAGCTCCTGCTCATGCGGGAGCCCATGAAAACGGCCTTCCAACTAAGCCTTGGGGTGGCCTTGCTGCTCACGGTGCTGGCGGCCATCTGGATAGGCTTGCATCTGGCGCGCCGCCTCACGGCTCCCATTGCGCGCCTGGCCGCCGGTACCCAGGCGGTGGCGCGGGGGGAGTTCGTACCCGTGCTATCGGTGCCCAGCAATGATGAAATGGGCGTCCTGCTCCACTCCTTCAACAACATGACCCGCCAGTTGGCCCGCGCCAAACAACAGGCGGCCGCTGCCCAGGAGCAGGCGGAGCAGCGCCGCCTCTACCTGGAGACCCTGGTGAATCAGCTCTCCAGCGGGATCCTTACCTTTGATGGACAAGGCGGTCTGCTGGAGGCCAATGGCGCCGCCGCGCAGATCCTGCAGACGCCACTGCCTACGGGCACGGACCTGGATGCCCTGCGCGACGGGCCCCTCCTCGCCCCATTCTGGGAGACGCTGGGGGAGTGGATTCTCCACCCGCGGGGGGAGATGCAGCGGGAGATTGCCATTGAGCGCCCCGAGGGCCGTCAATCGCTGATCCTGCATGGCGCCCGCTTGCATGGGGAAGATGGCGAGGGGGGCGGCTTCGTGCTCGTCTTTGACGATGTCAGCACCCTGGTGGCTGCCCAGCGCAGCGCCGCCTGGAGCGAAGTGGCCCGGCGCCTGGCCCATGAAATCAAGAACCCCCTCACTCCCATCCAGCTCTCCGCCGAACGCCTGCGGCGCAAATATCTGGAGCGCCTGGGGACTGAGGGCGAGACCCTCGATCGGGCAACGCGCACCATCATTCATCAGGTGGACGCCCTCAAGGTGATGGTGGACGCCTTTTCCGAATATGCGCGTCAACCCCAGCTCCAGTTGCGACCGGTGGACCTCAATATGGTCATTGCCGAGGCCGTGGATCTCTACCGCGGCCAGGATACGGGGGTGGAGATCCGTGCCGAGCTGGCGGCCGATCTGCCACCGCTGCTGGCCGATGCCAATCGCCTGCGGCAGATCCTCAACAACCTCCTGCGCAATGCCCTGGACGCATTGCAAGGGCTCGGGGAAGGGCGGGGGATCATCATCCTGCGCAGCCGCATGGCAGGCGACGCTGAGCCAAAGCTGCTAGAATTAAGCGTTATGGACAACGGCCCCGGTTTTCCTCCCGAGATCCTGAAGCGGGTTTTTGAACCCTATGTAACCAGCAAGGTCAAGGGTTCCGGTTTGGGGCTGGCCATCGTGCGGCGCATTGTCGAAGAACATGGCGGGACGATTACGGCCGACAATGAGGGAGTGCAGGGCGGGGCACGTATCCTCATCCATTTTCCGCTGACCGATGGCGCAGCCTAGGGGGTACCATGGAAGCAACGCGGGGTTTGAACATACTGGTTGTGGACGATGAGCCGGACATTTGCGAGTCCCTGGCGGGGATCCTGGAGGACGAGGGCTATGTGATCAGCACCGCAGGCAGCGCGGAAGCCGCCGATGCCTTCCTGCGGCAAGCCTCCGTCGATCTGGTCCTCCTGGACATCTGGCTGCCCGGGGAGGACGGCGTCAGCCTGCTGCGCCGCTGGGCCGCTGCAGGGCTGCAGCAGCCGGTGGTCATGATGTCCGGCCATGGTACCGTCGAAACGGCGGTGCAGGCGACCAAGCTCGGGGCCTATGACTTTATCGAGAAGCCCCTGTCCCTGGACAAGACCCTGCTCACCGTCGGCCATGCCCTGGAGGCCAGCCGTCTGCAGCGGGAAAACCGCGCCTTGCGCAGTCAGGCGGGCCTGGTCATGGCGCCCAGCGGCCAGAGTCCGGCCATTTGCCAGTTTCGCGAGCAACTCCTGCGGGTGGCGGCCGTGGATTCCTGGGTCTTGCTGCTGGGCGAGGCGGGCACCGGCAAAGAGGTGGCGGCCCGCTACCTGCATAGCCATAGCCAGCGCGCGGCGGGTCCTTTCATCGATCTGCGCGCCGCCGCCATCGCCCGGCCCAATGTCGCCATCGAGCTGTTCGGTAACGAGCGGGAGGGGCGCATCACCCGCGGCCGCCTGGAGGTGGCCCACAGCGGCACGCTCTTCATCGACGAGATCGCCGATATGGATCTGGAAACCCAGGCGCGCCTTTTTTCCGCCCTCCAGGAGCGGCGGATCATCCGCGTGGGGGGCGTAACCCCCGTTGCCGTGGATGTGCGGGTCATCGCCGGCAGTACCCATGACCTGGTCCAGGAGGTGCAGGCCGGCCGTTTTCGCCAGGATCTGTACTATCGCCTCAGCGCCCTGCCCTTGCGGGTGCCGCCGCTGTCCGCCCGCAGTGCCGATATTCCCGTCCTCATCGAGGAGTTCATGGCCTTTTACGGCCAGCGCGACGGCCTCGCCCCCCGCCATTTCACGGCCGAGACCCTCGATGTCCTGCGCCACTACCCCTGGCCCGGCAACATCCGCGAATTGCAGAATCTGGTGGAGCGCCTGTTGATCCTGGCCGAAGGGCCCGAGGTCAGCGCTGCCGAGGTGGAAGGGGCCCTGGGCCTGGACAACCGCCTGGCTCTGGCCGGCGGCCCGGAAGGGGAAGACTTCGGCGGCACCTTGAAACGCGCCCGGGAGCGCTTTGAGCGGGCCTTCCTGGAATATCACCTGGCGCGCAACGACTGGAACATCGCGCGCACCGCCGAGGTGGTGGGCCTGGAACGCACGCACCTCTATCGCAAGCTCAAAAACCTGGGCATCGCCCTCAAGGGCGAGCGCCGCGCCGGCGAGGAGGACGAGGAGGAGCGCTAGCCGGAACCAACACGCTGCCTGCTGTCCAATCCGTAGGGGCGTTTCACCATTCCTGAGCGTGCGCTAGAACATGACCGTTAGGAATGACCCGGATCCTCCAGGGTAAAGACGGCGGCGTTGTCTTCGTAGGCAAAGATCTCCGCATAGCGGCCCCAGTAGATGATAGTATCCAGCACGGCCTGGGCCTCGTTTTCACTGAGCTGGTCTTCCAGCTCCCGCAGGAAACGGTCGGCGGGGGCGCGGTGGCTGGGGCGCTCGTCGAGGATGGCGCGAATATGCGCGGCTAGGGGCACCCGCTCCATGAGATGGCGGGCAAAGAGGCGCTTGCGCTCCTGCACGCTCCCTTCGGCAAAAAGTCGTCCCGCCGGCGTGAGGCTGATTTCTCCCGCGTCGGATTCGGCGAAGCCCAGGATCTCCAGGGCCTCCACCAGGGGAAAGAGGTCATCCACGGAAAACTGGGTATCGCCGGCCAGTTCCGAGAGGTTTGCCCGAAAGGTGCCGTCATGCTTTTCCAGGGCGGCCAGGGCCTCCAACAGGCCCGCCATGCGGTTGATGGAGGTGTGCGGCAGGCGGTAAGCCAAGCCCACCGGCTCCTTCTTGCCGTCGGTCTTGCTGATGGGCCGGGCAGTCATCATGGCATAGACCTGTTCCACGAGGTTGCGGAAATCCTGCGACTCCCGATCCCGCGGCTGGGGCAGGGTGACGGGGATCTCCGCCCGTACCCGTCCCGGATTGCTGCCGAAGATCAGGATGCGATCGGCCATCAAGACCGCTTCTTCAATATTGTGGGACACCAGAAGAATACCGCGCAGGGCGGTTTTGCGCTCGGCCCACAGATCCAGGAGATCGGTACGGAGGGTTTCCCCGGTCAAGACATCCAGCGCGGAGAAGGGCTCGTCCATGAGGAGGCAATGGGGATCGATGACCAAGGCGCGGGCGAAGCCTACGCGCTGGCGCATTCCCCCCGAGAGCTCCCGGGGGTAGGCCGACTCGAAGCCGTCCAGGCCGATCAGATCAATGGCACGCAAGGCCCGTTCCTGCCGCTCCTTGCGCGGCACACCCAAGGCCTCCAGGCCCAGTTCCACATTCTGCAGCACCGTCAGCCAGGGGAAGAGGGCGAAGCTCTGGAAGACCATGGCCAGGCCCGCCACCGGGCCGTTTACCGCTTTTCCCTGATACCGCACCGACCCGCCGTTGGCCGGCATCAGACCGGCGAGGATGCGCAGGAGGGTGGATTTGCCCGATCCGGAGCGGCCGACAATGACCAGGATCTCCCCCTCCCGCAATTCCATCTGCACATCGTCCAGGATGACC
>JABEBX010017721.1_pt1 | contig 59292 bp, 68 predicted proteins | sample 7245971 | NCBI WGS metagenome assembly JABEBX01 (sample SAMN14506365, study PRJNA622280) | hot springs metagenome | biome: hot spring [ENVO:00000051]|acidic hot spring [ENVO:00002120]; feature: spring [ENVO:00000027]|sediment [ENVO:00002007]; material: sediment environment [ENVO:01001048]... | reverse complement strand
TAAACCGTTTATTCGTTAACCTTTTGTGCTTTTCCATCACATTATTATTGAATAGTAAAATATTTATAGTTATCTATAGATAACTATTATTGTTGTGATTATATGCCGAGAAAAATAGAATTAAGCAATAAAAAGTTATTGTTTACTGATAATGAGATAGAAGGTTTCTTGGAACGTGTAGTTACTCCTATAGGAACATCTGCAAAGGCCGATGTGCCTAAGCGCTACATCGGAAAAAGAGTTTACGTGATAATAACACGTAAAAAGGCCGAAACCAAATAGTAAACTTTTGTCCCAAACTCTATGCATATGAAAGGATTAAATATCTTGAAATACGCAATAATGATATGGATAAGGAGTATGATTTGTCGAAGCATTCATCCGGTTTAGCCGCTATGCTGCGCGTTGGATCCGGGAATTTTGTCTATTCGCTTATATCTAAAAGAGCAGGGCGTATAACGATAGCTGCGGATTTGTCAGCTTCAGACGCAATCGTTGGACTTCCTATTGCTGCAAGGTCGCTTAATAGCATAGTACAGTACAACAATTTTGTTAACTCGCCTGTGCTTAATTCTATAATACTTGTGTCTTCGACGGCGATTTCCATGGCCATAGCGTTTGCAGTTTATAACAAAGCAATAAGCAGAGTATCGGAAAGGATGGGAAGGAAAAGAATCCAGAAACTAGAGAACAGCACGCTCTGCGATTAGGCATCATATCTTGTGAATAGTCAATGCGCATACAAAATTTTGTTAAATATTGCATCCGTATTTTATTTGTATTAGCTGTCTGTGTTTTGATATATATCAATATTTTTAAACCTTTTTATGCAATATTTTGCTGTGATGCTTTACGGAATCTAGAAAGCTTAGACCCTGGTCCATATACCCTGGTGCATTAATAGGATGGATAATGGATGCCTTCGACTTAAGCATGATGTTCCTTCTTGTTCCTGTCCTTGCAGGCATATTCTTCCCTGCTAAATACGGAGTATTGGCAATAATAGGAGTGTGGAGCATATACACCACTACATTTATATTTAGGCCTGTAGGAGGTGCGATATTCGGCAGGGTAGGAGACAGGATTGGCAGGAAGAACGCAATGGTCATTACGCTTCTGGGATTGGGGCTTATAATATTTTTCACTGGATTCTTGCCTACTTTTGCGGCGATAGGCATCGCAGCGCCGATACTATTATTCTTATTCAGAATAATAACCGGGGTGTTCGCCGGAGGGGAATACGGAAACAGCGCATCGATACTTGAAGAATCGGTTAAGAGTAAAAAGCGCGGTCTGTGGGGCTCCGCGATACAGAGCGGTTATCCTATAGGGTACACTTTGGCGGCAGTCATATTTTTGGGATTGCATTATGCGTTTCCAGGGACAAGCTTCGCGATAACAGGTTGGAGGTGGATGTTCTGGATAGGTATAATTCCGGTTATAATAGGCTTGATTATAAGAGTAAGGATGCCAGAATCTGTATTGTGGCAGGATATAAGCAAGCGCAAGAAGATAGAGAAGTCGCCCCTTACAAAACTTTTTGCTAACGCCTCTACAAGAAATGGTGTATTCACCGGCATTCTCGCCATGACCGGCATAGCGTGGGTTTACGGGCTGACGCTGGGATTCTTCCCGACAGTGCTGTCGCTGAACAGCTTCATGGGATTCCCGGCTTACATATACGTAGTAATAGTCGCGATACTCTCATCGCTTATCGGATACTTCTTATCTGGCGGCATAAGCGACCGCATAGGCAGAAAGAACATGATGGTGATATTCTCGGTCGCTGCAATAATATTCTCAATTCCGCTAACATACGCCATAATGAACCATTCATTAGGGTTAGGGGGTGCAGTCCTCTTCGCTAGTGTTATAGCGTTCCTCACCACCGGTATATATGGAGTCATGCCCGCATTCCTAAGCGAGAAATTCCCGACAAGCCTTAGGAGCAGCGGGGTGGGCCTCGGATTTAATGGAGGATTTATAATAGGAAATTGGAGCACGGTTTTCCTGCTTCTCATAGTAGGCTTAACTGCAACTACGTTCTTCGCATGGTGGGGCTATTTCGTAATAATAGGGGAGTTGTTCATACTCGCTGCAGCTTTACTTTCTAAGGAGACGAAGGGCGTAGAGCTTGACAACATAAAGGCCTGATAGGAGTTTATGCGGTTGCGCGCCTTAGCGGAATCGACCGATAGGCTCGCTTATCAGCTTTGTGCAAGACTGCAGCATCTTCTTTATGCCAGGCTTCTCAGAAACGTACGGGGCGCGTTTGATCCCATTTTTTTCCCAGTTAGTGCCCTGGTTGGATATAATGCATAGAATTTGTACGCAAAGTCTTTCTTGTTTTAAGGCTCAGGAGCACCTTATTGTAGCCTCGCTGCACAGGATATAGTTGGGGTCACCGGGATTTGGACCCGGACCAGCAGGTTACTTCATATTTTATCTGCTTTCCAGATCATCATCATTGCCCTAGGGCTCATTCAAATATAAACATCTGGAGCCTGCTGCGCTGCCAAGTTACGCCATAACCCCTGCAGCATGTAAACAGTCTTATATACATTACTTATTTATATTAATGTTTATATGGCAGTAGAATATAAAGGCAGGGTATTCAGGGTGGAAACGGGCAGCTATGACTTCAAGGGCAAAAGACGCACATTTGAAAAGGTAGTGGAAAACGACGTGGTGGTCATGCTCGCGCTGATAGGCAATGATATGGTGCTGGAAAGGCATTACAGGCCAGTGATAGGCAAGCACATTTATGAACTTCCTGCGGGCCATATAGAAAATGGCGAAAAGCCGGAGCATGCCGCGAGGAGGGAATTGCTCGAGGAAACGGGCTACGATGCAAAGGGGTGCAGACTTCTGTTCGAAGCGTACCCGGCAGTAGGCACTTATACTACGAAGTTTTACTTTTATTTAATGGGTCAATTGACCAAAAAAACAGCCACGGACAATGAAGAGAGCATTTCTTCGGTCAAGCTTTTCGGCGTTGAAAACTTATATAAGCTTATTTCTTCAAAAAAGATGTGCGATTTGAAGAGCATCGCAGGTATAATGTATTATCACGATTTCCTTTACAAGGGGTAGATATATGCTTTTTCCGCCGGCTAACGAGATAGGGATAAACATATGGGCGTTCCAGGCAGCCAAAATGTTCGTCAGCCCAGCGATGAATGTGTTTATGCACTACCTTGCAGAGTCGTTCCTGATTGTGATTCCGGTATTGGTATTATACATGCTGCTTAAGAAGGATATGAATGTTTATTCTTTTGTTGTGGCAGGGATTGTATTTTATGTGGTTTCAGATGTAATAAAAATGATAGTGGCTGAACCAAGGCCGTGCCACGATCTGAACATAACGAGCATTTTGACTCCGCCTTATGGATGCGAATCTTCCTTTTCATTCCCCAGCAACCATGCCAGCGTGCTTACAGGGCTTACGGTATTCATGGGCAAGTACAAGTATGTTAGGGTGCTTTACATTGTATGGCTGCTTCTGGTATTGTTCGGAAGGGTTTACCTTGTGCTGCATTTCCTTACAGACATAATCGCAGGGGCTGCAGTGAGCCTTGTATTGGCTTACATAATATACAGGTATAGGGATTATATTAATAAGCGCCTGAATAGAATTGTGAAAAGGATATTGCCGATTCTTGCAGTAGAAAAGTAGGTGCCATGATGGACAAGAAGAAAATAAGCAAAAAAATGCTTTACGGGATAATTGCAGTAGTTGTTATAGTAATAATAGCTGTGGCTTTATATCTGAATTCTAGCGGCCCAGCAGGGAAAGCAGATATAGCATTTGATGATGCCCCAGTAAGTTCGGCTTACCTGAGCCAGATGTACAGCGTAGCGAACAACATGGCGCTTGCAGAGGATGTAGGGCTCGGAAGCGCCTCTGGATATCCGACCCCTGCAGATAGTAACATAAGCCTGACGCAGAATGGCCTGCCTGCGGTCATCTATGTCGGAGCAGATTATTGCCCGTTCTGCGCAGCGACCAGATGGGGCCTCATATTGGCCTTGATGAGGTTCGGCAATTTCTCTAAGCTGCATTATATGACATCAAGCGCCACAGACTACGCGCCTAATACCGCCACGTTCACATTTTACAATTCGAGCTATTCCAGCACGCTTATAGAATTTCTGCCGGTGGAAACGCTTACAAACACATACAAGCCATTGCAGAATATGTCTTCGCTCCAGAGCTTGGTATTCAACAAATATGACAGTAATAATACAGCTATCCCCGCTGACGACAGGGGAGCGATACCTTTTATAGACTTCGGCAACTATTCGGTACAGGTTGGCTCGGAATTTTCTCCGATTGCAATAAATCCATATAATTGGGACCAGATACTGGCATTCCTGAAAAACCCGAATTCTACGGAAACGCAGGCCATTATAGGAGAGGCGAATATGTTTACCGCACAGATATGCACGATAGATGGAAACAAGCCTTCAAATGTGTGCAGCCAGAAATTCATAGGCTTGGCTCAGAGCCTTTCATGAGCTAAGCAAAGCTTGCCAAGCGCTTGGCAATGCTGCGCTCCTTGTCTATTAGGTTGACGCTTTCGCTGTAATCGTTTACGCGGTAAAGCTCACTTTTTCTTTTTCCGAAGAAATGGACAAGCTTGAAATCTCCCTTTATAATGCTCGAAGAGCGTATGTTAAAACTGTTCTTTGCTTTGTATATCAGGGATGCGTACTTCGACCTGTTTTTCAGCATTGAGAGGAGCTCCCCGTCCCACCCTTCGCTTATTCCGGTGTGTTCGCTTATAACCGGCGAATTGCTGTCATTCCTGTAATTGGTTCCGGAGGCATAGGCCATGATCATTTTGTGCATTTCAATTAGACTTATAGGCTTGGAATGCTTGGCGTTATTATCAACAAGCTCTCCGTTCTCATAGTCTGCAATAACCAATGGGACCCTGTTAACCTCAGAATACGGGAACATTGCATGATACAAAAGATTGTGCTCGCCGAAAAATTGGCCATGATCTGCCGTGACTATGACCTTTGCGTTGTCCAATAATCCGTTGTCTCTTAGTATTGAAATAGTATTGCCGATCTGCGTGTCGAGATACTTTATCCTCCTCATATAAGCGTCATGAAGTTCTCTTAGAATCCTCGCGTTCATCTCCAGTATGCCGCTGAGGTACATCCACTTGTCCTGTACTATCGAACGGTCCTTTACTGGATAGTTCTCGTGCGCTTCTATGCAGTTTATGAACATGAATTGCGGCTTGTAATTGTATGTGCTTTGCATATAGCTTTTGATTGCAGTATTTGTATCGACTGCACCTCTGTCAAGAGCGTATGTGCCGTCAGCTTTTGCCACTCCGGACGCCATCTTAATCCTGAGTTTAAGGTATGTATTGTCAAGGAACTGCTGCGGAAACATGCGAGAGATTCCGACAGTCAGCTTATAAAGCGCGGCTCTCGAACGGACGCCGCCCTCTATGAACTTTATTAGAATTTTTGCCTTTTTAGGATTGTATTTGACATTGGACTGCATCCAGAGGTCATACACTTTGTCGAAACCCAAAGCCAGATTCGTGTAGCTCGTAAGAAACGGGTTGTTCGAGAAGAGTACGGAATAATACCCACGGCTATGGAGCTTTGATGCCAGGGTCACCGCATTATCCGGCAGGAATTTAATTTTCACCAGCCACGGATCCATTGATGAGTCCTTCAAAAAGTCGTGTGATGCCTCCTTTATGTGCGATGGCAGCTTTTCGGTGAATATGGAGGCATGCGCGGGAGCCGTCCATGTGGCTGGCGATATCGCATTTTCATATGAAGTGCCGTTGCTTATGAGTTTGGACAGGTTTTTTAGCGACTTGTTATTATAGGCATCGCTAGCCCTAACAGTATCAAGCAGCAATACTATTATGTTTTTATTTTTATAGGAACCATTAGTTCCAGCTTCAGGCTTATACATAATACCCTTTATCTCATAGTCGAAACCCTATATAAATATTATTATGAAACGGTTTCAATGCATAAAAGTGTAAAAATATGTATGGTAGTAATATGGACATCTGCGTTTTGAATCCATTCTTTTACCCCTATCAAGGAGGAACCGAGAAAGTTCTTCTTGAAATCTATTCCAGAATTGCAAAAAGGCATAACGTCACTGTCCTGACTTCTAAAGGGAAGGGGCAGATGGAGCGTGAGAATATTTATGGGATAGATGTAGTCAGATTAAAGAGCAGGGAGTTAAAGATGCCGCATGCACCGCTTCCTTTTATGCTTATGGAAGGCCTGAATGAAAAGATCGAAGAGGTTAATGCAGATATCTATCATATTAACAACAGGTATCAGTATTTTGGGGGCACAGTCAGAACAGTAAAGCGTAAGCTTGGGAAACATCTTGCGCTTACAATACATAATTCGCTGCCGGTTGGAATTGATGCAGTTACAGACACCTGCGGCCTTGCTTATGATAAGGCTTGGGGAAGGCGCATCATGGCGAGCGCAGACCTAATAACAGGGGTTTCAAAAAACGCAGTAGAGGTTACAGTCCCAAAAAAGTTTATGTATAAGACCAGCGTGGTGTATAATGGCGTGAATTCAAGGCTTTTCAGAAAACGAAGCAGAAGCGATGGTGGCGTGGCAGGGGTAATTGATAGATTAGGCTTTAGTTCCGGGCATATAGTACTTAACAATGGAAGGCTTACAGGCCAGAAGGGCCAAATTTACGTGCTGCAGGCAGTAGCTGGACTGCTTAAAAAAGGAATCGACATAAATCTGGTTCTGATCGGCAGGGGGCCAATGAAGAGCAAATTGGCCGGCATTGCTAGAAAGCTCGGAATTGAAAAGCATGTGCGCATGCTCGAAGGGATTGAAGAAGGCGAACTGCCCTATTATTACAATGCGGCTGATGCTTTTGTTTTCCCGTCATTGTATGAACCCGCAGGGCTAGCGATGCTTGAGGCCCTTTCAAGTGAATTGCCAACGGCCGCTACGCACATAGGAGGCATACCAGAAGTTTTAAGGGATTATGGAGAGTATATATTGCCTAAGGACTATAAGAGTATTGAAGATGCGCTAGATAGGATTCTGGGGAATGCGGAGGAGTACAGCACGAAATCGGCAGAATGCAGATCGGAAGTGGTACTGAAAAACCATGATTGGGATGATATTTCAAAAAAGTATGAAGATCTGTTTGTGGAGAGCTTGAGGGCATAATAATGGCAAAAGACAAGAGGAAGTCCATATGGTTCGCGATAACAAATATAAGCGAGCTTAACAGGGACGAATATATAAAGATGATACGCAGGGTGGCGTTTTTCGTAGGGCTCGGGTTCGTCGCCAGCTTCATAGTATTCATAGTAATAGCGTTAATAGGCGGGATAGGCAATGTGTTCCACATAATACTGAGCTCGAACCTTTACCTGTACCTGCTGGCTTTCCTTTCAGTCTTGGCAGGCTACTTTATAAGGTTTATAAAATGGAATTATTATATAAGAAGGCTTAAGCTCAAAGTGCCCATGTCAAAAAACTTCATAGTTTACATGTCGCAGTATGCCATGAATATAACCCCTGGAAAGCTTGGCAGGGTGCTTGTGGCATATACGCTAAGCAGGATAACAAAAATAAAAACCTCAAATATACTCCCAGTAGTGACTATAGACATATTTACCGATTTTCTTGGAGTCGGGATTCTTGCCCTTATATCTGCAATATACTTTGACGAGTTCGTCATATATGTGCTGATAATAGACATAGTGCTTATACTACCATACCTGTTCATACTCAATGACTGGTTTTACAATTTTGTAAAAAGGATATTCAAGAAACGCAGGTTCATAGAGACATTTACGCTTTATGGCGACGAGTACTTCGCATCGCAGAGCACGCTCAACAAGCCAGTAACTTACTTGGTGTCGCTTGCGGTTACGGTACCGGCAGCATTCTTTAACGCCATGGCCCTGTATTTTGTCCTGCTTGCGGTCGGCCTGGCGCCGCACGTTGTAGGAAGCGCTTTCATAGAATCTTCAAGCAACCTTTTCGGAATGATAACAGGTATACCTGGCAACATAGGGGTTACCGACGGTTCCATTGTGGCTCTGGTCGGAACCATATTCAAGACCAGCGCGGCTACTTCATCAGCAGTAACAATAATGACGCGGCTTGCGACCCTTTGGTTCGGAGTCGTACTTGGCGGAGGCCTGCTTTTGTACAGTTTTAGATACTGGACAGAAGGTTATACAAAAAGGCTAAAGAAGAAAGGTTTAAAAAGGACAGGTAAAAAAAGAGGCTCTGATTATTCGTCAGAGTCTTCATCTGCCCCAGGCATATCTGTCGAGTCGTCCATTGATTCTTCTGATTCGTCAGATTCGTCGGATGCCTTTGAACCTCCGAGTACCGTTATCTTTCCGAATTTGCCAGTCGAAAGCTGCGGCACGCCCCTGAACTCGTTCACATAGCAGTTAGACAGTTCAACTTTATCTCCTGCCTTTACGGTATTTATGTCATTTCCCCACAACGACATGTTTATGGTGCCGCTGTCATCCTTAAGCGTTATGTTTGCAACCATCAACTTTTTACCAAATTTGCTTACGACTTCTCTTGGCTCTTCCTTTTGAATAACGGTCGCTGTAATGCTTACGTTTCCAGTTCCTGCTTTAAGATCACTTATTTTCATTAGAACACCTAGCGTTTATAGTTATTTTTACAAAAAGTTTATTTAATCTTTCTAATTAACCCGTGTTTTTTATAATAACGGCATAAATGGAATATTTTGCTTAAAAAGGCATAAATCTTTTATCTGCAAATGCATAACACATCACGAAGTGTTAATATGGTAGGAAGCGATACCGAAGAAAAAGCCAGTGGGATGCACCCGTCGTTCGCAGGCGTTATTTTACAGCGCAACCGCATAAAGGAAAAATTGGCAGGAATCAAAAATATAATAGGAATTTACAGCGCGAAGGGCGGCGTAGGCAAAACCACAGTTTCAGTCAATCTCGCTGTGGCTCTTGCAAAAATGGGGCACTCAGTGGGATTGCTCGATGCGGATATCGATTGCCCGAATGTCCCACTTTTCATGGGCATCGAGCAGAAGATGGATATTTCGGGATTTCCCTTAAAGCCCATTTATATTGACGGAATAAAAGTGGCTTCTACGGCAATGATAGTCGATGACGCCAAAAAGCCCATAATATGGAGGGGAGCACTTATAGCCAAGATGCTAGGAGATTTTTTTGAGAATACTGAATGGGGGGAACTTGATTATTTGGTGATAGATCTGCCGCCGGGCACGTCTGATGCGCCGCTGTCCATAATGCAGCTGCTCGATATACGCGGTTTTGTGCTTGTGACTACCCCTGCAAGGATATCTGCAATTAATTCTGTGAGGTCCGGCTTGATGGCCCAGAGGCTCAGCAAGGCAATACTGGGTGTTATAGAGAATATGGCAGAGGGAGCCAAGCCGAGCGGCAATACGGAATATGTGGCAAAAGAGCTTGGGTCTGAAGTATTGGGTTCTATAAAACTTGACAAGCGCATATCGGATTATCAGGATAACGGCAAAATTCCAGTAATGGAAGATGAATCGATTTTCAATGAATTTATGGAAATAGCCAAGCGCGTGGCGTAGGCCTGCAAAAATATAAGTATAACATGCGCGTAATATGCTATTATGATAAAGAGCGCTGCAGCCTTAAGCAAGAAAGTCTCAGATAAAGTGCAATGCTTAGCGTGCGCCAGAAGGTGCATTATACCCAACGGCGGGCATGGATTCTGCTATGTAAGGCAGAACATAAACGGTGAGCTCAAGCTTGCCGATTACGGCGTCATAGACGCGATGCAGGTAGACCCTATAGAGAAGAAGCCCTTCAACCACTTCATGCCTGGAAGCTATGTTCTTGGCGTAGGAACGTCCTCATGCAATTTTGGCTGCATGTTCTGCCAGAACCATAACATATCAAAAGAGAACGGCATTGTGGGAAGCTATGTATCGCCAAACAAGCTTGTTGATCTGGCTTTAAAGCACAGTGCGAACGGAATAGCGTTTACTTACAACGAGCCGACAATATTCATAGAATATGCGCTTGACGTGGCGAAATTGGCGCATGAAAAGGGGCTTTTCTCGGTTTTTGTAAGCAACGGCTATATGACAAAGGAAGCAATAGCGCTTATGAAGGGCAGTATTGACGCGGTTGTTGTGGACTTCAAGGGCAACGCGGAAAGGGTTTTTACAAATAAGTTTATGGCAGTATATTCATCGGACCCGATAAAAGATGCTTTGGTCGAACTTAAGAGGGTGGGGATACACATAGAGATAACCGACCTGGTAGTCCCGAAGGTTGGCGATTCGCTCATTGCTGCAACCGAATTAACAGAATGGATAGCAAACAACCTTGGGCATGATGTCCCGCTGCACTTCACCAGATTCCATCCTGATTACAAGATGGATTATCTACCGGATACGCCGGTTAAGACTTTGGAGGAGCATTATAAAGTGGCGAAGCGTGCAGGGCTTGATTATGTATACATAGGGAATGTGCCTGGAAACAAATATGAGGATACGTATTGCCCGAAATGCAATGCAGTAGTAATAGAGAGGGAGGGCTTTTATATCAAAGCGGTTAACCTTGACGAAAATAACAGATGCAAAAATTGCGGATTTAAGATTAATGTAACAGGGAAAATTGCAAGCGATTTTGAGTACAGGGAGATACAGCCGATTTACTGATTCTATTTACTGATTCTGTATTGTATACCCTAGGCGCTGCGCTTTCTTTACCGATTCGAAATACGAGATTATGCCTATTATTACCACAACTAATATTACTATGAAAAAGCCTACTCCGAGGTCATGAAGGTTGTGGATTTTTATTGGGGTTATTATGCCGAAGGTGAGCAGTTTCGGAAATGCGATTATGGCGAGGCCTGCTACGACAAATGCGAGGCCGCCGAAGTAAAGCACGTCGGAGCTTATGCTTCTTGCGACGAACATCATGCCCTTCTTTGTAAGCTTCTTCACTTTAGTCATCCACTTTCCGAATACCCCTCCGAATATTATCTGCATTGTCATTGTTCCAAGGCCGAACAATGCACCAGGGAGCCAGCCTACCCATGCATTCGGCATTGCAGGCGAAAGTACAGTGTATATAATAAGTGCGAATGCTCCAAAACCGAAGCCGGCTATTAGCCCGTGGAGGAATGCCAGCTTGCTAGGAACGGCCTTTAGGCCTATGCTTTCATCATCTGACGTTATCGGATTTTTCTTGTGCTCTATCTCGAGCAGCTGGTCCTTGCTGTGCGGTTTGTGTATATGAAGCATTACGCCAAGCTTTTCTTCCAGCCAGTGCCAATGCAGATAGACACCCTTGTTCTTTATGTATGCGCCCGCAACGAACATGGCCAGGCCAACAAAAAAGTATGTTATGCCAAAAGCCAATGAAGTAGTGAATATTGCGGCAAGGGCAAAATACGCAAGCTCTGAGACTATGGCACGCTGTATTGTAAATCCGGATGAAAAAATCATCCCTGCTTTCATGCCCTTCCTGCTGCTATAGCTTCCGACGGCATAGGAAAAAGTTATGGGCCATGTATGCTCGTCAGGTGTAACCCCGTGGACCAAGCCAAGCAGATAGGAGAGTATTATAGCGGCATAAAAACCTACATTGGTAGGATTATATAGGTTAAGATCAAATATTTTTACACCTTTTAAGCCTCTAAAGGAATAATTTTAATATTAGGATATAAAAACTTTTATGTAAGTTTTAGCATGAAGATTACAAAGATAGTATTGTTTGCCCTGCTTGTCATAGGTTTGCTTGACGGAGCGTACCTTAGCATCGAGCATTTTTACCCTGGAGTGCTTGCATGCCCTAACACAAGCGTAATAGACTGCACCACAGTGCTAACCAGCAGTTATAGCAGCGTATTTGGAGTGCCACTTGCGTTCTTCGGGCTCGGGTGGATAATTATAATGCTTGGCATTGCGGCAAGGAAAACAAGGATATCGGCATTCCTGGCGCCCATATGGTACATATTTGGGGCATTCGGAATAGCATATTCTTTAACTGCGCAGTATTTTATAGGCAAGATATGCATATACTGCATGACGCTTGACGCGGTAATAATGCTCGTAATACTTATCGCCATAAAGCTGAAATTATATGAGGAATGACTAATGGCTATGCATAAAAAATTGAACAAATCTTTTTACATACGGGATCCTGTATCGGGAGATGTGCATATCTCTGGGGCTGCTGCTGCAATTATAGAAACCGAAGAGTTTCAGAGGCTCAGGTACATAAAGCAGCTTGGATTCGCAAATTTAGTATTTCCTGGGGCGCAACACACCAGGTTTGAGCATTCTCTTGGAACCATGCAAATAACCAATGAGATAGCCAGTAGGGTATATGGAAAAGATGATCCAGAACTTTACTTGGCGGGTTTGCTGCATGATGTAGGCCATATGCCTTTTTCGCACGAGTCTGAAAACCCGATTTACCCCTTTATAAAAATGAGGCATGAAGACCTAGGCAGGAAGATTATAAAGGAGAGCAGCATACCGGACATACTTTCTTCGAATGGTTTATCTGCAAGGAAGCTTTTGGCTTATTTCGATGGGATTGGAAAAGGAAAATTGGTCACTGGGTCCATAGGGACAGACAGGATGGATTATCTTATGCGTGATGCTTATTATACCGGAGTGGCTTATGGAATCATAGACTATATTAGGATAAAGAATGTACTGGCCTGCTTGGGCGACAAGCCAGCAGTGTACGAGAACGGCATAGAGGCCATAGAATCATTTCTTATAGCAAGGTATTATATGTACTCGTCAGTTTACTTCCACCACACCGTTATCACTGCGAATGCCATGTTCAGAAAAGCCCTGAGCAATGCGCTTAAGTCAGACGACATCGACGCTTTCGAATTTGCCTCTTATACTGATAGCGAAGCCATGGAAAAGTTAGGGCAAATAAAAAGCTCTGCCAATCTTATAAAACGCATTGCCAGAAGGAAATTGTTCAAGCGCGCTTTTTATAATCCAAATTTTGGCAAGGACATTTCAGAGAAGGAATTGGAAGACGCAGTGGGATCTACAGGCATAGACCATAATGATTTTATCGCTGAAGTAATACCATTTAAAGGCGTGGGAGAGAACATACCGGTTGTAGACAGCGATGGTAATGGCGTAGGAAGCCTAGATGAATTTTCTAGCATATTCAAGCTGCTTACCGAGAAATTGGAAAAGAGGAAGGTAGCGATAGTGGCATGCGATTCTGAGTATGTGCCTAAAGTGAGTCGGGCAGTAGAAAAAGCTATATAATGTTTAATACAAATAATTCTTGCTTTGTGGGCCCATAGCTCAGTTTGGTAGAGCGGCTGGCTCTTAACCAGTAGGTCGAGGGTCCAAATCCCTCTGGGCCCGCATGCTTCTATTAGCATACAGGGACAAGGATTCCCTGCAGGCGCTTGCGGATTTTATTATAGGCGCATTGTCGGGTTTTCGTTCGCCATGACGGTAAATCCTACCGGATTCCTGAATTCCGTAATGACGATTTTACTAGGCAGTAGGAGAAAATCAGGATTAGACATGTATGGGCTTATTCCCGTATTCAAAATATTAACGCTTTCCAAGCCTTTTTTGCTAAGCATATTTAGGATTTCCGTAGGATTTTTCACAGAATAGTACCCAAGAAATTTGTTAATGCGCCCTATTGTCGCCTTGATATCAAAAACTTTACCATACATGCGTTCGTCGGAAGAAAAGCATATGTTTATTTTGCTTGTGAAGACCCTATTATTATATATCGGAATGTTTGCCTCAGCCTCATCAAGCTTGCGCAGCATGGTTTTTATAGAAGACCCTTCATCCTTGTATATCACTATCTGCTCAGTATAATCAACCTTGACCTGTATCGCCCTTTTTATGTAGACTACCGTGCAACCACAAAATTACTAGAGCCAGAACATTTAAAGCGCTTTCGTTCAGTCTACGGCTGCATCCAATCTATCTCATAGTATTCGTACTCGCTCTTCGGGAGTTCAATCCTCCTAACCTTGTAGTATGTAACTGCAGTTTCTCTGTCAGCTATTGCAATTATCAATTCCAGTCTTTTGCTTTTTGCCTCGTTTATTATCGCAGAAAGATCGCTTCCGCCTATGTACTCGTTCTCGCTTAAGGACAGCATCCCGAATCTGGGCGGATTTATCCCTGGAACCTCTATGCCCCCGGATTTCCTGTGGTACAATAAGAAATCGAGGCTTAGCTTTTTTTGCCTTGACTTTCCAGGTATTGCAAGTATGAATGTCTTTTTCACCGAATGCGCAACCCTTATGGCTCTGGCCCATTCCGATATCAAAAGCTTTGAATCCCTAGGGAAAACGTGAAGCACATGTTTTGAGTGTATCCAGCCCGGGTCGTCCCTTATCGGCCTTGCGCCTGGAAAATACACCCTGAAATGTGTACCGAATTTAAATCCTGTTTTTATAACGTAGCCCTTTGAGCGCCAGTCCTTGTATACATCGTAAAGCTTTTGCGAATCGGATCTTACGTGTGACGCTATTTTTACTATATCATTCCTTGTGTAGCCGTCTAACTTTAATGCGCCATTCTCCATTAAAAACAGGGTTTCATATACGTCCAGCTTATTAAGTATGCCGTGATCGCTTAGCTTGTACGTGCCGAACTGGCCGAACCAATACTTCTCGTATATCTCTTTTCCCTGTACATTATCATCTATTATAGAAGTTAAATCCTCTTCGAAAAAAATGCCATTCATCGAATAACCGGAAAGGGACAATGTAGATGCAGGGTATTTTTTTGTCGGCATCTTCTCTTCCGGCTTGACATATTCGCTCGTAGGTAATTTTATCATGAGCCCGCGGTCCCGCCAGTCCTTGTATGTAAAATACCGCGCCATAAACTTTTTGTTTTTTGTATATGCAGACGCGAGAGAATTAAAATTTAATTCAGTATCATCTTGCGAGGATTTACATACCGCCTTTCTTACATCCATAAGGTATAGCGCTTCCTCTGGGGTCAATTTTAGTACTCCGTTTACATAGGTGCCTATATTGCCGGACCTTAGCGTGTCTATAGTGGATTGGTCAGTGCAGTATGTTTCCCTTTTCTGTTTATTGAATACTATTTCTATCGGCACAAAATCACAGTTTTACCATTTGCACATTCAGCGTTTCTTTTTCTATTTCGCTTAATTTTGATGGCAGGATTAGCGTTATTAGGCCGTTAAGGTTTCTCGTGGCATTGAGCGCTTTTATGCTGCCCGTTACTTTTATCTGAGTCGACATGCCTGCATTACATAAGGCTAATAACGCAGTATCTTGATTAAAAATGCCCGATTTGTAAGCTTTCTCAGACTCGATAAGCACTTGCAAAGCCTCTTGCACGCTTATAGACCTCTTTTCTTTATTGTCATAATCTAAAAGCATTATGCTATGCAAATTCCTTTCCATATTAGACCTTACAGTTTCATAAAACGATACGGGCTTGTAATGCTCGCTCCATCTTGGTATTGTGCACACTGGTCCGAACCGATAAAAGTCAAGGCCGCTCTCGCCTATTGCTACAGAGAATATGGAGGATGAGTGCACAATCTCAGTATTTACCCCTGCTTTGCGGGCCTCTATTATAAGGGTCTTGTGCGTAGTAGCTATAAGCGGATCCCCTCCCACTAGTATGGCTATGTCCATTTTTGCGGCTTTTTCTATTATTGGGCCACATTTTTCTTCCATATCGCTCCTTGAAAGCACAGTAATCTGCCTTGAAGTGATATCTTTTATGTGGTCCAGTTTTTCGCTCGACACTGTTGTTGTATAAGAGTCAAGAAACAATTCAGATTTGTTCATTATGGCTATCGCGCGCTCAGTTATGTCGGATTCGCCTACTCCCAAACCTACCAGATATAACAGATCAACACCTTTTATAGATAAAACGAATGAAAACACGCAGTATGATTAATGGATGATTTCATATATAAAGGGATTGAACGTTAAGATATATAAAACGTTCAAAATGACTTCTGGTGAAGAAAACGTATAAATCGCACAGGAAAAAGCCAAGCCGCTGAAAACTATTATGGGCAATCTAAGTGCTTTAATGGAAGGACAGAGATGGCGTACAATGCGAAGGGTCCTGCCTAGTAAGCTATCTTCTCTCTGTTCCGGGAGGAGGCATACCAAACGACCGCTTGAACCCTGTTTCGCTTATCGCAGCCCATATGGTACGCTTCCCGTATTCTTTATCGTAGCTTTCCATTAGATGTTTCATTTTTAAGGCAGTCGTTTTGCTTCCATTAAGTTGCGAAACAATGCCGTTATAGCATTCATTTATCGATACATGCTTGCTTAGCTTCAGCCTGTTGACCAGCATGCTTTCTGTCGTATATCTTATCAATAGCTCTTCGAACGTGCTGGTCCCTGCAACTCTGTAGTCGAATAGCTTTTTCTTATATATCATGGCATGGAGCAGCTCATGGACCAAATTGATCAGAGGGATCATCTTTTCTTGCCTGATGGCGTTCATGTTGAGGCAGACCAATGGAGGAGCATCTACTAGCATTGAGGATACCTCACCAGCTATTCCAGACTTTGTCTTATTGCTGTTTGATAGCAGTACCGTTATGCTTTTCGGCACCCCGAAGCCGTAAACCGAGTTAAAGAACCCTCTTAGGACTGCATAGTTCTCTTTGACTGATGCTTTAATCTCTGATTCAAATTCAACGGCTTCCTTCGCATCGTCGGCAGGATTGGGCATTGCCTCAAGCAGCTGATTGAGCCAGATTAAAAATTTTGACCTGTTCATTTCACCCTTAAGGGCCTTCTTGAAAATCAGTACCGATGTACGTTTGTTTAGAAGTTTTGATTTCAGCGTATTTATACTGAACAGGGGTCCGACCTTAAGACGCGGCATATCGATCGTTTCGTCTTGAGGATATTCAAAGGCAGCGTATAATAGCTCTAGATTCCTCAGTTTATCGTCATTCACAAAATTTATTTCCATAAAATCAATCGAAATTGCATCTAGGTTTTTGGGAGTTACATCGACCAGTATTTCTTAGTTTTAATGAACTGTTTTTGTGCCTCTATCAGATCTATGTAGAACAGCCGGTCTTCCCTTCTTAGCATCATAAGGGCCCGAGAAGCGGTTTTGGGGCCTATGCCATAAGTTGACAATGCAACTGCAGCCTTCCACCCGTACGAAGAGAGCAGGCTGGCCTCTGTTAGGGCTTCCTTAAGCATATTCTTTTCTGGCTGCGACAAAGGCCTGGACTCCTTTCTCTTTAATATTACCTCCCTCAAGCCCTCCTTGTTTATCGCAATCATTGGGCTCCCGCAACTTGGGCATGTTATTTTGCCCGAACTCTTAAATTCGGGCATCTTCACGCTGAAGTAGAAGCCGCAGTATGTGCATATCAGCTTGACGTTTTTTGATGTTGTGAATTCTATGAATGAATTTACCAGTTCATTGCTTGGAGTCAGGGGCATTATGAGCTCTTTTGTATAGTAAGCCGAATCCATTATGGCTCTTGTTATCTCTGTTATTTTTTCTGTCCGCAGGATATTAAGTTTGATTTGCCCGCTTTTCAGGAGTTTTATGAATTCGGACAAGTTTTTTGTATCAAAGTAATTTTCCATTAATTCTCTTTGCGTTTCCAGGTATACCGGAGAATCTTTGAAAATTGAAATGATGCGCTTTGTCAGGGGCCGCGATATCTTTGATCCCTTATCTATTATGTCGAACAGCTTTGCTATCGTAACAAAATGGTACATGAAAATCTCAGAGCCTTCAAGAAATTTGTTAAGTATGCCTTCTATGTCTGACGGATTTATGGATTTTAGCATTTCTGCGACATGTATATCGTTCTGAGTTTCTATGAATACTAGGTAAGGAGAGGATTTTATATTGACGCTTTTGCCTAGCTTCATGCTTAGCATATATCCAAGTATTCTTGAAAGGGCCTCGTTGCCCAACGTGCCCAGGAACGTGTATATTGCCACGTATTCCGGGTGTATTTCGATTGTCACTGAATTATGCTTGGCGATTGAATATTCACCGCATTTGCCAGCGAATGCTGCTATTTGCGAGCTAAGTGCGCTTTTAATCAGGTCGTAGCTATCCACCATTTCCGGGCGCGCGAGCAGGTCGGATACTTTACGCGCGACTTCAATGCTCACTGGAATATCCTCCCCGGACCAATCCGGAAGCGCGGCTTCCATGTCTGTGGAGGGTTCTACATAGATATAGTCCTCTTCTATGCTGATTATTTTCCATGGCAGGCCCTTAGTTATGAAAACAGACCCCTCTTCAAGCCTGCTCGCTACAAATTTTTCGTCGAGGCTCGAGATGGTCTTATTATTGGCAATATTTTTAACTAAGAGCCTTCTTGTATCAGGGATTACGCTGAGGTGCTTGTAGTAATACATCCTTGTGCGCTTGCCGGAATTTATTGTAATTCCGTCAAAGCCTATCAAGCGCTGCTTTGACAGGAATTCCAAAAGGCCTTTGAGGTTTTCCGGGCCGAGCGAAGCGTATACGAATGACCTTTTTATTATTGCAAGCAAATCGTCGAATCTTATGGTGGCTTTGTCTAAGGCCAAACCGCAGACCTGGTTTGCAAGCACGTCCAGGGCGTTGAATTGGCACCCGTAGCTTTCTATTATGTGATTTTTTGCGTTTATGCATACTGCGCATGATTCCAATGCATCTATAATATTTGTGGCGATTATCTTGCCATACGATTTCTTTTTTAACGAATGGCCGCTGCGGCCGACCCTTTGTATCAGCCTTAGTGCTTGCCTTGGGGAGCCGTACTGTATAACCTTGCTTACGCTGCCTATGTCTATGCCTAGTTCAAGCGAGCTTGTTGCCATGAGCCCCTTGATTTTTCCTTCCTTAAAATCGTTTTCCATTTTTATTCTTTCTTCTTTTTCTATGGAGCTGTGGTGCACCCCTATGCCCCCAAACGGCATTTTGCTGTTTATATAAAGGAGGCGGCTTCCGAGCGCTTCCACTATCTGGCGCGTGTTGGCGAATATGAGCGTGGATTCGCTGTTAGACACTTCTTCGGCCATCTGTTCAAGCCTTGCAAATGCCGGTTTGTCAAGGCCGAATTTTTCCATTATTTCCTTGCTTTCGCTTTTTGGAGCTTGCGGCATTTCCACTTTTAGATTAGTTTCGTGATTTTCATTTGATGATACTATTTTGCATTCGCGGTTGCCGCATAAGAATTTTGATATGGTTTCCGCATTACCAACGGTAGCAGAAAGCCCTATTCTTTTGAAGCCACCACATTTTTCTTCTAGCCTTTCCAAAGCCAACGATAATTGCGCGCCGCGCTTATTGTAGTAAAGTTCATGTATCTCGTCTATTATGACATATTTGACATTGGCTAACGCAGCGCCGAGGTATTTTGTCGGCAATATGCTCTGCAATGTTTCCGGCGTTGTTATTAGCACCTCAGGAGGCGCTTTCGCCTGCTTGTTTCTGTCGTTCTGGCTAGTGTCGCCGTGGCGCACCCCTATGCTTATGCCATTTTCCAAGCATAATTTTTCGAGGCGCAGCATCATATCCCTGTTTAGCGCCCTCAATGGGGTTATATACAGCACTTTTATGCCGTCCCTGCTCTTCGCCGCGGATATTAGCTTGAGTATTGGGAGCATTGCAGATTCAGTTTTGCCTGCGCCTGTGGGGGCTATTATCAAAGCGTTAGAGCCGCTTTCTATTATTGGTATGGAAAGCTTTTGTATAGGGGTGAATTCCTTATACTTTTTAAGGAATGAAGAGTAAATATCCATTTATTTCGCCTATTTATGCGCATGCACGAATTGGACCGCAAACCAGAAAGACGCAACAAGAAGAATTATTGCGATAATTAGTATTATCAGATTCATAGTCACCATGCTTATCCTTATAGGAGAACCATAGGTCGAGCTTATTTTTTCCTTAAACCCGGAATAGCTTATCTCCCCTGTAAGATTGCCATACGGGACATTGTAGAGCGTAAACGCGCCTGAATTGTTCAGGGTGAGATTTTCTTCGGTATTATTTTCAAATTTGACGGAAACTTTTGCGCTTATAGGCCGGCCAAAGATGTCAGTAGCATTTATTTTTATATTGTATACCGGGATTGTTACATTCATCGTTCCGGGGCCATAAACCATTACTGTCTTTGCTGTGGGGGTTATCTGCATGTTCTTGTATAGCACATAGTTTATTTCGTTTGTGCCTTCAGGAAGAAATAGTGTTTTGTTGTAATATTCAACGCCGTTTACAGATATTGCATTATAATCTATTACTGTGCCGTTGACGTTGAGCGCTATGAGGTTTTCTTTGAATGCCTTTACGAATTCCGCCGTCAATGTTAAATTTCCAGTAACATTCACGGATACTGTGCTATTTTTTTGCCCGTTGCTCCAAGAATAGAACTCGAGCATTTCTGAACTATTTATTTCCTGTGATAGGTTTTTGAGCGAAATTGTTGCGGTAGAATTCTCATTATACCAGCCAGAGCCCGTTGCCGAACCCACCTGCGACGTGGCGTTAACAAAGTACTGGTTTTCCCATGTTGCAGTTATATTTTCAGGGCTTTTGACAACGAGCGAAAAATTAGGGTATGTGATGCCGTTGCTAAACCCTGCGAACAGTTCCCTCTGCGTGTTTGATATGTTAAAAATTTTATCCCTTACGCCGAGGAATGCGGTAGAGTTTTCAGAATACCACCCAGAGCCGAAAGACATGTTATAGGGGTTATTCATTCTTATAAGATATTGGGTTTCCCATACTGCGGTTTCGGTGGTATTGCTGCCTAAGAATATAGTAGTCTCATTGCTGGGGCCCGAGTAAGAATATGCGCCTGCGCCCTGCCATCTCAGAAATTTTTCCCTTGTTGCGTTGTTTATGTATATATATTTAGGTTCAGACATATTGACGTTCGAATATGCAGAGTATTTGTAAGATGCTTGGTTGCCGTATTGCGAATTTATTTTCAGATAGTAGCCGAAAGACCATAACTTCGTGAGGTTTCCCGGCTGCGGAAGCCCAGAGCCTACTTCAAAATAATTTACGTAAGGTTTAACTTCGGCAATTCCATACAGGTTTTTGAGCGAAGTCAGGCTCCCTACGCCGTAGCCCAAATAAGAATAGCCTGATCCTGAAAGTTCCAGCACGCCGTTTTTGTAATATGATAGATTTCTAAATTCTACAGGGTGCATGTATGCGGTGTTTATTTCCGTGCCTGCGTCCTCGGCAAGCGCTGAGGGCACGTTGTTTCCTGAATTCGACGTACCCAGATTGACGCTGCCAATTTCTTTTCCGTTAATGTATATGTTCCACGTATCGCCGAATGCTTTGAATGAATAGGTATTAAATGTGCCGTTTGCACCTACGCTGTCGTTGGGGCCCACACTGCCGTAGAATACTGAAGAATTGTCGCCTTTTGGAAAATATTCCCAAAACCATGTAGGATAGCCCTCTGCTATTAAGGTCTTTCCGGCGCAGCCGCTCTGCGTGCAGTTTGCAGGGTAGTATCCGGTTTCGTTCGGAATTTCATAGCCCACCTGGATAAACGCATTGTTTGCGAGGGACTCTCCGATCCAATAGCCGAAGGACCCGGATGTAGGGTATTGGGGGTAGATTGTTTGTATGCTCACAGAGACTCCGGTGTTAAATGTCGCATTTTCAGAGGTTGTGGCTCCGGCCTGAAACCAGTATTGGGCAGGGGCTGTTCCTGCTAGCATTGCGATTGCAGCTACTGCAATGATGATAGGCATAAGATTAAACCCTTTCATAATCTACCCCTATTTCCTTAAGTGTATTTAGGACTTTAAGCCTTTCAGCCGAATTAAGGCTTTTCCATTCTATAACCGCGGATGCGGGTTTCGGCACTGACCTTTGGAACGCTTGGAACAGCATTTGCGTTTCGTTTACATAGTACCTTGGAATTATGTGGGCAAACGCATAATCCTTTTCAATTGCTAAGCGTGTAAATTTTGAGGGGTAATGGTTGCCACCGATACCGACAACTATCTTTTTGGGCTCTGAACATTTTTCGATCCCCTGCAATACCGCTTCTGCGAGCTTTTCTGCCAGGTCCTTGCGGGACACTATTTCAAGGTTGCCGCCGACCTCCGCAAAAAAAGAAGGTTTTTTTGTAAGCGGGCCATGATGCGTTGCCTCATAAGTGACTTCGATACCGCTTGAGGTTTTATCCATATATTTTAGTATGCTGAGCATCTCCACTGGAGAGGCTACGCTGAGCTCATGCGGCTCGCCCCCTAAATCCGCTTTTTCTGACCAGTTGCCCAATGAATGCACAGTAAAAGAAGGGATGCCCTTTTGGCTTACATGTTTGCTTAGAAATATTAAGGGGGTAGAATTCGCCATGCCGTCAGCATCAGAGTATACAAGCTCGCCGCTTACCTCTAAGAGTTCGTATTTACCCTTTATTGATGATAAATATTCACTCGCATTCAAGGATACTACGTCACTTTTTGTGTATAATATTGAAGGCATTTTTACGCACTTTATATAGGCGGCATTCTCCCAACCTTAAAAGGCGTGGGATTTCCCGCTCGCAGTGTTAATTATTTCTATACAATGAATTATATATTTATTAGGAGAAAGAGCTTTTACTTATATTATTCGATTATTGCACGGTTAACTAGGATAAGTTGGGTTTTATGCCACGATTATTCGCTAGAAAGTACGAAAATTTTAAATGCGCACATTGCGGCAGCAACGTAATAGGGAATGGGTATACAGACCATTGCCCAAAATGTTTATATAGCATACACGTTGACAAAAACCCTGGGGACAGGCAGTCGGATTGCAAAGGGTTAATGGTGCCGGTAAAAGCAGATATTGACAGAAAGGGCACCTTTACAATATCCTATCTGTGCATTGGGTGCGGCATGAAAAAAAAGTTTAAGGCTGCGCCGCAGGATTCCGCTGAAAAACTTGCGGAACTTTCAGGGAGCAAGATTTAGTCGCATGTGTCTGTTACTATAATATATTTTAGGATATGTTTTTAGTATTAGCAAGATAAATTGTTATGGTGAGAAATTGCTTTATAATTATATAGCTCTTATCCTATTCTTGCTGTTTGGCGTATTTGTGCCGGCTGCTTTCCTTCTGACAGCAAAGATTCTCGGGCGCGTAAACCATCCAAACGAAGTAAAAAATGCCCCTTACGAAAGCGGGGAAAAGACTATAGGCTCAAGCAGGGACATCGATGTCGAATATTTTCCATACCTCATGCTGTTTTTGCCTTTTGAGGTTGTTGCGATGCTCACGCTGCTCTGGGCTTCCGCTGCTTCTACAATAGGGAGGCATACCGGAATTTATGTGATGCTGCTTCTTGTCATTGCCGCGGCATTTTCTATGTTTGGTTATAGAATAATACGTGATAAGAATGGAGCAGAATAACCATGATTTTACAGAGGAACAGGTAGAAAATGCAGAAAAGGAAATGAACGAATTGCTGCTTAAGAGCGTAGAAAGCAAGAAAGTGCCGGTAAATGCGCTGTTTATAAAGCTTCAGGACTTCATAAATGCGAGAGCTGCTGGGCTGGTAAAGTGGAGTGCGGAAAAATCTTTGTGGCCGTTGCAGTTCGGCCTTGCATGCTGCGCGATGGAGCTAATGGATTTTGGCGCCGCTAGGATAGATGCAGAGCGCAAGGGCTTCCTGCTTTTTAGGGGAACGCCAAGGCAGTGCGATGTGATGATTGTTGCAGGGTGGGTTACGAAATCCATGGTGCCGAGAGTAAAGAGGCTTTATGAACAAATGGCGGAGCCCAGGTATGTAATAGCCTATGGTGAATGCGCCACCTCAGGGGGTCCGTGGTGGGAGAGTTATAATATCATTAAAGGCATTGACCAGGTATTGCCCGTAGATGTTTATGCAGTCGGCTGCCCGCCGAAACCTGAAAATTTGTTCCAGGCCTTAATAAAATTGCAAGAAAAAATAGGTGGTAAAAACGCAGGAGATACAGAAAGAGGAGTTTCTGACGACATTAGAAGATATGAAAAAAAGGGGGTTTGACTCGCTTAAAGGTATAACCGCGGTCGATTATAAAGACCATTTAGACGTAGTCTATATTCTTTACAATACCAGCACAAAGGAGCGGGAGATACTGTCAGTCAGGCTTGGCGATGATCTTTCGATACATACAGCGCTTATGTTTTATAGATCAGCGGACTGGCCGGAACGGGAGCTTTCGGAGATGTTCGGAATAAAGGTGCTTGGCAGGAACGCCAAGAGGCTTCTGCTTGAAAAATGGAATGGCACCGAACCGCCGCTGAGGAAAAGTTTTGAATGGGGTAAGGATTACAAGAGGGATTGATTATGAGTATAATGCGTATAAATATTGGGCCCATACATCCGAGCACTCATGGTGTACTCAGATTGGTCGTCGATGTAGATGGCGACACTATAGAGAATGTCGAGCCGCACATAGGTTTCTTGCACAGGGGGGTTGAGAAGCTTATGGAGACCCGGATGTATATGCAAAACCCATCATATACCGAGAAAATGGATTATGTGGCACCGCTCGCCTGGGACGACCTCTATGTGCACGCAGTGGAAATTGCGCAGGGAAAGGAAGTCAAGGAGGCTGCGCAGTACGCTAGGGTCATACTTGATGAATTTCAGAGGATTGCAAGCCACATTTTATGGCTGGGGACGTTTTGCAACGACCTTGGGCAGATGTTCACAATGTTTATGTGGACTTTTAGGGACCGCGCGCTTATAGTAAAATTTTTGGAGGATATTGCAGGAAGTAGGATGTTTTATGTAAATATCCGTGTAGGGGGCCTTAGCAGGAGCCTTCCGCCGGATTTCAAGGACAGGGCTTACAAACTTGCTGACGTTATAGAAAAGAGGATAAGTGAATATCCTGATCTGTTAGACAGCAGCCAGATTTTCGCTGAGCGGACTAAAGGGGTAGGCGTATTAAAAAGGGAGGACGCGATAGATATGGGCGCTTCCGGACCTGTGCTCAGAGCTTCTGGCGTAGAGGAGGATACACGGAAATCTGCGCCATATTATGTTTATGACAAATTCAAATTTGAAGTTCCGGTGGAACAGAAAGGCGATGCTTACTCTAGGTATAGGATAAGGTACAGAGAGATGTTTGAAAGCATAAAAATAATCAGGCAGGCGCTTGATAATTTCCCTGCAAACGAGGACGTTGTCGGTATGCCAATTAAATTGATAGGGCCGCAAGCCAAACCGGATCCAGTGGTATTAAGCCATGAACTGCCAAGGGGCGAGGGCATAATATATATGATACCCGACCCGCAGAGACCTTACCGGATATATATGAGGTCACCCACTTATATGAATTTGTCGCTCCTCGGAAGCCTTGCCAAAGGGCAGAAGTTCGCAGACCTGTTTTCGATACTTGGGAGCCTTGACATAATAATGGCTGAGATAGACAAGTAAGGTTAAAAAGTTTGGATGCTGAATGCATATGCTGTATGATTTAACACTCATAAATGTTGTGATGCAATGGAAGAAAACAAAATTGAAAAAATGACAACAGAATATCAGAAAGTCCAAGAACAGCTGCAGTCCCTTAGCATGCAGAATGAACAATTCGAGGCGCAGAAAGACGAGTATACACAGGCAAAGGAACAGCTGGAAAAAGCCACTGGAAAAATATATTCATCCATCGGCGGAGTTATAATAGAGTCAAACAAAGAGGACGCGCTCAAAGACCTGGCGGAGAAGAATGAGCTGGTAGAAATGCGTTTAAACATACTCAAAAAACAGATTGATGACACAAAAAAGAAGGAGCAGGAGCTCAGGGAGCAGATAACTGAGGCGATTAAAGACCAAAAATAGCAAGGTAGGGCAGTTGACCGGAATTGATAAGCTTAAAAAGTTTGTCGAAGATAACAGGAGCCTTAGGGCTATGATAACATTTCATTCCATAGGCGATTCTGATTCTGTGGCTTCAGCAATAGGAATGAAAAAGATTTTGAAAAATGCCGAGATACGGGAACCTGATTTCACAACAAGCAATGCAAGGCTTTTGCTGGACAATTGGAGCAACGGCGAAGCGGAAATAAAAAAGGGTTTTATGGAAGAAGCTGAGCTTGTAGTGTTGGTCGATGTGAACAATTTCGAGGATTGCGGAAGCTTCAAGGAAAATCTCGGCAGGACCAAGGCAAAAATATTGATAATAGATCACCACGCCCCTTCTAGCGTTATTGCCAATGCCGAGGTATTTAATGACGAAAGCTATAATTCGAGCTCAAGCATAGTATACGAGCTTTGCAAAGCCATGGGAACTGATGTTGATGCGCACCTCGCCGAAGTCCTGGCTATGGGTATAATATCCGATTCCGCAGAGTTCAAGAATGCGACAGCGCAGAGCTTCGTGCAGATAGGAGAACTGCTCTCCATCGCCGGAACAAATTACCAGGTGCTGCTAGAAAAATATTCGCACATCGCGCCTGCAGAAGTGAGGGAGCACACCATAAAAGATATTATGGGGGCAGAAATAGGATCCATCAATGGTTTAATTTTTGTAAAAGGCACAACTTCCACCCATGCCGCAATAGCGGCAGACGATGCGATAAAAATCGGCGCAGATATTGCACTTTTCTCTTCAGAATCCGAAGACGAAATTTCCTTTTCAGCCAGATGCAGGCCACCGCTGGATATTGAAATAGGGCTGCATTTAGGCAGGGTGATGAAGGACATTTCATATAATATAGAGGGTTCTGGCGGCGGGCATCCCTGCGCCGCAGGCGCATACGGGAAGAGAAAGGAGGGCAAACAAAACTTTATAGCAGAATTTGAAAAGAGAGTGTTTTATGGCAGGAGTGATAAAAAATGAAGATTGCAATAGTGTCTGACCTGCATATAGGGTATGAACGTTTTTATGAAGACGCGTATTCGCAGGCGTCAGAGGCCCTTGTGGAAGCGGCAAAGCTGGCAGATGCGATATTGCTCCCGGGAGACATATTCGACAAGAGAGCCCCAAAACCTGAAGTAATGGCGCAGGCCATAAACATCTTCAGGAAGCTGGATTCCTTGGATTGGCAAGCTTCGGTAGAAAGTTTCTCCGGAAACGGCAGGGCTTATACGAAAGTTCCAATAATCGCCATTTCTGGGACGCACGAGAGAACCGCAGAAGGAAAAGAGAACCCGCTCGGATTGCTCGCTTTGGCAGGCCTGCTTGTTGATACGAGCGAGTCTTCAGTAGTATTGAACAAAGGCGGAGAGAGGGTCGCCATTTTCGGCCTGGGCGGTTTGTCTGAAGAGAGGGTAGCTGAAAAACTTAAGGAGCTTGACCCAAAACCTGTTGAAAACGCTTTCAACATATTTGTGTTTCACCAATCGATATATGAGATATTGCCATTCGATAAGACATTTATACATTATGATGATCTGCCGGAGGGCTTTGACCTTTATGTGTGCGGGCACGTGCACAGCAGATTAACAGCGACTGTTTATGGGAAACCTTTTTTGATACCCGGAAGCACAGTGCTTACGCAATTGAAGGAGGGCGAGACGGAAAAAAAGGGCTTTATCATTTTTGACACCGAAAAACACACCCATGAATTTGTATACATAAACAGCAGGCCGTTCGTAGTGAAGCACTTGAAGTTCACAGGCAGCAGCGTTGAAGAGGTAAGAAAAAGATGCGACGCCGAGATAACAGACTGCGTGGATGCCGCAAAGGGGCAGAAACCCATAGTAAAGCTTTACCTTGAGGGTACGTTCGAGCTCGGCGGTTCTTCGGAGCTAGGCTTGCACGGCATAGCGGCAAGGCATAACCAGGAGGCTATAGTGGATATAGATTCGTCTGCGCTCCGGGAGCCGGAGCTTGAAAAAGGCATAGAAGCGATAAGGGACGGCAAGATAGATGATATAGGAATAAAGGATATGGGGATGCAGATGCTCAGGGCTGCGCTCAAGGAATCCGGATTCCCGGAGACCATAGACATTTCAGAACTGTTCGAGATTCTTTCTGATACGAAGATCTCGAAAAAAGAGAAGGTAATGGAAAACGCGCTTCAGTTCATAAACGCAGCATAGGGATTATTTTGCTTGCTTCGGCGCGCGTATACCAAGCGCTTTGTTTACCGCATCCTTGTTTTTTGGATCTATTACCTCATTCAGAAATTCCAAGTGCGCAGGATTGCACCTTCGCTCTTTCTGCCTCTTTGACGTAACAATCTTTACGAAACCGTCCTTTTCCTGTGAAACAACCACAGCCCTGCTTCCGGCGTCGCGGCCGAATTTTTTTATGCAAACTCTACCAGATTCCAGCAACATTATATCACCAATGCATTAAATATGACTAAAATCCCTTTTTGCTCCTTTCCAACGAAAGCACGGATATGAGGTTTACGGCTTCACTTAACCCGACTTTCTCAGTGTTTATGCACATATCAAACATGCTCTTATCGTTAAGGTCTATGCCGTATATGCGTTTTATGCTCCTTATTTCACTTTCATCTTTGCCTTTTATGAAATCGCGTGCCTCACGAACGCCAGTCTTGTACTCTTTTGACCAGCGCCTGGCGCGCTCATCAATGCTTGCGTCGAGCCATATGCGCACCGTTGCATCCTTTATGAACCAAGGCGAAAGCCAGGTGCTCAGGACGCAATTTTCCTCTTTGGCGGCAAGCTCTGCGATTTCTTTGTCAAACGCTTTCACGAATTCCGCACTCGCTTCCTCAGTAAACTTCGTGACTTCCTTTTCCGTCTTTATATATTCTTTATAAGATTTGTGTATGTGCATTATGTTCAATTGGCGCGAAAGCATTTCTGCTATTGTAGTTTTACCGCTTGCGGTAAACCCGGATATGCATATTTTCATGTTAAAACACGCAGATCAATGCGCTACAAGCTGCAGTACAAATGCCCTTTGCTTTATGCCTATATCATTAAGCTTCATGTCTCCCTGTTCCACTCTGCTTCCGAGCTTTATCACTTCCGAAGTGCATTTGGCGCATAGGACACCGCCGAAAAGCCTGCTGTTCGTGCGCCTGCTCTTGCCGCCGTGCTGACTTATCCCGTTGAGCTCCGCCATGCATATTGCGCAGTGAGGCGCAGAATTTTTGGCTCTGCGGTAGTGGGTAACCGTCTTCTTTAAGCGCGTGACTCTCTGCGTCTTTTTCATACTATGTGATCTGTACATTGGTTTTGGCAATTTGAACACCTTCAATTTGACTTTGATTTCATAATGCGCAGAATTGATTTTGGAATTAATCTATTTATAGCTATTTATTGGTTTGGGATTCGAGCTGCGCTTGCTGATTCGTCTGCGATGTTTCCTTCTTCGCTTTGACCCTGTCGTATACTAGTATTATTATAGAAGTTATTATTCCTACTATGAATACGCAAGCGAAAAACACGCCGGCATAATTTAGCTTCATTGAAAGGAATAACACATATTCATGCGCCATGGGCGCAAAGATTGCGGGGAGCGCCAGGTAGTAAAGCGCGAAAAATATTGGCAGTATCACAAGCATTGGCTTCATTGAAACCTTCATGTTTTCGCTCATCAATGGCATGAGCTCGCTTTGCTTCTTGCTTATCTCTTCCTGAGCGGCATGCTCCTTTATCATGCGGTTCAGATCTTTTGAAAGCTCGTTCATGCGTTTTTGTATATCACGCATCCTTTTAGGGTTTCCTATCTTGCGCTGCACCAGAGTTGAAAATCCAATATATGCGAGCCCTATGATTATAAGAAGCGCTACAGTAAGCATCGGCATCTGTGTTGTAAGCGCTATTGTTGCGGTCATCTAATCACTATAATTGCTTATTATATCTTCAACAAAGCGGCCGAAGTCGCTCATTGCTTTATTCAATTCTCCCTCTTTGTTGTGCAATATGTAAACAGGTATATCGTATGTTGTCCCGTACATGGTCAGCACAGCCAGATTAATCTCCCTTTGCAGGTTCAGGACCTCAATATCGTCGTTTTCCCTTTTCCTCATTGTGTCGCTTGACCTTCTGCGCATTAATTCGCCTGGAGTCGCATCTACATATATTATTCCGGCAATATTTCCCATATCTGGCAGATTGTTTATTGGAAGTCCAAATATAAATTTATTTCCTTTTTCAACCGTTGCATGGGTATCTACTACGATTGTGCCGGACATCTTGCCTATGCGCTTGAATGCCTTTTCCCTCAATGCCCTGATTTTTACAGTCGTAAGGTATCTGAGCTTGTCCCTGCTAATTCCGCTGGCTTCCGATTCTTCGAGCATTAGCGTGCCTATGTTTATTATATTTAGCTTGTGCGCGCCGGAACTTTTTATGCCCTCTATCAGCGTGGTCTTCCCGGCTCCCGGAGAGCCCAGCACGAGTATTACCTTATTATGCGGCTTTTCTGATGGCATTGGAACACATTTTAATAACGCACGCAGGATTTAAAACGTTTTGTTGTTTCGGCATTTTTACAAAATCAAAAAATAAAAAAAAGAATTAATGGGTTTTTAGCCCATCATTCCATTCCAGACATCCCGCCTGGCGGCATGCCGCCTGCGCCCGCAGGGGATCTGCCTTTGGAGCTTATTATGTCGTCGATCCTCAGGATCATCTCTGCCGCTTCGCTTGCGCTGTATATCGACTGGACCTTCATTTTTTCCGGTTCGTAGATGCTTATCTTGTTCATGTCGCCTATTGAATTCTTGTAGACGTCCACTCCGAACGACTTGCCTTCCTTAAGCTTGTGCTTGCTCCTGAGCTGAACCAGTGTATCTATCGCATCTATGCCTGCGCTCTCGGCGAGGGTCTTCGGTATAAGTTCGAGCGCGTCTGCAAATTTCTGTATTGCAAGCTGTTCGCGGCCTCCAACTTCTCCAGAGAATTCCCTAAGCCCATCTGCCAGGTCTATTTCGATAGCACCTCCGCCGATTACATACTTACCGTCGTTTTCCAGAGTTGCGGATAATGCCCCTATTACATCAGTTATTGAGCGCTCAGCTTCGTCAACGACCTGCTGGGTTCCGCCCCTGATGAAAAGGGTTACGCTCTTCGGGTCTTTGCATTTCTCTACAAAGACCATTTGCTCTCCGGAAATCTTGCGCTCTTCTACAAGGCCCGCATGCCCCAAATCTTCTGGGGATAGATCGTCCAAGCTCGTTACAATTTTTGCTCCTGTGGCGCGCGCCAGTTTTTCTATGTCGCTCTTCTTTACCCTCCTCACAGCCATTATCTCGGCCTTTGAAAGGTAATGCTGCGCGACATCGTCTATGCCCTTCTGCGTCACTACGAAATTGGCTCCGCTTTTCTTTACTTTTTCAACCATCTCCTTGAGCATGCGCTCTTCCTGCTGGAGGTATGATTGTATCTGGTCTGGTGAGGTTATCTCTATTTTTGCGTCCGTCTCTGTCTTTTCTATCTCGAGCGCGACGTCCAAAAGCGCTATCTTTGCGTTGGTTATGGATTTTGGCATTTCCGGATGCGCGACTTCCTTGTCTATCAATACTCCGTTGATCAGTGTAGTGTCTGATACATTGCCTCCTGCTTTTTTCTCTATCTTTATGAAGTCATGGTCTATGTGGAATTTGCCGTCCTGGCCTTTATCCATTACCTGCTTAACAGCTTTTATTACCTGTTTAGTTATCTGGGATTTTGCGTCTTCGTCTCCGATATTTTTCGAGCCGATCGAAACCATTGCTATCTTCTGCAGGGTTTGGTCATCGTTTATATCCACACTTTTTGAGGATTTTGAAAGAATTTCTGCTGCCTTAGCCGCCGCCATTTTGTACCCTTTTATTATTATTGTAGGATGTATCCCCTGCTCGAGGAGATCCTCGGCGCCTTTTAGGAGGCCGCCTGCCGTTATTATTACGCTTGTGGTGCCATCGCCGACTTCTCTGTCTTGGGTTTTTGCCACGTCAACCAGTATCTTGGCTACTGGATGTTCCACGTTCATTTCCTCCAGTATTGTGGCGCCATCATTTGTTATTATTATATCGCCAAGATCGCTTACCAGCATCTTGTCCATGCCCTTCGGGCCCAGTGTAGTCTTAACCGCGTTAGCTACAGCCACGCCGACTGCGATATTCGTCCTTTGCGCATCTCTCCCCAAAACCCTTGATGAGCCCTCCGGAAGGAGCACTACTTGTTGTCCTAGATTGTTGTCTGCCATTTTCTCACTATTCTTATTTTAACATGATATGTTTTGATTGCTAAGTTTTTAATTATATATAATAAGGAAATTTTTCGCTTCTGCATTTTTTATATACATGTATTCATATAATTATATGCAATTAAGTATTTAAATTTTATGTTTTCATTCCGACTTTCGGTTTCTTCGAATATAATGCCTTTTGTGGGGAAAAACAGGATTGACGCGCTGACATTTTGCAGCGTATTTTGTTATCCCTTGTCAGATTTTTGCATGTTATGGGATAGTTTGGCACTCCCTGATAGGTTCTTTTAGCTTGCAGAAGCGGCAGCATGGCGTTCTGGCGGAAGTGTTATTAGGCTGAAAGACATTTTCTTGTTGCGCATGGATGCTACCAAAAGGGTTTTAAATGTAAAATGCGAATATAAAAGCGGCGATTTCAGGCCTGTTCTTTTGGGTTTGTATAATTCGTATTTGTAGTTGATGTTATGGCTGATAATGAGTATAACGCAAATGACATAGTAGTGCTTTCCGGAACGATGGGCATACGCAAAAGGCCTGCCATGTACATAGGCTCCAGCGGTTCCGCCGGATACAACCACCTTCTTTACGAGATCATAGATAATGCAGTAGACGAATCGCTGGCGGGCTTCTGCAAGAATATAGTAATAAAGCTCGAGCAGGATAGCGATGGTTATGATATAGCAGAGGTATCGGACGACGGAAGGGGAATACCTGTAGATATAATACCAAAAGAGAACAGGCCTGCGCTTGAAGTGATAATGACTTCAATACACGCCGGCGCAAAGTTCGACAATAAGATTTATAAGGTTTCAGGAGGCCTCCATGGGGTCGGCATGACAGTGGTAAATGCCCTGTCGGAACGCACTGAGGTTACAGTGATGCGCGATGGGAAGATGTACAAGCAGAGCTTTAGCCGCGGCACGCCCATTACGAAATTGGAGGAGATTGGAAGCTCTAACGGCCTCAGGGGGACGATTGTCAGATTTAAGCCGGACAAAGAAATATTCTCTACAAACAAGTTCGATGTGACGCTAGTTAGCGAGAGGCTGCGCGATACCGCTTTCCTGAATCGCGGTCTGCGCATAAAGCTGATTGATAAGAGATGGGATGAAATAGTAGAAACGGAATTTTATTCCGAAAACGGAATGCTGGATTTCCTGGCTTACCTTACAAAAGAAAAAAAGGTCCTGTCGAAGCCAATAATAATTATCGAGGAAGACAAGGGGGTAAAAATAGAGGTCGGCATGCAGTATACGTATGGTTATGGCGAAGACGTTTCCTCTTTTGTAAACAGGATAAAGACCCCGGAAGGAGGGACGCATATCATTGGTTTTAGGTCTGGTTTATCACGCGCCATCAGCGCGTACATGCAGAAGAATTACAAGAAACAGGCTCCTGCACAGATAGAAGGGGAGGACATACGCGAGGGATTGATTGCTGTGATTTCGGTGCTTATGCCGGACCCTGAATTCGAGGGCCAGACGAAGGAGAAGCTTGGCAACCCATATATAAAAAGCGTTTTTGAGAGCGCGGTTTATTCGAAGCTCTCAGAGTTCTTGGAGGAGAATCCGGGCGAAGCTTCTAAGATAATTGAAAAGGTGGTAAATGCGGCGTCGGCCAGAGAAGCGGCAAAGAGGGCAAGGGAGCTTGCAAGAAAGAAAAACGCCTTTGAAGGCACAGTATTGCCAGGCAAGCTTGCGGACTGCACGGAAATCGACCCAGAAAAGTCCGAGATATTTATTGTTGAGGGGGATAGCGCCGCGGGCTCGAGCAAGCAGGGCAGGGACAGGTTTTATCAGGCCATACTGCCGCTGAGGGGCAAGATATTGAATGTTGAAAAAGCCACGGAAGAGCGCATATTCAACAACGCAGAGCTTTATGCGCTGGTCACGGCGTTGGGCACAGGAATCAAGGAGAATTTTGCACCGGACAAGCTCAGGTATAACAGGATAATATTTCTGACCGATGCAGATGTAGACGGCAGCCATATCAAAACTCTGCTTCTTACATTTTTCTATAAGTACATGCGGGCCCTGATAGAGCGCGGGCATGTATATGCCGCTGTGCCACCATTGTATAGGGTATCCGTAGGCAAAGAGGTAAGATATGCATACAGCGACGCCGAAATGAATGCGATGCTTGCTGAAACCAAGGGCAAAGGCCTGGTGCAAAGGTACAAGGGCCTTGGAGAAATGAACCCGCCGCAGTTGTGGGAAACCACTATGGATCCGAAAAGGCGCGTGTTGCGCAAGATTACAATAAAGGATGCGGAGCTTGCAGAATCCTTATTCAACATACTTATGGGGGTTGACGTCAGCGTGCGCAGGAAATTCCTGGAAGAGCATTCGACAGAGGTTTCGTTCTTAGACATATGATGATTTTATGGAAGAGCATACAGAAGGCAAGAATATTGACGTTTCTATAGAGAGCGAGATGCAAAGCAGTTACATCGATTACGCCATGAGCGTAATCGTAGGGCGCGCCCTGCCAGATGCGCGCGACGGGCTCAAGCCCGCGCAGCGCAGAATACTCTACGCCATGTACGGATTGAAAAACACGCATGACCAGGAGACAAAGAAGAGCGCAAGGGTTGTGGGAGAGGTAATCGGAAAGTACCACCCGCACGGCGACGCGGCAGTATACGAGGCATTAGTTAGAATGGCGCAGGATTTCTCGATGAACTATATGCTTGTCGAAGGGCAGGGCAACATGGGTTCGATTGACGGAGACCCGCCTGCGGCGCAAAGGTACACTGAGGTAAGACTGAGGCGCATCGCAGAGGAGATGCTTGAGGATCTCGAGAAGAAGGCAGTACCGTTCATGCCCAATTTCGACAACACCGAAGACGAGCCCATAGTGCTTCCGTCAAAAGTCCCCAACCTGCTGATAAACGGCTCGTCCGGGATTGCAGTAGGAGTTGCGACAAACATACTTCCGCACAATTTAGGGGAGATTTGCGATGCGATTATCGCTTACATACAGAACAAAAACATTACTGCGCTTGAGTTAATGGATTATGTAAAAGGCCCTGATTTCCCTACCGGGGGCATAGCCTTTATGAATGAAGAGCTCAAGAAATCATACCTTAACGGAAGGGGCAGCGTAATACTGAGGGGCAGGGCCAAGCTTGAGGATAGGAACCAAAAGCAGAAACAGTATATTATAGAAGAGATACCTTACACGGTCAACAAGAGCACCCTAGTTGAAAAGATAGCCGCGCTGGTCAAGGAGAAAACCATTGAAGGCATAAGCGCGGTGAGGGACGAGAGCGACAAGAGCGGCATGCGCGTCGTGCTGGAATTGAGGGCGGACGCGAATCCCGAGCTAGTGCTTAACCAGCTTTACATGCATACACAAATGCAGATAACGCTTCCTGTTATGAACATAGCGGTGATGGGAAACCGGCTGCTCACGCTCAATATTAAGGATTTTATAAGGCTTTTCGTGGAGCACAGGGTCGGCGTCATAAAGGCAAGGGTAACCTATGACCTAAATGTCGCGTCTGAAAGGCTGCATATAGTGGAGGGGCTCCTGATAGCGCTTAAGGACATAGACGGCGTGATCAGGGCGATAAAGGGAAGCTCGGACACCAAGGATGCGCGCGAAGCGCTTATTACCGGATACAGCATAAGCGAGAAGCAGGCCAATGCCATACTCGAGATGAGGCTGTCCAAGCTAACTAGGCTGGAAAGCTCTTCGCTTGAGGCTGAGGGAATCGACCTTAGCAAGAGCATAAGCTATTACAACAGCGTGCTCGCGAACGAAGTTATGGTTTACAACATTATAAAGGAGGAGACATCGGCCATAAAGGACAGGTATGCGAGAGAGCGCAGAACGTCGATAGAGGAAAGCGAGGCTTCGGACATCGAGAACGAGGACCTCATAAAAGACTACGCATGCACCGTGATACTCACAAAAGCAGGCTATTTGAAACGGCTGGACGCTGATGCGTATAAAAGCCAGAACAGGGGCGGGCGCGGCGTCATTACAATAGACCTGAAAGAGGGCGATTTCGTAAAGCAAGCGGTTAACAGCATGTCGAAAGATTTCCTGCTGCTTGCCACCAGTAAAGGCAGAGTATACTGGCTCAAGGCGTACAAGGTGCCGGAGGGCAACAGGTATGGTATGGGCAAGGCTGCGGTAAACCTGGTGTCCCTGGAGGAGGGCGAGACCATAGAGAAGATAATAAACACAAGGGAGTTCGAAAACCTTTTCATAAGCTTTGTGACAAGGAAAGGCGTCATAAAGAAGAGCAAGGCTTCGCTGTTTTCAAGGCCCAGGTCCAATGGCATAATAGCGCTCAGGCTTTCAGAAAACGACAGCATAGCCGACGTTTGCATATCCGATGGCAGCTCTGAGCTCTTCATAGCCACAAAAAATGGCAAGGCGGTAAGATTCAAGGAAACGGATGCCAGGCCTTTGGGCAGGAACGCGTCAGGGGTCAGGGCCATAAGGCTGGGAAAGAATGACGAAGTAGTAAACTGCATTGCGGTGAAACCTGGCGAGTTCATAGCAAGCGTTACGTCGAAAGGCTACGGCAAGGTTACAGAGATAGAAAAATACAGGCTCCAGCGCAGGGGTGGAAAGGGTGTGATCAACATAAAGGCAAGGGAAGACACAGGCACCGTGGTAAAATCCCTGAAATGCGGGCAGAAGGACTCCATACTGGTTATAAGCTCTGCAGGCCTTTCGATAAGATTCGACGTAGCCGCGATACGGGTCACAGGCAGGGGAGCGAAGGGTGTAAGGATAATGCGCCTTGATGAAGGAGTGAATGTTGCGGACGTACAGATAGTGCAGGACGGGCAGGCGCAGGAAGGCAGCGGCCTGCCAAGCGATAATCAAGCAGCTTAAGCAAAAAATATAGATGCATTGCTTCGCAGGCGAAGGATCACGCTCTAACGAAGCAGTGTCCGCTCAGGAATGCGCACGTCAATCCTTTATCCCTTCTGGAGTTATCTTTATTACGCATTCGCCGTCCGGCATGTTCGGAGAATCGACAAGCCTTACTATGCGCTTGTCTTCCTTGCTTTTCCTAAGGTACAGGCGCGTCGTAGCCGCATGCGCAAGTATGTTTCCGCCTATAGGAGTAGTGGGATCGCCGAAGAGTATGCCAGGGTTGTCCATCACCTGATTGGTTATGTATACTGCTAGGCTGTGCCTGTCCGCGAGGGATTGCAGCTTGTGTATGTGCACGTTGAGCTTCTGCTGCCTTTCCCCGAGGGCGCCTCTGCCTATGAATTCCGACCTGAAAAGCGACATCAGCGAGTCCACCACTACGAGCTTGATGTTTTTTTCTTCTATAAGGCTGTCGGCCCTATCCACTGTGAGTATCTGTTTTTCCGTTGTGGTCGCCCTGACCACTATTATGTTGGCCAAGATCTCATCAGGGTTAAGCTTCGCGGCAGTAGCCATTTCTACAATCCTTTCAGGCCTGAAAGTGCCTTCTGTATCTATAAAAAGAACATTCCCGCCTATGCCGCCGCGCTCCTTCGGCAGCTGCACATTAACAGAAAGCTGGAATCCGAGCTGCGTCTTGCCGCTGGCGAACTTGCCGTATACTTCAGTTATGGCATTGGTCTCGACCCCGCCGCCTATGAGCTCGTTCAGGTCCTTCGAGCCTGTGCTTATCCTGCCCAGGATGTTGCGCTTGTCCAGTATGGCGCTGCCTGTCTCGTATTCTATGGTTGTTGCGTCCTGCGCTGCTTGGACAGCCTCTTTCGCCTTCTCTACATTGATGCCGGCCAGGTCTGCAAGGTCGTGCGGCGCTGTAGTTGCGACTTTTTCCAAAGTATCTATCCCTGCGGCCCTAAGCTTTTCAGCTGTTGTAGGCCCGATTCCGGGCAAATCTTCAAGCTCCTTGACGGCTTTCTCCTTTGCCATAAGCATCACTAGCGTTTCTTGTGAAGGAAAGCATTATTAGATATTATTGGGCAAACACACATATATATGTTTGTCAGAGGCACCGGTTGCTTGCAGAATTAGCATTTTTTAAGCATAGTATGCGCGTTACAATCAAAAGAGAAATAGTGCCAGCGTGCAATGCACGCTGGCAAGGCGACCAGTTCTTCACGACCTTCCTACAGTAGAGAACCCGTAATATCATATGATAGTATATATTTAAAAACCTTTTGGATTAGCGGAATATTGTTATTTGTTGATAGCATGGGCACATTTCTAACACTTAACGCAAAGGCCGTAGTGGCAGCGCTCGTGATGGGCGCGGTGCTATTATTTTTGGGCGGGTGGCCGTATGGCGTGTTCTTTTTCCTGCTTATGCTTTGGTTTCTGGTATTGGCAGCGCTCGTGACAGTAGCAGGCGCCACATACAAGAAGAAGAAAAACCTTTATGAAAAGTACAGAAGCACAAAAAATGTCATTGCGAACGGCTTGTGGCCAGTAATAATGGCTTTGCTCTTCTTTTTGTTCGGCTTGCTGCATTATTATGGCTTGCCGCAGCTCGTAGCTTTTGCAGGCTTCGTGGCTGCAGTAAGCGCAGTAAGCTCAGACAAGTTCAGCAGCGAGATAGGAGTATTGGATGGCGAGCCAAGGGCAATCTTCGGCTTTAAAAAAGTGAAAAAAGGCACTTCCGGAGGGATAACCGGGCTTGGGCTCCTTGCAGGGCTTGCCGGAAGCCTGCTGGTAGCAGTTATGGCGCTTTTAGTGCCGGTTTCAGCAGGGGCCCTGTCTTTGTTCCTTATAATAGCGTTTTCAGGTTTTGCCGGAACCGTTTTCGATTCCATGCTTGGCTTTTTCGAAGAACGGGGCGTAGGGAACAAGTACACATCGAACTTTTTTGCTTCCGCATTGGCAAGCCTGCTCTGCGTATTGCTGGTGCTGGCATTCATTTGAATGTTGATGCGGGGCGCGGCGTGCATCTTAGATGGCCATCAGGGCTCTCCCATTCGATGAAACCTGTTAAATAAACCTGTGGAAAAGTCAGAGAGGTAACCGGCTTATTTCCGTTTCCTGCGCCTTTTCTACTGCTATTTTGAGAGATTTGAGGTCGCCCTCCATCCTGGGATTTAGGTTGAAGCATATTACCTTGCTGGCCTTGTTCTCAACGAGCATTTTTAGGAGCTTGCCGTGGCCGCTCTGCTCGTTTTCTTCCTTTTCATGGGGATTCTCGACGAGCTTCCTCTCTTTACTGTCTGCATCTATTATAAGAAAGTATTTGGCATGACCAAAATGGTCAGACACTACCTTTCCATCGTCCGTAGGTATTGCTACTATCATTCAACCGCCTTATCATTTGCCCTTTAGCTTTCTGATCACCTGAAGAGGCATTTTTGCGGAGCGCCAGCGCTGCCTGTTTATGGATACCTGGGTAATGTGCCCGTTGCAGCTCAGTTCCCCATGCGTATATATCTCGAAGTCGAAGCGCAGCACCTTTTCAGAAATGAGTTTCGGCTTGAGCATTACGGAAAGTTCATCGCCCAGCTTGGCCGAATGGTGATACTGGGCTTCAGACTCTACCACAACAAACCATGTATTTTCGTCCAGAAGCGGATAACTCACGCCGACCGTATCGCGCATGAAGCTTTCCGCAGCATCGGTGAAGAACCTGTAGTAGCCGGCGTAATGCACAATGCCCTGCGCGTCGGTGTCGTATATGCGTACCCTGTCTGTAAAAACAAATCCCTCTTTAGAATCCATATTCCCGCCTTTCCCTGCCAAGGCATTTGCATTGGTTGTGGTGTGCATTGATTGCGCCAGCCGGGATTTGAACCCGGGCATTCAGCTGTTTCCATTGCATTATGGGAAGCTGATATCCTACCAGGCTAGATTACTGGCGCGCTTATCGCGTCGCAGCATGCATGCGCTCTATCTTATGTACGAAGGCTTGCCCTGCTCGGCCGGCATTGCATCCGGAAACTGTGCACTTCCGTTTATCTGGCTTTCCAGATCCTTCAATGCCTTTGCCGTCTTTTTTATCATCGTGTCCATGTTTGACATGTCTATCTGCATGCCGAGCTTCTTCATAAGCACGCCCAAAACAGCCTTTGCCGCTGCCGGGTCCATATCGAAAAATGTAGATTCGCCCATAAGGCATATGGCGTCCATGGACTCCATTTTTGCAAAAGGCAGTATTAGCCCTGCAGAGCCTATTATTACTGTGTGCGCCTGCCCAAAAATGACCCCCTCGCTGCTGAATTCTTTTATAACCTGCTTCGAAGTCGCATTGCCGAACACCTTCGGCTTGGAAACTACGCTGCCGCTCACATTGTATCCGCCGATCGTGTATATGAATGTGCCATTCAGCTTCTTTTTGAAGAACCTGACTATCCTGTGGTTTACTTCATATTGCCCTTCGGGGCTCAGCGCCTGCGCGTCGCCGGTAAGTATCACAACGTCCTGCTTGCCCTTTCTCCGTATGAGGTAGAACCTGTTGCTGACCATGCGCACGCCGCCGCTCTTGGTCATGAAAACTTCATGGGGGAAATGAGGGGAATACAGTACGGCAATGCGCTCCGCGTGGAATTCTTTTATAAGATGTTCCGCCACAAGCTTGCCGACGTTGCCTATGCCCGGCAGCCCGACTATCATGACAGGCTTGTTAAGTTTTATTCCGCGCTTAAACTTTATCATTGTTTTTTCCATAAAATCATCCTAGTTGCTATCGAATACCCCGTCCTGCTCGCGCTTCAGCTTTTCCTTCTCCATGACAATGTCGGTGTTCTTAAGCATGGATTTTATCACTTCTACTGCCTTCTTTATCTTTTCTTCCGATTCCGAGTAGTCCAGGCCTTCGGCAGTTATATGATATTTCGGAGAGCTTATATAAGATATTGAAGCGCCGAACTTCTCTGCGGCAACCATCGCCTGATTTATCTGCGATATGCCGGATTGCGTATTTTCCACAACCATATTCAAAACATAAGACACCCTGTGCGTCTTCTTTTCATTGTTCTCTTTTATGAATTCCAGAAGCAGGACCTTTATCTTGTTTGGGATTTTGGATTCTTTGAACGCGTCGCTGTTTTCTACCGCATTCTGGTACATCATAGGGTAGCTGCCGAATTCTGAGGTTATTATCTGCAATATCTTTTCTTTTTGCTTCTCCTCGCCGCTTGATTTTATCATTTTTTGGAGAAGCACAGAAAGCCTTTTTTCCAGATTATAGTTGCCAAGCTTGTCTTTCGCCTCTTTCGACATTACTTTCTTTATCGAAGCGTCTATGGTGCCTTTTTGGTTGTCTATGTATGTTATTTTGCACACTACTTTCTGGCCTATGTGCAGAAATTCGTGTATATTCTTTATCCAGCCGGACGATACCTCTCTGATAGGGATAAAAATTTCGGTATTTTCATACTCGATCAGTTTGCAGTATGCCCCGAATTGCGATATTTTTGTGACCTGCGCTATGACTATTTGGCTTGGCTTTGGTCCATTTTGGTTAAGATGCTGGTACGCCATTTTTATCATATCTGGAATTCGAGCTTCTTTTTGGTCCTTGAACCAACAACGCGCTCTACCTGGTATTTGCATACATTACATTGCAGAAGCACCTTCTGCCTCTTCGCTATCTTTATAACGGTTGCCTGCCCCTTTACCTTCCCTATATATCCCTTAAGCTTCCTTGCTCGCCTTCTTTTGCTCACGCTGAGCCCGCTGTCCTGCTTCTTCGAATATATAATCACCTTGTGTTCTGTATGCTTGTTGCATTTTGGGCAATACACATTAAGTTCTCTCGCAATCTTCATAAAATCACTATAAGCGCAAAACAGAAGCCTATGACTATGCTTTTTCGTATATACATATAGCGTTATCTATTAAAAAGTCTTTGTCTACGTCCGCGCTTATTTCTACATATTGCCCCTTGGCCAACGGGCCGAGTTTTGCTCCGGACGGCAGGAAAACTTCAGGCAAGCTTTCCACTACCACTTTAAGCTTATTCACAGGTTTGGCGTTTGTGGTGGAGTCTGCAACAAAAAATTTTGTATTTTTATACATTTCTGTTATTTTTTCGTAGAATTCCTGCTCTTCGCGGACCGTCGGGATCGGCAGCGGCCTTTTGTACGCTGCATAAAGCAAAATTTTCTGCTTCCTTTTTTCAGCTATTTCTGCAGATATTTTCTTTATGTTTTCTATAGTGGTTTCGGTTTCCTCTGATTTTGGCTTTTGGCCTGTCAATTCAGTAAGAAATGCATTAATATCATCATAAAAGCTTTTTGGGATAAGCTGGAGGTTGTTCGAAGAGCGCTCTTTTTGCAGCACTTCCCAGATATAATCATAAGAAGCTAAAGTTTCCATAGACCCCACTGTTCCGGTATTTTATTTTGAATTTCGGGTTAGAATTTTTTTATTTTATTTGTTTTTTTATTTGTTTATATATATTATTAAAGACGCACGAATATCGGAAGTGTGGGGTGTCTGTCATAGCGAGGGATGGATTTGAACCATCGATCTCCGGGTTATGAGCCCGGCGGGCACTCCAGACTACCCTACCTCGCTCTGCGCTGTCATTTCTCTGGCAATGCATGTAATTGTTTTGAAGGCGCATTTATTAATTCGTTCGCTTTCGACTTTTCTATACGGGTTAAGGGCTTTTTGCATATGTTGCATTTGAATTCTGCTTCGTATGCCGCATCGAAAGTGAAGATATACTTGTTTTCCGCATAGCATCTGTCGCATATAAAATAATCGTTGCAGTCGTCCTTGAGTATGCTTGCGTTGTTGTTAATATTCTTAACGTAATCAAGAAACTGCGGTATCTTGTTTGCGTTGATGTACCATGCAAACGAAAGCCAGCCATCTACGTTTTTCGATATGTTGTAATTTGTTATTCCGTAGCCTTGCATAATGTTGAGTATGCGCCTTACTGCGTTTATTTTAAGGTCTAACGTCGCTGCTATCTCTTCGTCAGTGCGAGGCACGTTCAAGAGCTGCAGCACGTCAGGCGCGCGCCTGCTCACGTTTTTGTTCAGATAATTAGCTATATCCTCGTTGTTTACCAGCAGATTGATATACTCTGTCGCTTTTACTGTGTACTGCTCTTCAGCTAATGCCTTCGCTTCCTTTGTCTTGCGCTGCTTTTCTGCAGCGTGATCCTGTTCAGGGGTTGTTTTCTTAGTATATGCCTGCCTCTGCTCTTTTGTGCTTGTTTCGTGTTTCTGTACGCCCTGCTTCTTAGCTATGCCTTTGGATTTATAATCGTCTGCATGCTTTGCTTGCTTGGCACGCAATGCCTGCTTGATATGCGGTTGCCTTTTTATTATCTCTTTTTTACTTAGCTTGCGTTTTGTCAAGCCCTGGGCCTTCTTTTTTGGGTTGCTCTGCATCTTTTTAACATTCTTCAAACTAACCTTTCTAGATTTTTTATTTTTTTCAGCCATAGGAAAGCACCGCGCCATTAAGTGCTTATATATTATGAATTTTATATTATTTAAACCTTGCCTTCAAACCGTAACCGGCCACGCAAAAAATCCTTTGTTTTAGCTGCCTTATCCAAGTAGATAAAAACACAGATATAGCGCAATAGGCAAAAACCTAAACCGAGCCTTTCTACAAGCAGCGCGAAACACGAAAGTTTTTATGTTTTATCAACATAATATCATACATCTACACAGGCAACTCAGAGGTGCAAAAGCCTGGCCCTCTAACCTCGACAGATAATTGAAGATAGAAAGTTGGTCGACGGCAAGTTCTGTCATGGCTCTATATAATGAATACAGGCAGAACTGCAATAAATAAGCGAGTGCAGCGCGGACACGGCGAATCCATAAACGAAACGAACCTTAATATGCTTTGCAAGGAGAAATTTATTTTAAATATAAAAGAAGACGTTAAATAAGATAATCAAAGAGTTAATGTTGATTTAATGGGAGCGAATAAGTACATCAAGAGCACGATAACCACAGAATACAAGGACCGCAGCCAGGAATACAAGGACCGCATGGCAGAATGGTCGAGCCAGGAAAGCATAGTCCGGAGCGCGAAGCCGACGAATCTGCCAAGGGCGCGCGCCTTGGGCTACAAGGCCAAAGAGGGCATTATAATAGTCAGGGTAGGGGTAAGGAAAGGCACCAGAAAGCGCAAGACTGTGGGCGGCGGAAGAAAACCGTCCAAAAGCGGAAGATTTTTTTCCAGGCACAAGAGCTTGCAGCTTATCGCCGAGGAACGCGCGTCGAGGAAATTCTCAAACTATGAAGTGCTGAACTCCTATTTTGTCGGAGAAACCGGGCTTAAGCGTTTCTATGAGATAATACTGCTTTCGAAGCAGAGTGCCACCTTAAAGAGGGACCCGCGTTATGCAGGCATACTGGCTCAGACTTCGAGGGCTTCAAGGAGCCTTACAAGCGCAGGAAGGAAATCCCGTGGTATCAGATGAAGGCATTGAAATGTTTTACGAAGCAGTTTTTACCATAAGCAAGAAAAAAGGCATAAACTACAAAAGCCTGCTTTCTGGTTCGAAAAGCCATCCCAGAAGCAAGCTCACTATCAAAGAAAATGCGACAGAATTAAATATAAAGATACACGCAGAAGACCTGAGCGCCCTTATGGCGTCCTCAAATACTGTATTCAAGGAAATAAAGCTTGTAGAGCAGATGTATTCGATAAGTATAAATTCCGTAAATAAGGCAAAAAGTAAAAATATATAAATATAACCCACAAATATAGAACCGCTCTAAGCGGATTCCTACATATGCACTGCAAAGAGAGTTCTCAGTGCATAACTGCATAGCGCAGAAAGTAATAATCAAATAAAGTGTTATAAATGGCAGGCTCATTGCAATACTGGCCGAGAAGACGTGCACATAGAAGATTACCGCGCATAAGGAGCGCAGGCATTCAGAAAGATGTCGCGCCCTCGAATATTGTTGCGTATAAAGTCGGAATGGCCACCGTATCAATGCTGGACGACAGCGATGCGCCCTCGAAAGGCCAAGAAGTGATACGCGCTTGCACGGCGCTGGAGTGCCCGCCGATGGAAGTCTATGCAATAAGGTTCTACAAGAAAGACCCGGCAACGAGGTACACGAAGACTTATACAGAGGTCGCGGACCAGGCTATAGCCAAGAAGCTCGGGATAAAAAACGCAAAGGACAACGAAGCGAAGCTTCTTGAGCTCGAGAAAAACAAGAAGGGCATAACTGACATCGCGCTTATAATCGCAGCATATCCGAAGACCACGTCTACGGGCGTGCACCATGCGGAAAGGTTTGAGGCGAGGCTTACCGGGGATGACATAGAGCAAAAATTTGCCTTCGCAAAATCAAAACTGGGAAAAGAGATACATACTGCAGAGATCTTCAAACCCGGCGAATTTGTCGATGTCGCTTCTGTATCCAAGGGCAAAGGCTGGCAGGGTCCGATAAAGAGGTTCGGCATATCAAGGATGAACCATAAGGCCACTGAAAAAATAAGGCACGTAGGGGCCCTCGGCGCATATAGTCCGGGAAAAGTAATGTACACCGTGCCTATGCCTGGGCAAATGGGATTCAATTACAGGACGGAGCACAATAAGAGGATCATAAAGATAGGTGCAAAAGCCGAAGCGCAGGAAGTCAATGCGTCCGCAGGCTTCAAGAACTACGGATTTATAAAGAACGATTACATATTAATAGAAGGTTCTGTCCCAGGGCCCTCGAAGCGCATAGTGCGAATAAAGAAGTCCGTGGAAAACAGGAATTCACACGGGATAAAAGAGCCAAAAATAAGCTATATATCAAAGTGAGTGCTAATGGAAGTAGAAATTCGCGATACTGAAGGCAAGCAGGTGGGGCACGTCCCAATGCCGAAGGCATTTTCTGCAAAGCCTAAGCAATGGCTCGTGGAGCGCGCGGTCATCGCGGAAAATACGCTAGAGATACAGCCGCAGGGTCATTACGCCCTTGCAGGAATGCAGACCACTGCCGCGTACTTCGGAGCGATGATGTCGTTCAGGACAGGCAGGCACGTGGGAAGGGCTATAAGGCCGAGGGAAAAGCTCGGCGGCGGAGGCCTGGGAAAGGTGAGGCGCATACCGTCGTCCGTAACAGGGAAGCGCGCACATCCGCACATGGTGGAAAAAACCATAGTGGAACAAATAAACAAGAGAGAATACTCAAACGCGCTTAAGAGCGCAGTCGCAATGTCAAGCGTGCAGGATGGAAAAAGCCCATTTGTATTTGACGGAATGAATAAAATATCCAAGACAAAGGACTTCATAAAGTTCCTAAACGCAGTAAATCTTTATGATATAATAAAAGATGTAAAGCCGAGGAAGAACGCGTCCATGCGCTCCTCAAGGGCAAAGCGCCAGCCTATGAAAATGCTGGTTGTAATGTCTGACGAAGAAGGCATATCAAAGCCGTCGGCAAACATAAAAGGCGTAAGCTCATGCACGCTATCGTCGCTCCAGGCAAAAAAGCTTGCGCCCGGAGGCCATCCGATCAATATCGTGCTATGGAGTGCAAAAGCCATTGCCGGGCTGGACAATGCCATAGAAAACGTTTCGCTCGCGAAGCAAAAAAAGGTGCAGAAAAATGTCAATGCTTAAATATCCGATAGCTACAGAAAAGGCGGTCGGGCTCATATCCAGGGAGAACACCCTTGTTTATGTGGTAGACCCGCGCGCCACCAAGAAGGAGATAAAGGAAGAATTCCAAAAGATGTTCAATGTCAAAGTGAGCAGCGTAAATACTGTAAATATGCCGTCAAACACTAGGAAGGCATTCATAAAGCTTTCAAAGGACAGCAAAGCTAGCGACGTAGCCATGAAACTGAAGTTGGTGTGATAAATGGGCAAGAAACTACGACAGCAGAGGCGCGGAAAGGGTTCGAACGTTTACAGGAAGCTTCCGAACACTTTCGACATAAGCGTAAGCTATGAAAAGGATCCGTCCATTTCAATGAGCGCCGAGGTTATTGACATATTTAACCATACAGGGCATACTGCCCCTCTGATGTGCGTCATGTATGAAGACTTCACGCGCGGATTTTTCGTTGCGCCGGAAGGGATAAAGCTGGGGAATAAGATATACGTTGGCGAGAGCGCGCAGATATCCCTGGGCAGCATATTAAAGCTTAAGGACATACCAGAAGGACTGCCGATATACAATATAGAGTCTACAGAAGGGGATGGAGGCAAGCTCGTCAGAACGGCAGGCTCGTTTGCAATAATAAATTCAAAATCCGGAGACACTGTCACGGTCCAACTTCCATCGAAGCAGACCACGGTGCTGAACAAAGAATGCAGGGCTCAGCTCGGCGTAGTAGCCGGCGGCGGAATAAAGGACCAGCCGATAGTAAAAGCCGGGAAGGCGCACTATATGAACCACACGCTCAACAGGACATGGCCGCGCAACCGCGGTGTGAAGATGAACCCTGTCGACCATCCATTCGGCGGCAAGCAGCACCATAAGGGCAAGAGCAGCATGACGTCAAGGAATGCGCCTCCGGGAAGAAAGGTCGGACACATAGCCGCAAGGCGTGTTGGGCGTAAAAAGAGATGATTTAAATCTTTATATTACTAAATTAAATCAGAGTAAAGGGTGTTAAAAATGGCAGAGCGAGTATCAAAAGAAGCAATAAAGAGAGAGGAAGGCTACCTGTATTACCTTGGGAAGGACGGCTACGTGTGGCAGAATCCGACAAGGTCAAACAAGTCCGGGCGCAAGGCGCGCATAGGCAGCGAGAAAGTTGACAGGGCGCAGGGATATCTGTATTATGTAGACTCGAACGGCTACATATCAAGAGTGCCTCAGGCGCGTGGCAAGAAGAAGAAATAACACGCTTTAAAAAGAAGGTTTTTTGATGGTCGAAAGGATAGCATATAAAGGCAAGCTCCCCAACGAGCTTATCGGCATTAGCGCAGCGGAATACACAAAGATGATAAAGTCGAGGCAGAGGCGCTGGCTTAAGAGGAATTCCCTGCAGCTAAGGAAACTCAACGAAATTGTCGAGTCGAGGATTTCGTCAAGCTCGAAGAAGCCGATAAAAACTAGGTCGCGGGAAGCCCTTATTATGCCGTCCTGGATTGGCCTATCTTTTGATATTTATAACGGCAAGGAGTATCAGCACATAGAGGTCGCGCCCAACATGCTGGGGCACAGGCTTGGTGAATTTGTCTACTCTACGAAACGCGTGCAGCATTCCGCTCCAGGAATAAAGGCAACCCGCGGAAGCAAGTTCTTGTCGCAGAAGTGAGGTGTAGTTCTTGAATTATTCTTTCAATATGAACAAGGAAAAGGTAATCTTTGCCGGCACTAAGGACATAAACGCCAGCTACAAGGATCTTGCAGCAGTATGTGACTACATACGCTATAAGAATACTGTGCAGGCCCTTGAAGCCCTTGAAGAGGTAATAAGCGGAGGCGCTGCTGTATACTTTCGTACAAATAACAGCGGAATGGGTTCAAGGCACGAGCTCGGCGGGCGCAAAGGCAGATACCCTAAGAAATGCGCAGCGCTGGTAAAAAAGACCCTTGGAATAGCGATAAGCAATGCCAAAGGCAAGGGCATGGATCCAGACTCGATGTTTGTGGTACATGCTGCCGCCAACAAAACGCAGATATTCAACAGGACGCCCTCGAAAGGCATGCTGTACCACAACAGCAGCTACGGCTACGGCACTCTGCGTCGCAGCGATGTGGAATTCGCAAAGGTAGAAATAGGCATCGCCATGCCTGAAGACATAAAGCTAGGCTCGAAAGCCACGAAGCTTATCAAAATAAACCAGTCTGTAGCTTCCAAGATGGCAAAGCCGCTGGCGCAAAAAGCGAAGGTTTTGGAAAAGCCTAAAAACTCTAAGGCAAAAGTAAAGCAGGAAGAGCCTTCAAAAGAAAGCACCGCCCGGCAAAGCAAGCCCTCAAAGGCAGACGCCCTGCCCGATGAAAAATCAGAGCAAAAAGCGAAGGAATGATTGAATGGGAATAGAAATGAAGTTTATCGACGACGCGATAATAAAGATGAATATATCAAAATACCTGAGCAAGGAGCTTACCAAAGCCGGCTTTTCAAGGGTAGAAATCCAGAAAACCCCTGTTCTTACAAGAATAACTGTTTATGTATTGAATCCCGGCCGCGTCATAGGCAGGGTTGGCAAGAATATTAACGAGCTTACTGAATCGATACGGAAGAAGTTCAACGTCAACAACCCGCAGATTAGCGTTATAGAGGTCACGAACAAGATGCTCGAGCCGCTGCTCGTGGCAAAAGACATAACGTTCAAGTTGGAGAGGTCCATAAACCCGAGGAAGATAATCCAATTCACGCTCAAAAGCATAATGGAAAACGGTGCGCTCGGCGCTGAAATAATAATCAGCGGCAAGCTCGCAGCAAAAGGCGCAAGGGCCAAGGTAGTAAGGAAAAGCGTAGGATACATACCGAAAGCCGGCGACGTGATGAACCTTGTATTGGAGGGCGTCGCCACCGCATATCCAAAATATGGCGCCATCGGTGTCAAAGTGAGGATAGTCCCTCCCGGCACTGTGTTCCCGGACCGTGAAGTCAAGCAGCTTGAGATACCGAAATCTATACTTAACGGCTGACGCGGGAACTTAAAATTAAAGTTATACCGGATGTTTGAGCATGGACATTTTGCTAATAGTAATAATTGCATTTTTGACTCTTTTTATACCAGGCGAGCTTTTCGCGCTCGCCCTGTTGCGAAAGACAAAGCTTAGTCTGTTCGAAATTTCGGTCATAGGCTTCATATTCGGGCTCGTAGCTACCCCTACTGCGGTATGGCTAGAATCGTACCTGATGAAATACATACATTTCTTCGCGTTCTCGCTGGCTCTGTTCGAGGTAAACGCGGTAGTCCTGTCGATAATCGGTTTTGCGCTTTGCCTATGGCAGGGTGTCTTCAGCATAAGCTTCATAAACAAACCAGGGGTTTCCAGAAGCCATGAAGTGCTCAAAGAGGAGCAAAAGATAAATTCCTTAGAACAAGATTCAAAGAGCGACATCTCTTCATTGAGGCAAGAGCTCAGGAAATACAATGCGGCGGAATCAATTATAGAGAAGCATGCCGAAGAGGAAAAGCTTCTTTCGGAGAAGCACACAAGGGAAATAAGCGCTATAAACTTAACAGAAGAGGAAAAGGAGCGCATCACACGCCTCCAGAAAGATGAACGGGACAGGCTTATAAAGGACCATGAGCAGGAAGAGTCGATACTCCTGAAAAGGCTTTCTGAGACTCCAGCAGGGGAGAAGCCCGCGAGCCATGGCACCAAGATAAAATGGACATTCGTAGTCCTTGCCCTTCTTATGATACTCGTATTTGCTACAAGGATGATGAGCGTAGGCATAACCCCGAAGTTCTTCGAATTCGACCCGTATTTCGACATGCTTGCCTCAGAATCAATACTCACATTGGGGTATCAGATATATCTGTCTCCGAGCGCATGGCCTGTGGTCGCTGCCGGGACCAATATGAGGATACAGCCCATAATTCCTTATCTGGAAGCGTACTGGTATGACCTTGCGAATGCGCTGGGCCCGCATTATGCACACTTCTCAACGACGCTCATGAGCTATGTCGGCGGGGTCTATCCGCCCATAACCGGTGCCCTGCTCGTATTTTCCATATTCATATTGCTTTATTACGAATACGGCGACAAAATAGCACTCATAGGCGCAACGCTGACAGCAACAATGCCTGTGCTTTACACGACATTCGTTTCCGGAGAACAGCTTCTGGAGCCCTGGGGCATATTCACGCTTTTCTTCTTCTTCGCGGCGTACCTGCTCGCCATACGCGACATGAAAAGCAAGAGGTTAGCGATACTCGCAGGGATAGCTTTCGTAACAACGTTTCTCGGAGCGCACTACTATACGGTTGACGCAGGGGTGCTCGCCATATATATAATCCTTCAAGGCATAGTCAACGTACTGCACAGCAAGAGCAACAAATACTTCTACCAGATGAACATCATAATAATCGCGGTAATAACCATATTCATAGCAGTATACCACCCATACCACGCAACGCTTTCAGGCAGAATACCGAGCATACTCGGAATACCAATTACAATAAGCTTGCCGCTCCTTGCGCTGATTGTAGTCGCTATAATCGAGTATGGGCCAAAGCTTCTGGCGAAGCGCAAGATCCTATTCAAAGGGGTGAACCAGCTCGTATATCTGGAATGGATAATAATAGTAATCGTAATAGCTCTTATCGCTATAGCATTTACCCCCATGGGAAAGCCGATAGTCGCATATGCGAACCTAAGCGAGAAGTTTACAACCCCATCATCGGCATTGTTTATGACTGTAGAGGAGTTCATACCTACTGGCGCGCTGTACAACTTCGGTGCTGAGGGCTTGGGCTTGATAGGCGCAGACATTGCAGGAGTGCCTCTTACCATATGGGTCATCAGCATAGCCGCTTTGTCATTGATAGCGCTAAGCATATTCTACAAGAAAAGCAATACGTCAATACTATACATGGCTATAGCCGCACCGCTAGTGTTTGCTGGTTTCTCTGAGGTCAAATACCTGCCGCATTTCGGCACCGCTTACATAATGCTGTTCTGCGTGATGCTCGGTGAAGCGATATACATATTCAATAACGGCTTCAAGCTCAAAACTGCGGAGGCCGTGATAATAACCGTGCTTGTAGCAATAGGCACGATACTGATAATGCTGGGCTCGTTCTATGGAATCCTATTGGTTATAGTTTTCGGCATTGCTGGCGGTTTTGTATATGAAATATTCACAAGGACCAATTACAAGAACCTGTTCGAGCCAGAGCCTATGGCAAAGCGCAAGCTGTACATAGCCGGCGCCCTTGCCTTTGGCATATTCTTCATATCTCCTATATTTGCCATCATATACCTTCTGTTACTGCTTTTCATGCACAAGATGGATGAATACAGGAAGGGCCTATGGGCCATGCTCGTGATAGCTCTGTTTGTAATGGTCATAGCAATACCAATAAACCACAGCATAATGCTGGGCGAAATAAGCCCGGTAATATCCGCATTGCAATCTGCTGCAACTTATGCTGCAAATCCTGCCACTGCATGCACTACCATAGCCCAAACGTCTAGCATAGGCTATGATCTGTTCTGCAACGTAGTGCCCAGCTATTGGCTTGCCGCAGGCGTGTGGATGAGCGCAAACATCGGGCCTGATGCCCCTCGCGTATTAGCATGGTGGGACTATGGCGATTGGATAAACTGGTTCGGCCACAGCAATGCCGTCATAAGGGGCGACAACGCAGAACCCACTGAAGATTATGCGGTGGCAGCAAGCTATGTTTTGGGTCCAAAGGACAATTATACCATGCAAGAAATGCTAAACATGATGAACACGAATCAGACAAGGTATGTAATATTCGACCAGGGCCTGATAGAGAAATGGCAGGCGCTTGACTTCCTCGCATGCGTTCACATAAACGCAACTTCGAGAGCATATGCAATAGCCGAGGGCGCGGCTCAGAGCCCTCCAGTACCATATGAACTAGGCCTTTCCACATGTGAGTTGGCCCACGACCCTCAGTATGCGCTGCTTCCGCTAGCGGCTTTGCTTCCGCCGAACGAGACAAGCGCTTCGCAGAGCATTAACTACTACTGCTCAATATCCAACAGCACAGTGCAGTACATCAAGACATATCTAGTAGATGGGGTCTCGCTTTCAAATCAGACTGTGTGCGCCAGCACCATACCTACAAAATCAGGCGCCCTGCAGCTGTACTACAACAACGGCACAAAGATGAACGCGATGATACCCCTATCATATGATTTCGGCGAGGTTGATGTGGACGGTACAACTTTTGTGCAATACCTGAACGTCTATACACCAAACGGGCCGAACGATTCGATAACAGACGCGCCATCAGGGTTTTACGACTCCAATTACTACAAAGGTTTCTTCTTCGGCAACCTGTCAGGATTTAAGCAGGTATACCCGAATGTAACGTCGACGCCAGGCATAAACCTGATAAACGGCACATATCCATTAAGGATACTGGAAATAGTCAATTATACAGGAAGCATTCCTGTCGTACCATCAAAGCCGAGCTATGTCCACAATAATCTTACAATGCCATAATCCCTGTTTGCAAATAACAAAGCAATAAATATGTTTTTTATATAATCATAAGCAGCAATGGGCTTGTAGCTCAGCCTGGTCAGAGCGGCGGTCTTATAAGCCGTAGGTCGAGAGTTCAAATCTCTCCAGGCCCATTCCTAAATAATGCCTAATCCTCTGATGCTTATTCAGGCGCATTTTTCATCAGGCATGGCGATGCCTAAGCATGCAATCTAATTCTTATAAGCAAGAAAAACAGTTTAGACTAAAAAACAAAAAAAACAAAGAAAAAGATTAGGAGATTATCTCTCCTACTGCAAATCTTTCCTTGACTTCTGCAATCCTTACCTTTACGTTATCGCCCTCCTTGGCTCCCTTTATAAAGATTACAAAGCCATCCTTTTTGGCTATTCCATCGCCTTTGGACGCAACAGCTTCGATTTTGACCTCAATCTCATCTCCTACTTTTACTGGCTTAGGTGGAAATCCGCCAAAACTTCCTCTGCCTCTTCCTTCTCTACGACCCTCTTCCGAAAAGTCGTTTCCTTCTTCTTGATTCATGTATTTCACTTTATTTTTTATTTATTTCAGAATTAGAGTTTTTACACTTTCCTTCTTTATACAATTTATGAACCATTATTATATAATAAGCTTTGCATTCCGCATTTTTATGCCAGGGCAGGGCCCCATCATGCAAAATCTTCCCCCTATGCATGCTTTCGGGGAAATATTACATTTAGTGGCACTTTAATGCTTATCTCATGCTTTTCTTCACGCTACGCATGTCGTGCCTGTTTATTTCAATACCCTTATATTGTGAGAGAGAAAGCTTTGCTTTATCCGCTTCCTGCTTTGTGGTCCTCGGATTCTCCCCGTCCTGCGTCACAAAATATACAGGATTCGCATGCAGCTCACTGGCCGCGAGCTTTATGTCAGGCATTGCGATTTCGGTATTCCCCTGTACAATGTAGCACTGGAACAGGCTCAGCCCTAAACTCGAAACAATCTTGGAGTAATTCGGCTTCGAAGGCTCCATCACAAGCAGCCTATGCCCTTTATCCTCTGCCGGCACATTAATGTTCTTCATGTCTATGAGCTCTCCGCTTATCCTAAGCGATGGGAAAGCCGCCTTGAGCTCATCTACTTGCATCCTGTAATTCTCACTTTCGAGCTCTTCCCTTGTTGAGAATTCCAAGCCGGAGTAATGGGAAATGAGCTCTTCTGCCAAATCCTCTTCTGCATGCGCATTTTGCTTGAGCACTGAGTATACTTTACCCATGGCGCCGCAATCCGTATGTGCAAGGACTATTATCTCACGTATATCTTTTTCTCTGACAATATCCTTTATCTTGCTTTCTAGCGCATATACATTGGCGCCCGCATTCCTCAATACTACTGCGTCAGGGTATTGCTCTTCAATAAACAAATTCAGTCTGCGGTCCATACAGCTTATTACAAGTCTTTCCATGTATTCACCTAAATCTTAGAAAAAATCATATGCATTTTAAAGTCCAAACAAATTTCGGGACATGTTAGCATTACCCTATCTGTTGCAATCTCCATGAAAACAATTCTCAATAATCTCTACTCTGTATAGGATAATAAACGCTTTCTATACTTTATCAAGCATCCTTTTTATTGATTTCCGTGTCAATTGCAAGCCTTATATTTACTAATTTAATTAACTATCTAATAATTGTATTCGCAAAATTAAATGCATAAATAACTTGTAAGGCATAAGAGGTATAGCAAGGAAGCTTACGGGAGAGTAACTATCAGCTCGTATGAGATACAGGCGCTGGGCGAAGAAATGAAATAGGAAATAGCTTAGGCCGGATAGCAGATAAAGGAAGTCAAATAAAATTATATCCTTTTAATATATAAAAAAGTATGTGGAGAAGCTTTAACATGCCAAAAAATATTAAAATGGAACATGAAAGTGCAAAATCTTCCGAAGACATGACTTCAGCAGTTGCTGTGAAAAGGCTGGTAAACTGCTTTGAGACTGCAAACAAGGAAATAAACAAAGCCCTGGACCAGAAGGTTCCGGAAAGAGAATTAAAAGCAAGGGTCAAGCTTTTCGTTGGAGATGCGTTAAGGAAATGCGACGTAGACATAAAGAATCCATCGAAAGAAAGCTTATACGAAGCGATGCAACTGTGCAAGCTAAATACTGAGAAAATGCTCGGGCCGAAGGCAACTCCTATAATAAAAAAGCATTATAAAGAGATGAACGAGATAATAGAAAAACTTCCAGATTGAAGCAAGGTGAAAGGATGGCAAAAATATTAAGCATAATAATAAGCAAGGAAAAGGAAAAGATAATGCTTGCCCTAACATTTAGCAAAAGGACGGCAGGCTCAGAGAACGACGTCCGCATATTGTTTTTCGGCCCTTCTGAAAGTGTTGTCGCGAGCGATAATGACATAGATCGCTTAATAACCGAGTCGTTTCCTTCTGAAAAGCCGAGCGCGTGCGTATTCGTCGCCCAGAATTCCAATATCGCAGAGAAACTTGGCAAGACCGTAAATCTAGTGAAAGCCGGCGAATACATAGCCAAAAGCATAGACGAAGGATATGCTCCAATTACTTTTTAGATAAGCAAAAGTGGCCTAAATGAACGCAAAAGATCTCTATGCAAGATTGGAGAGCAGTAATCCAAACATATACAATATTACCCACATTGCTGATTTTGACGGCGTAGCCAGCGCTTCTATGCTGGTGCACTACCTTAATTTACCTGTAGATCATATCCTTTTCGGAAACCATCAGGCAAAAGATTTCGAAAGGCTGACGGAAGCAATAAATAAAGTTTCTATAAAAAACTCGGTGGTACTTTTTACCGACCTGAGCATAAACGACGTTTCTATACCTACAATAAAGGCCATAATAGAAAGACTTAAATCGGACAACAACGAGATTGCGTGGATCGACCACCACCAATGGAGCGATACCGCATTAAAAGAGGTCGGCGAATTATGCATTTACATGATCGCTGGAGAGAATCCAAAATACTGTGCAGCCGAACTTGTATTTAACAATTTGTTCAGCCAAACCATTCAAAACGACGATTTCGGCCCTAAAATAGCAGAGATAGCGCATTATGCCGATTTCAACCTCAAGAGCGACAAGTACGATGCGCTGCTTTATTCTTTGGCAGGCTCAATAGCATATATAAACGATTCAGTAAATCCGGAAGAGCAACTGCGTGAAATGATATCATACGTATCGAAAGGCGATATAGATAATCCTGTTGTGAAGGAAGCGTACGCAAAGTACCTGCAGGAATCAGGAGAAAACATAAAAGAGCTAGAGAAGAGTACGTCATCGTTCTACGCAGGCAGCATAAAAGTAGGCATAGGCTATGGGAAAGGGATTGGGAGTACGCAGGCATGTGCAATAATAGAGCAAAAGGAACATTCGGGCATATCTATATTCATAAATAAGGAAAACGGGAAAATAAGCCTGCGCAGCATTAAGGGCTTGGAATGCTTGCCTTTGGCAGTAGCACTCGGCGGTGGCGGCCATCCGCAGGCAGCAGGCGGAGAGGTCAGCAAAGATTATCTAGGCATGGAAAACTGGACGCAGGAATTCACTGAACACGTGAAAAGCATTGCTGCCAAAACCTATGCAGAGCATAGGTACTAATTCATCACTATGTCCCGCAGGTTTCTGCTGCCATTTAAACGTGCCTGCAACTCAAGCGCCTGTTTATTAATGCAATTTTCATATTCTTGCGCTTAGACCTAACAGCCCCATATGATCTAACATCCTATGGTTTGACAAAACAATTTCTGCATCTTGGCTGGTAAGCTTCTTTTCCTCCAATGACAATGCGTGGACCCGATTCGCTTGCGCCATCTCTTATCCTCTGCGAAAAAACCGCATTCTCTCCGCATTTGGTGCAAACCGCAGTTAAGCTATATATCTCGTCTGCAAGGGCAAGAAGTTTTTCTGATATTACGAACGGTTCTCCCCTATAATCCTTGTTTAACGTAGAGACATAAACTATCTTTTTAGAATCTGCAATGGAATTTAATGCCTCCGGCAGCATTGAATCCTCGTCCCAAAACTGGGCTTCGTCAATCCCTACCACATTAAATTCTTTAACTTTCTCAGAAATCTCATTCACGCTATTTTTATCTGTGCCTACAATCTTTGCATCAAAGTCTATGCCTCTATGCGTCGTCACTTTGGCTTTCCCATACCTATCGTCTATATTTGGTTTGTAAAGCACCACACTCCTTCCGGCAAACCTCTCCCTTTCAAGCAGCTCTATAAGCCGGGATGTCTTCCCAGAAAACATTGGGCCGGTTATCACTACAAGTTTTCCAGTCTCTGGAATCTTTTTCATTAAATCATTCCATATGCTTGGGTACGAGCTTGAATACATACCCAGAAAGCTTGTCCTGCGCTTCTATAAATTTGTCTTCATTATTTGGCATTTCTCCAGACGCTTTAGAGAGCTTTTCGATAAGTTTTTTGTGCTGATCCAGGGATTTTGCGCTCCATTCGCTATACCTCATGCAACCACAATCCAATTATGCATGAAAAATCTTTAAATGTTGTTTAATCTCTTCGCATAATGATTCATCCATTAATCATAAATGCGGTGATTTATTATGCATGAAAGCATTGCAAAGCTTTTGTGACTTATGCTTTTTGTATAAAAGCCAAGATTAACGCAAGTGAATGTACCCTTATTGCACTGGAGCCCGTAGAATAAGATGTTAAGCGCGTTAATAGACGACGCCTGCGCATTGCGCAGGCGCGTCCTCTGGGGTTTTGTCAAGTTTCCTTGACATTTATTTATTTCCATAAAAGTATTTAAATGTTTCTTATACTACATAAAGTATTATAAAAATAAATAAATTGTAGTAAAGTATATATATCCTACCATGCAAATACGGTTGAGACATTGCGCAAGCCATGCACATATAAATATGGCAGCTGTTTCTGGGGTTACTTGTGTATTGTGCAGGCGCGTCCCGAGGGGTTTTGAATGGATCTGAACGACAGCAATGAGCGAAAGCTCTTGAAGAAAAGAATGCATGAAGAATTCCTTCATGAAGTGAGACTGAGGCAAACAATAATGGGATTGTTGGAATACAGCGATACGGCAAAAGGCACCGGAGAAGAAGATATGGATACTGCATTCAAGCGTGCCGGCGAGCTTACTGAACTTGTACATCTGTTAGTAGAGTCCAACGCCATAGCAGCGCGAATATACAAAGATCTCGGAAAGGAAATAAAATACAAATTCAGTGTCGAAGCCTCCAAAGATTCATTCGGCTTTGTTTCTTTGGGTCATGAATGACCCTTTTTTTCTTATTCTTTACAATAACAAACCCTAAATGAAAGTTATAAATATTTGAAAGAAACTATATACCGCTTATCAACCTAAAAACAGCGATTCAAATGCGTAACGATATAGGCCTCATCAGATCCACAGAGAAGTTTAATGGCCACATAACAATATCATATTCGATGCTGTGTAATGCTACGGAGCTAAATGGCTTAATAGAAGCTTACAATGAAGCTGTAGAAATATACTTAAAAACAAACAAGCCTTATTATATAAAAGAAATGTTAGGGTACCGTTTCACATTAAGCCCGCACACCGAAAAAACTTTTGGAAATGGTATAGGCATATTTAAGATTTATAATACTAACTTTTATCCTTCGGAATCAGTTCAGGCAGAACTCAAGAAAGCATTGAAATTGATAGGGGAAACCATTAAGCTTAAATTGCTTGGAAACAAAAGCGGCCTTCTAAGGGTAGGCGAGAACAAGAGTTCTAACAAGGATTCGCATTAACTACCTCTTCGCGATTTTTTGTTCCATCATTTCATTTATTGCTCTCCTTTTGATTATTATGCTGAGCCCGACAGCGATTACAAAAATTCCAATATAAAGCATGTCTGAAGGGTTTCCCACTGCAGAACTATTTTCTTCGAACCAAACAAACAGCGAAACTATACCCGAAGCTATCCATCCCAACCCAGCAAACACAATAAAATCCATCGCCATACCTAATATTCAAAGTGTAGGATTAAACAGATAGTGTCCTGTCCCTTAGCATTATCTTATTCTTATAGATTGATAATGCGTCTTCATATCTTATATCAAGGAATGTGCGCAGATCCTTGTCTGTTTCATCTTTATCGTCTGAAACATGTATTGCATTATCTACAGGACGCTGTTTGG
>JABEBX010020501.1_pt1 | contig 60193 bp, 50 predicted proteins | sample 7245971 | NCBI WGS metagenome assembly JABEBX01 (sample SAMN14506365, study PRJNA622280) | hot springs metagenome | biome: hot spring [ENVO:00000051]|acidic hot spring [ENVO:00002120]; feature: spring [ENVO:00000027]|sediment [ENVO:00002007]; material: sediment environment [ENVO:01001048]... | reverse complement strand
GCAGTAGCCGTGGCGGAGGTGGTGGAGGGAAGGGGGCTGGCCAAGGAAAACGCGGACCAGCAAAACACGCCCCGGACACAGCGCCGGACCAAAGGCGTGCCCAGTGCGCTGGACCGTGTGCGACAAGTTGCAGTTCGGAACAAGGACGAGCGATTCAATGCGCTCCTGCACCACGTAACCATTGATCGACTGCGAGACGCATTCCTGGCCATCAAGCGGAATGCATCCCCGGGCGTCGATGGCGTAACGTGGGGACACTACGAGGCAGACCTTGAGCGGAATCTCGGGGATTTGCACGTGCGGGTCCAACGCGGAGCATATCGAGCGAAGCCTTCTCGTCGAGCCTACATCCCGAAACCGGATGGTCGCCAACGGCCGCTCGGCATCGCGGCTCTCGAAGACAAAATAGTCCAGCGAGCCGTGACGGAAGTGCTCAACGCCATCTACGAGGCGGACTTTCTCGGCTTCTCGTACGGTTTTCGACCAGGACGTCAGGCGCACACGGCGCTTGATGCTCTCGCCGTCGGAATTCGTTTCAAGAAGATCAGTTGGATTCTCGATGCGGACGTTCGCAGCTATTTCGACCGTGTAAGTCACGACTGGATGCAGAAATTCCTGGAGCATCGTATTGCTGACAAACGGATACTTGCTCTCATTCGGAAGTGGCTGAAGGCCGGAGTACTCGAACAGGGGAAATGGGCAGCGAGTGAAGAGGGAACCCCACAGGGTTCTTCGATCTCGCCGCTCCTCGCCAACGTCTACCTGCATTATGCGCTCGATTTATGGGCACATCAGTGGAGGAAGCGCCAAGCGCGCGGAGACGTCATCATAGTTAGATGGGCCGACGACTTCGTTGTCGGTTTCCAATATCAGGATGATGCCAGACGCTTCAAAGAGGCCCTGCATGACAGATTCCAGCGGTTCTCGCTGGAACTCCACCCGGAGAAGACTCGCCTGATCAGGTTCGGACGCTTTGCGTATCGAGACTGCAGGCGTTTCGATGGACGGAGAAAACCAGAGACCTTCAACTTCCTCGGGCTAACCCACGCGTGTGGAGTCAACCAAGGAGGGAAGTTCCTGGTTCGTCGCACCACCATGAGGAAGCGGTTGACCGCCAAGCTTCATGAGGTGAAAGCAGAACTCCAGAGGCGGATGCATCAACCTGTATCTGAGCAAGGACGCTGGCTCCAATCCGTCGTCCGGGGTTACTTTGCGTATCATGCCGTTCCGGGTAACTGGAAGGCACTGGGTACTTTTCGTACTCAATGCGCGCGGCTATGGTACCGAGCCCTGCGTCGTCGGAGCCAGAAATCCCGGCTCACTTGGGACCGCATGACGAACATCGCCGACACTTGGCTGCCCCCGGCCCGCATTCTCCATCCTTGGCCCGAACAGCGGCTGGCCGCTCTCATCCAAGGCAAGAGCCGTATGCAGTAATTCTGCCCGTACGGATCTGCGCGGGGGACCGCTCGTGAGAGCAGTCCCTACCACGACCTGGAATCCTGGTCCAACTCCTCCAAGTCCACCCTCTTGCACTCCACGTCTCCACTCAACGAATAAACGTCTACGACCGGCTCTGGTTGCGATCGGTGCGTTTGCCAGTAACGAGCTCGGCGCGCAGCCTCTTCGGGGCTGGCTGCGTTGTAGATTTCCATCTCCCACACGACTCGATAATCCATGATCGCCTCGGCTTTCTGTCAGTTTATCGGCCAGTTAGACACGGGTCAGCCAAGAAACCTGGACCAAAACCCGCTCTGTTTTCGTGAATTGGAGACCGCCGTAAAGAGGGTTAGCGAAAATCTCGTGATAGGGCGTCTTTTGGAAATTTTTCACTACGAAAGGAAAAGGCGATCTCGTACCTTCAACTCGCTGGCATTCTTGAAGTTATATCGATAGCAGGCAGCCTTTTGCTCATCGATATCATTGGCGAAAACACACCTCCATGCACTGCCGAGACCGAGCCGGGCCATGCCCCCGCCAGCAAAGAACTCGTAGTATTCCATGCGCCTTTTTTTAGTCGGTTTCATTCGTGCCGCCAACGGATTTCGACCTAATGATAGGGCAGCGGGTTCGCATTTGGAACCGTGCAAAACTGGGTTCCAATTTCGTTGAACCAGCATGGCAACAAAGCTGCCCTCTGTACCCCGCAGTCTCAGTTTTCCATTTCTTTGGAGTGAGTCCTTACGGCTGACTCCTGCGGACGAATTCGCGCCTACCGTCTCGTGCGGGGCGGTTGTGGCAAGGCGTCTGCGGTTTCGCCCTGTGTCCTGCTTACTCCCTGCTGCTCCTTGAGCTTGTGCCTATTATCACAGGACGTTCATACTCCGCGTGTGATAGCATCCGGTCTTTGATGAAGCGCCCGGTGGAGATCCCTCCATTCCTCCGCCGCGCGCCGCCTGAGATTCAAGTCTGGGACCTCAGCCTGAGAGCTCAGCATGGACAAGGAAGAAGGCAGACCGGGAGCCCGATCCCGGCAACTCGGCCCTACCGGCGCCACCACCGGCGTTCCTGTAATGTCCCTGCTCCAACGACAGTTCACCGCAGTCAGCAAGCAGCAAACCGCAGGCAGCCGCGAGCTGCCCACGGTTTGTGGGCGCCTCGGGCTCCGCGCATTGGGGGGCCCGGGAAACGACCTTCGCAGCCCATTCACCTCACCAAGGAGAACTCCATGAAAACGTACCAGGGAAGTGAGATTCGCAACGTAGCTGTAGTGGGGCATGCGCACAGCGGCAAGACCACCCTCATCGCCGCTCTGCTGCATGCCGCCAAGATGACTCCCACGCAGGGCCGCGTCGAAGACGGCTCGGCCGTAACCGCCTATGACGAAGAGGAAGTCGCGCGCGGCATCACCATGCAGAACGCCGTGGCCTTTGCCGAGTGGCAGGGCACGAAGATCAATTTTGTAGACACGCCCGGCTTCCACATGTTCACGCACGAAGCCCGCAGCGCGCTGTTTCCGGTCGAGTCCGCCGTCGTCGTTGTGAATGCACAGAACGGCGTTGAGCCCGTCACCGAGCGTGTGTGGAGGTTTGCCGAAGAGGCCAATGTGCCGCGCATCGTCCTCGTCAACCAGATGGACAACCCGAAGGCCGGCGGCGAAGGCGGCTTGAGCGCGCTGCTCGACGACCTGACCGAGCGCTGGGGCCGCAGCTGTGTTCCCATCCAGTTGCCCATCGCCGACGCCAACGGCTTCCACGGCGTGGTCGATCTGGTCACCATGCAGGCCTATACCTACACCGCCGGCGGCGACGGCCGCGGCAAGGTCTCGGCGGAGATTCCCGCCGGTATCGCAGCCGACGCCAAGGCCCGCCACGAAGCCCTCGTCGAGCTGGTGGCCGAAGGCAAAGACGAATTGATGGAAGAGTTCTTTGAGAAGGGAACCATCCCCGAAGAACACCTGATCGCCGCCCTGCACGAAGCCATCCGTGATGACCGTATCTTCCCGGTGCTGTTTTCCAGCGGCCTCGCCAACATGGCCCTCGACCATCTTCTCGACTTCATCAAGGTGTACGCGCCCGCGCCTACCGAGCGCGCCCCCATCGTTGGACAGGCTGACGCCATACGCAAGGTCGACGATGCCGAGCCTCCGACCATCGTGGTCTTCAAGACCATGAGCGATCCATTTGCGGGCCGCATCAGCTTCTTCAAGGTGATCAGCGGCGTCGTCAAGAACGACGCATCGCTTGAGAACTTCACGCGCCGCGGATCAGAGAAGCTCTCGCACCTGAGCATCATGCAGGGCCGCAAGGCGGTTGAGGTCTCCGAACTGCATGCGGGAGACCTGGGCGCGGTGGCCAAGCTGCGCGACACGCTCACCGGCGACACGCTGGGCGTGAAGGGCGCGGACTTTCAGATCCTGCTGTCCAGGCTGCCCGAGCCGGCCATGACCTACGCCATCGAACCCAAGTCGCGCGCCGACGAAGACAAGCTCGCGCCCGCCATCCACAAGCTGATGGAAGAGGATCTGCTCATCCGCTTCTTCCGCGATCCGCAGACCAACGAGTTCCTGATCGCCGGCGCCGGCCAGCCGCACATTGAGGCCATTGTAAGCCGTCTTAAAAAGCGCTACCACGCCGAAGTTACGCTCAAATCGCCCAAGGTTCCGTACCTTGAAACCATCCGCGCCAAAGGCGAAGCCCACGGCCGCCACAAAAAACAGTCGGGCGGCCACGGCCAGTTCGGCGACTGCAAGATTCGCATGGAACCCCTGGCTCGCGGCGCGGGCTTCGAGTTCGCCAGCGAAATCTTCGGCGGCGCCATCCCGAAGAACTTTATTCCCGCCATCGAGAAAGGCATTGTGGAAGCGGCGGCGCGCGGCTACCTGGCCGGTTACCCGGTCGTGGACTTCAAGGTCATCGTCTACGACGGCAGCTACCACGACGTCGACTCGAACGAACTGAGCTTCAAGACCGCCGGGCGGCTGGCCTTCAAGAAGGCCATGGAGGTCTGCAAACCCGCGCTGCTTGAGCCCATCATGAAGGTCGAGATCGAGGCTCCGGAAGAGTTCGCCGGCGCCATCATGGGTGACCTGAGTGGCCGCCGCGGCCGCCCCCAAGGCATGGAGAGCAAAGGCAAGGTCTCCATCGTGAACGCCGAAGTCCCCATGGCCGAGATGCTCACCTACGGCACCCAGCTCACCTCGATGACGCAGGGCAAGGGAAGCTACCGCATGGAGATGGACCACTACGACTTCGTCCCGCAGCCGGTCGCCGAGAAGATCCTGGCGAACGCCAAACGGCCGGTGGAGGAAGAAGAAGAGTAGAAGCAGCTCTCAGCTTTCAGCGATCACGGGCGCCCTCCGCGGGTGCCCGGCGCTTTTTCGGGGCTGAATCCGCGCACCGGCGGGTCGTCGCTTTTGCGCCGCGGGATTCGGGCAAAGCATGCACTTCGTGCGAGCGGGAAAATGTGCGTTTCAGCTCGGTTACTTGGCGAAAACGACGACCTGGACTTGAGGAAATCGTAGTCCGATAACCTGCTCAAAAGCCATGCATGGGCCCGCTGAACGAGAAGAAGGTCCGCCCCGTTCATCGTGGTGTTCTCGCGATGAGCGGTCGGTCGGTCGGGTTTTGTGCCCTCCCCCCAAGCCGCAGAAGGCGCGGCTAGAGGGGCGCAGCACGGAATCTTCTCGCCCAGTGGCTTATCTTGCAGCGATTGACCGGGCCACCCGACCTGCCATGGGCTCCACCAGTCCTCGATCCCGGCAAAGGTGTTATCATTTCGCGTCATCGCAAATGCACTAGGAGGACTCCATGAAAACTGCCATCATTGCCTTGTCTGCGGCGCTGCTGCTCGTTGCCGGCTGCCAAAACAAATCCGCTGAGATTCAGATCCCGCCCAAGTGGCAGGGAGCAGCCTATCACCTTTCCTTTGGGCCGGCGCCAGCCAAGGCGAACCCGTCCGGCCTGACGATGCCGCAGATCAAGTACGATGCCGATCCGGAACAGTTTGAAAGCCGCGTCGATCTGGTTGTTCAGTTCGATCCCTCGGCCGCCAAGGTCAAGGGAACGGTGATGAATCAGATGGCCATGGCCGCGGTGACGATCACCGGCCCGAAGGGCGCGCTGCCGGACGATTACGTGGAAAGAGCCAGTACCGACCTCGGCAAGATGCTTGAGGCATACAATGTCAACGGCAAAGTCAAGATCTCAGTGGCGCTCACCCGCTCGTCGCTGGAGATGAACCCCAGCACGGACCAGATCGACGCCAAGCGTCTGTCAGACTGGACGCCCATCGTGCTGGACTTCAAAAATCCGCACCATAAGCGCTAGAGGGCCGGTCAGCGAACGCGGACCCACTTACAGACAGCAGGCAACAAACAAGCGGAGCTGTTTGCTGTCTTGCTAGCTTTTCGCTGGTTGCAGGCGCCGCGCGAGCGCCCACTTGAGTTCGTCGATGCCTTTACCGGAGACGGCGGAGACGGCGTAGAACTCCAGCTTGCGGCGCTTGGCGTGCGCCGCGAGCTTCTTGAGCTTCTCGGGGTTGGCGGAGTCGATCTTGGCGGCGACGACGATCATGGGCTTTTGGGCCAGCGGAAATTCGCTGCCGTCGGTGAAGTTCGCCAGCTCATTGTTGATGACGCGGAAGTCCTCGACGGGATCGGGGCGACCCGAGGCGTCGGAGACATCGACCAGATGGGCCAGCACGCGCGTGCGCTCGATGTGGCGCAGGAACTGCACGCCGAGCCCCGCGCCCAGATGCGCGCCTTCAATCAATCCCGGAACATCGGCGACGACAAAGGATTGCTGCTCGGGCTCATCGCCGACGGTGACCACGCCGAGATTGGGCTCCAGTGTGGTGAAGGGATAATCTGCGATCTTGGGCCGCGCCGCCGAGATGCGCGAGATGAGTGTGGACTTTCCGGCGTTAGGGTAGCCGACCAGACCCACATCGGCCAGCAGTTTGAGTTCGAGGCGATAGGCGCGCTCTTCGCCGGGGCGGCCCAGTTCGTGCTCGCGCGGAGCCTGGTGCGTGCTGGTGGCGAAGTGCTGGTTGCCGCGTCCGCCGCGTCCGCCGCGGGCGATGACGATGCGCTCGTCGGGATCCTTGAAGTCGTGGACCAGTTCGCCGGTTTCGGAGTCGTAGAGGGCGGTACCGACGGGAACCTGGAGGACGATGGAGCGGCCGTCCTGGCCGGTGCAGTTTGAGCCCATGCCGTGTTCGCCGCGCTGAGCTTTGTGCTCAGGGTTGTAGCGGAAGTGGATGAGCGTGTTGTGGCGCTGGGTGGACTCCATGAAGACGTCGCCGCCGTTGCCGCCGTCGCCGCCGGATGGACCGCCGCGGGGAACAAACTTCTCGCGTCGGAAGGCCATGCAGCCGTTGCCGCCGTCGCCGGCCTTGACGCGAATTTTAGCTTCGTCGATAAACACGGGTGTCAGGGGTGTCCGTAGTTGGTGATCAATGGTCAGTCAGGCGGCGCGGAAGCGTTTGCGCCTGTATATTCAGTGTATCGAATCGGTTCCAGGTGGGTGTGAGGGGCCAAGCCGGGCCTTGGCCGGCGAGGGTGAAAATCGCTCCTGGAGGCGGATCGGGAGCAAAGTCGAGCCCTAACTCCTTTGTTCACTCACGCCAAGCCAATGCTATACTCAACTTGCACTTGCGCTGTTGCGGACCAGAGCGCCGTGGCCCCGGCCTGTGCGGCGCAGGCACGGAGGAGTACCATCGCATTCGATAAACGTTCGACCAAGTCTTTTATTCGCATCAACGAGCGGATCCGCGCGCGCGAAGTCCGCGTGATCGACGAAACCGGAGCACAATTAGGAATATTCCCGCCCTACGAAGCGATTCGTATGGCCCGCGAGCGTGGCCTGGATCTGGTGGAGGTTTCGCCCAACGCCGTTCCGCCAGTCTGCCGCATTCAGGATTACGGCCGCTTCCTCTACGAGAAGGAAAAGAGCGAGCGGGCCGCGCGCAAGCGCCAGAAAGTGTTCACCATCAAGGAAGTCAAGTTCTCAGTGACGGTGGATGAGCACGACTACCGGACCAAGAAAAATAAGGTGGTTCGCTTCCTCGACGAGGGAGACAAGGTGAAGGCGAGCCTGCGCTTCCGCGGTCGCCAGATGTCACACCGCGAGCTGGGCTACAACATCATCAACCGGCTCATTCAGGATATTGGCGATGCCTGCGTGGTGGAGTTCATGCCGCGCATGGAAGGCACGATTCTGCATGCCATTCTGGCTCCGGGCAAGAAGGAAGCGCCGAAGACAAAGCCGGCGCAGACGGCGCAGGCGCAGGCGTAGCGGCTCCCTGTCCAGGGCTGGATTCCGCAGCGTTTTTTGAAGATGCAGGCCGGTGAGCGGAAAACTGTGGCCGCCCGGATACGGGCGACGCCAAGGGCAACCGCGGATCTGCCGGCTGCGCGCGGAATGACAGCAGTTCTTGTGGTGGATGCGGAAATGCGTTGCGAAGGGGTGGCTTTGCGCTGTTCTTTCGGCCTCGCCGTTCATTTGATAGCACGATTTTCAGAATGGTAATATTGGCTCATTCCTCATCTCGTCCAATCCGGCGCGAAGGCTGACCGGGAGCGCAAGGATTCCCGGGTGATAGCCATTTTGTGGCGGCTGTTCGACGACGCCCCCGCCAATCTGCGCAGCAAAGTTGTTGGTATTTACAGCATTCTCTTTGTGTTCAACGCGGCGGCATGGCTGTGGGCGATTGCGGCGTTTCGCCATTTTCCGCTGCTGCTTGGGACGGCGCTGCTCGCTTACAGCTTCGGTTTGCGCCATGCTGTTGACGCCGATCACATCGCCGCCATCGACAATGTGACGCGCAAGCTGATGCAGGAGGGCAAGCGCCCGGTTAGTGTCGGATTCCTGTTTTCGCTTGGCCACTCGACGGTTGTGGTTGTAGGCTCGGCGGCTATTGCCGCCACGGCGCTTGCGCTGCAACATCGTATGGATGGGGCGCGCGCGGTGGGCGGCGTCGTCGGAACTCTGGTTTCAGCGCTGTTTCTGTTTGGGATCGCGGCTGTCAACCTGGCGGTGATGGTCTCGATTTATCGCGCGTTTGTGCGCGTACGCGGCGGAGCTCCGTATGTCGACGAGGACTTCGACATGCTGCTGGCGAGCCGCGGTTTTCTGGCGCGTCTGTTCCGGCCCATGTTTGCGATGATCCGGCGCAGTTGGCATATGTATCCGCTGGGCGTGCTGTTCGGGCTTGGCTTCGACACGGCGACCGAGATCGGGCTGCTGGGCATCTCGGCGGCTGAGGCTTCGAAGGGACTGCCGCTTCTGTCGATCATGGTGTTTCCGGCGTTGTTCGCCGCGGGCATGTCGTTGATCGACACCACGGACAACATCCTCATGCTGGGAGCCTATGGATGGGCCTTTGTCAAGCCGGTGCGCAAGCTCTACTACAACCTGACGATCACGTTTGTTTCGGTGGTGGTGGCGCTGGTGGTGGGCGGCATTGAGGCGCTGGGGCTCGTGGCCGGGGAGTTTCACTTCAGGGGCGTCTTCTGGGATGCGGTGCTGAAGCTGAATGGCAACTTCGGTGTTCTGGGCTACTGTATCGTCGGGATATTTGCGCTAAGCTGGATTTTCTCGATTGTCATCTACAAATGGCGGCGGCTGGACGAGATGGAATTCGGCGATTGAACGGAGATGCCGGTTGCAGCGTGGGTCAGCAGATCCACGCTGCAACCGGTGGGGAACCCGGCGCTAAAGGTTCTTGTGGGTTCCGTCGCACAGAGGCGCGTTGGCTGCGTGTTTGCATCCACAGAGATAGACGGTCTTGGACTCGGTGGCCTCGTACTTCGTGGGCGTGAATGCGGTTCCCTTATGGCTTCCGTCGCAGAACGGCTGGTTGGCGCTGCGTCCGCAGGCGCACCAGTAGTAGGCTTTGCCGGCTTCCACGGCAACGGGATAAGGGCTCTTCTGGGCAATAACTGGCTCTGACATGAGGGAGACTCCTTGAGTGGGAAGATAAGAGGTTCCTGAATGGAATATACCCGATCGCGGCCATGCGCTGCTGCGCGGCTAGGATCGTCCGGCGCGCAGGCTCGAGGCGCGAACGACGAGGTGCGGCGCCACCAGCGCCTTTTTAGGAGAGATCGGTATTTTGCTTTCGGCCAGCTTGAGCGCCTGCGTAGCGGCGATCTTTCCGATCATCTTGCTGTTCTGGTCGACCGAGGTAAGCGGCACGCGGAGAAAATCGGAATAGGAAAGGTTGCCGCAGCCCACCACGGCAATATCCTCGGGAACGCGCAGGCCGGCATCGAAGATGGCGCGCATGGTTCCGAGCGCGACCGGATCGTTGAAGCAGAAGATGCCGTCAGGGCGCGTCTTGTTGGCCAGCAATTTAACGGCTGCGGCATAGCCGGCCTTGTCGCCCGTGTGATCGCCCGAGGGCCCGATGGAGACAATATGGCCCGCCAGCGGCGTCAACTGGCGCGCAGCCAGGGCCTGTTTGTATCCTTCGAGACGCCCGAGGGCCGTGCTGACCTCCGGCCCGCGGATGTGCGCGATGCGGCGGCAGCCCTGCTCGGCGAGGTGCGCGGTGGCCAGCTTGCCGACTGCTTGATCGTCCACGCCCACAAAGTTTGATTCAAAGCCGGGGAACTGCCGATCAAGCAGAATGCAGGGAACCTTGTGACCTTCGAATTGCCGGAAGCCCTCCGCTGCCAACTGAGAAGAAGCGACCAGGAGCACATCCACGCGACGGGCCAGCAGGTGCGCGATCTCCTGCTGCTCCAGCGCAGGATCTTCATCCGACGAGGAGATGAGCAGGCTGTAGCCCTTTTTGCGCGCTTCGAGAGAGATGGCTTTGGCGATCTGCGCGAAGAAGGGATGAAGCAGGTCGGGCACCACGAGGCCGATGGTCCAGGTGCGGCCGGTGATGAGCGAGCGCGCGGCGAGGTTGGGCTGATAGTTCAGCTCTTTCATGCGCTTGAGCACGCGCTTGCGGGTCGCCTCGCCGATGTCGGGATGATTGCGCAGAACCTTGGAGATGGTGACTACCGAGAGACCCAGATCCTGTGCGATGTCTTTCAGCCGCGCGACCATCGGTCGAACGCCTCCCTGCATTCTTATGTATGACAAAGAAACACCGAACGATTTAGTGTACACGGTGTAGGGACGCGTGGAATCCGGCGCTTGACAGCGGCGATGAGGGGCTTTCACCTTTTCAAGCCGCAATTTCGTTGGTGAGCAAAGGGCCGCATGCGTCCGCGGCCACAGGAGGTAATCCCATGGAAGTGAAGAGAGTTCTGCTCGTTAGCGGGCTGTTTGCGGCGCTTGGTCTGCAGGCCCTTACGCCGGCCATGCTTCGTGGGCAAGCGCCGACAGCGCCGCCCACGCCGGCAGCACCGTCGTCTTCCGGGCCCCACGACGCGCAGCGAAATCCGCCGCCTCCGTCGGTGGTGGCCGGAATTCCCGTCAACTACGACGAGGCGAAGGTTGGCACGTATACGCTGCCCGATCCGCTGACGCTCAAGAACGGTAAGCGCGTGAAGGATGCGAAGACATGGTGGACCAAGCGGCGGCCGGAGATTGAAGAGATCTTTGAAACCGAGCAGTTCGGGCGCGATCCGGGCCGGCCCGCGGAGGAGAGCTTCGACGTGACCGACAAAGGCACGCCCGCGCTGGGCGGCAAGGCGATCCGCAAGCAGGTGACGATCTCGTTTTCGAAGGATCCGACCTGGCCGAGGATCCACCTGCTGATTTATCTGCCGGCCGCGGCGAAGAAGCCCGTGCCCATGTTTTTTACCATCAACTTTGGGGCGATTCAGAACGCTGTGGATGATCCAGGCATCACGCCCATCGAAGTGTGGAATCCGCGGACGGGCGAGAAGATGATGCCGCCGCCTGGGCGCGGATTTGGACGCATCAATGTGGAACCGCTGCTCGATGCGGGGTTTGGCGTTGCAACGTATTACTACGGCGATGTGGATCCGGATTTTCTGAAGGGATTTCCGAACGGAATTCGGGCGAAATACCTGAAGCCGGGCCAGACCGAGCGCGCTCCCGACGACTGGGGCGCGATCGCCGCCTGGGCATGGGGCATGAGCCGCGTGGAGGATTACTTTGAGACCGACAAGGCGATCGACGCCAAGCGTGTGGCCATTCACGGCGTATCGCGGCTGGGCAAGACGGTGATGTGGGCCGGGGCGCACGATCAGCGCTTTGCGCTGGTCATTGCGAGCTGCTCGGGCGAGGGCGGCGCGGCGTTGAGCCATCGCAACTACGGCGAGACGATTGCGCACCTGACCGCGCCCACGCGCTATCCGTACCAGTTTGCAGAGAACTATGCGAAATGGGCGGGTTTCCCCGACAAGGCGCCGATGGATGCGCACATGCTGGTGGCGCTGATTGCGCCGCGGCCGCTGCTGCTGCAGACAGGCAATAGGGATTACTGGTCCGATCCCAAGGGAGAGTTTCTGGCTGAGGTGGCGGCAGCTCCGGTCTATAAACTGCTCGGCAAAGATCCGCTTGATACGGATGTGTGGCCCGCAGCAAAGACGCCGATTCTGCACGATCTGGGCTATTACATGCACGACGGCGGACATGGGATGGTGCCGACGGACTGGGATATCTATATCGAGTTCATGAAGATGCATCTGCACCCGGAGCAGTAAGCGGGGCGGATCGGGACTTCCGCCAGGCAGCCGGTCCACCAGCCGAGGAGATGGGATTGTTCGTTGGGGTTCAGGTCTGCGGGCGGGCGCCCGCAAGGGCCGGAGAGATGCGTGCGAAGGCAAGATGCGGCTATCGTCAGGGGAGATACGCCAAAGGGGGCAAAAGGCCTCATTCCGCATCGCTTCAAAGAGCGGGACTGGTATAGTTGAATCATTGGTTTACCGTCGACTCGAGACGATGGAAACCCCGAGAGGTTGTTCAAAAATGCCCCCTCTTATGCCTGGCGAAAGCGATCGTTCGCAGGCACTTTCAACAGTTTTCAGCGTTGAACCGTTCGGCTTATGGGCTGTGCGATTTTTGTTCTGCTGAATGGCTGTGGAAAACACCTCACCCAAGTGAGGAGGGCGAAGCCATGCAGAAAATCGGAGATTCCCCGGTTCGGATTGCGCATAAGACTCCGTCGAATCCCGGTTCCGACCCGCCCCAGCCGTGCCGGTGGTATGCCCTCTATACGGCGTCACGGCACGAGAAGCGCGTGGCCCAGCATTTGCTCCAGCGCGAGATTGAGTTTTTTCTTCCGCTTTACAAGGCCCAACGCAGATGGAGTGACGGGTCAAGGGTAACGCTGGATCTTCCGCTCTTTCCGGGGTACCTGTTTATTCATATTCGCCGTGGCGAGCGCGGCCGCGTGTTGAGCGTGCCGGGAGCATTGACGGTTGTGGGTGGAACGGGAGGCGATTCTGCCTGGGTGCCGGACACCACGATCGATGCGCTGCGCACCGGGCTGGAGACGGGCCAGGTGCAGCCGCATCCCCTGCTTACGGTTGGCCAGCGCGTGCGCATCCGGCGCGGGGCGTTGGAAGGCTTTGAGGGCATCGTGGCGCGCAGCAAGAACAGTTGCCGTGTTGTGCTGACGGTGGAGCACATTATGCAAAGCTACGCTGTGGAGGTGGCCCTGAACGATCTGGAGCCACTGACGCCCGGTGTGCCGCAGCGCGACGGCTGTCAGTATTGAGTGGTTACGCCCGGCGGGCAGGTCCAGCACGACGACGATCTTCTGTACCCGGTTCTGGAATTTGTTACTTTCACGGTTCCAGAAGTCCCAGTCTCCCACATGCGTCTCCGTTCCGCCATGCATGAAAGGCGCTTGCCGTTTCGCGGCGGCCTGGCTCCGCCAACCCGGCTGGCTCCTCTGTTTTCCCTAGTCTGCTGAAATCTTGGTGCGGGTTGCGATGCGAATTCTGCATGTGATCGACAGCCTTTCTCCCGCGACCGGCGGCCCTCCAGAGGCGGTTCGGCAATTGGTGAGAGCCTCGCGCGCGACGGGTGTGCAGGTTGAGGTGGTTTGTCTCGACCGACCGCAGGTGGAGTTTCTGCGCGATGTAGGTTGCCCTGTACACGCCCTCGGCCAGTCGTTTGTGGGCCGGTTCGCATTTTCTCCGCGACTGTGGCGCTGGTTCCATGCGAATGCCGGGCGTTTCGACGGGATGGTGATGCACGGCGCGTGGACGTTTCCAGGCTCAGCCGTGCGCGCGGCGGCGCGCCGAGCGCATCGGCCGTATGGAATCTTCGTTCACGGCGCGCTGGATCCCTGGTTCAAGCGGCAGTATCCGCTGAAGCACGTGAAGAAGCATCTCTACTGGCCCATGCAATATGCGGTTCTACGCGATGCCGCGGCGGTTTTTTTTACCACCGCGACTGAGCGCGATCAGGCGCGGACGAGTTTCCGGCCCAACGATTGGAAGAGCGTGGTGGCGCCGCTGGGAATCGTGGAGGAGGAACTTGCGGGGCACAATCCCGCCAGACAGGTTGAGGCGTTTTATCGAGAGCTGCCTGCGTTGCGCGACCGACGCTTTCTGTTGTTTCTGGGGCGCATTCATGAGAAGAAGGGCTGCGATCTGCTGATTGAGGCCTTTGCGCGAGTTGCTCCGCGGGCTTCGGATGTGCATCTTGTGATGGCGGGACCGGACCAGGCCGGTTTGGGGGCGAAGCTCGAAATGCGAGCGAGGCAGCTTGGCCTTCGAGAGAAGGTGCACTGGCCCGGAATGATCAGCGGCGATGTGAAGTGGGGCGCGTTGCGGGCATGCGAGGCGTTTGTGCTGCCCTCGCATCAGGAAAATTTTGGTGTATCTGTGGCAGAAGCGCTTGCGGCCGGGCGGCCCGTGCTGTTGAGCAACGCGGTCAACCTCTGGCCGGAGATTGCGAACGACGGCGTGGGCCTGGCGGAAGAGGATACGCTCGAAGGCGCGGCGCGACTGCTCGAACGATGGTTTGGCCTGTCACCGGCGGAGAGGGACGCGATGGCGGCGCGCGCGCGGTCCTGCTACTTCAAACGGTTTTCGATGGAGAAGGCGGTGGCCGCGATCAACGAGGTCTTTGGCGGGTGACGGCAGGGCGCGCACAAGTTGCGGCCGGCATGGGCGGACGCGATCAAGCGAGGCGAATGCTGCGCTGCGCAGCGCGAGACGCCGCGCAGCAATTTATCTTGGATGGAGCGAGGGGCTAGTCAGGAGTTTTTATGTCTGTTGAACCACAGGCGGGGCCGCAAGCAGGCCTGCCCGTTGAAGGCCAATCGAGAATGTTCACGATGGGTGAACGATCCCTCATGGATGTGTGGCGCGTGCTCACCAAACGGCGCTATACCGTCCTTACGGTGACGATTCTCTGCCTGGCCTTCGCCATTTGGTATGCGTATCGTACCCCGCCGGTTTACGAGACATCGTCAACGATTGAAATCAAGCCCAGCGCGCTGAGAGGCAGTTCCGTGGAAGTTCAGGCGGTGGAAGATACCGTCGCATTGCAGACCGAAGTGGAAGTGATTCAGAGCGACTCGGTGCTTTTTCAAGCGGCGCGGAGCATTGGTCTTCTCAGCATGATTCGCGGCGACCGGGGCGGGAATGCGCCTGGCGGAGCGGCGTCTTCTGCGTCCATCACGCCACTTGAACGCCACGCAATGATTCAGATGATGAGGGGCGGCCTGTCGATCAATATCATCCCCAACACGCGGATTCTCGAGATTCGCTACCAGGGAACCAATGCGCAACTGGCCGCGAAGATTGTCAACGGACTGGTGGAAACCTACTCCGATGAGGGGATGAGGATCAGCTTTGAGCGCACGACACATGTCTCCGATTGGCTGGAGCGGCAGATCAACAGTTTGCAGCAGGATGCCGCAGATGCGCAGCGCGAGCTGGCCGATTATCAACGTGCGCACGATATCGTCGGGACGGATGAAAACTCGAATCTCACCCTGCAGACGCTGGAGAGACTCAGCAACGAGCTGGATGACGCCGAAGCGGACCGGATCATGAAGGAGGCGCGAATGCGCGACTTCAGCACGATGAAGCCGGACGTGCTGGCGCTGTCGAGCGATGACCCGGTGCTGGCGACGCTCCATCAGCAACTCTCGGACCTTGAAGATCAGCGCGCGCAGATGGCGACAAAGCTCGGCCCCAAGCATCCCGCGATGCAGCAGATCGATTTTCAGATCGGCAACGTCAAGACAAAGATCGACAAGGAAGTGAGCTTGGCGCGGCGCCAGGTGCAGGATGAATACCAGGCCGCGACTCAACTGGAGAGTTCGCTGCGCGGCCGTCTCGCAGCGCAGGAGGAAGCGGCCTACAAGCTCAACGAGGATGTGGCGCAGTACTCCATGCTGCGACACCAGGCTGAGCTGACGCGCACCTTGTTCGATACATTGCAGACCAATCTGAAGGAAGCAACCATCAATGCGGGGATGTCGGCGGCCAACATCACCGTGATCGATCCTGCCGAAGTTCCGCTATCGCCAATCTCACCGCGTCACAGCAAAACCGCGCTTCTGGGGCTGATTGCGGGTCTGGTCATTGGATGTGTCCTGGCGTTTGTGATCGAATCGATCGACGACAGACTGCGTACCTCCGAAGAGGTCGAAAACGCATCGCTGCTGCCCTCGCTGGCGGCCATACCGCGCATCGCAAACGGGATGGCGCGGAGAAAGATCGAAGGCAAGGGCGAGGCAGTTCCTGGATTGTCGCAGGCGCAGCCGCAGTTGGTTGCCTTGTGGGATCCGCAATCGAGCAGCGCCGAGGCCTACCGCAGCATGCGCAGCGCATTGCTGCTCTCCTCGATTGACAATCCGCCCCGGGTGATCGTGGTGACCAGCTCATTGCCGTCGGAGGGCAAGACGACGACGGCATTGAATCTTGCGATCGTGCTTGCGCAGCGAGGTGAGCGCGTTCTACTGTTGGATGCCGATTTGCGCCGGGGCAGCTTGTATCGCGTTTTTGGGCTGCCGAGCCAGGGATTTGGACTTTCCACGGTCCTTACGCACAAGGGCGAGCACCCGGAGCTGCCCGCGCCGCTCGGCGAGTTGCCGACGCTGCACGTTCTGCCGACTGGCCCCCGGCCGCCGAACCCGGCAGAGATGCTTTCCTCCAAGCGCATGGAGGAACAGATGCACGCATGGACGCAGCAGTTCGACCGGGTCGTGATTGACACCGCGCCGCTGCTTGCGGTCTCGGATACTCAGGCGCTGGCCGTGCGCGCCGACGCCGCGGTCCTGGTGGCGCGGGCAGGCGTGACGCGCAAACGCGCGCTGCTGCGGGCGCGCGATCTCCTTTGGCGCGTTAATGCGCCCGTGGCCGGCGTGGTGGTCAACGATGTCGACCTGCGGCTTGAGAATTTCTACACCTACCGGTACGGGATGTCGATCAAGGACTACTGGTATGGGTCTCATTCGAACGCAGCATCTTCAAGCCGGGCCTACGGATCTGAAGACGAGGAAAAGGGGAAATAATATGGCGAAGAGATTGGCGCTCGCGATGGCATTTGTGTGCCTGCTGTTCGCGCATCTGGCGGCGGGAATCGCGGAGCAGGCTGGAGGATCTTCAAGAGCTGCTGCCCCCCCACTGAGGATCGGTCCGGGAGACCTGCTGGAAGTGACGATGTTTGAGAGTCCGGATCTGTCGGGCCGATATCGCGTGGATCAGAACGGAGATATCGAGGTCTTACTGATCGGTCACCTGCATGTGGCGGGTTTAACGGCCAATCAGGCGGCGGCAGCGATCGCGCAAGGTTACGTGAAAGAACAGATCCTGGAGCCGGCCGGCGCGCATGCGACGGTGTTTATTGCCGAGTACGCCTCGCAGGGTATCACTGTGAGCGGGGAAGTGAAGACGCCGGGCGTGTATCCCGCGCTAGGTATCCGAAAGCTGAACGATGTGATCGTTGCGGCTGGCGGCGTGACGCAACTGGCGTCGTCGAGGGTGATGATTACGCGCAAGGACGATCCCCAACATCCGATCACGGTGGAATACAATCCAGAGGCTCTCAAGCCGGTCATTACCGACATTCAGATCTTTCCCGGGGATTCGGTTCTGGTGCCGCGCGCAGGCATCGTTTATGTGGTGGGGGACGTGCAAAAATCGGGCGGTTTTGTGCTGGATGGCCGCAACCAGTTGACCGTCGAGGAAGCGCTGGCGCTTGCCGGCGGCGGCAGCCATTCTCCGAATTTGAGGCACGTGCAATTGGTGCGCACCCTCGATGACGGCAGGAAGGAAGCCGTTACGATTCCCGTGGATCGGATTCTCAAGGGCAAGGCTCCCGACGTGGCGCTGAAGGATGGGGATATTGTGTACGTGCCCCAGAACAACATGAGAGAGGTCACGATTCAGGCGATCAACGACATGGTGGGCATCGGATCGGGGCTGATCCTTTATCGCGCCACGACGTATTGATTCCGCGCAAGGCGCCAAAATCCATGGAAGACAATCCAGCTTCGGTGCCCCGGCGGGGTATTTATCTGGTCGCCAACCGGCGGAGCGAGACAGAATCGAATAACCTGATCGCCTCGATTCGCCGCTGCGGGTGTCGTCTGCCGATTCGCGTCATCCCTTTCGATGACACCCCGGCGGTTCTCGACAAGCGGTGGGATGAAGTCGAATCGTTGTCGATGGGCGATTTTCCTGCCGAGGGGCTGGCCTTTTTCCGAGAGCTGACTGAGCGGCACCGCGGCTGCCATCCGGGTCTTCTGCGCAGGTTTCTCTGCTGGTTTGGTGAGTTTGACGAGTTTCTTTACTCGGATAATGACGTCGTCGCGCTGATGAATTGGGAAGAGCTGTTTCCTTGGCTCGAGAACTACGACGTGGTGCACGCCGACACCGAATACACAACAGGCGGCAGGTTCAATCTGCGCGAGCCTCGCAAGTTCGAAGATCTGATGGGATCCGGGTCGCTTGAAGCCGCACTGACTTCGGGACATTTCTTATGCCGCAGGTCGCCCAAGCATCCTGCCGACCTGCTGGCTGGGCTCTCGTGGATGGAGGCGCATCGCGACCTGCTCATCTGGCAGGACCAGGTGCTTTTGCACGTCACGCTTCTTGTGGCGAAGTGGCGGGTCTTGAATCTTTGCAAGCCGCCCTACAACTGGGCATCGTCGTGGGCAGGCGATTACAAGGACGTTCTTGAGCTGGTACGCACGATTCAAGTGGAGCGCAGGACCATCAGCCACATGCATTACTCGGGCAGGATCGGAACCGGATTGCGGCCGATCGACGAGCTGATCTATTCAAGCCTGACGATCCCGGAGCGAAATCGAAGGCTTTTGGGGACGCTTTTGAGACAGGCTGTTGGCATTGAGGCTGCGCAGCGACAGATCGATCGCGTGCGACGAAAGATCGAACAACTTGCCGGCCGCTCGCAGTAGCCGGATGAATCGGGAGTGGTTACGCGGGCCGCACTCGCGTTGCACAAAAGCAACAGATTCCCATGAACAAGGGCGGAGATTGTCGACTTATCCAGGTAGTACCCCGCATGACGCCGGCGCAGTGCGGCGTGAGCGACGCAGCGCTGCTGCTGGCGGCGGAACTGAAAGCCGCGTTTGGCATCGAGACGGCGATTGTGGCCGTGAACTCGCGGGAAAGATGCGAACTCGAGTTGGCGATCGAATATTGTGAGCCGGCCCGGTTGCTTGATACGTGCCTCGTTTTGACCGGCGGCCGGCCGGGAAATCTGCTGGTGCACCTCAGCGGTTACGGCTACTCGCCGGATGGAGCGCCGACGCTCGTGGCCGATGCGCTCGAACGTGTGAAGACAGACGGACGCTTTCGCATCGCGGTGTTCTTTCATGAGCTGTATGCGAGCGGACCGCCGTGGACCTCGGCCTTCTGGTACGCGCGGCGCCAGAAGCGCGCATATCGCAGGATTGCCGGGGTGTGCGATCTTGCCGTCACAAGTACGCGCGTCTTTGCGGACTGGCTCGAAGGGCAAACCGCGTCACCGATCCAATGCATGCCGGTCTTCTCGCATGTGGGCGAGGCGCGCAATCGCCCTTCGTTTGCCGAGCGAGACCGGACGATGCTGGTCTTCGGGCTCGCGGGCACGAGACGGAGAGTCTACCGGGAACTCGCCATGCCGAGCGATGTTCTGGAGCGGCTGGGAGTCGAGGAGATCCTCGACATCGGACCCGCTTGCGATGCGCCGCGCACAGTGAATGGGGTTCGCGTGAGGCCGATGGGAGTGCTTGCCGCAGCAGAGATCGACCGCTTGTTGATGCGCGCCGCATTTGGCTATCTCGCGTATCCGCCGAATTGCCTGGCAAAGTCGGGAGTGTTCGCCGCATACAGCGCGCACGGAGTGGTTCCGATGATTGCCGAATCCTTTCGCGGAGAGTTCGACGGGCTGAGAGAGAAAGAGCAGGTTTTGAGTCGCGCCACCGCGAAGGGGATGGAGCCGGCGGCGCTGGAGCGGTGCTCGCTTGCGGTCTGGCGCTGGTACGCGGGACACAGTCTGCGCCATCACGCGGCCATCTACGATCGATGGCTGCTTTCTTCCGGCGCGGCAGCAAAGAGCATAGAGCGGAAAGATGGATAAGCCGCGGGTTCTTCTCTCCCATCCCACGGGCAATCAGAATGTCCGCAACGCCCTTGCGAGTCTTGTCGAACGCGAGATGCTGGCGGAGTTTTGGACCACGATTGCCTGGGATGCGCGGTCGAGGTGGAACCGTCTCCTGCCTCGCGAAGTACGGACGCAGTTGGAACGGCGCGCGTATCCGGAGGCGCCGCCAGACCGTGTGCGAAGTGTTCCGTGGCGCGAGGCGATTCGACTCGGCGCCGGATCGACGCCGGTGCATCATCTTTTGACATCGGGAGAGCGGCCGTTCTCGACCATCGGCGTCTACCGGCACTTCGACGGCCAGCTGGCGCGGCGCGTGGGCAGCTTGCATCCCGATGTGGTGTACGCCTACGAGGGCGGTGCGCTCGAAACCTTCCGCGAGGCAAAGCGGTTGGGTATCCGGACGATTTACGAACTGCCGAGCCCCTATTGGTACTGGGTGCGCGATCTGCTTCAGGAGGAGGGTGAGCGCAACCCTGCCTTCGCGGACATTCTTCCCAATCTTACGGACTCGGCGAAGCACTTGCGATGGAAGGATGAAGAACTTTCTCTGGCGGACCATGTGTTTGTCCCCAGCGAGCATGTGCGGCAGACGCTGACAGGCGTAGTGGCCGAAGAAAAAATCCGCGTGGTGCATTATGGATCCCCGGTAATCCGCCCGAGGAAGCGGGTTGCAAGCGATCCGGCACGGCCGCTGCGAGTGCTATTTGTTGGTGTGCTGGCGCAGCACAAAGGCATTAGTTATCTGCTGGACGCTATCGACGGGCTTCGCTTTCGGATGGAACTTACACTGGTGGGCCGCAGACTCCTGCCGAACACGCCGGTAGACGAGGCATGCCGCCGCTGGCGCTGGTTTGAGACCTTGCCGCATGGCAGGGTGCTGGACGTGATGATGGAATCGGACGTTCTGGTACTGCCCTCGCTCCGCGAAGGCTTCGGCCTGGTAGTCACCGAGGCGCTGGCCTGCGGCCTGCCGGTGATTGTGACTCCAAATGTCGGAGCTTGCGATCTGATTCGCGACGGCAGGGAGGGTTTTGTTGTGCCCATCTGCTCCGCGGATGCCATCGCCGAGCGGCTGGAGGCTCTGCACCGCGATCGGGAGTTGCTGCAGGCAATGTCGGAGCAGGCGCAGACGACAGCAGCGCGGGAGTCCTGGGCAAGTTATCGCGTCCGATTCGCGGATGCCTTGGAGGCTGTCGCGGCGTGCCGGCAATAAAACAAAATCCGGCAGGCCCGAGCGGCAAAATGCCCTTGCTCAAGAAGCTCTTCTGGGCCTATTTTTTGTTGTTTATCTTCGAGGGCGCGCTGCGCAAGTGGGTTCTTCCACAGCTTTCCGCGCCCCTGCTGCTGGTCCGCGATCCGGTGGGACTGCTGATTCTGCTGGAGGCATTCCGCACCAACAAGTGGCCGCGCCGATGGTCGGGAGTTACCGGTATTCTTGCCGTCGGGTTCCTGATTCTCAGCATGATCCAGATCATTGTCGTGAACAATCCCTTGATCGCCGCGCTCTACGGATTGCGTTCCTACCTGCTCCCCTTTCCGGTGGCCTTCGTCATGGGAGAGAACTTGACGGCCGAGGATCTTCGCAACTTCGGCCGATGGACGCTTTGGATTCTTCTGCCAATGACCGGGCTTGAGGTTGCGCAGTACATGGCTTCTCCCGATTCGTTTCTTAACAGAGGCGCTTATGAAGGCGCTAAGCAGCTTTACTATGTCGGCTCTCATGTAAGAGCGTCCGGAACCTTCAGCTTTGTGGTTGGAGCAGCAAGTTATTCGCCGCTTGCGGCGGCATTTGTTTTGTACGGACTGTTGAACAACAATTTGGTCCGGAGGTGGCTGTTGTGGACGGCGGCCGGAGCGGTGATTCTTTCCATTCCGATGATCGGCGCCCGCACCGTGGTTTTCGAACTGATGGGTGTTGTCGGCTGCATGGGAGTTGCGACGCTCCTGGGAGTATCGCAGCTCGGCAAGGTCTTCAAGATCGTGGCTCCCGTCGCAGGAGTATTTTTGCTGATTTCGCTGCTGCCGATCTTCTCGAGAGCGACGCGCTCGTTTGAGGCGCGATACAGCGAGGCCAACCGGATCGAGGGCGGCAGCGCGCAGAGGGCCGTGGCGAACCGAGCTTTACTGCCCCAGCTCTATCAGCTGGAGACGGCTGACTACACCAAGAGTCCGATCGGAGTGGGAATGGGACAAGGTGCTGCGGCCGTGGCGAAGCTCACAACGGGAAGGGTAACGTTTATTACCGGAGAAGGCGAACTTGGCAGGGTGATGACTGAACTTGGGCCGATTCCCGGTCTGGCATTTATGCTATTCCGGCTGATTCTTGCCCTCCTGTTCCTGGCGCAGGCCCTGGCCGAGGCGCGCAAGATGGAACCGCTCGCCTTGCTTCTGGCGCCTTTGACGGCGATTGTATTGATCTACAATATTTCCGAGCAGCCCACCGATCAGGGATTTATGGTGATCTGTGTGTCCTTTACCCTGGCGGCGTTGAAACTTTCCGGAGAGCGGCCCGTGGCTGTGTACGCGAGGAACATTCGACACACTCCTGTCCGCTACAGCGCGTGACAGATTGCGTGCTCCGTTACGGGGCAGCTTGGTATGAATGCTTCTGGTCTTGCGAGAACCTCTCCCATGAGCGTCGAAAACAATGCGCCGCTTCGAGAGTGTGCGCTGTCCGTGGGAGTTCTTGTGTTGAACTACAACACGTGGGATCTTGCGCTTCGGGCGCTCGATGCGGCCATTCGTCTCGAATCAGGCAATGTGACGGAGTTTCTGCTGTTCGACGACGGATCGGCGAGCGCGCCTCCGGAGAAGATCGATTCCCGCATAACCGTTCTTCGCGGAGAGACGAATCGCGGATTTGGACACGCTTTGCGCGAGGCGTTCACGGCCATGAAAAGCGACATTGTGGTCCTGTTCGACTCCGATGCTCTCCCACTGACGCCGTTTGCGGAGAAAGTGCGCGGGCACTTTGAACGGGATGCGCATCTGGGGCAGCTAGGGTTTCGCGCCCAGGACGCAAGCGGTGCGCAAACGGAGTCGTTCTTCAACGAGCCGACACAGTGGAGTTTGATCCTGGGGCAGGCGCTCGGTGCGCGCATAAAAAAGGAATCGCCGCGGCCCGACCGGCTGTGCGTCATTACCGGCTGCATGGCGACACGCGCCGCGGCATATCGCCAGGTGGGCGGATTCGACGGGGAGTTCGACTTTCTGGATGTCGATGTGGACTATAGCATGAGACTGCGCCGAGGCGGCTGGAAGGTCGAGGTCGATCCTTCGATCGAGGTTTTTCATGTGGGCGGCGGGACGCCGCAGCTGATGCGCAATCGCGTTCTTCATTTCTACAAAAGCCGGTGGCGCCTGCTGCGCAAGCATGGATTGATGCCGAGTCCGCGCCTGGCCCGGGCCGTCATTCTTGCACGGCTTGTGTGCGAACGGGTGATCCTGCAGGTCTTCGGCCGCATTCTGTTTCCCGCTCCAGAGGTTCGCAACGACAAGGTTCTCGGGCGCAAAGAGCTGCTGGCGTACTGCCGGGCGAGCTTGCGCTGATTTCGCATCGCTGCGTACAACGACGATGAAGATACTCTTCTGTTCCTACGTCTTTCCTCCCAGCATCGGCGGGATTGAAACCGTTTCGCGTATTTTGGCCGGGGAATTCTGCCGGATGGGCGCGTCCGTAACGGTGGTTACGCACACGCCGGGCGAGGAGACCAACCAGCCGTACAAGGTGGTAAGGCGCCCTTCTATTGGCAAGCTGCTCAGGCTGGCATGCAGTTCGGAGATTATCTTTCAGAACAATATTTCATTGAAGACGCTTCTTCCCCTTTTTTGTATGCCGAAGCCGATCGTGATTGCGCACCACGGGCGCATCGCGCGCGTTGACGGAAGGCGAGGATGGCAGGATTCTCTGAAGCGCGCGCTGCTTTTCCGGTGTTCTCATATCAGCATCAGCAACATGGTTGCGGCGGATCTCCCCGTACAATCGAAAGTGATTGCGGATCCGTTTGAGGCAAGTGAGTTTACCGACGCGGGAACAGACGCGCGCGACAAAGACATTGTATTTCTGGGGCGGCTGGTTTCTGACAAAGGTTGCGAGCTGGTTCTTCGCGCGCTCGCTGTCTTGAAACAGGAAGGGCTTCGACCCTCCTTTACGGTGATTGGAGACGGGCCGGAGATGCCAACTCTGAAAAGATTGACAGCAGAACTCGGTCTGACGGAGCAGGTAGATTTTCTCGGCGCGCTCGGCGAGGGCAGAGGCAGGATTGTATCTCGCCACCGAATCATGGCCGTGCCGTCAATCTGGGAGGAGCCGTTCGGCGTGGTGGCTCTCGAAGGAATTGCGGCGGGTTGCGCAGTGCTTGCTTCACGGGGTGGGGGATTGCCGGAGGCGGTGGGGCCGTGCGGAATGCTTTTTCCCAACGGCGACGTCGTGGCCCTCACCTCTGCTTTGAAGAGACTGTTGATGAGACCCGACTTACGGGAGCAATTGATTGCAAGGAGAAGTCAGCACCTCAAGAATTTTCAGCCGGAGGCTGTCGCCAGACGCTACCTGGCGGTCTTTGAATCGGCGTTGCGAACGCCAAAGAGAGCGCGGCAGAAGATCCGCGGTGGCGAAGCATGACGAAGAGTGGTGGATGAGAGTTCTTATTCTGAGCATCAATTACTGGCCTGAAGTTACGGGCATTGGCGCGTTCACGACGTACCGCGCGGAGCATCTTGCAGCCGCGGGTCACGATGTGGAGGTGTGCGCGACATTCCCGTATTATCCGGACTGGAGAGTGCCGCAGGAATATGTGGGCAAGCTTGGGCTGACGGAAGAACGCAACGGAGTTCGCATCGTCCGCTGTCGCGCCTATGTTCCGAATTCCGTGACGCCGATCAGGCGAATTCTCCACGAGGCCAGCTTTATCGCCGCGGTGACTTTACGTAAGTTGCTGCGCAAGCGCCCCGATGTTCTTCTCGTGGTTTCTCCGCCACTTGGTCTGATGGCGCCGGCGATCCTGCTCAGTCGTCTATGGGGCGTTCCCTATATCTTTGACGTAGAAGATATGCAGCCCGATTCGGCCGCGGATCTCGGAATGCTTCCGAAGTGGGCAGTGAAGCTCCTCTATAGAGTGGAGAGCGCGGCCTATCGCCATGCGCGCCTGGTCACAACGCTCACTCCCAAGATGAGGCAGCGAATCATCGACAAAGGGGTCGCGGAAGATAAGGTTGGGCTGATCGAGCCGCGGATGGATGAATCGTTGATCGATTTGTCGCCGGAGGAAGGCCGCGCGTTTCGTCGGCGCTACGACCTGGGCGAGAAGTTTCTCGTCACGCACAGCGGCAACATGGGAGTGAAGCAGGGCCTCGACGTAGTTGTCGATGCCGCCGCGCAGGCGTGTGACGATGAGTCCATGCTCTTCCTGTGTGTGGGGGCTGGCGTGGAGTGTGAAAAAATCAAGCGCCGTGCTGCTGAGATGCATCTCGACAATTTGCGCTTTCTGCCCTTGCTCGACGAAGCGGAATTTCGTGGATTGATGGCGGCCAGTGACGTGTGCCTGGTGACACAGCAGCGTTCTGTTTCTGAGATTGCGTTTCCCTCGAAGATTGTGACGTATCTCGCCGCGGGGCGTCCCGTGCTTGCCTCAGTCAATCCCGAGTGCGAGGTCGCGCAGTTATTGCGTGAAGCGGGAGCAGGAGCGGTTGTCCCTGCGGAGAATCCAACAGCACTCGTAGATGCCCTTTGCGCTCTTCGGCGGAGCGATTTGCGTAAGGCGGGTGAAAATGCGCGCAAATATGCGAGCGAGCGATGGTCGTCCGCGCGTGTTTTAAGCGAATTGGAAAGAAGCCTTGCGTCTGTTGCCGGGCAAGCCATGCGACCGCTGGCCTGGAAAGGATCTAAACCATGAACAGTCCCTTGCTCAAGTGCCTGCTTCCCGTTACGGCCTTGGCTATTGTGGCTTTCTCCATCCGTGGGAAGGTGCAGGCGCAGCAGGCAGGAATTCAACAGACCGGTATTGTGCAACTTGTTGGCGCAAGCTCTTCGCATTCCAGTTCAACAGCAAAGAATGCCGTGACGAGATCGTCTCGCTTGAACTCAGGAGCGTCGACCTGGTCGGCTGGGCAGGGAAGCTTTGGAACTACCGGCGCAATGCCGGCGGCAACCCGAGGCGCAGAAGGTACAGGCGGCGCGGCGGCAGGCAATTTGGGCGAATCAAGTTGGGTAGCGGGACGCGGCAGCTTTGGTTCGACGGCGCAATTGGGGGGTATCTGGCGGGATAGTGCAGGGGCATCAGGAGCCCCGATCAGCAATTCCAGCGGGAAGCCGGCAAATGGAGTCGCTTTTCCCTTCACGATGCCGGGTTTTACGATCGCTCACCCTGCATTGGCCACGAAACCCTTGAGCCGAGCGCGCGCCCATGCCGCATTTCCGCGCACATCGAATCGCCCGTATGCCGGCGACGGTTTGTTGCCTGGCAGTTCGAGCAGGTTCTCGGTGGGCTCTCCTCATCGAGAGGCAGGACGCATGCGCACTGATCTGGGCCGGAGAGATTTCCGCAACCGCTTCGGCAGATCGGATCGGGGCAAATCGGGCATCGGCTCGGGGAAAAAGTCTTCAGAATATCGCTCGACGACGCAAACTTCATTCGGCTTCACGCCATTTGGGACCAGGTCCGACCGAGAAGGGGCTGCCTCCACGCCACCACGATAACTCTGAGCGCATGCTTGCGGCTGAACAGTCGAAGATGGTAATTTGGCGGCCTCTTGCGGAAAGCGCACTTACCAGGACGTTTCGTGGATTATTTCCGCATAGGGCTGTTCGTACTGCCTTGTACTCGGCATGCTGCGTGGCGCTTCTCCCAGATCTTGGCGTCTACAAGGAAGTGGAACCAGAAGGTCTGAAGCACCCAGAAGATAAGTCCTTCAGTTCCGTCGAGGAAGCCGAGCCGGAAGAAGTAACGGTATACAAACAATGCAAGGGGGCGTACGAAGAGCGGCATACGATCGTACTTGTGGCGTAGGTATCGCTTGCGCTCTGCGGGATTTCCGCCAGCTTTGGGTTTGAGTCGGCCGGAAGTTTCTTGGCTGTCGAATTCGGCCACTTCCGCGTCGGCCCAACGATTGTGTCGCGCGATCCACTCCGTGAGCGGCATGCGAATATCGTCGATCATGGCCCCTTGCAACTGTCCTGTGACGCCGCTCGATAGCAGGAAATGCTGATCGTATCTACGGTCTTCGCAACGCCCGATGCCGGTGCGAAACAAACGAAGATGCCAGGTTGGGCTCATGCCGCCGTGACGCAGAACGCGGCCAAGAAAGCGCAGGTATCGTGGCAGAAAGTATCCTGCTACTTCGGGCTCCTCAGGAAGCGCCAGAATTGCGGCAACAAGCTTGTCGTCCATCCGCTCATCGGCGTCCAGATGCAACTGCCAGCGCCCTTTGATGGGCAGGTTTTCGATGGCCCAGTTTCGCTGTGCGCCGTAGTGTTCGAAGGGGTGCTGCACGACGGTGGCTCCAAAGCTGCGCGCCAGCTCTACGGTTCCGTCAGTGCTGAAGGAATCAACAACGAAGATTTCGCCGGCAACCCGCCGGGCGCTCGCCAGCGTTGCGCTGAGCGTGTTCTTTGAGTTGTAGGACAAAAGAATAACGGTTGGCCGCATAACAACGATGGTAGCGCAGAGGCGCTCTGGCAGTTATGCATCGACGCGACCGGAACCTTAAATTCTTCAGTCTGGATCGGTGCGACGCGGAAAAACCGATGAAAGTCCTGTTGGTAGGAAACTACGAATTTGACGGATCAACCAGCATGAGGATATGGGCTGCCACTCTGCTGCGCGAGCTTTCCCAGACTGGAATCGATGTTCAAATCATTTCTCCACGGCCGCTGTTGGGGAGGCTAAGACCTTCTGCGCGCGGTGTCGGCAAGTGGCTGGGATACATTGATCGATTTGTGCTTTTTCCACCGAAGCTGCGCGCAGCCGCCGCCCGAGCGGACATCGTGCACATCTGCGATCACGGTGGCGCAATGTATGCTCCGATGATCGGCGCCAGCAGCGTCGTTGTCACTTGTCATGACATGATCGCGGTTCGCGCTGCGCGCGGCGGACTGCCAGAACTGCGGCCTTCACATCTTGGGAAGCTTTTGCAACGCTGGATTTGCCACGGACTGCGCAACGCTGCGCGTGTAGCCTGTGTCTCCCGTGCTACCTTCGACGACGCGCGCAGGATTCTGAGATCAGATAAGAACCTTCGCGTCCTTCTGAATGGTCTGAACGAGTTGTATCAGCCTCTTGATCCGAGTGAGGTGGATCGCAGGCTCGCGCGGATACCCGAAATTCAATCGCCTTTCGTTCTTCACCTGGGATCGAACTTGCCGTATAAAAATCGCGAAGGCGTACTCCGAACCTTTGCTCAGGTTTCGAAGGAGTTCAATCTGCGACTGGTAATCGCCGGCGAGGCCCTCGATGGAAATCTCAGATGGCTTGCACATAAGTTGCAGATCGACGATCGCGTGGTTCAAATCATCAAACCGGATCGAGATTTGATCGAGGCTCTCTACAATCGAGCCGTCTGCCTGCTCTTTCCGTCGCTCCATGAAGGTTTTGGATGGCCGCCTATCGAAGCCCAGGCGTGTGGCTGTCCGGTAGTGGCCAGCAAGATTGCTCCTTTCGCCGAAACTCTTGGAGAATCGGCGATTCTCGTGCAGGTTGAGGACGAAAAGGGAATGGCTGACGCGATCCAAAGACTCGCTTCCGACCGAGATCTCCGCGAGCGCCTTCGCCAACGCGGATTCGACAACCTTCGCGCGAGGTTCCAAACTTCGCGCATGATCGCAGACTATGTATCACTTTACCAGGAGCTTATCGACAAGCATGAGAGCCGTGCGCAGGGAGCTGATGATTTATGAAAGTCTACCTCGCGGCAGTTCAAGAAACTGATCAGGTTGAGATCCTCACGGATCACGCAGTATTCTCCACAAAGCACCAGATTGTTGCCGAACCATCCGCGGCCGACTTGATTCTAATTCTTGGCGTATCGGCTTTGAAGCCTCGGCAGATTCTGGACCACGAGCTATACATAACCTATCCGGACCGCTGTGTAATCTACACTGAAGAGGATCATTACCTGCCTCTGCTTCCAACAGTTCACACGAATGCTCGGCGCGGGCTGCATACGAGCATTGGCCGCGTCTATAACTATGCGCATATCTCCCGTAACGGGAAACATCGGAATCCCTTTGTCGGTGAAGCCGCAGCCATGGAACCTATTGGCATGACAGCTCAAAAGAACTACCTGTTCAGCTTTCTGGGCGGCTCGACATCGATCCTGCGCAAGCGGATCTTCAATCTGAAGTTCAACCGCGGTGATGTGTTGATTGAGAACACATCGGCCTATTGGCATTGGGATAATTCCCAGCCGGACCGCGAGGAACGCCAGCGCCACTATGCCGAAGTCCTTGCCGCATCCCATTTCGTGCTGTGTCCCCGTGGCGCGGGCGCGGGCAGCAGTCGCCTTTTCGAGGTGATGGCCGCTGGCGTAGCGCCAGTTCTTCTCTCAGATGAATACGAGCTGACGCCGGGGCCGATATGGGACCAATTTCTTATTCGCGTTCGTGAGCGCGATATTGCGCGGCTTCCCGAGATTCTTGAGCCGCATCTTGATAGCGCGGCCGCGCGTGGCCTCCTGGCGCGTCGCGCATACGACGAGCACTTTGCTGTTGACCGCGAGTTCGATCGCCTGATCGACCTTGCCGCCCGCACATTACAGCACTTGCCGCCATCCGAAGAGTATTTCCGCGGGAGGCAGATGACAATGTTCCATAGGTATCATCGCAAAGTGAAAGTGCGCGTGATGCTGCGCACGCTGGCGCTGCGTACACTGAAAACTCTCCACCTGAAGAACCCATATCAGATGAACCGATAGGCGCGCGAAAAGAGTTACAAGCGGCGCGTCTGAGATACGAATTTGAGCATCGAATTACCGCTGAAAAAGGCCCCTCACATGCCGGCCGTGTCGATCGTTACAACCACCTACAATCGGACCCAATATCTAAAGGAGGCGATACGGTCGGTCGTCTCGCAGACCTTTGGCGATTTTGAGCTTTTAGTATGTGACGACGGTGGACTCGATGAGACGAGGCATCTTTGTGATAGCTTTCATGATGACCGCATTGTCCATGTCGCAAATCCCAAAAGGTTGGGTATTGCAATGAATACCTATGCCGGTATTATGCGAGCCCGGTCCGATGTCGTTACATTTCTCAATGACGACGATCGCTGGACTCGCGACTTTCTGGCGCAATGCGCCTTACCTCTTCTTGACAATCCCGATATAGTGCTCGCCTTCAGCGATCATTGGTTGATCGACTCCGCGGGAACACGTCTCTTCGGCGCGACAGACGCTAACACGCGCGAGTACGGCCGCGACGCTCTCACTGCAGGTGAAGTCGCTTGTCCAGTGCGGCTCATGGCCAGGCTTTCGATTCCCATGGCTATGGCTGCAGTGTTTCGCCGGTCGAAGGTGGGTTGGGATAGCTATTCGGAAAAAGTTGAAGGAGCATATGACAGTTACATTGCATATTCACTCCTGCGGAACGAAGGTAAGGTGATCTATATTCCGCGGAGGCTGACAGAATATAGAACCCACCGCGGCGGGGCGAGCGCGGAGTTTCATCGCTGCACGACAGAGGGACTTGCGTATGTCTATGGCGAGATTCTCAAAGACCAAGCCTTCAGATGTATTGCAGGGGAGATTCGCCAAAAATATATTGGTCTTGAAAAGCATCTGGTTAAGCTTTGCCTCGCAGAGCATGACTTCCGGTCGACAATGACACACTGCGCGCGGCTGATATATTCAGGGCTCCTTTCGGACAGTTGAAATGGCATCATTCCCAAGAGGATCGATTCGTTTTCGCACGTGCATAATATCTGCGACGGAATTTCTTTCGCCGAAGGTTCACCGCATCGTGGAATTCCTCGTATCTCAAGGTATTACTACTGCGGGAAATATCTTGTATGGCCTGCTGTGTGTTCGGTTACTGCCTGTAGGGGAGTACGCGAAGTTTGTCGTGGTGTTCTCTGTCCAGGCATCGCTCATGGTCCTGCTCGATGTTGGTATCTCCGGAAGCTTTATCCCCTTGATAGGCAAACGAGTAGACGATTCGAGGTTGATTGCTGATTATCTGGCATCCTTAAGGCAGCTGTCACACTGGCTCTATGCCATTACTGCGCCGATCACGATCGTAGCTTATCCGCTCATGGTGCGCAATCGCCATTGGAACTGGAAGACCGTCTCGGCAATGGTGGCCGTCGTATTGGTCTCCGCGTGGTTCGCACGCGTAGGGGCGGCATACGGCTCCGTTCTCATCCTGAAGCGCGATCGGCATCGCTGGTACCGTGCGCAAATGTTTACCAGCTTCGGGGCTGTGGGTTTCATTGGGATCTTCGCCTTCCTCCACTGGCTCGGCGCCTTTGTGGCCATACTGATTAGCGTGGGACGTGTGATCGCGATTGCCGCGGTCTATTACTCGCGAGCGAGAACCCTGCTTGGAGTGAAAGGTCATCCTTCCAGGGAAAAGCGGAAGACAATCGTTCATCTTACGTTACCCGTCATTCCCAGCGTCGTTTATTATGCTCTCGGCGGGCAAATCTCTGTCTTCCTGATTACGATCTTTGGACATACTGCCGCAGTGGCCTCAATAGGCGCATTGAACCGATTAGGCCAGATCTTTTCGTTCGTGATGCCGATAAATGGAATTCTGATCGAGCCATACTTTGCGCGGCTACCTCGAGAGCAACTGAAAAGCCACTATCTGATGGCGGTGGCAGGCGCCAGTGTTTGCGGCGCTGCTCTTGTAGCTATGGCGCGAGCTGTTCCTGAACTGTTTCTGTGGATCCTCGGGCCGCAATATGCGGGATTGCAAGCTGAGGTTGTGCTTGTAATACTTTCAGGAGCGATTGGACTCGTCAACGGTATGGTGGCATCGATTAACGGATCGCGGCGCTTTATCTATTACTCATTTGTTCTGGTGGATATTATCCTCACCCTTATCCTGCAGGCAGTTTATATCTGGAAATTCGATTTGAGCACAGTGAAGTCGGTTCTGTGGTTTAACATTGTTACGATGATTCCTACCATTGCCGTTGCTATCCTCACGGCGTTTTACGGTTTCGCGAGGGGTGGACGATGCATCGCGGAAGCTGTTTATGTTTCGGATCACACGTAAGCACAGTAGCCTATGCTGACGCTGAAGCTGAAAAGAAGAGGCTGGGGCGCCTGACCTTTCGTGAGCCTCCAGTACACAGAAAAATGCAATGACGACATTTATACGGACGCTGGGTGACTACCTGCATTGTCGGCGCTTGTGGCTGCGGTTGGGCGCGGCGGTGCTGACATTTATCGTGATTGCCCATGTTCTGGTTCTTACTCTTCATGACATGGAGGCCTATCCAGGCGTCGATTTGCGCGCTAAGGTCGTGGGCGCCAGGTTGATCCTTCGTGGGATGAACCCCTATTACGATTACCGTCACGAGATTCTCCCGGATCACCTCCGTATGTTGGAAGCGAATACTTATTCTCCGGTTTTATTGCTCTTTTATGCTCCCCTATGCGAATTGGGCTGGAAGCTGCAGCGCGCCGTCTATTTTCTTCTCGATTGGTCCGCATTGCTGCTCTGTTATATGGTTCTGGCGCGAGCTTTCCCGAAGCGCGCATCACGTGCTGCGCTGTGGATCGCATTTGTTCTGCTCTTTATTGCGGACTTCGCCTTCCGATTCCATCTTGAGCGCGGGCAATATTACGTTGAGATTGTGCTCCTGACCAGTCTCGTGTCGATGGGTTTGTTCCGAAGATCGAGTTCGTGGGCTGACGCCCTGCCGCTGGCGCTTTTGGTGCTTGTAAGGCCGACATTTGCAGTTTGTATCGCCGGTGTTCTCTTCTTGCGGCAGTTTCGGTACGCTGCGAAAGCAGTCGCGCTTTGCGGTCTAGTGTTTGCTGCGTCGCTTCCAATTGTTGGCTTGAATGGCTGGAAGAACTATGCCGGCGCGATCCGTGCAAATCAAAGTACGATGCTGGCTGATGCCTATGCACTGGGATCGCAACCGGCAGGCGCGAGTTTGCCGAAAGTGCTTGAGGGGGTCGATTTCTCAAGGTCACTTTCGGCGCCTGGTTATCTGGCGGACTGTACGCTTATTGGAGTGGCGCGAGGTTCGGTGAGCCCCGCGCTCGCACGCTTGGTGCATCGCGTAGGGCCATCAGAGCAGTCTTTGCGGCGATTGAATGGGCTATGTCTGCTGCTCGCGCTGTGTTTTGACCTGGCCGTGATGTATTGTCTGGCGCACGGTAAGGGATCGGAGGCGCTTTGCGTTGCATTTGTTTTTATTGCTCCACTCAATCTGGAGCTTTTTGCGCCGCAGCATTTCGGATATTGCGATGTGATGATTTGTGTCCCGCTTTTACTGATCATGGCGGTATATCTGGAGAAGGGGAATCTGGGTGGATGGAGTTTCTATTCTGCGATTCTTTTGCTGTGGACTGGAATTCCATGGTTGGCGTTCCATTTCGACAAGCATGTTTCTTTAGTTAGTGCCTCGAAGTATGGTGTGATTCTTGCAATACTCAATGGTGCGTGCTTGAGGGAAGGCTGGAAGCGTCGTCGATGGAGGAAACAATACGATTCTGAACTTATGATGGAGGAGAGCAGAAAAATTCCATCGGAGGCGCGTTCCCGGACGTAGGGCTGCGATGTTCGCTGTGGTGGGCCAATAACTTGGTGCTGCCGGGGCTGGAAGAGAGCAGCGCGAGCAGGACGAAAGGTGTACGGATGCGATGTCCAATATTAGATGAACTGCCAAAACCTCCGGCGGATAAGGCTGGATGGCCGTGGACGGAAGGGTCTGCACGTCTACCCGCTGCCATGCCGGATGGACGCGCCTGGCCGAAGATAAGTATCGTGACTCCGCTCCTCAACCAAAGGCCATTTATCGAAGAGACGATTCGTTCGATCCTGTTGCAAGGCTATCCGGACATTGAATACTTGATCGTCGATGGTGGATCGACCGACGGAAGCCTGGAGTTAATCGAGAAGTATACTGCCTGGGTTAAGTGCGTCGTTCGTCAAGGAAAGGGGCAGTCTGCTGCGGTTAACCTCGGATTCAGAGAGACTGCGGGAGAGTTGATTGGCTGGCAGAATTCCGACGACTTCTACGGGCCGGGTAGCTTTGCTCTCGCAGCCCTGGCCGCGGCACAACATCCGGATTGCGAGATTCTGAATGGAACGGTGCGCGGTTTTCAGGGGCAGGACAGCAGGCCACCGTGGCTCTTTGAGAATTGCAGGGAGTTTTCGCAGGAGAAGTTGCTCGAAGAGGTTTGTGTGATGAATCAGAGCATGTTCTTCCGCCGGAAGATTTTTGAGCAGGGAGTATTTCTCCGGGAGGATTTACATTTCGCGATGGACATTGAGTTCTTTTGGCGTTTGTCGCTGGAGGGGTTTGATTATCATCTGGTGCCTTCGATGATCGGATATTACCGCCAACATGGGAATGCCAAGAGCACGCAATACGATGTGCGCAGCGATCTGGAGCCCTATGCGATTCTCAGAGGTCTCTGTCGAGACAGAAGGATCGAGCGACGCTTGCGCCTGCGGGCGCGGCGGCAGCTACGGGCTAGATTCCTGCGATCCTTCTTTCACGCGCGGCGAACCATTCTCAAGAAGCTTGTCCCTGAGCTTTTTCTGCCTGTGTAGAGAGGCTCAAGGCGGTGCTGCGGCTGCGCGCAAAGGGCATCACCTGGCTGGATAATGTTGCATCCTGAATGAATGCGGAAGCAAGGATGCGTTGTTGTCTGATAGAGTCGAAGCGCCGAGGTTAATGTTAGTGTGAATCGCATCTTGAGCAAGCTCACGACGAAGCCCGTCTGGTGGTGGGAGCGCAAGCGCGGGTATCCCATACGGTCGCATTTTAACAGGCTGCCTCCTTTACCAGTGAAGGCCGGGAGAACACGTTTTGTAGTGCTTGCGATGCCGGAAACGCTGTGCGATGCGTTTTGGGCGGCGTGGAGCTGGTATCGCTTTCTGCGCGACGAAGATTGCAGGCTGCAAATCGCAGTCGATGGGGCGGTTTCCGCATTAGACAGGGCCAAAGCATGCGAACTGTTCCCGGGTGTTTCAATCGAGTCGACTGAGTGGGCGTGTAACTATGTGCGCCCGCGAGTTCCCGGCATCCAGAAGTTTTTTGATACGCATCCGATGGGCAGGAAGCTGGCGCTGATTCTCGCTCTGTCCGATCTCAGTCCGTTGGTCTACTCGGACCACGATGTGCTCGCGTTTCAGCGGCCATGGGAGGTAATTGCCGCGGTCCGGGGGGAGATTCCCCGCTATTTTGCCGAAGAGACAGACGGTGCGCGCGACATGGAGATTGCGCAAAGGGCGAAGCAGCTCAATCTGGATTATCTGCCCCGGTTCAACAGCGGATTCTTATATATTCCTCAAGGATCGCTTTCGAGCCGTCTGGCCGCACAGATTCTTACGTCGTGGGGCGCGCGAGGGGAGTTATGGTTTACAGAACAGACTGTGCTGAGTGTCATGCTGCAGCGGCTTGGTGCTAAAGCGCTTCCGGAAGGCCGATATGTGATCAGCAACCGTAGACAATTCTATTGGGAAGATGATGTCGATTACTCTGTGATTACGGCGAGGCATTTTACAGGAACCGTGCGGCATGTGATGTATAAGTACGGATTGCCGGTAATTTTACAACAGAGCAGAGAGCACCCTGGCGGAGAACGGATGGGAACCAGGGAGGCCGTGTGACGAGATCGTTGCCGGTCGCGAGTTTCGTAAACGCAGCCGAGGAAAGTCGATATGGGTGAGAGTGGATTTTCGTCTTTGGTAAATGACAGCGGTATCTGCACGCTTTTTGAGGGCGATTACCATCGGGGTCTTGCAGCGTTCCTAAATTCACTTGTGAGGAGCGGATACAAAGGAATTGTCTGGGCAGGGTATCGCGGAGACCTGCCGCCCTGGGTCGACCAGCTTGAACGAGTGCGGGGGCAAGAGCTAGATAAATTTCAGGTCACGGATCAGGTCGGCTTGGTATTTCTGAAGCTTGATACGACCGTCCATCTTACGAACTACAAACCTGGATTTATGCTGAGGCTTTTGTCTGGCGAAGCACAGGGGTGCAAATACCTCTGGTACTTCGATCCGGATGTCTTTGTCCTGGCAAACTGGGCCTTCTTTGAAAAGTGGCAGACATGCGGTGTTGCATTGTGTCAAGAGATTGTCGATAACATTTTTCCCGCAGACGCGCCGCTGCGGCAGGAATGGGTGAGGCTTGCTACTGACGCCGGCTTCAAAGCTCCAAAGCAGGTGAACCACTATTACAATGCAGGCATGGTTGGGGTTCCTGCGGAGCATAGAAGGTTTCTGGAGGAATGGGAAAGGCTTATTCGATTAGCTGAGTCACTTGGCTACAACATGAAGGTGATGGCGCGCGGAGGTCGTGATATGCCCTTCAATATGCGCGATCAGGATGCATTGAACGTCGCTCTAATGTACACGAAGGCCCCGCTCAGTACGCTGGGGCCGCAGGGCATGGGTTTTATTTATGGGGCATCGACGGTAATGTACCACGCGGTGGGTCCGAAACCGTGGCGAGGCTCGATTCTGCTGCGGACGCTCAGGGGCCTGCCACCTAGTGGGGCGAATAAGTTCTTTTTTACTCAGGTTTCCGCGCCGATTCGCGTGTACTCGCCTGTGGGTTTATGGACTAAGCGACTGGCGTGTTCTATTGCGGCATTTATTGGGCGGTTTTACCACCGTTATTGAGGATTCGGGTAAGGAGCGACTTATGGCGAAGGTGGCATTAGTTACGGGAGTTACCGGCCAGGATGGAGCATATCTGGCGGAATTCCTGTTAAGCAAGGGTTATGTAGTACATGGCATCAAGCGCCGCTCGTCGTCGTTCAACTCAGCGCGGATCGATCATATGTATCAGGATCCGCACACCTCCGGCGCGCGCTTTCAGATTCATTACGGAGATATGACGGACTCCACGAATCTGATTCGCATTATCCAATTCGTGCAACCCGATGAGATCTACAATCTAGCCGCGCAGAGCCATGTACAGGTAAGCTTTGAAACTCCGGAGTACACGGCGAATGCAGATGCAACTGGCGCGCTACGAATTCTAGAAGCAATTCGGATTCTTGGCTTGACGAAGAGGTCGCGGTTCTACCAGGCATCGACCTCGGAGCTGTTTGGAAAGGCGCGGGAGGTTCCGCAGAACGAAACCACGCCTTTCTATCCGCGAAGCCCATACGGCGTGGCCAAGCTCTACGCTTACTGGATCACGGTGAATTACCGTGAGGCGTATGGAATTCATGCATCGAATGGAATTCTGTTTAACCACGAGAGCCCAATCCGCGGCGAGACGTTTGTGACGCGCAAAATTACACGGGCAGTAGCAGCGATTCATCTGGGGGTGCAGGATGTGCTCTACATCGGCAATCTGGACGCGCGGCGCGACTGGGGACATGCGCGAGACTACGTGGAAGGCATGTGGCGGATCGTGCAGCAGCCGGAGCCGGACGATTTTGTTCTAGCGACGGGCGAGACGCACAGCGTCCGCGAGTTGGTCGAGCTGGCTTTCTCGAAGGTAGGTCGCAAGATCGCGTGGCGCGGCAAAGGGACGGACGAAATTGGCGTTGACGCAGCCACGGGCGAGACGCTGGTGAGGGTCGACAACCGGTACTTCAGGCCGAATGAGGTGGACATCTTGCAGGGGGATGCAACGAAGGCGCATCGCGTGCTGGGCTGGAGGCACAAAGTAACCTTCCCTGAACTTGTTTCCGAGATGGTCGAGTCGGATCTGAAGGTTGTTGCGCAGGAGACGCATCGAAGGCGCAGTCATGAGTAACTTCGACCTAGCGGGCAGGCGCGTCTGGGTGGCAGGGCATCGCGGAATGGCCGGGGCGGCGATCATGCGCAGGCTACAGCGCGAGCAGTGCGAGATTGTCACCGCGACGCGAGGCGAACTGGATCTTTTGCGGCAGGCGGATGTTCATGCGTGGGTGGCGGAGCAGAGGATCGACGCCATTTTTCTAGCTGCGGCGACCGTGGGCGGGATCATGGCGAACTTGACGCGGCCTGCCGAGTTTCTTTACGAAAACCTGGTAATCGAGATGAACGTGATTCACGCGGCGAAGAGCGCCGGTGTGAAGAAGCTGCTGTTTCTGGGCTCGTCGTGTATCTATCCGCGCATGGCCGAGCAACCAATGAAGGAAGAGGCGCTTTTGACCGGCGCTCTCGAACCCACGAACGAGTGGTATGCGATCGCCAAGATCGCCGGAATAAAATTATGCGCAGCGTTTCGCCGACAATACGGGTGTGACTTTATTTCCGTAATGCCGACGAATCTGTACGGTCCCGGCGATCGCTACGATGCCGAGAACGGACATGTTGTGGCCGCATTGATCATGAAGGTTCACGCCGCTAAGATGGCGAACCGCGCCGCGGTGGAGCTGTGGGGCAGTGGAACGCCCAGGCGCGAGTTCCTGTTTACGGAGGATCTGGCTGACGCCTGCGTTTTTGTGATGAAGAACTACTCCGACGAGTTGTTTCTGAATGTAGGCGTCGGGCGCGACATGACAATACTGGAGTTGGCCAAGAGTATTGGGCGAGTGGCGGGATGGGAGGGCACATTTACGTTTGACCGGTCTAAGCCGGACGGCATGCCGCGCAAGGTGATGGATGTGAGCCGACTGGCGGCTTTGGGGTGGAGTGCGCAAACCTCGTTTGATGATGGGATCAGGCAGGCTTACGACTGGTATGTTGCGAACGTGGCCGGGCGCGCGGTGTGAAGCATGCCTGCCGCTTCGACGGTCACGGGGTTTGGCTGAGATTTGTCGAGACAGCGGGTTTGCGAAATAATCCACATATGAGTTCATCGGCTTCGCAGCGGGAGCGCACGGTACACCATATCGCCGGCGGCGCCGAGGAGAATCCGTATCATCGTCCATCGTTTCGCTTGAAGGATCGGTTGATGCGGTTGCTGTGGCAAGCGGTGTATGTGCTGTTCTACCGCACGTCACCGTCGCCGTTTCATGCCTGGCGGTCGATGCTGCTGCGGCTCTTTGGCGCAGAGGTAGGCCCCGGCTGCCATTTTTATCCCAGTGGAAGGATATGGGCGCCCTGGAATCTGATCTGCGAAGACTGTTGCACGCTTGCCGACCATGCTGAAATTTATAATCCCTCCCGGATCTACTTAGAGTCTCACTGCATCGTTTCGCAGCACGCATATATCTGCGGAGCGACTCACGATTACAACCATCCCGATTTCCCCATGATCTCGTACAGTATGCGATTCGGCGCTTTTTCGTGGATCTGTGCGCGGGCATCGGTATCGCCGGGCGTGAATGTCGGAGAAGGAGCCGTGCTGGGCCTGGGATCGGTAGCCAACCGGAACCTAGAGCCATGGACGGTTTACAGCGGGGTTCCGGCGGTTGCGGTAAAGACACGCGAGAGGAGCGTTCGCGCCATCCGCAGTGAAGCCTGATTGCGATCACGAACAGCGCCACTAAAATGAGTGAGGAAACGATGACAAAGAAGAGACGGTTGATTGCTGCGCCTGCATCATGTATGTGGGTGATGGTGCTCGTCATGTCTGGCGCAACATTTCAACTGGCGGCAGAGCAACCCGGTGCGGCGCAGGTGGATGGGGGCGCCGCAGACAGCTCTTGCCAGCCTTCCAGCCTTGGCTCGCCATATATTCCCGTTGATAGTTGGGTGTACCCCGCCATGTTGCGGCTGTATTCGCTTGGATACATCGACCATATGTTTCTCGGGTTGCGGCCATGGACTCGGGCAAGCGTGATCAACATGCTGGAGAACGCGGACGACCTGATTACGGAGGGCGAGGATAAAGGTCAACCTGCTGTAGCCGAGGCGCGTGCGATCTACGACGCGGTTAGCTACGAACTGCGCGACGATATGGAGGGTCCCTGCGGCCCGCACCGGGGAAGCGCGCGCATCGAGTCGACCTACTCGATTTCCAGAGGTATCAGCGGTACGCCGCTCGACGACAGTTACCATCTTGGGCAGACCATCGTGAATGACTACGGCCGTCCCTATGAGCACGGCTTTAACAACTACTCCGGCATCAGCGGCTATGCGACGGCGGGCCGATTTGCGCTCTATGCTCGCATGGAGTTCCAGGGCGCGCCTTGGGCCGCGGGTTACTCGGCCGCGCTGGCGCAGGAACTATCCAACATCGACGAAACCAGTTACTTTATCCCGTCGAACACGCCGCCTTACGGCCCCACGACGGCGGTTTATAACCAGACGACGATTCCTGAAGGGCCGATCGGAACCGCAACACAGGGAAGGTTTCTCGAGGCTTATCTCTCGTATCAGTTTCTGAATCACGTGATTTCCTTCGGCAAGCAGGACCAGTGGCTTGGGCCGGCTGAGGGCGGAAGCATGGCGTATTCCAATAACGCGCAGAATTTTTACGCTTTCGCGATCAATCGCATGGAGCCGCTGCATGTTCCCGGGCTTTCGGCGATTGCCGGGCCCTTCCGCTACGAGTTTCTGGTAGGCGCGCTGCGCGGCCACACAGAGATGCCGAATCCGGCCTATGAACGCAATCCTTCGCCCACTGGGGCAAACGTCATCAATCCAGGCGATCCCTGGGTGCATGTGGAGAAGGTGAGTTTTCGTCCATACAGAGATCTGGAACTGGGCTTCGAGCGTACGGCGATGTTTGGCGGTGAGGGCCATGAGGGAGTGAGTCTGCACTCGTTCCTGCGCAGCTTTTTCAGCCTTACAGCGGGCAACAGCGCCAACAAGGGAAACAACACCGATCCCGGCGCGCGTTTTGGATCCTTTGATTTTTCGTGGCGGCTGCCTTATTTGCGCAATTGGTTCACGCTTTACTCCGACTCGGAGGTGCACGATGACGTATCTCCCATTGATGCGCCGCGCCGCGCCGCGGTGCGGCCGGGAATCTATCTGTCGCATATGCCGGGGATTGCCAAACTCGATTTTCGTCTCGAGGCCGCGATGACTGATCCCAGCATCTCCAACAGCCAGGGCGGGTTGTTTATGTATTACGAAAGCATCGAGAGGCAAGGCTATACAAATCAAGGGCAACTCTTCGGTGACTGGATCGGTCGCGAGGACAAAGGCGGCCAGGCGTGGCTGACCTATCACCTGAGCGGCAACGAGTGGCTCCGGGTGAGCGCGCGGAACCAAAAGGCCGCCAAAGACTTCATTCCCGGGGGCACCACGCTGAACGATATCGGATTTCAGGCCGTCAAGCGGATCGGAAAAGATCTGGAGATCGATGGCGCCTTTACGGTGGAGCACTATAAAGCACCGATCTATCTGCCGGGCACGCAGACGGTGACGACGACCAATCTTCGACTCACGTGGTATCCGCAGCGCAAAGTCAGTTTTTAGGGACGATTCTTGTTGCGTATACCGGCGTGGGAATGTGCGCGACCTTGACGAGCCGATCCCTGGCGTCGAAGGTCAAAACCCACTGCATGGGATGGTTGGGAGTTGAGACGTCCACAAAACGGACTGTCGATTCGCCATTCTGCCCAACTTCCAGCGAAGGCGGAAACGATAAGGCGAGATTCGAATGGGACGCCTGGTGCGGTGAGAGGGCAATCTCGAGTTGCGGTTCGGTGAGCGCGGCATAGCACACACTGGTGGCAAGCCAATCGGCGGATCTGCCCGGGGGTTCTTCCGCACGGATGCGGTTGAAGGTTCCTATGGCCAGCGCGCTGACGGGCGCAGGCAAGAAGAGCGTGAAGCCTCGGCGCTCTACGGGGATGATGCGCACCCGGCCTTTGCCGGCGCGCGGAATCGAGGCGGAGAACCAGCTAGCTCCGCCTGCTCCGCCATTGCTCTGGAAGAGCAGGAACAGATGGCCTGGAGCAGCCTGGCACTCTAGCTGCCGGTAGTTCCATTGCTCATGGTCAAATGAGATCCCGGCAAACACGGCAGCGTTGCGGATTGTGTCCAGCGCCTTTGTGGCCAGAGCACGATCAAATTCGCTCATCTGCTGTTGGGAGCGGTAGACGATCAGATGTGCGTCGGCAGATGGAGAACTGCTGTTGGAGCGCGGGAAGGGAGCCTCAATTGTGGGAACAGGCCTGGCCGGATAGGGCATTGCGGAGCCAGATGGAATCTGTTTTACCGGGTACGGCAATGGGGCCGGACTCTGGCTGGCTTGAGCCCCGCAGCGCGGAACCGTGACCACCGCTGCCGTTGCAGCGAATGCAAACTCCAAGAACCTCCGGCGACCCATACACGGCTAGACTAACACTGCGTGCGCTTCTCCTTCGGAGTCGGCATCACTGTTTCGCGGCGCGAGGATACGAAAAATCGTAGGCTACGCCGAGGGTGAAGCCCTGCGGCTTGGGAATGTAGTAGCCGAACAGCCTCTGCCACGTCTGATGCTCATAGTCGAGGCGCGCCCAGAAAGGCCCATGGAAGCGGTAATCGAAGCCGCCACCGGCAGCCCAAAGGCTACGGGTGTCGTGCGAATATGAGACGCCGTGCGGCGTGAAGTCCATGCTTCCCTGGCCGTAGAGGGCCTTGACGTAAGGATGGAGATTTTGCCAGTGCTGCCAGGCATAGATGAGGCCGGCGGCGGCAGTATCCTCGCGCACGTTTACCTGTGTCGAGGATCGGTTGAGGCTGATGTCGCGTGCGACGAGTTCCAGCCCCAAACCGCGCATAAAGACCGGCAGCTTTCCGGGAAAACAATCGATCCACAATGTGCCGCCGTACATGCGGCCATGGCCCCAATCGACGTCGTAGCTGGAGGGCCCGACGCCCACGCGGATAGGCCATCCACTCTGCCGTCGAATCGGCGGTGCTGTCTGGCAATTCGCTGGGTTCGCGTGCAAAAAAGTAATCGCAGCCAGAAGGGGAAAAATGAATTGCTTAAAGCGCATACGGCATCTCCTTTACGGACACGCGTCTTCAATCCTCGGGCAGATTGCCGCCGTGGGAAGCGCGGGAAACCGGGATAACCAGGCAAAAGTAGGAACTTCTTCGCGGCGTCCGCCATGGATTCAATCCACGTACTTTAGTGCACCGTGCGGAACCGGGGGAAACACGGGTGCTTCCGAGGCGGATTTTCGAGTCAGTTGTCCGAAGTCCATCCGCTGTGCACGTGGAGACGGCTTCGGTCACTTTCACTCGGCCTAGTCTACAGCATCGCCAGAGGCAAAATGCAACACTCACTCATCCTCCGAGGGTGAGCGATGGCTGCTCAACCTGAGAAACAACGGAAAGAGCAATTCTTCAGAGCCACTTGCAAATTCAAAGAAACCGAATCCGACCTTCTCTCAGGGGCTAAAGCCCCATTGATTTCGCTCGTCTTATGGCACGGCTAAAGCCGTGCCCCTTCAAGATCGCGAGTGGCAGCATGAATTTTGCAAGTAGCTCCCATGGCTTTCCTTTCAAACGGACGCAATAAGACAACCATCGCGAGCAAAAACGCGTCTAAATATCCAGACTATGCGATCGCACGGGAACTGGCGCACGGAAGTGCCTTGAAGGTATCACGAAGGTAATCTTCGTCGAGAATTCGGCGACTACCTGTTTTCTCATCGGGTAACGTGTTGAGAAAAATGTGCTCTGAGCGGTGGTCCTGTGGTAAGTTTAATGTTGTTAAACTGTGCGGCGTAGCATAGTTGGATTGGACTGTGGCCGGGAAGCATTCAGCCCCTCGGGCCGCTCTCAAACGTAATTTTTTATGGGGTTACATTAGCAATCTGCGGAGGATAAACGCATGCAAAGTCGTGTTTTGAGATCTGTGGGCCGGATTCTTGCCTTGGTAACTGTGGCTACCTTGCCAGTGGCCATTGCGGCTCAGTCGTCGTCGGCAGGGAAAAGCGCCGACCAAACCTCGCCTTCAAGGTGGGATATCTTCCTTGGCTACAGCTATTTGGCGCCAAAGGGCACCGTGAATACAACCCTGCCTAATGCTGCCAATACACCAGTTTCGGCTTCTTACAATGCCGTGAATGTGGGCGGACTCTTCAGCGGCGCCTATTTCTTCAACCGCTATGCCGGCGTCCAGGTCGAGTTTGCCGAGCATGAGTATGGCACGGCGTGCTGCAACAGCAATGTGGGCACGCGCGGCAACGACGACGGATTCCTTACCCTCGGCGGCGGCCCCATCTTCCGCTATCCGATGGGAAACATTACCCCATTCGTTCATGCGCTTGTGAATGCAGACTATGTCGGCGGACCGTATTTCCAGCCCAACAAGTGGGGTCCGGGCCTGACTGCCGGCGGCGGCATGGACTACGAGACGCCGTGGTTCAATCATCACTTGGCGATCCGTCTCTTCCAGGCGGATTACGAGTATATGCATGAGGACTGGGGCCAGGTGCCTTATGGCGGCCGCGCCAACATCAATGCTGCGCGCCTGAGCGCTGGCGCTGTGATCCATCTGGGATCGATTGCTCCTCCTCCGCCTGTGACGCTGGCCTGCTCGGCGAGCCCCGAATCCGTATTCCCGGGCGAACCGATTACGGTGACGGCAACTGCAGGAGCTCTGAATCCGAAGGATCATGTGATTTATACCTGGTCTGGAACAGGCGTGACAGGCAACGGATCGACGGCCAAGGTTGAAACCGGAGATCTGGCTCCTGGCAAGTACACCGTCAGCAGCACGGTGAAGGAAGGCAAACCGGGCAAGGAAGGCTTGAAGCCCTGGGAGACAGCTTCCTGCACGGCTGACTTTACCGTGAAGGCATTTGAACCGCCGACGATCAGCTGCTCGGTGAACCCGACCACGATTGCCCCCGGAGGCACAGCAACCGTAACGTCAGTGGGAGTGAGCCCCCAGAATAGGCCTCTGACCTATAGCTACACAGCCACCGCGGGCACGGTGACGGGAAGCGGAACGACGGCGGAGTACTCGTCGGCGGGTGCGCCCACCGGAGCCGTAGGTATCACCTGCAAGGTGACGGACGACAAGGGCCAGTCGGCGACGTCAAACACCGACCTGACCATTGTGGCTCCTGTAATTCCACAGCCGAAGACCCAGGCGCTTTGCACCATCGGCTTCTCGACTGACAAACGCCGGCCCATGCGCGTGGACAACGAAGCCAAGGCTTGCCTGGATCAGGTTGCTCTGGATCTGAAGCAACAGGCTGACGCCAAGGCCGTCCTGGTTGGCGAACAGACCGGCAAGGAAGCTGCCACCGAGGCCAAGCAGGAGAAGTACGCGCAGCATCACAAGCGCGCCAAAGTGGATAACTTCGCAGCGCAACGCGCCGTGAATGCCAAGGACTACCTGGTGACCGAGCAGGGCATTGACGCTTCTCGTATCAGTGTGGCTACAGGTACGGCAGACAGCCAGACGGTCGAGAACTACCTTGTGCCGTCGGGTGCGGACTTCGCCAAGGACGTGACCGGAACCACCCCGGTGGACGAGACCGCGGTGAAGCCGCAGGTGCGCAAGCCGCTACCGATGAGGCACCACGCGGCGCACCACTCCGCAAAGAAGACTGCGGCGAACTAGTCCGAGCGTGCGCCCGGAACCAGTCAACGATTCTGCGAACCCTTTGTGATGAATAAAAGGGTTCGCAGAGCTTAACTCAGAGTTTTTCTTCCAGCAGAACCTTGAGGCCAGCCGGATTCTTTCGGCTGGCCTCTTTGTCTTTGGGCTTGTTTTGTAACGACACTCTTCCAGCCGCGTGATCGGCCTGTGCGCCACAGATCTCATTGCGATGACACGCGACACCGGCCGCCTGAAGGGGTGGCCGGTGTCGCAGTCACGTTGCCTGATGAACCTCAAGAGATGCGCAAAGCGCGCCGGCCAGGGGAGCAAAAGGGCTCAGCGTCTCCATCCGGCCCTTCCCACGCGTCCAGCGATTCAGAGTTGCGTCAAGCCAAGCACGTGATGTTCAACAAGTGAACTCTTCATCACATAGACCAGTTTGTTGTTGCTGTCCGGATCGGTGGGGCGCAGGAAGAAGCCGGGATCGATCAGATAGCGAATGGAGTTTTCAATGACGCCTTCCATGATCTCCCCGTCTCCAAATTGCACCTGAACCCAGATTCCGGAGATGATTGGTTCCTGGGCATGGAAGCGAAAGCTCTGGTATTCCGGTTCGCCGTCCAGATCACCGACGAAAAAGACGGCCTTCACGTCGCGGGCAGGAACATCCTCCACCATATTCGTGTTCAGATGGCGAATCCTGAAGGCATCGTGGACGTGTCCGCTCCCCGCGCTGAGAGCCTCATGAGGCGAGTTCCATGACGGCGATTCGAGGTAGCCTTTGATGATCCGCCCTTCACAGCGAACCACAACAGGCTGCGGCCCGGACTGAGCGCTTCGCGTGCCTGATCCAGCGCCCCCATTCACATGAGGCTGGATCCTTGCTGTCTCTCTTCCGGAGTTAGATTGTATTGTTTGATCTTGTACAGCAGTGCTTTGTAGCTGATTTGCAGCTTGCTTGCGGCTGCCTTTCGATTCCATCCCGTAACCTCCAGGGTTTGGGCGATCGCCAGGGATTCAGCATCGCCCTTAACGCTTTTGACAAGACGCTTCAGGCCGGGGATGGGAACCGCGTCTCCAGCACCCATCGCGGAGGAGCCCATGATTGGCGCAGGCCTCAGATCACCGAGGATGGCCTGTTCATCTCCGAGAATGAAATAGCGCTTGATGATATTTTCCAGTTCGCGCAGGTTGCCCGGCCAGTGATATCTGCATAGAGCCTGCATCAGCATGGGAGAAATATGCAGCGGCATGCTGCTGTGCTTGGCTGCTACCTTGCGCATAAAGTAGTGGGAAAAGACCGGAATCTCCTCGCTTCGCTCCCGCAGAGGGGGCATCTTCAGCGTGAAGCCGTTCAGACGATAATAGAGATCTTCGCGGAACTTCTTTTGCGCAATCGCTTCCTTGATGTCGATATTGGTGGCGGCAATCACGCGCACATTGACGCGTAGCGTGGACCGGCCGCCTAGCCGGGCGAAGGTGCCGTCCTGCAGCACCTGCAGCAGCTTGGCCTGCAAGGCCGCGGGCATCTCCCCAATCTCGTCCAGGAAGATGGTGCCGCCGTCGCAGAGCTCGAACTTGCCTGGCTTGGACTTGACCGCTCCCGTGAAGGCGCCTTGCTCGTAGCCAAAAAGTTCGCTCTCCAACAAGTCTGACGGCATGGCTGCGCAATTCACTTTCAGAAAGTCGCGATTACTTCGCGCTGACATCTTGTGAATGAACAGGGTCGCGACCTCTTTGCCGGTTCCGCTCTCCCCCAGGATCAGAACGGGAATATCGGTGCGCGCCACGAGCCGGCATTGCGCCTCCAAATCACGCATGCGCCGGGACGACAGAACAAAAGTTGTGTCTTCATCAAGCGGGATCTCCTGGACCTGATCGTCGCAATCTCCGGCGTTGACAGAGCCTTTGAACAGGTGCTGCTCGACCGTGCGCTCGACGTCGCTTTTGGCGAATGGCTTCAGGATGACGTCGGTGGCGCCAAGGCGCGTTGCCTGCAGCACATCCCTCAAATCAACAGAGCGGGCAATCAGCACGATAGGAAGCATAGGATTGACCGCGCGAACGCTGGCCAGATGGGCAAGCGCCTCCTCCCGTACCTGACCGTCGCCGCCGCGCCAGTCCATCAGGAGCAAATCTGCGCCATCCGCCTGCTCCAGGTTGGCTGTCAGCTCCGCCGGCTCGGTAAACAGGTTGACATGAAAACGATCGGACAGAATCCGATGGAGATATTGGAGGATTGCCGGGTCAGTGCCCAACGCGGCAATTTTGGGCAAGCCATTTTTGAGGCTCTTCATCATCATCCTGCACAGGTTAACTGGGGTACAAGGCTTTGAATACATGAATTTCCTGGATTCTTGCGAGCTTCAAAGATCACGCGCGCGGAGTAAGTCAATGATGTGATAACCAAGCCGTGGCAAAATGTGGAAAAACTTTTCTCTACCCAGCTGATTGTCTCCGCACCTCTTTGCTTACAAAGAGTTAAACTATTCTCGAGTAAGAAAAGCCTAGCACCGAATGTGGCATTTTGTTCACTTTTTGCGCAAACTTTTTCATAAAAATATGCTTAAAGTAATAGTTACCCTGCCCCCAAATGCCTCCATCCGGACTGATCGTATCGATTCTGGCCCAAAAGTACGCATTGAGTGATTACTTCTGATGCGCTCAGGCATTACTATGATGTGACATATATCACATTATAGAATTGTTGCACTTGGGTATAAAAATTGCAATGAATATCTGTTAAACCTTGATCAATTCCCGAGATGGAGCCTTCAGCCTATGCCCTTGGTATCTCAAAACGAGACCGTCGACCTGCGGGAGATGCCGCCGATGGAGGTTATTTTTGGCCGGTCAGCAAAGATGGCTCTGGCTCACGAGAAGTTGGAGCGTGTGGCGAGCACCGATATACCGGCTCTGATTCAGGGGGAGAGCGGCACGGGTAAGGAGATCATGGCCAAGCTGCTGCACGTTTTCTCCCGCCGCTCCAATGCCTCCTGGGTGAAGGTCACGTGCCAGACGATTCCGCTGCCTCTGATCGAGTCGGAGCTCTTTGGATACGAAAAGGGTGCGTTTACTGGAGCGCATACCACCAAGCGCGGCCGGGTAGAGCTGGCGCACGAGGGCACGCTGTTCCTGGACGAGGTCGGGAGTCTGGACGTCGCAGTCCAGGCCAAGCTGCTTCAGCTCCTGCAAGATGGAAGTTTCATGCGGGTCGGCGCGCAGGACGCCCGGCGGGTGGATACCCGTCTTGTGACGGCCGCCCGGGGCGATCTGCGCGAGCAGGTGGATGCGGGCAGCTTCCGGCTGGACCTCTACTACCGAATCAACGCCGTAACCATCGAGCTGCCTCCTTTGCGCCAGCGGATCGTCGACCTGCCGATGCTGGTCGATTATTTTTTTGCAGTGTATGCAAAAGAACTGCAGCAGACCCCCAAGCCGCTCTCGAGGGAAATGATGCGCATCATGGAGCGTTACCACTGGCCGGGCAACATCCGGCAACTGGAGAACATGGTCCGCAACTACGTGCTCATCGGCAGCGAGGATGCCCTGGTGTCGGAGATGGTTCCGAGCGCGCAGGCCCGGCTGACCACCGAGATCGACCTGGCAACCCCGATCTCACTCAAGGCGATTACCCGCGCGGCCACGCAGGATCTGGAGCGCGAGATCATTCTTCGCGTCCTGCAGGCGAATGGCTGGAATCGTTCGAAGGCGGCCAAATGGCTCAAGATCAGCTACCGGTCCCTGCTCTACAAGCTCCAGGAATTCCGTATCGGCGCAGGGGACCGCGAGATGAAGTTGGCAGATACCGTGCTGCAGCGAAAGGCTGCCGGCGGGATGGAAGAACCGGCGCACTACTGAGCAGTTTGCGAAAATTTGTGAACGCGCTGTCTGCTGTCCTTGTGCAAGGTGGCTTTTCTTAAGGGAAAAGCCACTTGGCAGCATCGGCTTCGGCCTACGGCAATTCGCAAACTGCTCCAGGCAGGAATGCGCTTTTCCTGCCTAATCAAGCTGTAACAGTGTCTTCGTGGTCGTCTTCTGGAGGGATGAGGTTTCGTCGCAGGCCGAGATCGCGACGTGATCGCACTGCCCCGCGGAGAGGGGGAAGATTCCCTATGCTTGCGCCCCTCCTGAAAAACTCCGCACCCACTCGAGAATTGAACGCACTGCCACGCCGCTGGGGCCCTTGGCGATGAACGGCCGCGTGTCTTCAACCCATGCCAGCCCGGCGATGTCGAGATGGATCCATGGCGTATCCTCGGCGAAGGTGTGCAGGAACTCGGCCGCCGTGATGGCTCCGCCGTAGCGCCCGCCCGTGTTCTTGATGTCGGCAATGTCGGACTTGATCAGGTCGGCGTACTCTTCGCCAAGCGGCATTCGCCAGAACTTCTCGCCGGAGACGGCGAGCGCTGCCTCGAATCGGGCGTAGACGTCATTGTCGTTGGCGAAGACGCCAGCGGTGATCTTTCCGAGAGCCACCGAGATGGCGCCAGTGAGCGTAGCGGCGTCGATCAAATGCGTTGCGCCAAGCTGCCGCGCGTAGGTGAGCCCGTCGGCCAGCACCAGGCGGCCTTCGGCGTCGGTATTGATGACCTCGATGGTCCTGCCCGGCTTTTCGGGAGTGAGGGGCATGGCGGTCTGTACGTCGCCCGGTTTCTGTGCCGTGCCCGAGGGCATATTTTCAGCCGCGCAGACGATGGCAATCACGCGCACCTGCGGCTTGAGCATCGCAATGGCGCGCATGACGCCGATCATGGCTGCGCCGCCTGCCATGTCATACTTCATCTTCTCCATGTTGTCGGATGGCTTGATGGAGATGCCGCCGGTATCGAAGGTGATTCCCTTGCCGACAAGACCAAGGATCGGGCCCTCCCGCACGCCCTCGGGCTGGTAGCGGAGAACGATCAGCGCTGGCGGCTCGGCTGAGCCCTGCGCCACACTCCAGAATGCGCCCATCTTGAGTTCGCGCAGCATCTCGGTCGAGTGCACCTCGCATCCGAGACCGAGATCCTGCGCCATCCTCGCGGCGCGCTGGCCCAGTATCGTGGGCGTCAGCTTGTTGCCCGGCTCGTTGATCAGAGCGCGCGCGAAGTTCTGGCTCTCGCCGATGATGGCTCCCTCGGCAACGGCGCTTTCGACTTTCCCGCGGTCGGCGCCGGCTGGGGCTGCGATGGTGAGCCTCTCGATGCTCTGGTCCCTACGCTCGCTACGGTAGGTGTCGGGATCGAAGTCTCCTACAAACCCTCCTTCAACCGCCGCCCGCGCCGCAGCCGCGTGGGGCAGACTCTCGGAGAGGCCTTCCGGGAGAACAAGCACGATCTCCCGAATGCCGCGCGGCTTGGCGAAGCGGACCGCCGTTCCGGCGGCCTCACGCACGCTGTGCATGGTGGCTTTGGCCTGCCGGCCAAGCCCAACAATCAGCAATCGTTTGGCGGCGACACCCGCAGGAGCGTGCAACAGCACAGTCTCATTGGCGCCGGCTTTGTACTCGCCGGTTTCGAGCACTTGGGCTGCGGCGGCAAGCATGGCAGGATCAGAGGTCAAAAGCGTGGGCTGCGGCTTGACGTCGCGCCCTTCGGCGGCCTGGGTGTCGACGGCCAGAACTGCCAGCAGCTCGGTGGCAATCTCCGGGATGGACGTGAAAGAGGTCTCGATTTGCATAGCCTCTATTTTTGATGGGGAGCGCGGCTTGTGGCAAATAGGCGGGAGATTCCGAAATGAGAAAGCAGGTAGATCGCCAAAACCATTAAAAATGACAGAATATGACATTTATAGAGTTGACAAAATAGATGATATGTCATAATATGACATATCATCTATGACGATGAAGATCGAAGGGATTCAGACCCGGATCAATCAGAATGGGCGGATTGTCATTCCGGCGGTCATTCGCAGGGAGATGGGACTAGCTCTGGGCGACACGGTTGTTTTGTCGCTGATGGATGGCGTTCTGCGTATTGAGCCGCAGCGGGCGCGGGTCCAGGGCGCTGGGGGGCGCGGGCAAGCGGAGGCTTCTGGTGATCGGCCGCCATCCGACGAATTGGCCGTTGAGGCAGGCGGAATGGAGGAGTGGTTAGGGTAGTCTGAAGGTCCGCACAGGTTTTCGATTCTGCCGGGCGCCCTCGCACTCTCGCCGCGCAAGCCTCGCGCTGTCGCGTCTCGGTCGCGCGCCAGGCGGTTATGTGCGGGCCGCCGCCGGCTTGGATTGGCAGAGATTCATTCCGACGTGAGGCTGCATTCTTCCGCCCAAGCGAAGCCTGGACTGGGGCCGCAGCTCAGGCTGGGCTGCCCGCGAGCAGAGACGCAACGACATCCGCGGCGCTGTAACCTTCGGCTCCGGCGCGCAGAAACGCGGCCACGCTGTTTACGTCGTCGCCAATGGTGACCAGCGGTGGCTCGACGGCGCCATCTTTGCGCACCTGCGGGAAGCCGATGTTGGCCAGCAGCGCGTTGCACAGGCATTTGCGGCCGATGCTGTCCTCGGGCTTGCCTCCCTTGCCGACATACAAGGCTTCCCGATCGGCGGCGCAGCGGTAGGCGATCTGACCGTCTGACGTCCAGTAGGCCTCGCGCAGATACCCCAGATCGCAGATGCGCGTGCGCGCGGCGGCAACTTCCGCATCGGAGTAGGTTCCCTCAAGCTGCGCAACCTTGAAGGGGAATCCTGTCGGAGACGCCAGCGGATCGGTGAATACCGTCGCCTGTCCCTTTGCGGCCTGCGCCACGAGCTTCCGCTTCAAATCCTGCCGCAGCCCCGATTCTTCGCAGAGCGCAAAAGCGGTGCCCACCTGAATTCCGGCTGCTCCGGCATCGAGCGCCTCGCGCAGCCTCTCAGCGCTGCCATATCCGCCCGCCAGCCAGAACGGAACTCCGAGCCGCCGCAATTCGCCGATATCGACCCGGTCACGCTCGCCATAGACTGGCTGTCCCGAGGCGTCCAAGGCGGTCTTGCCGCGCGGGGGCGCGTTGTGTCCACCCGCAGTCGGTCCTTCGATGATGAATCCATCCACCTTGCCCGAGGCGCGCCGCATCATTGTCGTCGCCAGCGTATTCGACGAGACGATCGCCAGAAACATGGGCCGTTCGAGCTCCGGCAGCGGTCCTTCGGCGAAGTCGCGCGGGTCGAAGCGCAGCATCGTGTCCTGATCGGCCGGAGCGCCGGTCACAGCCAGTTTGTACTCGGCCGGTCTTCCCGCGGCAAAATGATCGAGAACGCCTGGAACATGCAGCGGAATCCCCGCTCCCATCAACACGTATCCCACGCCCGCCAGCATCGCCCCATAGATCGAGGCCAGGTGGGGGAGCTGCACCTTTTCGAGGAAGTTCACACCGATCTTGTTCAAGTGCCCCTGGCGCGCGAGAAACACTTCGGCGAAGTTGCTCACCATGAGCAATTCGGCCAGCCTGCGCGAACCGCCGCGCTGGTGCATGGGCAGCGTAGGATAAGGAGCGTCCTGCGGCTTTCCACCGGGCACGAAATACTCGTTCCAGATGCGTTTGGCCATCTCCTGAAACGGAAACGCATCGAAGGCGCGGCGCATATGGCCGCCCTCGTCTCCGTCGGCAAGTCGGCGCACCATTAACTGGTCGAGCACTGTTCCGGAGACGACGCCGAGTTGTCCCAGCCGGGAAACAGCCTGAGCCAGACGCCAGTTCGAAACACCGATCCCCATGCCGCCCTGGATGATTTTTGGCAAAGAAGGCATCTCATTTATTGTTTCACAGTTCGACCCACGGGTCACGAGTAAACGCAAGCCTGCGGGTCGGGTGCTGGAGCACCTATGAAGAATCATCGCGGGGCGCTGGCTGCCCTGGATCTTGTCGCGTTAGGCGGGCGCTGGCGGGGTGCGCCGCATCCCACATTGGCCACTGCGTCTTTTCCATCGAGGCGGAAGCAGGTGACGCCATTGGCATCGGTTGCGTAGGTGTGGACGCGCGCCCTCTGCAGTTCCTCCAGAACCTCCTCGCGCGGGTGGCCGTAGCGGTTGTGCAGACCGCAGGAGATGACTGCCCATTGCGGCGCCACGCGCGCCAGAAACGCCGGCTGCGTGGAGGTGATGCTGCCGTGATGGCCGACTTTGAGCAGCGTGCTTGCCAGCCCCGATTCGGTGAGCATGGCCTGCTCGACCGGCGCTTCGGCATCGCCTTCGAGCAGGACGGAGGTTGCGCCGAACTGAATATGCAGTACCATCGAATCGTCGTTGGTGGGCGTGGGGCCGGGACGATAGCTGCTAAAGGGCGCCAGCACATGAACCTGGGTATCGCCGAAGGCGAAGCTGTCGCCGGCGCGAAAGCTGCGTAAGCGGACGTGCAGGCTGGCCGCCTCGTCGAGCAGGGCGCGGTAAGCCGGGACGGGCGGATTGTTGCCCACCCAGAGTTCGCGGGGGTGAAAGTTGCGGAGGATGGCAGGCATTCCTCCCATATGGTCCGAGTGCGCGTGGCTGAGCGCCACTGCATCGAGACGGCGAATGCCGCGCGCCCACAGCGCGGGCGAAACCACCTCCTCGCCGATGTCGAAGTTCTGCGGGGCCTGGCGCGGGCCGCCGCCAAAGCCGCCGGCATCGATGAGCAAAGTCTTGCCGTCGGGCGTGATGAGGAGCAGGGAGTCGCCCTGGCCCACGTCGATAGCCTCGACGAGCAGATCGCCGCGCGGCCGGTCGACGGGGCGCGGCAGCACGGAGATACACGCGGCCGCGGCCAGCGCCAGCCACGCGCCGCGGCGCCGCCAGCGGTATCGTAGGCCCAGACCCGCGCGCGCCAGGGCAATGGCCGCTCCGAGCAGCGCGCAGTAGGCTGCCGACTGCCAGGGCAGTGGACCGGGAATGCGCAGATCGCCCAGCGTCATCCTGCCGAAGAGGTACACAAGACCCACGCCGATGTGCATCACGACGGCAACCAGCATGGCCGGAGCAACAGCCGCAGCGGGCCAGGCGGCCAGCAGGAACAAGGTCACGAGCGCCACGGGAATGAGCATGGCCAGCAGCGGCACAATCAGAAGATTCACCGGCAGCGCGAAGAGAGTGATGCGGTGAAAGTAGAGCGCCATGGGCAGGGTCATCGCCAATTCGACGATGCACGAAATCACGGCCAGTTCGAGGACGCGGATGGAGAAGCGAATCGCCCAGGGAAAGATGCGCCATGCGATCGCGCCGCCGAACGCGCGTTCAAGGCGGCCGGCAACCATGCGCGTCAGCACGCGGAACTGGGCAATCTTCGGTGGGAGCTTGATGTCGATCGCAACCAGCCGGAGGTCGCGCGTGGCGGCTGCGTAGGGTTGGATCGTGGCTTCAAGCAAGGGCGCAGCTACACCGGCAAGGGCGATCACGGCCAGCAGTGTCATCTGGAAGCTCGCATCGAAGAGGCTGCGCGGGCTTGCCGTCAAAAGACAAAGCGCGGCGAAGCCGATGGTGTTCAACGGGCTGCGCTCGCGGTAGAGCAGCCGGCCGACAAGGTAGAGTGCCACCATCCAGAGCGAGCGCTGGACAGGTGTGGCGAAGCCGGTGAAGAGCGCGTAGGCAAAGGAGGCTGCAATGGTGAGCAGCGTCGCCGGTACGCGCGGCAGACGCAGACGCTTGAAGAACCAGAAGAGAAAAGCCGCCACGATGGCCAAATGGAGGCCGGAAACCACCAGCATGTGAAAGGAGCCGGTGCGCTCGAAACCGACGCGCAGGGCGTGTGTGAGATAGGTGCGGTCGCCGGCGACCATTGCGGAGAGCATCACCGCGTCGTCTTGCGAAAGGCGCAGCGGCGCGGGCAGTTTGCGCATGGCGGCGGGCAGGGCCAGCAGCCGCGCGGTGAATGCATGCTGCCACATGCGCAGGCGGCACGAGCAGAAGGCGCCGGCGGCGCGCCCTAACGGCTGCACGCGATCCGCATTCACCGTGGCCGTCGAGGTAATTCCCTGATCCACCAGAAAATCCGCGCGGCTCCATGCGCCGGGATCGTGATAGACCTCCGGCGGCAGCAGGCGGGCCACGGCGCGCAGGCGTTCTCCGCACGCGAAGTGCGGCGCGCCGACGCCAACCGGCGAGCGCACGATCAACCGCACGCTGCCGCTTACGGGTTCCAGGGCGTCGATCCGGTCCGTTACCACTTCGGCATCTTCCAGGCGCAGGTCGATGCGCTGAACGCTGGATGCGGTGGACGGCTCGTCGACATTCTGTGCCACGTCCGTGCTTACAGGTCCCGAGTCGATCACGGTTCCTTCGATAGTGCGCAGCAGGCCGTCGGAGAGCGCGTTCAGGGCGGCGGCAGGCGCCGGATGCGGCTCCATCTCGCCGCACCACACTCCCAGCAGGATCCAAAGCGCGGCCAGCGGCAGCCACGCGATGCGTTGCGCGCGCAGCGCCGCCGCGGCACACGCAACGGCGATAAACGCCAGTGCGATCAGCACGGCGCTGGGCTGCAGCCAAACGAAGCCTGCCCATGCGATGCCCGCGGCAAACAGCCACGCGGCATGAAAGAGCGGGACGACGGCCCGATCGGATGCAGACTGCGCGGGGCTTGTGGAAACGGTTGACATCAGGCCCGAAGGTTGTTTGGATTTGGCTTCAAGCGTATCAGGAACCGCGCTTTCCTGCACTCAATCTCGAACTACGCGGCTACCGGCGCAGGCGCGCGATGGTTTCGAGATGGAATGTCTGCGGAAAGAGATCAGCGAGTGTGATCTGGTCTACGATGTAGCCGAAGCTGAGCAATGCACGCAGATCGCGCGCCAGGGTTGACGGGTCGCAGGAGACATAGACGAGTTCCGGCGCGCCGACTTCGCCGAGGAGTGCGGTAGTTTCCGGGTCGAGGCCGGTGCGCGGCGGGTCAACGACAATCAGATCGGGCTGTTCGCCCGTGCCTCCCCGGCGCAGGAAATCAAGGGTGGCGGCTTTCACCGCCGATCCGCTTGTGCCGCGCAGGTTGTGCGCCAGGGCGGCAATCGAGGCCGGTGCGGATTCGACCGCAATCACACGCGCGAAGCTGTCGGCGAGCTGGCGCGCGAAGAGGCCGACACCGGCGAAGAGATCCCAGGCCAGTGTTCCCTTGGCGTGTGCAGCGACGCGCTCGACGAGCGCATCCACGAGCCAGCGGTTGACCTGGAAGAATGCGCGCTGGTCCACGCGATAATCGATGCCGGCGGCGCGATAGACAAGGGATTGCTCGCCCCACTGTGTGAGAAGTTGCGGCCAGGCCCCGGCGCTGTCCTCGCCGAGAAACTCGACGCCGCGCAGCTCCGGAATCTTTGCCGCCAGCGTCTGCGCAATGCGGTCGTGCAGGTTCTTTGCGCTGCCTGCCAGTGTCAGGCTCGCAAGCAGGGCGGACTCGGCGGGGTCGCAGAACAGAGAGAGCTCGCTCGCGCGAAGATTGGCGGCAGGCTCGCGCAGGATCTTGCTGGTGGCCAGAGCCGCCCGCATCAGAAGCGGCGCGGCGATGGGGCACTGGGCGATGGGAACCACCGCATGGGAGCGCCGGCCGCGATAGCCCATGTTCCCCCCGGCATCGAGCGCCAGCCGGATGCGATTGCGATAGGCCCAAGGCTCCGCGGCAAGCACGGCGATGTCCTCCGGCGGGTGGACGCCGCCGCGCTCCAGCGTCTCGCGCAGAATCGCCAGCTTGCAGGCAAGCTGCGCCGGGTAGTTGGCGTGCTGATAGTTGCAGCCGCCGCAGGCGCCGAAGTGCGGACAAGAGGGCGCAATCCGCTGCTCCGAGGGTGCGACGATCTCTTCGACTTCAGCGGTTGCGTAGCCGCGCTTGTCATCGACGATGCGTGCCCGCACCTGCTCGCCGGGCAGCGCAAGGGGCACAAACATCGCTTTGCCTGCGATGCGCGCCAGAAACGCGCCGCCGTAGATGGGTTTCTCAATCTGTACGAGTTGCGTCGTGGACTGTGAACGCTCGATGTTCTTTGCCCTATCCTTTTCGCGTCCTTTGCGAGAAGAGCGGGACGGCGAAGAGCTTTTCCGGCTCCCTGCCCGTTTGCGTCTTGCGAACGAATTCCACGGCCGCTTTCTCATTGCTGGCTCATGTAAAACAGGCTCAACCGCGGAAGATTGTAGTGAACCAGCAACTGCTTCTGCACGAACTGCCGCTCCACCTGGCGCATTTGCACGGCGCCCATGCGGCTGCGGTAGGGCGCCAGTTCGCGGGCCGCATGCGCTTTGAGGCCGACGAGCAGCTCCTCGGGAGCAGCGGCGGTGAGCGCGGCAAACAGCTTCTCTTCAAGCACGGTGAGCGATCGCTCCAGAGACTCCAGATCGACGGCGGCGCTTTTTCCGTCGCTTGCGGCGGAGACTTCCGCGGCCATCTCGCGCAGCCGTGCGGCTGTGGCGCGGCAGGCATCCGGGGCCACATCAGCCGCATCCAGCGCGGTCGCGGCGGCGGTCAGGTGCGCCGCGACGCGCTCATGTTCGAAGCCGGATTCGGCGGGCGCGCCGGTCACGGGCGCCGAGCCGGTTGACGCTTCGCTCATCTCCATTGCAGCCTGCATGACGGCCTGCGCGCACCACGCGAGGCCGTTGACGCGCCGCATGCGCGCACGTTTCTGCCGCGCCTCGTATTTATCGAAGGCCGCGTCGATGCCGCGCAACACCGCATCGAGCGGAATTCCGGCCTCGCGCCAGGTCTCGATCAGCGCCCAATCGAGCGTCGAGAGCAGCAGGATCGAACCGCGCCGCTGCTGGAATCGCTCCTCGATCTCGGTAAAATAATTAAAGTAGTTGCGCACGACTTCAATCTTAAATTCGGCGAACGGAGACGAACGATGGCAACCGTTGGATTTGTTGGGCTCGGCATCATGGGACGCCCCATGCTGAGGAATCTTCTGAAGGCCGGCCACACGGTTATTGCATACGGCCGCACTCCCGCAAGGCTCGACGCAGCGGTGGCCGATGGCGCTCGGCGCGGCGCCTCGAACGCCGATGTGGGCGCGCGCGCGCCGATCATCATCACCATGCTGCCTGACGGGCCTGAGGTCGAAGAGGTGGTGCTGGGCGCGGACGGAATCCTTTCAGGCGCGAAGGCCGGCTCGCTCATCATTGACATGAGCTCGATCAGCCCGCTGGTTTCGCAGAAGATCGCCGCGGTCTGCGCCGAAAAGGGCGTGGATTTTATCGATGCGCCGGTGAGCGGCGGCGAGCCCAAGGCCATCGACGGCACTCTGGCCATCATGGTGGGCGCGAGCGAAGCGGCGTTCGCCAAAGCCGAGCCGATCCTGAAGTGCATGGGATCAAGTGTTACGCTCACCGGGCCGGTGGGCGCGGGCAACACGACGAAGATCGCCAATCAGATCATGGTGGCATGCAATATCGCCGCGATGGGCGAGGCTCTGACGCTGGCCACGCGCTGCGGGCTGAATCCGGAGGTGGTCCTGAACGCGGTCAAGGGCGGACTCGCCGGCAGCGCCGTACTGAACGCCAAGGCGCCCATGCTGATCGCGCGCAACTTCAAGCCGGGGTTCCGGATCAATCTGCACCAGAAAGACCTGCGCAATGCGCTCAAAACAGCCGAGGCCAACAGCGTTTGTCTGCCGTTGACGGCGCTGGTGCAGCAGATGATTGCATCGCTCGTCGCCGGCGGCAAGGGCGATCTCGATCACTCCGCGATTGCCACGTTCGTTGAGGCAGCTTCGCATGTGGAAGTGAAGGCATCGTAGCAGGCTGCAGACCAATCTCCCCTCGATTCAGGTTCTCCAATCACCTGTTCAGCGGCGATTCGCGCGCCAGAACGAACTGATTCCCAAATAGAGAAATACCGCGATCGCCCCGGCCGAGCCCCAGAGGCTTTCGTGGTCGGTGGTGTGGGCGTAGTTGGCGATGCCATGTACAACGCCGCGGGCAAAAACGAGGGCGAAGAGCAAGAAGAAGACGCCGGTCACTTCCAGCCAGAGGATGCCACCCACGCGGCGAAAGGGACGCAGCAGGCCGCCCACGCCGCGGTTGACAGATTGTCCTGCGTAGTTCAAGGGTTGCCCCGCTTGTATTGTGGCGCGGGTTGGCGACTGACTGACGGCATGGGCCTGGGTTCCGGAGCCGGCTAGGGGAACCTCTGGACGAGTTCGCGGCGGGACGGCCGTGGATTGCGCCGCCAGGCGCTGTCCGGCCATGCGTCCCGCGACGCGCACTCCGATCCCCAGAACCCGGCCAATCGTTCGAGGTCTCATTCCGTCTATGATGGTAGCAGCGAGCTCAGTCGCCTGGGGCCAACACCGCCGTTTTCTGGGTTGCTCTTCCGTGGGATTGGCAGTAATGTAGAGAGAATTCGAGCCGCCGCCCATGTCTTTCCGTGTGGGACGCAGCTTGTGGAGGTAGCCGTGACATCCCGTTTACGCGAACTGATTCAGCAATTGGGCGAGGCTATCCACGAGTCGGTGATCGAGAGCGAGCAGATTGCGGGTGTTGTGCAGGATATCCGCAAATACGGTTTCGATGTGCTGCTGATGCTGGAGGCAACGATCGGTCTGAATGAGGTGGCCACGGCGCAGGAGAAGAAGGACGATCAGGATGAGGCGGCGGCCGAAGCCGAGGTAAAAGCGGGCGCCTTCACGCAAAACGATCTGCATTTTCTGCGTTCCTTGCGCATCTCGGTCGAAGGCGAAGAGGACGAAGCCGGAACCGACGTGAATTGATCGCGGCTGCGGAGCCCGGGGGAAAGAACGTTCAGGCGCCGGGTAGTGTCCTGATTTGAAATCCACAGCTTTATCCCTCCACTGCGGCGTTCAACGTGCTGCGAATCCACTGCGAGACGGTTTGGTTC
>JABEBX010016226.1_pt1 | contig 61358 bp, 63 predicted proteins | sample 7245971 | NCBI WGS metagenome assembly JABEBX01 (sample SAMN14506365, study PRJNA622280) | hot springs metagenome | biome: hot spring [ENVO:00000051]|acidic hot spring [ENVO:00002120]; feature: spring [ENVO:00000027]|sediment [ENVO:00002007]; material: sediment environment [ENVO:01001048]... | reverse complement strand
ATTATAAGGAAGCAGGGGAAAATCGTCCAGCATCCTTTGGAAAGCTCCAGGGGACTCCTTATCTATGCTCAGGACTTCTGTTCGTGCCGCGAAAACCCAAAGCCAACCAATACTGCTCGGCAGATCGAGCCCGCGAGGCCGCGGGTTTACGGACCACGATTTTGTCAAACTGGACGCGTAATTGTTGCCGTAAGGAGTCCGCCCCCGCCCCCATGAAAACTTTCATCACAAGATTGCCACCCGGTCGCAGCCATTGGCCGGCCAGCTCCAAAGCCAGCTCACAAAGACCCATGGCACGGGCTTGGTCAGCACTGACAATACCCGAGAGGTTCGGGGCCATATCGCTCAACAGCAGATCAACCCCGCTGGGCAAAAGCTCGTGACATTGGGTAATGATCTCTTCGTCGTAGATATCGCCGCAAAGGATCTGGGCGTCCCCAACGGGATCCATGGGGAGCCGATCTACGGCCACCACGCGACCCGTGGGCCCCACGATTCGGGCTGCCACCTGCGTCCAACCCCCCGGCGCCGCACCCAAATCCAGGACCGTCATACCCGGGCGCAGAATCCGATCCTTTTCCTGAATTTCTAACAGCTTATAACTGGCCCGGGAACGGTAGCCCTCTTTGGCTGCCCGCTGTACAAAGGGATCTTGAAAGTGCTCCCGGAGCCAACGTTTGCTGGATATGCTTCGCGCCAAAACCCCTCCCTTTGACCCATCTACGGTCCGACCGTACACTTTGCTTCTTTGCGCAAGGCAAAGCATAACATGTTAACCAGTTCCGCCCGACAAGGACTCAAAGCCAAGGCCCATCACCTAAAACCCGTGGTGCTCCTGGGTGCCAAGGGGGTCAGTCCGTCCGTGCTTGCAGAGTTGGATCGTGCCCTGACAGATCACGAGCTCATCAAGGTCCAGCTTCCAGCCCTGGATCGGGAAGAGCGGGAAGCCTGCATTGCCGAACTCGTCAGCAACAACGGTGCAGAAATCGTTGGCCGCATCGGGCGAGTATTGATTCTGTACCGTCCCCGCTCCGATTCTCCCAAACCATCGAGTACCGACCACCCATGAGTCAAAGCTACGACCCCCAAAGCCTAGAACGATCCATCCAGCAACGCTGGCAGGACAGCCAAGTCTTTCGTGCCCCAGCGAAACCGGGGCCCAACAAATTTTACGCTTTGGCCATGTTCCCGTACCCTTCTGGGCAGTTACACATGGGCCATGTTCGCAACTACAGCATTGTGGATGCCATTGCCCGGTACCAGCGGATGTTGGGCAAGGACGTCTTGCATCCAATGGGCTGGGATGCCTTTGGCCTTCCCGCCGAGAATGCCGCCCTCAAAAATGGGGTTGCCCCGGCCCAGTGGACCTTTGCCAACATCGAACACATGCGCGCTCAACTCCAGCGTTTGGGGCTATCCTACGACTGGTCACGGGAAATCACCACCTGTACTCCGGAATATTATCGCTGGGAACAGTGGCTTTTTTTGCAATTATGGAAAAAGGATCTCGTCTATCAAAAAGTAAGCACCGTGAACTGGGACCCGGTAGATCAGACGGTCCTGGCCAACGAACAAGTGGTGGACGGGCGGGGCTGGCGTTCGGGTGCCTTGGTAGAACGTCGGGAAATCAGCCAATGGTTCCTGCGTATCAGCGCCTACGCCGATGAATTGCTGGCGGGTCTGGAGGGTCTGGAAGGACAATGGCCAGAGCAGGTACTGGCCATGCAACGAAATTGGATCGGTCGCTCGGCGGGAGCGGAAATCCAATTCCCCCTTGCCGATGGCAGCGGTTCCATCAAGGTCTTCACCACCCGACCTGACACGCTCCTGGGTGCCAGTTACCTTGCCCTTGCCCCCGAGCATCCCATCTGTCAGCAGGCCGCCCAGCACAATGCGGAGCTTGCTGCTTTTCTGGAGCGCTGTAAACTCGGTGGGGTGTCCGAAGCGGTCATCGAGACTCAGGAAAAAGAAGGTGCGCCCCTGGGTCTTGACGTACTCCATCCCCTGACTGGGGAACGACTTCCCGTTTGGGCAGCAAACTTTGTCTTGATGAGCTATGGCGAAGGTGCGGTCATGAGTGTGCCCGCCCATGACCAACGCGATTTTGAGTTTGCCTGCAAATATGCTCTGCCCATCAAAGTGGTCATTACGCAGGACGGTGAAGTTCCCCCAGCCGAGGCCCTGACTGCTGCCCTGACCAAACCAGGGATTCTCGTCCACTCCGGTCCCTTCGATGGTCTCGACAGCGAAAGTGCAAAGGAACGGATCACCGAGGCTTTGGCGGCCAAGGGGCTGGGGGCTCGCCGCATCCAATACCGCTTGCGGGATTGGGGGATTTCTCGGCAACGCTACTGGGGAACCCCCATCCCCATGATCCACTGTCCACAATGTGGTGTGCTTCCCGTCCCCGAAAGTCAGCTTCCCGTGCTGCTGCCCACCCACTATCAGCTCAAGGATCCGCGCTCACCCCTCCTGGATGACCCGGAATTTCTCGAAGTGAACTGTCCGCAATGTGGCGGGCCTGCCCGGCGGGAAACCGATACCATGGACACCTTTGTGGAAAGCTCCTGGTACTATGCCCGCTTCACCTGCCCCGATGCCCAAGCCATGCTCGATGAGCGGGCCAGCCACTGGCTGCCCGTGGACCAATATGTGGGGGGCATCGAACACGCGGTTTTACATTTGCTTTATGCCCGCTTTTTCCATCGTCTGCTGCGTGATTGTGGGCTCCTACCCAGGCAGGATAACCGTTTTGACGAACCCTTTGCACGCCTGCTGACCCAGGGCATGGTCCTCAAGGATGGCAGCAAAATGAGTAAATCCAAGGGCAATACCGTCGATCCCCAAGGTATCATCGACCGCTATGGGGCCGACACCGCTCGCCTGTTCATCCTTTTTGCTGCGCCCCCCGAGCAATCGCTGGAATGGTCCGACAGTGCCGTGGAAGGGGCCCATCGCTTTCTGCATCGGGTCTGGCGATTGGTCCACGAGTACACTCCCCCTGTCCCTCCCCAACCCGCAATCCTTGGTGATGAGGCGCGCGTGCTGCGCCGACAAATCCATCAGACCATTGATCGGGTCAGTCAGAACCTTGCCGAGCGCCAGCATTTCAATGTGGCCATTGCTGCTTGTATGGAATTGAGCAATGCCCTGGCAAAGGCATCGGGGGGTGCGCAGCAAGGGCAGGACCTTCCTGCCGTTCTTGGCGAAGGCTTGCGGACCTTGGTGTTATTGCTGGCCCCCTTTGCCCCCCATTTGGCCGAGGGCTGCTGGCAGCACCTGGGTGAAGAGGGCTTGGTGGCCCAGGCCCGCTGGCCCCGGGTGGATCCCAGCGCCCTGGCAGTTGATCACGTTTCTTTAGTCATCCAAATCAATGGCAAGTTACGTGAGCGCCTGGAGTTTCCCGCCGATGCCGATCCGACCAAGCTGCAGGAGCTGGTTTTGCAACATCCTCAGATGCAGCGACACTTACAGAATAAAACTCCGGCCAAGATCATTGTTGTTCCCAATCGCCTCATCAATATCGTGCTGCCATGAACCGCCGATATTTCCTGGCTATGTTGACCTTCTCCAGTCTGGCAGGCTGCGGTTTCCATCTGCCCGGCGGCAGTACCATCCCCCAACGCCTTGCGGGGCTGCAAGTGCAAAGCACCGGTCCTGCCGGGGGTCTGCTTGCCTCGGCCGTGGAACGGGCCTTGGAACGGGACGGCAACCATTCCTCCGCTACCGGTCCCGTCCTGCGTCTGGAAAATATCCGCATCGATCAGCGGGCCATCAGTATCAGCCCCAGTAGTGGTGCGGCCCTGGAATTTCTCAACACGCTGCGGGGGCAGATCAGCGTCGAGCAAGGCCAAAAGATCCTGCTTCCACCAGCCCCCCTGCTGGTAGAACAAAGCTTTACCTACAATAGTGCCAACCCCCTGGCCACCAACGTCCAACAAGCAGAGAGCCAACGCCAATTGGTGGAGGAGGCTGCCCAAGAGGTCCTCCGGCGGGTCTTGCTCTCGCCGCGCTTTGGCTGATGCGCCTCAAGGCCCGCGACTGGCCCCACGATCTGCGTACGGATCGGCCCTGCTATGGGATTTTTTCTGACGAGCCACTGTTGCTGGCCGAGACCGAAAAGGAGATTCTGGGCTACTGGCATCGGGCGGGCTTTGACCAGCGCCAACGAATCAACGGCGAAAACCAATGGGGACGGTTGCGGGAAGAGCGGGATAGCCTTTCTCTCTTTGCCGAACGACGGGTGGTGATTCTCCGTTTGGATGATCTCCGCCCAGGGAAAGAAGCCGCCACCAGTCTGGCCTTTTGGTTACAATCTCCTCCGGCCGAAACCCGCCTTCTCGTCCTGGGCCCGCGCCCCGATGCCCAGGCCCAAAAACTCAAGTGGTTCCAGGAGCTCGATCAGTCAACCCGCTGCGGTGTCCTCCTCCTCTATCCCCCCGAGACCAGGCACTGGCCGCGCTGGATCGCCCAACGCTTACAATCCGCCCAGGTGGCCGCCAGCAGCGAAGCGATCGCCGATCTGGCCCAGCGTACCGAGGGTAATCTGGCTGCTGCCGAGCAAGCCATTCGTCGTTTTGCCGAGCTCTTTCCAGGGCAAAGTCTGGCATCCCAGGATCTGCCAGAACTCCTTGGTGACAGCGCCCAGTTCTCTATCTTTGATCTGAGCGAAGCGGTCTTGGCCGGCGATCCCAATCGCATCATCCGTACCCTTCGTCGTTTGCAGCAAAATGAAGCCGAACCCATCCTGCTGCTGTGGACCCTGCATCGGGATATCGTTCTACTCCTCCAACTACAGGACGGTAGTCCGGAAGAAATCTTGCGTCGGGAACGCATCTTTCCTCCCCGCAGTGAAGCCTTGCTCGCTGCGGCACGTCGTATCCCCTGCCAGCATTTGCTGGAATCCCTGTCTTTTTGCGGTCAGATTGACGCCCGGATCAAGGGGCAAGACCCTCGCCCCCTCTGGCCCGCCCTGGCCGATTTAGCCCTCCAATTTGCCGCCCACGACCTTGCAGGTCACAATATTCCCTCGTTGCAATGGCCAGTGGCCAAGGAGAACACCCCATGACCGAACAATGGCACGCACTTCTCCGCCCCCTGGGGGAGCGCGCCCGAAACGCCCAACGGCGCCTCTTGTCCATGGAGGCAGGCGCCAAGAACCAGGCCCTGTTCTGGATGGCAGAGTTCCTGCGTCGTGATCAGGACAATATCCAGCGGGCCAATCGCAAGGATCTGCGCACGGCCGAGCAGGGAGGTCGGGATGCGGCTTTTCTGGATCGGCTGCGCTTGGACGAGGCCCGCATCGAGGCCATGGCCAAGGGCCTGGAAGAGATCGCCGCCCTCCCCGACCCCGTCGGAGAAATCCACGATCTTCGTTTTCGTCCATCGGGCATCCAGGTGGGCAAGATGCGCATGCCTCTTGGGGTCATTGCCATGATCTATGAATCCCGTCCCAATGTGACGGCCGATGCCGCTGGTCTTTGTGTGAAGTCCGGTAATGCCGTGATCCTGCGGGGAGGTTCCGAGTCCTTGCATAGCAATCAGGCCATTGCCGAACGGCTGCGGGCGGCCCTGGGCAAGGCTGGACTGCCCCTGGATTTGGTCCAATATGTCCCGCAGCCTGATCGGGAGGCCGTTGGTGCCTTGCTCCAAATGGAGGAATATATCGATGTGGTCATCCCCAGGGGCGGCAAAGGCCTGCTTTCCCGGATTCGGGAGGAATCCAGGATTCCGGTCATCATGCATCTGGACGGGAACTGTCATGTCTATGTGGATGCCGATGCCGACCCCCAAAAGGCCCTACGCATTGTCCTCAATGCCAAAACCCAGCGCCTCGGAACCTGCAATACCGCCGAAAGCTTGCTCATTGACCGCTCGCGCATGGACGATCTCCTGCTCCCCATCTGTCAGGCACTCCAGGAAAAAGGCGTAGAAATTCGGGCTTGCAGCGAAAGTCTTCCCCGCATTCCCGGTGCCGTACCCGCTACCGAAGTAGATTGGGGCACGGAATATCTTGCTGCCATCCTTTCCGTCAAGATCGTCGCCGACCTGGATGAGGCCATCGCCCACATCAATCGCTATGGTTCTCAACATACGGAGGCCATTGTCACCGAAAACTACACCCGTGCTCGGCGTTTCCTCCGGGAGGTGGATGCAAGCTCGGTCATGGTCAATGCTTCCACGCGCTTTGCCGATGGTTTTGAATACGGCCTTGGGGCAGAAATTGGCATCTCCACCAATCGACTGCACGTGCGCGGACCCGTTGGGCTGGAGGGACTGACCCTGGACAAATGGATCGTCCTCGGTGATGGCCAGATCCGCAACTAAAGCACCATCAAAGGCTCTTCTTGCGGTCCTTGACGAGCTCTATGCGGGTAATGTGGTAGATCTTCCCCCCATACTCCTGAGCGAGGCGCGGGAATGGGGTTTACCGTTGACGCATTGGCAAGGCTCCCATCGCCTGACTTCTCCCCAGGAGCCTTGGCAACGGTCCTCGCTGGCTGAACAACTGCAACTACCCCTGGACGCCATCGGCCTCTGGCCCCTCTGCGATTCCAGCAACAGTCGCGTCCTGGAATCCCCCCATCTGGTCCTGGGGCTCGCCGAGGCCCAATGGGCTGGACGTGGGCGCCAAGGTCGGCCCTGGCACTCTCCCTTTGGCTTGCATTTGTACCTTAGCCTGCGGGTTTCCCCCCCCAAGGAATCTCTGGGCGTCTTTCCTCTGGTGGCGGCCCTCGGGATCTGGAAAGTCCTTTCCCCCTGGGTTCCAGAACTCTGGGTCAAATGGCCCAACGACCTCTGGATAGGGCAGCAAAAGCTGGCTGGCGTCCTGTTGGAGGGACGATATCGATCGGAGCACCAGGACTGGGTGCTGGGTCTTGGTCTGAATGTGGGCAAAGACCCAGGCCTCCCCTCCACCGCCATTAGTCTGGCCGACACCTCGTGGCAGGGCCAGCGAAGGAATCTACTGTGCAAGATCTGGGCGCAGTGGCAACAAGACTTCCCGCAATTGACCCGGCATGGGTTCGCCCCATTTCGCGAGCGCTGGTGGCAAGCGGACCGCCTACGCGGGCAAGCTGTCTATGTGGAGCAAGGGAACCAGGCCCAAGTGTGGCAGGTTCTGGACCTGGAGAACGATGGTCGCCTGCGCGTCGGGAATGGTCAAGAAGTCCGCTTATTGCAATCGGCGCAGTTGCGGCTGAGGCCGCTACCATGATTCTGATCGCCGTGGGTAATACCCATACCCTGGTGGCCCGCCGGGCAGAGGGCCCACACTGGAAAAAAGAACGCTTTGCCAGCGCCATCCCCCCCGCTCAAGTGCGCGCCCAACTCCCCCAACACTGGCACGAGTATTGGCAGGAAGAACCCGCGTACATCGCTGGCGTCGTTCCCCAACAAGTCGCCGCGTGGAAACAGGAGTTGGCAATGCTACAGCTCCCATCCTGGGATCCCGAACGATTTCACCAACTCCTCCCCAATCACTATTCCCCCCCCCAAAGTCTGGGCTTTGATCGGCGCTGCTGCCTTTTGGGCGCACAGCGCATGATTTCTGGCGGCAGCGCCTTGGTCATTGATGCCGGGACCGCCATCACCATCGATTGTCTCCATCAGGATCACTTCCTGGGTGGGCAAATTCTGCCCGGACTGCGCAGTCAACTGCGCGCCCTGAGCCAAGATACCGCCTTGTTGCCGGATCTGGAGGGTTCTTTTCCCAGCCATGGATGGCTTGGCAACGGTACCGAGGAAGCCATCTTTGCCGGGGTCTGGCATGGCATCTTGGGTGCGCTGGGGTCCGCCATATCCCACTTTCAAAAACATTATCCGGGTGGCCGCATCCTCCTTACGGGCGGCGACGCTCCCACCCTGGCCTCTGCCATACCTGCGGCAGAAGTCCAACCCGATTTGCTGCTGGATGGTTTTTTTCAATTGGTACGTGCTGGCTCATCATCAGAAAAAGACTGAGGAAAAGATCTTAGCAGATTGTTTAGAAAAGATATTTTACAATATATTGATTTATCATGGGAATTTTGCAATAGTCTGATTCCCATAAACTATTGCTCCAGGAGAAGGCGTACTAACGCCCCAGCCACGAAGAGGGTCCTGCGACAGAAGGAGAAGTTTGGTTGTTGGAAAAAATTGGCGCCGGGCTAGGAATTGTGCTGTTGGCAAGCTTCCTACCCAACGTGATTGCTACGTCCGTTCCGGATGTACCATTAACCCTGCAACAGCAGGTATTAGCGAAACAGACCCAAGAAAGTTCCGCGCTGGGGACAGTCAGCAACCCCGTGGCTGGGAAGAGCGAGGGCGATGGGGGCATACTCATTGGCCACACTCTCCTCTATCTGCAAAGAGTTACCGCCTACAATGCCGTAGCCTGGCAAACCAGCAGCGACCCAGCCATGTCTGCCTGCGGTCCCACTCGACCCAATCAGATTGCTTTGTCCCAGGATCTTTTCTTTCGTCCCGATGGCGGTAATCGTTGCGGTGAACAGGTGGAGATCGTGCTGCGCAGCGGGCAGGTAATTCGAGGGGTGGTCTGGGATACCATGAATGGGCGTTACCATATGGCCGCTGATATTCTCATGGGTAACGTCCAGCAAGCTGTTGATTTTGGGGTACATCAGGCCCGTTTACGCATCCTCAGCCCCAAGCAGACCAAGCCCATCAACTCCTGATGGGCTTCCTTATTGGAAGACTCCGCCCAAGGCCATGAGCTCCTCGATTTCCACGATACTTTTGGGGGCGCCCTCCGAGAGAATCTGCGGGCCTTGCTTGCTGACCAGGATATCGTCCTCGATGCGGATACCAATGCCGCGGTAGCGGTCGGGGGTGGCCGGGTTGTCGGGGGCAAAGTAGAGTCCCGGCTCCACCGTCAAGACCATTCCTTCTTCTAGCGGACGCCACTGCCCATCCTGCCCACGGTAGTGCCCTACATCATGGACATCCATACCGAGCCAATGACCGGTACGATGCATATAAAAACTGCGATAGAGTTGCCGCTCCAGGATTTCCTCCCGGCTCTCCTGCAGAATCCCCAGGTCCCGCAATCCCTCTACCAGGACCCCGACGGCTGCCTCGTGATAGTCATTGACCGAACGGCCCACTTGGACCGCCTCGATGGCCGCTAGCTGGCTGGCCAGGACCAGTTCGTAAATGTCTCGCTGGGCCGGGCTAAAGATCCCATTGACAGGATAGGTACGGGTAATATCCCCGCAATAACCGTCCAGCTCCGCCCCCGCATCCACTAGTACCAGGTCCCCATCCTGCATTTCGGCGAGGTTTTCGGTGTAATGGAGAATACAGCCATTACTCCCTGAACCGACAATACTCGGGTAGGCCACACTCCTGGCCCCCTGACGGGCAAAGACATATTCGATCTCGGCCTGGAGGGCGTATTCGTGCAACCCTGGACGGCACTGCCGCATGCCATGGCGGTGGCCAGCGGCACTCAAGCCCACGGCCGCGCGCAAGCGCTCCTGCTCCTGTGGATCTTTATAGAGACGTTGTTCATGCAAAAGATGTCCCAGATCCACCAACTCCACTGGATACCTGATCCCCTGCCGGCTGCGGGCCTGGGCCTGCCGACGCCAGCGCAGAACCCGCTCGTCAAAGTCCATGCTGCGCCCCATGGGGTAGACCAAGATCTCTCGATTTTCCAGCAGACCCGGTAGCAGTTCGTCCAATTGGCGGATATCAAAACACTGATCCACTCCACAGAAGTCCCGCGCCGCATCAACCCCCAGACGCCGACCATCCCAGGTTTCCCGTTCGGGATCGCGCTCCCGACAAAAAAGGATTTCTTGACCCTCTGCTCGTCCGGGCAGCAGCACCAGCATCGCCTCAGGTTCCCCGAAACCCGTCAGGTAGAGAAAATCGCTGTCTGGCCGGAAAGGAAAATACACGTCGCGACTACGCACCTGTTCCGTTGCTGTAGGTACAATCAGAACCCCCTTTTCTCCGAGCTGCCGTAAGAGTCTTTGTCGACGCAAGCGGTAATCCATCATTCCTTCCTACCATCGCAAGCCAATGGGTCATGCTAGCACAAGGCCGGGTGCTCATGGCATGATCATTGGCCATGAATTTTTCTATTGAGCCCATTGCCAAGCCATGAACAGACAGATCCTGGTAACCAGCGCGCTCCCCTATGCCAACGGCCCCTTGCATCTAGGGCATTTGGTGGAATATACCCAAACTGACATCTGGGTGCGCTACCAGCGCCTCCGCGGTCACGAGTGTCTCTATTTTTGTGCCGACGATGCCCACGGCACTCCCATCATGCTGCGGGCCCAGCGGGAAGGGATCAGTCCCGAAGAGCTCATCACCCGCATGCACCAGGAGCATATCCGCGACTTTGCGGATTTCCACATCGACTTTACCCTCTACCATAGCACCCATTCCCCAGAAAATTTTGAGATTTCCCAGGAACTCTATCGGGCATTGCGGGCAGCCGAACTCATTGAAATCCGCGAAATCGAACAGGCCTACGACCCGGTTGCAAAAATCTTCCTGCCGGATCGATTCATTCGCGGTACCTGCCCACGTTGCAAGGCTCCGGACCAGTATGGCGACAACTGCGAGGTCTGTGGAGCCACCTATAGTCCTACGGATCTCCTTGATCCGGTCTCTGCCGTTTCCGGGGCTCGGCCGGAACGCCGCCGGTCCGAACATTATTTTTTCCAGCTTCCAGACTTTCAGGACTTTCTCCACCAATGGATTCATAGTGGCACTCTCCAACCGGAAATGGCCAACAAACTGGAAGAATGGTTCGCCCACGGCTTGAGTGACTGGGACATCAGCCGTGACGCTCCCTATTTTGGCATTCCCATTCCCGACGCCCCGGGCAAATTCTTTTATGTCTGGCTGGACGCTCTGCCAGGCTACATGGCTGCCACCCTCCATTGGTGTCGACAGCAGGGTCGCGACTTTGGGAAGTTTTGGGGTCCCGACGCCAGCGTCGAGCTTTATCATTTTATCGGCAAGGACATCATTTACTTCCATGCACTTTTTTGGCCGGCCCTCCTCCAGGGCTCCGGCCATCGCTTACCCAACGGGGTCTTTGCCCATGGCCATCTTACCGTCAATGGCGCCAAAATGAGCAAATCCCGGGGCACCTCCATCACTGCCAGACAGTATTTGGAGCACCTGGATCCGGAATTCCTGCGCTACTATTTTGCCGGCAAGCTCAATCCCCATGTCGAAGATCTGGACCTCAATCTCGATGACTTCCTGCACAAAGGAAACGGTGACCTGGTGGGCAAGGTCGTCAATCTAGCCTCCCGCGCCGCGGGCTTCATCCATCGCTATTTCGACGGCAAACTGGGTGCCAGTCTCGGCCCTGACCAAAGCTTTTACGACTCCTTGGTACATCAACGGGAAAGCGTTGGCCAGGCCTATGAACAGCGCGATTATGCCCGCGCCGTCCGCGAAATCATGGCCTTGGCCGATCAGGTCAATGCCTATGTGGACCGCGAGGCCCCATGGCTCCTTGCCAAGGAAGAAAGTCGTCGCGACCGCTTGCAGCAGGTGGCCACCTGTACCCTCAACGGCTTTCGCTTGCTCATGACACTCTTACATCCCATTGTACCAAAGCTCAGCGAGCGCTCTCTGGCATTTCTGCGCTGCTCCCTGGACTGGGATGGAATCACCCACCCCTTGCTCAAGCATTCCATTGCAAGCTATGAGCATCTTTTACAGCGGATGGAGAAAACCCAAGTGGATGCCCTCATTCACCCCAGTGAAACCATTCCAGCATCCGCTCCCAAGCCCCCTACGGATGGGTTCCTCAGCATCGAGGACTTTGGCAAGGTGGACTTGCGCATTGCCAGGATCGTGGCCGCCGAGACCGTGGCAGGTGCCGACAAGCTCCTTCACCTGACTCTCGATATTGGCGAAGAAAAAACCCGATCGGTCTTCGCCGGCATCAAAAGCAGCTACGATCCTGCCCAACTCGTTGGCAGACTTACGGTCATGGTTGCCAATCTCGCCCCCCGCAAGATGCGATTTGGCCTGTCCGAAGGCATGGTCCTGGCCGCCAGCGATAGTGAGGCCGGCCCTTTCCTGTTGAGCCCCGATAGCGGTGCCCGCCCAGGGATGCGGGTCAAATAGGCTGACGCCTAGGCGCCGGCTTCTCTTTGGGCACCAGCCAAAAGACAACGTTCCTCGTAGGTTTCCCGGGCCAGCCGCACGTCTTCCAGAAACCAGGGCAGCTCCTTGAGGAGAAGCGCCTGCGGGCCATCCACCAAGGCCGTTGCCGGATCGGGATGAAAATCCACCAGCACCATGTTGGCACCGGCAACGATCCCTTGGGCGGTAATCTGAAAAATATCGGGAATACCATCGGGGCCCGTATCTCTACTCCCCACCGAGTGGGAGGGATCGATGCACACGGGCATACGGGTCAGACGCTTGACCACAGGAACCTGGGCAAAATCCACGAAATTGCGGTGGGGATCCCCCAAATTGGTCTTCATACCACGTAGACCAAAGATCACCCGGTTATTTCCCTCCGAGGCCAGATATTCGGCAGCATTGAGGGATTCTTCCAGGGTGATGCCAAAACCCCGTTTGAGCAGCACCGGAAAATCCTGCTGCCGCCCCACCGCCTTCAATAACTCAAAATTCTGGGTATTGCGGGTACCGATCTGGAGCATGACTCCCGTGGGATTTCCGGTCTGTTCCAGGGCCTGACGAATCTCGTCCATATGGCTTTCGTGGAGGATCTCCATGGCAATGACCTTGATCCCGTATTTCCCAGCCAGTTCAAAAACATAGGGAAGACACGCCGAACCGTGACCCTGAAAGGCATAGGGACTGGTCCGCGGCTTGTAAGCCCCCATGCGCGTGCAGACCTGTCCATTTTCCTGGAGGGCCCGCATCATCTGCTCCACATGTTCGCGGGTATCTACGGCACAGAGCCCCGCAAAGACATGCAGGCTATCCTGGCTGAAATGGACCCCATTGTAGGTAAAGCCATTGCCGCGCACATCATTATGATGCCGCCCCAGAACCCGATACTCGCGGGACACGCGGATAGCCTTGGCTACCCCAGGCAGGGCCTCCATTTGGGCCAAATCCAGAGACTGGGTATTGCCAATCAGATACACCTCGCGGAGCAGCTCTTCGGCCCCTTGCACCCGATGTATCCGGTATTCGATACCTGCCAAACCGTCCAAAAAACGGGTCATGGCCTGATACTCTACCGAATTTTCCTGCAGATCTGGCTCCAGAATCAAAATCATGCTCTTTTCCTTTTCACTACCCCAAAGTCTTGTCTTTTGCGCGCCGCATCGGTGCCAACATCTGCTCCGGACGCAAGAGTTCGTCGAGTTCTGCTGCCGAAAGACCATGGGCCATGGCCGCTTCCCGCAGGCTTATTCCCTGGGCATGGGCTCTTTGTGCAATCGCCGCTGCCTGTTCATAGCCAATCTTGGGCACCAGGGCCGTGACCAGCATAAGGGAGTTTTCCAGATGTTGCTGCAAAATATCGGAGCGTGGCAATAGACCGCGTACGCAGTGTTCGGCAAAAGAGTCCATGGCATCAGCCAGAAGCTGCAGGCTTTGCAGGACATTATAACCAATGACCGGCTTGTAGACGTTTAGTTCAAAATTCCCTTGGGAGGCGGCAAAGGCCACCGTCGCATCGTTGCCGAAGACCTGCACACAGACCATGCTGAGGGCTTCGGCCTGGGTGGGGTTGACCTTGCCGGGCATAATGGAAGAACCCGGTTCGTTCTCGGGCAATGCCAACTCCCCTAAACCAGCCCGTGGTCCCGATCCCATCCAGCGGATATCGTTGGCAATTTTGAGGAGGGACATGGCCAGGCTGCGCAACTGCCCGCTCAACTGGCAAAGCGTCTCATGGCCTGCCAGTGCCGCAAAGGGATTGACCGCTGGGTGGAAAGCAAGACCCGTCTCCTGCGCGAGCTTGGCGCAGACTTGTGCCGCAAAGTCCGGATGGGTATTGAGGCCCGTACCCACCGCGGTAGCCCCCAGTGCCAGGGCCTCGAGCCCAGCCGCCGCCGACAGCAGCCCCTCCCGACCCTGGCGCAACTGGTCCACATAGCCTGAGAATTCCTGACCCAGGCGCAAGGGGACCGCGTCCATGAGATGGGTCCGCCCAACCTTCAGGATCTCCGCAAATTCCTGGCTACGGTGGTGCAAAAGCCCCTCCAGGCGATCCAAAGCAGGGAGAAAGACCCGATGAAAGCGCAAGGCCGTCGCCAGATGTAAGGCGGCAGGGAAGACATCATTGGAGGATTGCCCCAGATTCACATGGTCATTGGGGTGCACTGGCGCCTTCGCCCCCCGTTGCCCGCCCATCCGCTCATTGGCCAGATTGGCAATGACCTCGTTGACATTCATATTGCTTTGGGTACCGCTGCCCGTTTGCCAGACGCGTAACGGAAAGTGCTCGTCCCAAGAGCCCATGGCGATCTCCCGCGCCGCCCGGGCAATCCCATGGGCCAGCCCGGCATCCAACAATCCCAACGCCGCATTCACCTCGGCTGCGACGGCCTTGATTTGGGCCAAGGCATGGATAATGGCCTGGGGCATCCGCTCTTCGCCAATGGCAAAGCATTGCATGGAACGCTGGGTCTGGGCCCCCCAGAGGACCTCGTCGGCCACCCTCACCACCCCCAGACTATCCCGCTCATCGCGCATATTACTGCCCTCCCGCCAGGGCCTCGGCTTGCGCAACCATCTCTTCCAGATAATCCAGCGCCCGCTCCCAGAGAGTCTGATCGTGCAGATCTACTCCTGCGGCAGCTACCACCGCAGCGGGGGAACGACAGCCCCCCAAGCGGAGCATCTCCACATATCCAGAAACAAAAGCCTCGCCCTGGGCGCGGTAGCGTTGGATCAAGGCCAAGGTCAGCAACTCGCCAAAGGCATAGGCATACACATAACCCGGCGAACCAATGAAATGAGGGATATAGCTCCACCACCAGCGATAGCCTTCGGAAAGCTCCACACTACCGGCAAACTGCTCGCTTTGGGTTGCGAGCCAGAGGGCTGCCAAGCGTTCTTTGTCCAATTCCCCTTCCTGGCGCCTGGCCGTATGCATGGCCGCTTCAAAGCGATGCATGGCCATTTGCCGAAAAACGGTGGCAAAGGTGTCCTCAATCTTGCCACAAAGCAGAGCAAGGCGTTGCCGTTCGTCTGCCTCCCCACGCAAGAGGCGCTCAAAGGTGAGCATTTCGCTGAATACCGAGGCCGTCTCTGCCGTGGTGAGGGGGGTATCGGCATTGAGAAAACCTTGTTCCCGGGCCAGGTATTGATGAATGCCGTGCCCCAACTCGTGGGCCACGGTCATTACATCACGAACCGTGCCCGTATAGTTGACCAGCAGATAGGGATGCACGTCGGGCGTGACCGGATGGGCAAAAGCGCCCCCGCGCTTGCCCGGTGCCAAGGCCGCATCGATCCACTGCTCCGCAAAAAAACGACTGCCAATGTCGGCAAGGTGCGGTGAAAAATCCTGAAAGGCGCCAAGCACGATCTCCCGACATTCCTCCCAGGAATAGGAGCGAGAACTGCCTGGCAACGGGGCATAACGGTCATAATCCCGCAGGGGCTCATAGCCCAGCAGTCGAGCCTTGAGGCGATAATAACGGGAAACCAGGGGATAGCGCTGTACCACCGCCTGCTCCAGGGCTTGGACCATCTCGTCTTCGATCTCATTGGCGAGGTTGCGCTCGGCCAACCAGTGGGGATAATTTCGCAGGCGATCGTCCAGGGCCTTGTCCGCGAGGATGGCATTAAAACAAAAGGTCAAGGTATGGATTCGCCCTTGCAGCCCATGGCTCAGGGATTCAGCCGCCCGGCGGCGAAGATCTCGATCGGGGTCCGACAGCTTGCTCAGCAACTCCTGTTCGGTGCAGTTTCGGCCATCCAGGGGAAAACGCATCTCGGTGAGCGTCTCATCAAAAAGCCGCTCCCAGAGACTGCGGCCGGTAACCCGTTTTTCGGCCAGAAGTTGTTCTTCGCTCTCCTGGCGCAAATGGGGGGCATATTGTCGCCATTGCCGCAGCAAATGGACCCAGGGGGCGAGTACGGGGTCAGCCAGCAGGATCTCGACTTGCCTTGGGTCCAACTGGTTCCAGGCAATATCAAAAAAAATCAAGCGATTTTCGACTTGGGTGGCTTCCTCCTGATACTGCTGCAGTTCTGCGCCATAGCGGGGATCGTCGGCATGGGTAACGTAACTCAAATAGCGATACGCTCCCAATCGCGCCAAGCGCTGGCGAATGGCCTCCAATTGCTCCAAGGCGCTGGCCAGCTCCGCGCTGGAAAGCTCCGCAAGCCGGTCCCGATAGCTGCGCTCAAATTCCACGGCCTTTTCCTGCGCCCACAACAAATCTGCTGCCAAGCGCGGATCCTCACGATCCTGATATAGATCATCCAAGCGCCAATGAATCTGCTCCGCACCGCAGCCCTTTGCTTCTTTCCTCAATTCCGCTCTCCTTCGGGATCCCAACCCAAGCACCGCCGCAGACAAGGCAACAGTCCCTTCAGATCAGGACTACGCCCCTCCCGTTGGGCCTGCCACAGCAACTCACCAAGACACTCCACCACCGTATGTTCCGCGGCTTCCTCGTCATACTGCGATCGCAGTCGCTCGAACAGTTGCACCATACCGGGCGGCTGGTCTGCCGCCAAGAGTTCCAACAGGGCAATATGCAAGCCCATATGGGCAAAAGGATTACTTCGTCCAGACTCCGGACCAAAATCTGCGCTCAAGGCCAGGTCAGGATCTTCCAGCAGTGGATGATACTCCGGATGAGCCAAGATCACCGAAACCATTCGTTTTTCCATGGCATCCAGAGCCTCTTGTCGCCGATACCGTTGCCAGACCTCAACAAAAATCTGTCGATAGGTTTCTCTCTTGCTTCCATAAAGCATATTCATTACCCATTTTCGTTACTTTCTTTCATGATACGGCCGCAGAAAATTGGAACAAGTTGCAGATGCCAAGGAGAGTTTCATCGTTTGGCTGGAAAATCACACCTTGTTATGCTAAATAAGGCACATTTGGCAGGTCCACCAAGCCCTAATTAGGATCATTCAGCGGGAGACAAATTTATGGCCAATGGAAACGCAGTATCGTCAGCGGAAGCTACCACTATCCTGACCCCAAAGCAGTGGGAAGGGCTTGGCAAGGTCGGAGATGCCGCCTTGCAGCTACAAAATCTATTGCAAATGTTCCGCGACGTACTCAATGAGCTACCCAACGCCATAGATACCGAAAAACTGCTGGCCAAATATCAGCCGCAGCTTGACACCCTGCGCGAAACCGTCGAGTCCCTGCAAGGACTGATCAGCAGTGAAGGTGGCCTCGAACGCCTCAAAGGCTTCTTCAACGAGGTCAAGGATGCCCAACTGGACAAGACCATCGGCGAGCTGCTGACCATCCTGAACAATCTCCAAAAAGCTGGTTTCTACCGAGCCCTGGCAACCTTGAGTGGGGAACTGCCAGAGCTTGTGGGGGAAAATCCCGACCAACTGGTGCAAAAACTTCGTGAAGCCACCGCCAACGTGAAATATTACTGGTCCAGTGCCAAACAGGGCGTTGGCGTACTGGGCAATATGGCAGTGGAGTTGGATCTGCCCGATCGTCTTGATGATCTGCAGGAAATGGCCGACCAGTGGCTACAGATTGCCAAACGGACCCAAAAACTCTTGCAGGGCGATGCCCCCAGTGTCAAAGCGCGACTGGAAAGCCTCCTGGATATGGCAGAAATCCTGGGAGGAGAGATGAGTGTTGCCCTGGGCACCCTCAAAGACACTGCCCCGGAACTCCTGCACGGCAGCGACCTGAGCACAGCCATGGGCACGGTGAGCCAGGCCAGCAAACGTTGGTTGCACATCATCATGCGGGTTCGGGCACTGGCCCAAGGCAACGAGAGCGATTTGGCAAGCCGCGTCGAAGCCCTGCTGGATCAGGTGGAAAAACTCGCCATAACAGCCAACGGTCTTGGCTTTTACCTCCAGGCCGGCAAGGATGGCTTGGCAGCTGTCCAACAAATCGTGACCGAGATGGACCTTCCCGACAAGCTCGATCAGCTTGCCGAGGAAGCCGAGAAATGGTTAAAAATCGCCAACCGAGCTAAAAGAATTGCCCTGGGTGACAGTAAAACCAGTGATCTAGCAGATCAAATCAATGGGCTTCTGGATCACGCCGAGACCGTTGCCGATACGCTGCGCAACTTAGCTTGCAATCTCGAGCGACAGGGAATCTACCTGAGCGATATCCTTTCCCCCCGTGGGGATCTTAGTATTGGGGTCTGCACCGCCACGGATTTTCTGGGTGAATTGTGGCGAGACGGCACCATCAAGAACATTGGTGCCCAACTCAGCCAGGGTGCCCTTGCCTGGATGGAAATCGCCCAACTTGGCGCTGCGGCACTGAAAGGCAATGCCCCGGACCTCACCACCCGAGTGAAAGAACTCGTCAAGGGCCTGCACCAAGCCAATTTGATGGATATGCTGCCCGATGCCTTGGCCATGGTCGGCAAAATCCAGAAAGCCGGCGTCCTGCCCAAGCTCAATATGGCCCTGGATAAACTTCTCCCCTTGTTGCCCAGCGATGCCGCCTTTGCCAGCGGCGTTGACAAGGCTAGTAAGGCCTTGGCCCAGACCCAGATCGAAATGAAAAATGAAAGCAACAAAGGCGGCGGAATGTTTGGTTTGATCAAAATTTTCTTTGCCAAAGATACCCAATACGTCCTGCGCTTTGCGATTCGTTTTGCCAGCACCTTCCTGCATTCCTGGAAGCAGGTCTAAGGCGACTCTCGCTCTTCGTTCCGAAGAGCGATATAAAAAAGGCCGGGAGGAAGATCTCTCCCGGCCTTTGTATGCTAAAGCCGCTTCTTTACTCGGCAGCAGCGGGTTCAGCAGCCTTCATGGGTTCCTGCTTCTTCATCTCGTGATGCTTCTTGACGTGATGCTTCTTAACCTCGTGCTTCTCCATGGCGGGCTTCGCCATCTCAGCAGCACCAGCGGCGGGGGCTTCTTCAGCTGCAAAAGCAGCACTGGCAGTCAGAAAAGACAAGGCAGCCGTAATCGCAACGATCTTCTTCATACAAGGACACTCCTTCCAAGAGATAAAATTCCGCCTGTAGCGGGCTGAACCATCAGCAGCATCTGAAAAGCAATTCTCATGCCAAATATTATTATTATTTATTTTCAATTAGTTACAATAATTTCTTGCGTATTCTTTTCTGCTGCCTGTCGCTCTTTCCCGAAAGCAAGATACCTGCAAAAGCAATGGTATTTATCAAGTATGGAGTCTACAATTGGCCTTATGATGCTAAGCGCCTGAATAAACAAGGATGCAGGAGATAGACGAAACACCAGAAGCCCCAAATAACCATCCTGCACCCTAGGAATTACGTCGCCAGACAGCGACGTTACTTTTTTTCTTGGGGAACGTATCCTTCCGGCGTCTGCGCCCCCTCGCCAAAGAAGAAGTCTTCCATTTGTTTTTCCAAAAAACTTCGCGACTTGGGATCAATGGGAGAAAGACGATATTCATTGATCAGCATGGTTTGGTGCTTGAGCCAATCCTGCCAAGCCTCCTTGGATACTTCTTGATAAATTCGCGCACCGAGAGGCCCTGGATAGGGCGGGCGATCCAAACCTTCCGCCTCTTTTCCCAACTTTACGCAATGCACCATTCTGGTCATGAACCGATCTCCCGTTTGCAAAGGATAAATCCAACCCACCGGCAGAGTACCGACGGGATTGCCCAAAGTCTAGCCACGCAGCCTGTCGTCCAATAGGCGGCGCAGCGGGCTGGGTAGACCCAATGCTTGCGAATCCGCACGACTGATGAGCCGAGCGGAACCGGCATCCCCCAAGGCAAATGCTCGCAAACTAGCCCAAACAATAATGTAGTGTAAGTCAAAATGGGTGAAAACATGCCGATACACCTTTGAAAGCTTCTGAAACTGCAGATGAACACCATAGTCATCAGCAGCCCTTGCTAGTAATGCATCGCAGAACTCCACCGAAAGTTCCAGACTGCTCACTTCGACCCAGGGCAAGGCCCATAGCCCTCCCCAAATCCCTTTCTGGGGACGACGTTCCAGGAGAAGGCGACCTTGCTCGTCCTCCAAGCCCAGGAAAACTGCCAGGCGCTGCGGCCGTGCTTGCCGGGAAGCACCAGCTTGCAAGGGTTTATCCTTTCCCCGACAAAGGTCAGACAATGGGCACCAGCCACATTGTGGCTGCTGACTGCGGCAAAGCAAGGCGCCCAAGTCCTGGATGGCCTGATTGTACACATGGGCATTGGGCGGGGTCTCCTCCACGGCGAGCTGCCAAAGGCGGTGTTCGTTGGCAGCGGCACGCGGCAGACCCTCCAAGCCATGGTAGCGAAACAATACCCGACGGGCATTGGCATCCAAAATGGCTTGTTGCTGACCATAAGCGCTGGCCAAGACCGCAGCTGCCGTGCTGCGACCTACTCCAGGCAAGTCCATGGCTGCTGACAAATCTGCTGGAAAGTGCCCTCCATGGGCAGCAAGAATTTGCTCGGCACAACGCTTGGCGTTGCGGGCCCTGGCGTAGTAGCCAAGACCGCTCCAAAGGGCCAGGACATCATCCAAGGGGGCCTCAGCCAGGCTTTGCCAATGGGGAAAACGTGCCAAAAAGCGGTGGTAGTAGGGTTTCACTGTTTCCACACGGGTCTGCTGCAACATGATTTCCGCAAGGTAAAGGGCATAGGCATCCTGGGTCTTTCGCCAGGGCAAGTCGTGTCGCCCATGATCGGCATACCAGGGCAGGAGTCTGGATGCCAGTGGGACTGCTTTGCTCAATTTTTTCCTCGCCACTGGATGTGAACGTTCCTGGCTTGCCAGTTCTGCCAACGTAATTCCCCAATGTGAATATTTGCCCGGATGGGCGGCCAGGTCTTGGGCAGCGCAGGCAATGGTATGGCTGCTTGTGGTGCGGAGACGCCCCTGGCCGACACTGGTAGCCAATCGCTGAGATACAAACGGGGGATTTCTGCCTGGATTTCCCATAGATCATGGGTCGACTGATAGTGAATTTCCCCTTGCAAGTCCGTTTTTCCCAGACGAGCTCTCAGCCCGGTCAAGGCCAGGGCTCCATTTTGCTGCCAGCGTCCTTCTCCGGAAATTTCCGCAGCCCGGGGCAAGCTTCGCGGCAGCTCCCCAGCGATCCTCTGCAGTAGGGGTAGCAATGGGCGGATGTACAATTGCCAATGGGTTGCCACCTGCCATCCAGAACCGGTATGGAGCGCGTGGAAATCTTGGGCGTGCAGCTTGATCTGGCTTCCCTGCCAGTGGATATTGCCAATAATTTCTGAGACTTGCACTTGAGTCGCAGAAAGAGTCTTGATAGCAGTCATGGTAATTTGGGCGCTTTCGCCCTGGCCCTCTACCTGCACGTGCAACGTTCCGGGGCGATGGATCCTAGGCGCCCCATAGTCAAGGTGCAGTGTCCCGGCATGTCTTCCATACCGAAATTGCCCGTGCAATTGGAGTCCAAGCCCACTTTGATAGGATATCCGTAGATCTCGAAGCTGGAGTTGCCCATGGGCAATGGGCCATTGCACCGAACAGCCAGAGCACTCCAGCACCCTGGGCAATGGCGGAATCCCACCACTACTGGCCGAACCATTTCCCGGCCAGGGACCTTCCAGGTGCGCTTGCTGGATGTCCACTCTGGCAGCAAGCCAATGGCGCTGCCAGAGATCGTCCCAGTGCCAAAAGATGCCGGCTTGCTGAACGCGCAAGAACTTCTGCCCGATACGAAGTCCTTGCAAACGGAGGTCCAAGCCCTTGCTCTGCACTCGCCAGTGGAGATGCTGCAACTGCACCGGTTGTCCCAATTCTTTGCTCAGGACTCCTACTAGCAGCAGTCGAGGCAATCCGGACAGCAGCAAAGCGCCCAGGAAGAGCAGGAACAGGACCCCCAGGCCTAGCCCGATCCACCACCGGCTTTTCCTGCTAGCCTTGGTCACTGGGCTCCATAAAGAGGGACCCATCTCCCGTGAGAGCATGCAGGGCCAAGGCGTTGGCCTCGTCCAATTCACAACGACGAAGGGAAGCTTTGACTTCCGGAATGGCACCTGGAAACATGCTGAATTCTCGAAGTCCCAGACCCAGGAGCAACGGGGTCCACTGCGGATTGGCAGCCATTTCCCCACACATGGTCACCGGTATACCAGCGGCATGGCCCGCCGCAATGGTATGCTGAATCATGGACAGTACCCCCACGTGGAGGGGATCAAAGAGCGCCATGACATCATCGTCTCCCCGGTCCACTGCCAGGGCATATTGGGTAAGATCGTTGGTGCCGATGGAGAAAAAATCCGCCACCTTGGTGAAACAGTGGGCGGCCATGGCCACCGCCGGGACCTCCACCATGATGCCGATGGGGAGATCCCTGGCCACAGCATGGCCCTCGGCCTGCAACTCCTGCCGCAATTGATGAATCATTTGCCGTGCCTGGACTACTTCGGCAACGGTACTGACCATGGGTAACATGATGCGCACGGGGGCCAGGGCGGAGGCCCGTAACAAGGCCCGTAGATGGCGCCGAAACCAATCCGGACGCCGCAAGCAAAGACGCAGTCCCCGCAAACCCAGGGCCGGATTCAGACCGCCTGGGTGCAACTGCAGATCGCTATCGGCAAGCAGCTTGTCCGCCCCCACATCCACCGTGCGAATGGTGACTTCGGCTCCAGGCAAGCCTTCCAGAACTCTGGCAAATGATTGATATTGTTCCTCTTCACTGGGGCTATCGGCCCGGTTCATGAACAGGAATTCACTACGGAAAAGACCAATGCCTTCGGCACTGCTGCGCTGCACCCACTCCAGATCCTCCGGTAGCTCGATGTTGGCCAATAATCGAACAGCCGTTCCATCGCGGGTAATGGCCGGCAAATCGCGCTCTTCCTCCAGCAGTTGCAATCGCCGCTGACGCCGCTCCTGGGCGCGGCGATATTCCTCCAATAAAGCAGGATCTGGGTTGACCAATACCGTACCCTGATCACCGTCAACCACCAGTTGATCCCCACTGCGCAACAGTCGAGTTGCCAGATGCGTCCCTACCACCGCTGGCAGACCAAGGCTCCGGGCCAGGATCGCCGAATGGGAAGTAGCCGCCCCAAAATCCGTTACCCAACCCAGTACCGAGCCGTTTTTGAGCAAGACGGTATCGGCGGGACTGAGTTCATTGGCAACGATGATGCGCTCGGCAGCCGCTAGGTTGGGTGCTCCCGCCCCCAGCAGATGGCGCAACACGCGGTCGGTGACTTGCAAAACATCCTCCCGTTTGGCCCGCAGATAGGGGTCCTCCATGCGCTGGAAGATTTCGGCCAGGCGTTCGCGCTCCTGATGCAAGGCCCAGGCGGCATTACGCCCCTGCTCGCGAATCATGCGCAAGGGACGCTCCCGCAAAGCAGGATCGTCCAGCATGAGGAGATGCGCATCGATGAACAGACGGGTATCCTGCGGCGCATCCTTGGGGATGGCCTCGCGGACCCGCAGCAATTCCTCCCGGGCCAGGGCTAGCGCCAGCCGTAAACGATTTTCTTCCCCCTCTACTTCCGCAGGGGAGATTCCATATTCAGGAATCTCCATCTTGGTAGGCTCCAGAACCACTGCCGTAGCAATGGCTATGCCTGGAGCTGCCCCAATCCCCGCCAGTTCAAAGGTCACTCGCCTTCTCCAAAATAATCGGCAGCCAGGGCACACAGTGCCACTGCGCACTCCTGCTCTTGCTCCCCCTCGGTTTCCAGAGTCAACACCGACCCCTGGGATGCCGCCAAGGTCATCAAGCCCATGATACTTTTCCCGTTTACTCGATGTCCGTCCCGCTCCAGCCAGACTTGGCAAGGAAAGCGCGCAGCAATGCTTACAAATTTGGCTGAAGCGCGGGCATGGAGCCCAAGCCGATTGATGATGGGAAAGTCGACACGCATGGAACCAGCACTCCTCCAGAAATATTCGCTGAGAATACCGCCCGCCTGCCTTGGGGCCAAGCCGTTTGCAGGCTTTTTCCCTGGCATTGGAATAATTCTTCGCCACCGGCCATTCTTGTGAAATAATCCAGACAGGCAAGTGCAGGGGGCTGGGCATGATGTTTCACGACAATGTTTTCGCTGGGATCGGGATTTTCTTTGGCCTTTTCCTCATCGCAGTCGGCATTGCCATTTATTTCATTCCAAGCTTCATTGCCTTTTCGCGCAAAGATCGCAATGCAGTAGCTATTTTGGTGCTGAACCTCTTTTTAGGTTGGAGTCTGCTGGGCTGGTTGGGGTCCCTGATCTGGGCATTACTCGATGAAAAGCAAGGGCCAACCCCCCTCACACCCTACCCTTACCCCTACCATCCCCATGCCGGAGCTCCCAGCAATCCCTCCGCGCCCAGAGCCAGTCTGCCACCGGGGCAGCTTTGTCCCAATTGCGGTCAGGCTGTTGCTGCCAGCGACCAGTTTTGCGGCCATTGTGGTCGACCCCTACGCTAAGCCGCTACCATAGCCCCATGAGCCATGTCGTCTTTGCACAAATTTTTCTGGTCGGAAAATACCAGCAAGAGCACACCCGCTCCGATTTGACCCAATTGGTCCATTGTCTGCAAAGCTTGGGCTGTCGAGAGATTCGGGTTCCGGCGTCCTATGCTTCGCAACTCCCGGGGGTGAAAACTTTTGACACCCTCCAAGAGGCGTCATCTGGGGACTTAGTCATCGCGCTGGGGGGAGATGGAACCTTGCTCAGCACTGCACGGCAGTTGGCTGGTCGTGATGTGCCGATCCTGGGTGTCAACTACGGACGTCTGGGATTTCTTGCCGATATTCCACTGCAGGCCACAGCCAGCTCCCTACCTCCCATTTTGCAGGGTTCTTATGTGCAGGACCGCCGAAGTATACTGGAAGCACGTCTTTGGCGCAGGGGGCAGCAAATCGTCGAGGGTCTTGCCCTCAACGAGGTCTTTGTCCACAAAGGCTGCGGCGAAAGCATGATTGAACTGGCAGTACTCTTCGATGATCGGCAAGTCTACACCGAACGAGCCGATGGACTGATCCTGTCCACACCCACCGGTTCCACCGCCTATGCCCTTTCTGCTGGTGGCCCGATTCTCACTCCCGATCTGCCTGCCATGATCCTGGTTCCCATCTGTCCCCATACCCTCAGTACCCGTCCCATGGTGGTTCCCGATCGCCTGCAGGTCCGCTTGCTACTGGAAAGTGCCCGTTACCCGGCTGCACTCAGTCTCGATAGTCATCATTCCTATCCCATGGAAGCAGGGGATGAGGTGCGGGTGCGTCGTGCCAACTGCGATGCCCTGTTCATTCATCCCCAACAACAAGATTTTTTTGGCATCCTCCGCCAGAAACTGCACTGGGCCGAAAAACCAGGAGCGAACTGATGCTTTTGGAGCTAGTGATTCGAGATTTTGCCCTGATCCAGCAATTGCAGTTGCAATGGCAATCGGGACTTACGGTGCTGACCGGCGAAACCGGAGCCGGAAAATCCATCATTATCGACGCCATTGCCTTGCTCCTGGGCGGCAAGGGACGGCCACAGCTGGTCCGCCATGGCTGCCAGCAAGCAGAAATCAGTGGCACCTTTCAGATTGACGCAGACCTCCGGCAGTGGCTTGCCGACCAAGGTCTTCCAGGCGAGGAGGAAGTCATCCTGCGCCGACTCTTGCCTGCCGATGGGCGTAGTCGTTTTTTCCTGGATGGTCGTCCCATCAGTGCCACCCAAGCCAAAGAATTGGGCGAACGTCTGGTCGATATTCTGGGGCAGCATGCCCACCTCCAGTTGCTTCGAGAAGATCGGCAATTGGCCCTTCTGGATCGCTTTCTTGCCAATCCAAAGGAGCAGGAAGAACTCCGTCAGGCTTGGCACAGCTGGCGAGCAGCCCAGCGAGAGTATCAGCAAGAGCTGGAAGCAGCCGCTCGTCGACAAAACCAGGACCAATGGCGCCGTTTCCTGTGGGAGGAGTTGCGCGCCGCCGCCCTCCGACCAGGGGAGTGGGAAGAACTACAGCGGGAGCATCGACTGCTGGGGGCCGTGGAGCAAATTTCCGCGGCCATGACCCAGGCCCTGCAGGCCCTGGAAGGGGAACTGGGCGCCCAACAACGGCTGGCCGAAGCCCAGCGCGTGCTCCAATCGGTTGCCAACAAAGACGAACAATTGACCGAACCTCTGACCCTGCTGGAGAGCTCGGAAATTCAGATCCATGAGACCATCGACCAACTTCGGCATCATTTCCGAAGCCTCCCATCGGATCCAGAACGTCTGCAACAAGTCTCCCAGCGCCTGGATCAATTGCAAGACCTGCAACGGAAACATCGCCAAGACATGGCCGGTCTTTTAGCCCTGGAACAGGAATTGGCAACGGAGTTTGCACAGGAGAGTCAAACTGGCGATGCCCTGCATCGCAGCGCCAGCCACTTGGCCGAAACTCGCCAACAATACGTTGCCCTCGCGAGCCGGCAAAGCCAGCTGCGACTGCGACAGGCCCCTCTGTTAGCAAGCGCCCTGCAAGAGCAGATTCGCACATTGGGCATGGAACACGCCCTCGTGGAACTTCGTCTGCAGAGTTTTCCCGACTCCGAGAATGGGTGGACGGGTAGCGGTTGGGATCAAGCCGATTTTTGGATTACCGTCAATCCGGGGCATCCTGCCCAAGCCATGACTGCGGTAGCCTCCGGTGGGGAGTTGGCGCGGATCAGTCTGGCATTGCACGTGTTACTCCAGTGGGAAGGGGTCGATACATTGATTTTTGATGAAGTCGATGTCGGTGTAGGCGGTGCGGTAGCCGAGCGCATTGGAAAATTGCTGCGGGCTTTGGGAAAGCGTCGCCAGATTCTCTGCATCACCCATCTGCCCCAGGTTGCGGCCCAAGGCCACCACCACTTTCTGGTCGAAAAGCAAATCCAGGAGGGTCAAACCAGTAGTACGATTCGCCTCCTGTCCAGTGAAGAACGGGTTGAGGAGCTCTCCCGGATGTTGGGCGGCAGCCAGATCCACGGGAGTTTGCGCAGCGCCGCGCAAAAACTACTCAGCGCTGCCAGCACCGACTCAGTTTAAGCGGCGCGGCGGCGATACTGTCCCAAATCGACGAGAGCTTGCTGGGAGGGATAACTCCAAAACCCCCGGCGTCCACGGCCAAACTGCGTAGCCATGATTCGCCCTTGTCGATCGCCCCGCCACTTGCCATGCCGATCTCGCGCTTTTCCCCAAAAGACCCAGGAAGCCAACGCGTAGGCATAGAGATCATTCCCCAACGGCAGCACATGCACCGTCCATTGGGCAAAATGGGGTAATCCGGTTGCACTGAGATCCCACCCAGGCGCAGCTATGCCCCAAGGTTGGGCATTGGGAAGAAGCAATTCCAGACGCTCCCGCGCTGCCGTAAGCTGAGCGGACTGCGTGGTCTGCATCAGTAACGCTCGAGTCGGCATGGCAACCTGGGACAATAATTGGTCGAGATCTTCTTCCAAGGTCTCCGCGCACCAGTCGATGAGAAGGATTTCCCCGCTCTTAGCGATTACGGCATAGTGGCGGGCTTGCTGTGAATCGGAGAAAGTGAGGATTTCCATGAATAGCTCCAGTAAGTAAGAATACGGTAATATGCTAAAGCAATTAGCGTGCCTACCCATAGTTCCTTTCTCTTTCGCTACGTTAGCGTTGAGATGATTTGCTGGGGCGTAGCCATTCATCGACAGTAGCCAAAAATTTCCCCATCCGTAGACTGTCGACATGGCCTCTCGTACTACCAATCCCTTAGCCACCCGCAGCGCTTCCACTCCAAGAAGGGAGCGAAGCACATCGCTACTGCGCCGAGTCCAGTGGTTTGCCCTGGCAATTTTCTTGCTGGTGAGCCTGATTGGCGTCCTTGCCCTCCATGCCGTGCATACCCTGAAGGAAAGTAGCGACACCCTGCTCCAGCTGGCACTACCCCTCCAGCGGGACTCCATGAAACTCGATGAGTTGCAAAGGCGGGCGGAATTCTATCGCCGCCTGGCCGAAATCCTACCCGGTCAAGGTTACGAGCAAACCAGCCAAGCATTGATCCACCGCGAACAACTTCATCTACAGGCCCTTTTACCCAAGCTGCAGAAGCACCCGCACATCGCCCAGGATGTGAGTGCAGTATTGAACCAGCTACAGCGCTTTGCCAATGAACCGCTAACTCGCAATACCCAGTTGGATACGGAACAGAATCAATTGGATGCCAAACTTGACACCTTGCGCCAGGACCTGTTTGGTATTTTTCAACAACAGGCAGACCGTGCAACTGCGGCACGCCGCCGTGCCAGTTGGCTGATTTTTACCCTCATTGCTCTCACCGCTGGGCTTGCCATTTTGGTGAGTTGGCGGGTGGCCGTGGGTCTATCCCGACCCTTACGGACCATCCGCCGCGCCCTGGACGCTCTTGCCCAAGGGCAGAGTGCTGCGGTTGCAGAGACGGGTCCAACCGAGCTGCGCGCCGTAGCCAGCAGCATTGTGCAAATGCAGGAACGGCTGCAGGAAGAAGAGAAACTGCGTCATCTATTTCTTAGTCAGGTTTCCCATGAGCTCAAAACCCCCTTGGCCTCGGCGCGCTCTGGTAGCGAACTACTCCTGAGCGAACGGCTGGGGAGCCTGACGCCACGCCAAAGAGAAGTGCTGGAAATCATCAGTCGCCAGGTGCAGGAGCTCTACCTGGCTATTCAAGAGATGCTCGATCTCCATGCCCTGAAGGCAAGGCGGCTGGACTACCAGATTGCATCAGTCGATAGTGCAAAAATCTTGCAGGAAGCAGCAGCCCGCATTGGACCGCAGTTAGAGCAAAAGGAACAAACCCTGATCCTGCAAATCCAATGTAGGGCCATGGTCCTGGCGGACCCCCAGCGGCTCCTGCAGATTTTCGCCAATCTTTTAAGCAATGCCCACAAATATGCACCTGCAAAAAGCCTCATTGAACTTGGAGTAGATATGGACGGAGCAGAAATCCACTTTTGGGTGCGCGATCAGGGCCCAGGAATCCCTCAGGGACTACTGGAAAAGGTCTTTGAAGACTTTTACCAGGTGCAGGATCACCATCGACTGGCCAAAGGCACCGGCCTGGGTCTGTCCATCACCCGGGAGTTGCTGGCAGCGCAAAATGGCCGAATTCACCTGCGCAATGCCAGTCCTGGGCTCATGGCGGAATTTTGGCTGCCCGGCAAGCCAGGGACCCAAGAATGAACTGGCGACTGCTTCTTGTCCGTGTCGGAGTCTTTTCCCTGTCGGCCTGTGCCCTTTCGCCTCCCCATACCACTCCAAGCGTGGCAAGGACCCCGGTCAGCCAATTGCTCCAGGAATTGCGCAGTTGTGGCTCACCAACAGGGGAGGGCTGTGCCCAGGTCCACCTGCGCTTGGCGCAACAATACCTGGAGCAGACCCCGCTCAACGGCTCTGCCATCGGCAATGCGGATCGGGAACTCCAAATGGCCGCCCAAAATCCCAAGATCGCCCAAGAGGTTCGACCTTGGCGCAATCTCATCGCTGCTTGGCAACAATTGGCTGCCCGCCAGGCTCCCCAGGTTGCCACCGGATCGCAACGATCCTGCCAAGAAAAACTCTCCCAATTACAGGCTGCCAAGGAGGCTGCGGAAACGCGCCTAAGCAAGATCGAAGGCCTTTTGCAGCGCGAAGCACTGCCAGAAAAGGCCAAGCCATGAAATTGGAAGAAAGCCCGATCCGGATTCTCTTGATTGATGATGATGCAGATTTTCGTCGCCTGTTGGGCCTATGGCTGGAAAGCGAGGGATATTGGCTGACAAGTTTTGGCGATTCTGCTGCGGCCCTCCAGTCCCTCCAAGAGCAACTACCCGATCTGATCATCAGCGATCTGCGTATGCCCGGCCCCGACGGAATGGATGTTCTGGCCGCCGCCCAGGAACTGGACCGGGATCTCCCCGTCATCCTCCTGACCGCCCATGGGAGCATCCCCAATGCCGTCGCCGCCATGCGCGCCAATGCCTTTGGTTACCTGGCCAAACCCTTTCGGCATGAAGAATTGCAGGATCTCGTCCAGGCAGCCATCGAACAACGGCAGGCTGGACAGGAAACCCGTCTGCTTCGGGAAACCGTCCGCCGTCAGGCTGATCAGGACTTACTGTATCGCAGCGAAAGTATGGCTCGACTCATGGACGACGTTGCCCAGGTAGCGCCGACCCAAGCCAGTATTTTTTTATCGGGCGAAAGCGGCTCTGGCAAAGAGCGGGTGGCGCGCGCCATTCATGCGGCCAGTCCCCGCTGCCAAGGCCCCTTCCTGGCCATTAATTGTGGCGCCATTCCGCCAGATCTTGCCGAAAGTGAGCTCTTTGGTCATGTCAAAGGGGCCTTTACCGGTGCCCAAAGTGACCAGCCCGGACTCCTGCGTAGTGCCCATGGAGGAACACTCTTCCTGGATGAAATTGCTGATCTCCCCTTGCCGCTCCAGGTCAAGCTCCTGCGGGTCTTGCAAGAAGGTAAGGTCCGGCCCGTGGGAGGAACCATGGAATACTCGGTGGATCTGCGCATCATCAGCGCCACCCATCGAGATATCCATCAACTGCTGGCCCAAGGACAATTCCGCGAGGATCTCTACTATCGATTGCATGTCATTCCTCTGCGGGTGCCAAGCCTTGCCGAACGGCCCGAGGATATCCTGCTCCTGGCCCAACATTTTCTTGATCGAGAGGCAAGCCGGCTCGGACGGGATCTGCCTGGTTTCAGCCCCGATGCTTTGGACAAATTGTTGCGCCGACCATGGCCTGGTAATGTTCGCGAACTGGAAAATGCGGTGACGCTGGCCGTGGCCCTGACCGAAAGCGGTTGGATCCAGGCTGCCAGCATTCCCGATGCCAATCGGGACCAAGTCTGGGGAGCCTTTCCACCCCTTCAGGAAGCCAAGGCCCATTTTGAGCGGCAATATCTGGAACGTTTATTGCGCAGTACCGATGGCAATATTTCACGGGCTGCACGGATTGCCGGTCGTCACCGCACCGATCTCTATAAGCTCATGCACAAACATGAACTAACACCGGGCTCCTTCAAAGACTCGGACGCTGACGGCGAGTCTTGATGAAATCAACCATGGCAAACGGTTATACTGCCTGGCGAGAATTTGGCCGCGAGTTGCGAACTGCATGATGCTACCCTTACCCAATCCCAAAGAAAGCATCCAGCGACGATGGCACCCCCAGCGCTGGTTCATCCAGGGACTATTGATTTCTCTCCCCATCGGCTTGACCATCTATGTGGTCCTCCTGGTGGGGGGGTGGGTAGATGGAATTTTTGCAGCCCCCATCCACGTCCTCTTTGGCGTCGATATTCCAGGTCTTGGGATCATTCTCACCCTGATCACCATCTTTGCCGTAGGGTTCCTGGCTTCCCATGTCCTTACCGCCTGGATTTTTGACCGCATCAATGGGTTCCTTGAGCGTATTCCGGTGCTTCATAGTCTCTATAGTACCATCCAGGAAACCGTGGAACTCCTCTTTGGTGGCAAAGAACGAGGGTTTCGCAGCGCAGTCCTCTTGCGCCAGAGTGATGGGATGGGCTATCTGGTAGGACTGATTACCCGGGATAGTTTACCCGAACTTGCCAGCATCGGTGAGGAAGACTGCGTTGCGGTTTTTATCCCCATGAGCTATGGCGTTGGCGGCTTTACCTGTATTGTCCCCCGGCACCAAGTCGTGCCCTTGCCCGATCTCACCCCACAACAAGCCCTCCGCTTTGCCATGGCGGGAGGCGTGGGTAGTAATCGCCCCAGTCGCGACCGCCCTCTGGCCGATGAAGCCCCCCATGAGCAAAGCGAAACCCTTCCCCTTCCCAACAAGGAGCCATCCGATGGATCGAGTTCGTAAGGCCGTTTTTCCCGTTGCCGGTCTGGGAACCCGCTTTTTACCCGCAACCAAAGCCAGTCCCAAGGAAATGCTGCCCATCGTGGACAAGCCTCTCATCCAGTATGCCGTCGAGGAGGCCATTGCGGCGGGCTGCGATCAATTGATTTTCATCACGGGTCGGGGCAAACGGGCCATTGCCGATCATTTCGATGTTTCCTACGAACTAGAGGTTGAACTAGAGAAAAAGGGGAAAAAGGCCCTCCTGGAGCAAGTCCGCGCCATTGTCCCCAGCCATGTGAGTGTCATCCATCTGCGTCAACCCTATCCCCTGGGGTTGGGTCACGCCGTCCTCATGGCCCGCCCAGTGGTAGGAGATGAGCCCTTTGCCGTGCTCCTCGCCGATGATCTCATGCTTGCCAGCCAACCCGTCCTCTCCCAAATGGTCGAGCAACATCATCGCTATCAAGCGGGAATCCTGGGCGTGGAGGAAATTCCTCTGGAGCATAGCACCCGCTATGGCGTCGTCGAGGCAAGGCCCTGGGATGAGTCGATTTTCCAGGTCAGTCGCATTGTGGAGAAACCCCAACCAGTCGACGCGCCGTCCAATCTTGGCGTGGTCGGTCGCTACATCCTGCCCGCCCGGATTTTCCATTTCCTGGAGCATACCGCCCAAGGGGCCGGTGGCGAGATTCAACTGACCGATGCCATTGCCAAACTCCTTGGGGAACGACAGGTGCTTGCCTACCGCTTCCAAGGCCAACGTTATGACTGCGGCGACAAATTGGGATACCTGCAGGCCACCATTGCCTTTGCCTTGCAGCATCCAGAAGTAGGCGCCGCTTTTAGCGAATATTTGCAGGCGTACTGCAAGGCCTTGGACGTATCGGGATGAGCAGCCCCTGCCCGGCTTTTTCGCTAAGACCCGACTTAGGGTATCCTATGGCCCGCCATTGCTTGAGGGGGCGCCATGATCATCATTGAAGGAATCAATGAAAAGGGAGGGAAGTTCCGGCCTTCCGCCTGGGCAGAAATGCTCATCGAGGGAGTTGGCCTTGCCCATTTTGGTAGTGATCACAAGATTCACTATCTGCCCATGATTGAACCAGCCACTATCAATGGGAACGCTGCCATCATCATGGATGAGGCACTGGAACAACTCCGCCCCGAAGCCTACGCCGAGATCCTCCACTTTGCCAAGGAAAACCGCCTGGTCATCCACCATGAGCCGGGAACGCTGGCAGAACGCCGGGCTGCCAGCAATGCCGAGGCTTCCAAGGGTGACTCGCGGCGGAGCTCGCGATGAGCCATCAGCAGCGGCACTGGTTCTGGGGTGTCCTGTTTTTCCTGATTTTCCTCTATGGTGCTTGGGCGGCGTGGTTGAGCTGGACCACCATCCAGGCCCAGTCGACGGTGCGCAACAATGTAACCTTGGCGCTGGGAACTCTTGCGCTACAAGAACAACAATGGCTTCCCCTAGCGGGGTCCACACAACGCGCAGAACTGGAGAATTCCTGGGACCAGTATCGGGCCCTATGGGTCGGTGCAGAACCAGAACTGGATAGCTTGGCCAAAAAATTTCTTGCGCACTGGAACCAAGAAGGAGTTCCCTCCGGATGTGGTCCTGCCACGCTTCCCTTCCAAATGGGTCCGGCACCCAGTCAGGCGGCCCAAAGGGCTTGCCATGTCTACGTCTATACCAAACAGGGAATGATCATGGTAACGGGTTTTGATACCCAAGGTGCGGCCATGGATAACTTCTATGAGTCCCTCTACCCATTCCGCTTGGTTAACCAATCGTCTCTTAGCAAAGTCACTCCCCTCATCCATTCCGATTCCTAACTTTCGCAACTAGAGGCTTCGTCCCTGGGATTGCCACCAGTTTTGGGCTCGACGTGCGCATTCTTTGGCGGCTTCGGGTTCTTTTAGCCACTCGGCACCTAACTTCGCCAATTCCTCCAGGGTGTTGGCGCGACGGGCCCCGCCTGCCGCCAGCAGCCCCTCACAATCGGATGTTTTGGGGGCTTTGGGACCAAAGAGGATGGGACAGCCTGCCCGGATGGGACTTTCCAGATCGACACTGCCACCAGCCAAGGTTCCCCCCGGAACACAAAAATCTGCGCATGGATAAAAGGCATCGCGCAGGGCAATGGTTTCCACAAAATATACCCGCGACTTGATGGGTACAAAACTGGTAAACAGCCGACTATGCCGAATGGTTTGCAAATGGTATTTCAAGGCATCCCGATAGACGGGTTCGAAGCGCTCTTCTTGATCGGGCGCCAGAATCATGATCCCCATTTGCAAGCGCATCAGGGCCAGGAAGGTAGCATAGGCCTCGGGCTCCTCGTCGGCATGGGTATTGGGAAAATAGACGACGCAACGCTGGCGATCCCGAAATTCTTTGAAGCGTTCACAGATTTCCACTCTTTCACCCCTGATGAATTCCTCTGGCACCCATACTAAGCTAGGGTTTTCGAACTTTCAAAACCATCAAAAACGAAACCCCGTCGATTTGTGGTATTTTATGCCATCCATGCATTCCCTTGGAGCCTTGTGTGCGTGTTCTTTTTCTAGCGTCAGAGATGGCCCCGTTCTCCAAAACGGGAGGTCTTGGAGATGTGATTGCGGCCTTGCCAGGCAGCCTGCGCTCCTTGGGAATCGATGTTCGCGTACTGTTGCCCTATTATGGATATCCGGAGCGTAGTGAGCTGCGCTTTCTGGGGACAGCACATCCCCCCTATACCAAGCGTCTCGGCGAAATTTGGTCACTGGGTACAGATGATAACATCTATTTTCTGCGCCAGCCGGAATACTATGAACGGGGTGGCATCTATCAGAACGCTGCGGGTCAGGACTGGGAAGATAATCCAGAACGCTTTGCCTATGTCAATCGGGTGGCAGTGGAACTCTGTCAGGGACGCCTGCCCTTTCTGGACTGGCGAGCGGATCTTCTCCATGCCCATGACTGGCAGGCAAGTCTAGCCCCCTATCTATTGGCGTTGGAAAGCCGGATTGGGGCCCCGCGCCCCAAGACCCTGCTCAGCATCCATAATCTGGCCTATCAGGGGCGCTTTGCTCCGGAGCTCCTGGATGTTCTCCATCTTCCCAAAGAGGATTTCCATCCTGGCGGGGTCGAGCTGTATGGAAGTTTTTCCTTTCTCAAGGCCGGGCTGGTTTTTGCCGATGCCCTCAGTACCGTCAGTCCCAGCTATGCCCGGGAAATTCAGGAGGAGGGCTTGGGTATGGGTTTGGGCGGACTCCTACGGAGCCGGCAACAGGATTTATATGGCATTCTCAACGGGATCGACGTGACGCGCTGGAATCCAGCCGCCGACCCCTATTTGCCCGCCCACTTTACCGCCCATAACCGTCAAGGAAAGACCCAGTGCAAGATTGCCTTGCAAACAGAAATGGGCCTGATTCCCGATCCCCAAACACTGCTGCTGGGTATGGTAAGTCGGATGGTGGAGCAAAAAGGGGCAGATCTTGTTTTGGCCCTGGTTCCCCAACTCATGGAACGCCCCATCCAGCTGGTTCTGTTGGGGACTGGGGACGTGGCCCTGCAGGAGCAAGCCCAGCGCCTCGCTTGGCAATATCCAGGGAAAATGGCCGTGCGCATTGGTTTTGACGAAGGCTTGGCGCACCGCATCGAGGCGGGCATCGATGCCTTTCTCATGCCTTCCCGCTTTGAGCCTTGCGGCCTCAACCAAATGTACAGTCTGCGCTATGGTAGCTTGCCCATTGTCCATGGCACCGGCGGACTTGCCGACACGGTGCGTGATCTCCATCAGGATCAACAGGGCAATGGCTTTGTCTTTCGACCCGCCACCCAAGAAGCCCTGGCGCAGACCATTGCCCGGGCTGAACGGGTTTTTCATACGGAGACTTTGCAATGGCACGCGGCCCAGACCATCGCTATGCAAGAAAATCATAGTTGGCAACGAGCCGCCGAGGAATATCAATCCCTTTACAGGCATCTGCTCTCGGGGGCATGATCAAAAAAAGCCTACAAGACGGAGGAACGATATGGAAATCTCCTTTCATGGTGCCGCCGGCGGCGTAACCGGGTCGTGCCATCATCTGCAGATTGGCAAGCGACAGATCCTGATTGATTGCGGACTGTTCCAGGGAGAGGGAGATATTGCCAGAGAAAACGCTGCTGCGTTTGGGTTTGATCCGGCAGCCATCGATTTTCTCCTCCTGACCCATGCACACCTGGATCATTGCGGGCGCATCCCTCTCCTTGTCAAGCGCGGATTTCGGGGTGAAATCCTTTGCACCGCTGCCACCCGGGACCTGACGCGACTAGTCCTTTTGGACGCCGCCGGCCTTGCCGCCGAAGAGGCACGACGGGCCAACCGTCGTAGTAAGCGGCAAGGAGAAGAGGAACAGGAAGCTCTCTACGACGTCCAGGATGTTCTGGATACCATGGAACGTTTTGGTCGCCTACCCGATTATGGCCAAGCCCTGGAACTTTGCGAGGGCATCCAGGCGACCTTTGATGATGCCGGCCACATCTTGGGCTCGGCCTGGATCCTCCTGGAGGCCCAGGAAGGATCCATCCGCAAGCGTTTGCTCTTTTCCGGTGATCTTGGCAACGGCAACAAACCCATTGTCAAAGACCCACGACCCGCCCCCAAAGCCGATATGATCCTCATGGAATGCACCTACGGTGACCGTCTGCACAAGCCCCTTGGGCCTTCTGTAGAGGAACTGCGGGATGCGCTTCTAGACACCCTCCAACGCGGGGGAAATGCCATCATTCCGACCTTTGCTTTGGAACGGGCCCAGGACCTTCTCTATTTTTTTCGGGAGATGATCGAAAAAGAGGAACTCCCCAAGCATCTTCCGGTCTTTTTGGATTCCCCCATGGCCATTTCTGCCACGGAAATCTTTCGTCGCCATCGAGAATGCATGAATCCAGAAAGCGTCGCACTGTTTCAGCAAGGGATAGATCCCTTTGCTCTCCCCAACCTGCATTTCACTCGGGAAACAACCGAATCGATGCAAATCAATCAAATACATGGTGGTGCGATTATCCTGGCGGGATCAGGCATGGCCAGCGGCGGTCGGGTCACCCACCACCTCAAACACAACCTTTGGCGCGCCGATAGCAGCGTGATCTTTGTGGGCTATGCTGCCCAAGGGACGCTCGCCCGCCGGATCATCGACGGTGCCAAAACCGTGCGAATTTTTGGCGAAGAAATCCAGGTGCGCGCCAAGATCTTTACCATTGGCGGCTTTTCCGCCCATGCCGATCATGACGAACTGCTGCGCTGGTATGGCGCGGAGCAACGACCCGCCCTGACTTTTCTGGTACATGGTGAAGATCGGGGACGAGAGGGAATCGCAGCCGTTCTTCGCCAAAGAGCTTTGCCATACCATACCCCAGTCATTGGCGAGCGTTATTCCCTCTAAAAATTCCTTTACTACCCGCAAGGGAACAAGCTGTCTATAATCCGAGCAGTTTCTCACCAGCATAGGAGTACGGTATGGCAGGACATTTTCCTTTCTCCGGCAAGGCCAATCGAGTTTCGGTGTTTGCCTTTTTCGAAGCCCATAACTGGGGGCCTGAGGCGCAGCAATCCTATTTCGAGCACTGGTATCGTTGGGCCAAAGAGCAGGTTATGGCGGACCCTGATCTCAAGGCGTCCAAGGGAGTGCTCTTTGCCCATGATCACTTTGGCACCCACGCCGATCATGATTTCCATCTCCATGGCTATGCCGTTGCAACCCGGCTGCTGGATCTTGGAGAATTCATCAAGGGAGTGATCTTCCCCAAGCTTTCGGAAGAGCAGCTACATCATCTGGCCCATGAGCATGCTGGCTGGATCAGTTCCGTAGATCGCATTGCGGCCGAACACCCCCGGCCCGAGGCCCCGGAAATCGGTCGCTATCGCCACGTCTAAGCAACGGTCCCAGGGACGACGTCCTGGTATTTCTCCCCGAGAAAGCCGGCGCGTCGCCCGCTGTTTTGCAGCCTTGCGGGCAGCCATTCCCTCCCCGCAAACGGAGCTCCACTATCAGTCAGCGTTTCAGCTCCTGGTGGCGGTGGTGCTTTCTGCGCAAAGTACCGATCGGGCCGTAAACCTCTGTACTGCTCCACTTTTTGCCCAAGCCCCCGATGCCAAAAGCCTCTGGGAACTGGGAGAAGAAAAAATCCGCGCACATATTCAGCGCCTTGGGCTCTTCCGCAGCAAGGCAAGATATGTCCATGCCCTGGCGGGAATCATTTGGCAGCAATATGACGGCGAAGTGCCGGCACAGCGCGAGGCCCTGGAGGCGCTCCCGGGGGTTGGGCGCAAAACCGCCAATGTGATTCTCAATACGATTTTTGGGGAGCCTACCATTGCTGTGGATACCCATATCTTTCGCGTAGCCAACCGCACGGGCCTTGCCCCCGGGAAAACCCCCCTTGCCGTCGAGAAGCGTCTCCTCGAAATCGTGCCTAGGGAATTTCTCCAGGATGCCCACCATCTATTGATTCTGCACGGGCGCTACACCTGCACTGCCCGCAATCCTCATTGCCAGACTTGCCCCTTGCAGGACTGCTGTCTCTGGCCGGACAAGGATCGTGCCTGAGGGATTGGTCAGCACCGGCTTCGCCCAAGGCCTGCAAAGTGGCAGTGAACTCTTGGAAAGGGCACTGCACCAGGCCCTCGACCATACCCATCGGCCGGTCAGTGGGGTCCTGGCCCTGTTCAGCCCGGCCCAGTTCCCTCTCCCCATCGCTGCGTTGCAGAGCCTGGCTCGCCGTCTGTCCTGCCCACAGATCCGGGCCGGCACTTTCGCTGGCGTCATCAGTGATCAGGGCAGTGTTCTCGGCCAAAGCGCCTGTGCCATTCTGCTTTTTCATCCTCCGGCGGGAATCGGTGACCATGCCCCTCTCTTATTACATTGGACCCATCCCGGGGCAAGTCAAGAACTCCCTTTCGCTACCCATAACTTTGGCAGTATCGGCAGCAAAATCTCCCAATTTTGGCAATTCGGGCAATTGCGGCAGAATCGCTCCCATCTCCAAACGGGACTGCCAGGCCCCTGGCGATTGGTGCAGTTCTGGTCCGAGGGAGTGGCCCCCCTTACGGAAACCTTCCCCTATTTTCGTCAGGAAGGGCCACTGCTTTTGCAACTGGAACGCTATCTAGCCCTCCCACTGCTCGCCCGAGCGTTGCCCCTGGCGCTACGGGAGGCCCCCAAACTTCCCTTGGAAGCCCTGTTGGTAGTCGAAGAAGATGCCCAGGGGCAACACCAAGCCATCCCTATCGTCGCAACCGATCTCCAGCGCAGTGGACTCTGGTTAGAACGCCCCTTACATACGGGTTCCCGGATTTTTCTGGCGTGGCGTAACCCAAGTCTAGCCAAGCGCGAGACCCGCACAGGTCTTGCCCAATGCAAGGAACAATGGGGAGCAGCACCGAGCTGGGCCTGGGTCAGCAGCTTTCAGGGGCGCGGCCGGGTCTTCTTTGGGGAGCAAGATGCTGCGCTCCCTATTTGGCGGGAGATCTTTGGCGACACTCCGATACTGGGTTGCTACGATCAAGGGCAGTGGCAGGATGATTCCAAGATCCCTTCTTTCCTGCGCTTTGCGCAAGTTTTCTCCCTCCTCTACTGGGAGGGATAGCTCTTTCTTGCCCAACCCCACTCATGGCAAACTGTTTTGGTGCGTTGGAGACCAAGCCATGCGATGGATCATTTTTGTGCTTCTTTTCTGGGCCTTCCCCGTGTGGGCCAGCCAATATGCTCTTCCCCATCCATCGGACTCGGTCGTGGGCAAGGTGCAATACCTCACGGCAACCTACGAGGACACCCTGGCGGAGATTGCCAGGCACTACGATATTGGCTATGAAAACCTGCGCCGGGCCAATCCCGATGTGGACCCTTGGTTACCAAAATCAGGTACGCAGATTTTGATTCCCAGCGAATACATCCTCCCCGAAGCGCCGCGGGAGGGCATCGTGATCAATCTGGCCGCCATGCGGCTCTTCTACTATCCCAAAGGAGCCAAAGAAGTCATCACCTATCCCATTGGTATTGGTCGGGAAGGCTGGGGCACCCCCCTGGGAGTGACCCGCGTCGTTACCAAGGTCAAAGACCCAAGCTGGACCCCACCCGAAAGTATCCGCAAAGAGCATGCCCAAGCCGGTGATTCCTTGCCAAAGGTGGTCCCTGCCGGGCCTGACAACCCTCTGGGACAATATGCCCTGCGTTTGGGCTGGTCTGGTTACCTCCTCCATGGATCCAATAAGCCCTATGGCGTGGGCATGCAGGTCAGTCACGGCTGTCTACGCCTTCTTCCCGAGGACGTAGAGAGCCTATATCAGCGAGTTCCCATCGGGACCACCGTCCGGGTAGTCAACCAGCCATGGCTTTGGGGCGAAAGACAAGGTCATTACTATCTACAGGTCTTTCCGGCGCTGGCGGAGCACTCTGGAGAAAGCACTTCCTGGCAGGATTTTCTTCATTGGCTGCAGAAAAAACTCCCTTCGGGAATTTCCGTTTCCTGGCCCATGGTCCAGGAGATTTTTGCCAGAGCCGATGGAGTTCCCACCCTCGTTGCCGTCGAATCCGGGAAGGAATAGGGGATGGAGTTGTTCCCGTCACTTTCTCACCGCATCGGGCTTGCAGTACCGTATCCATTGGTTCATTGGACACCCTAGCGTTGGAACAATAGCTCGTCTCGCAACCTCAGACCCAAGCAATCAAAAAAGCTCTGTGAATAGGCCTGGTTCCTGTGGCTTGCGCCACAGTGCCAGCGCGGCCCACGTTCATCAAAGGCCGATGAAAACGCCCGTTCTTCCGTCAGTCCAGCCCTCATCATGTTCGTGGAGAACGGATAGCCGTCAGGCCAGCGTTTTGTCCTGGGCTTCTCTCAGCGTCACCATGAGCCAGGACAGCTCAGGTTCGGCTCACTCTTCCCTTTGCCGGGCGCATCAATAAAAAAACCCCACCCAAGGGTGGGGTCTGCTACTCCCAAAGGAGTAATTACTTCATCATCGCCTTCTTGAACATCCGCTCCACCTTCTCATTGGCTTCTTCAGCCTTCTGATTGGCAGCATTGGCGGTGCTCATGGCCTGATCAGCGGTGCTCTGGGCGGCGTTGGCCTTGGACAGGGCATCGTTGGCGGTGTTCTGGGCGGCATTGGCCTTGGCCAGGGCCTCGTTGGCCGTGGACTGGGCAGCATCCGCCTTGGCAGCAACCTTGTTCAGGTCAGAGGTGGTGGCACAACCGGCCAAGCCAAGGGGCAAAATCAGGGCAGCAACTTTCAAAGTGGTGGTCAACTTGCTCATAGCAAACTCCTCATAGTGGGTGGATAACGAGCAAAAATTTAAGCCTAAAACAACGGCATACGAGTCACTTCCGCTAGCATTCCGCATGGGTTGCGGCTTTGCCACGTCATACCGTTCCTGCATTTTATGGCAAATCCACAACAAAACTCAACAAGATTCCTTTGGAAACAATAAAAGCCGCAGAAAAGGGTGTAACCGGACCATAGCCAATGGCCAGTCCGACCAGTAAGACATCGAGCAGTGCCCACTGATCGATTCTCCCAACAAAATCGGATCTCAGAAGGGCATCCTGGCTGATCCTGCGCCGGAGATTCCACGCGTTAGGGCAGCACTTCTGGATTCGTGGTGCTTGATAATCCCTACCTCGACGAAAACGAACCATCAAAACAAGTCACCTGTTGGCTATCAGGAAAGCCAGATACTACCGGGCAAATTGAATGAACGTAGAGCTAACCATCGAGAGTAAATGGGATAAATTCAGGGACTCTTTGCTTTGTTTGCTTTTCAGATTGCTCTCTTCGAACTATAATAATTCATATATTTTCATTATGGAGATCAGCCATGATTAACAGAGGCAATCGTGTTTTCTCGGTACGAAACGCTCTATTAGCCTGCATCTGCATCCTCGGCTTGAGTGCCTGTGCCAATATGAATCCCACGGAACAGCGTGCCCTCAGTGGCGGGGCGGCAGGTGCTGCCGGCGGCGCTGCTTTGGGAGCCATCACCGGTGGTAGTCCAGCTGTCGGCGCAGCAGTTGGCGGAGTTGCAGGAGCAGGTATTGGGGCAGCTGCACCTACGATTCAAAAGGATTTAAACGGGAATTGAAGAAGGCTGCCTCCCCAACGATTTGCCTGGATCTGATGGTACCGTGGGGGGCTTTTTCCTAGGACATCGCAGGTGTACCCAACCGGATCTGCGGTCAGCTAGACGTTTTCATTTGTGTTCTGGACATGGGGAGTAGCTTTCCTTTGGCTCTTCATCCCTATTGATGAGGTAATCAGCATCATAAGAAAATTCGTGGTTGGTTTTATACCCAGATGCACCCAGAATACAAAGGATATTTTTCTCCAATATGGAGTCGTGCCATGCCTATTCCTGTCAATATGAAACCCATGGAACGCTGGTTGCGGATTTACTTTGGCCTGATCATCTTCGCCATTTACTTTGTCAGCCCTTTCCCGTACCGGCAGTGGACCTTCTCGGGGCTCTTATTGGTCGCCACCGGAATCACCGGCTATTGTCCCATCTATACACTCCTGCGGCGACGCGGCAACAAGGAAAGCTCCCCACCGAAGGAATATTGACAATGCTTGCTCAAATTCGATCTCTGTAAAGAGCCGAATTCTCGCCGCACCACCTCAATCCCCATGGATAGCCTGGACGAGGGAAACGATTCCAAAGACTCGACAAGAAAGCCTTCTGGGCCTACTCTGAAGACACCTTATGCAAGCTTGGGGAGTACCCATGGAACAAGTCGTGCTGCACACCAACAAGGGCGATATTCATTTGGAACTAGATGTAGAAAAGGCACCCGCGACGGTTGCCAATTTTCTCCAGTATATGGACGAGGGATTTTTTGATGGAACCATCTTCCACCGGGTCATTCCTGGCTTCATGATTCAGGGCGGTGGCTTTGATTCCAAGATGCAGCAGAAAAGTACCCACGATCCTATCGAAAACGAAGCCAGCAACGGTCTGAAGAACCTGCGTGGCAGTATTGCCATGGCCCGCACCAGCGATCCCCACTCGGCGACGGCACAATTTTTTATCAATCTCGTGGACAACGACTTCCTGGATTTTCGGGCGCCCTCGGGCAACGGCTGGGGATACGCCGTCTTTGGCCGAGTCAGTGCCGGCATGGACATAGTGGACCGCATCGCCCAAACACCTACGGGAAACAAAGGGATGCATCAGGACGTACCGCAAGAGGACATCGTCATCACCAAGGCAGAACGCTGCGTCTAGCCCTTGGCCACCCTACTGCCGGCACCCCAAGGGGATTGGCTCTGTCTTTCCGATCTTCACCTTTCCCCTGGAACCCCACAGCACACCGCCCTCTTTCTTCAATGTTGTCGAGAAATCCCCGCATCCGTTAGCGATATTTACATACTGGGAGATCTTTTCGACTTCTGGGTCCATCGCCAACAGGCCCAAGAGGAATCCCAACGGCAAGTCCTTAGCGCCCTAGCCGCTTTGGTACGGGAAGGACGCCAGGTCTGGGTAATGGGTGGAAACCGGGACTTTGCCCTGGATGCGAACACCTTGGCACAGTTTTCCCTGCGATCTCTTCCAGACCCCGCCGTGCTGCCCACAGGCATTCTCCTTACCCACGGTGATTTACTCTGCACCGACGATACCCGCTATCTCCACTTTCGGCGCTGGATTCGCAATCCCTTACTCCTTGCGGGCTTGCGCTGGCTACCGTACCCAAGCCTACTGTGGCTGGGACGTCGCCTACGGCGGCAAAGCCAGCAAGAACTCCAGCAAAAACCCAGGGAGATGACCCAAGCAAGCCCCCTGGGGATCCATCAGGCCCTGCTTGGGGAGGGGATCTTCGCAAGCTCCCTTGCACCCTATCATACCCTGATCCATGGCCATACCCACGTACCCTTGGATGAGCGCATCGCGGACCTTTCGGCCCGACGACTGGTGTTGAGTGACTGGCACGAGGATGGTGCCACCCTCCTCATCGGGAAAAAGGATGGAGATATCCAGCTCTGGCATTTCCCTGCTTAATGGTGCTTTGGCCTATACACTGCTCTTTTCTCCCTTTATCATTCCGCTTTTACTGCTTGCAGGGCGAAAGATGGCGCTCATCGTACAAAAGTTTGGTGGAACCTCCGTGGGCAGTGTCGAGAGAATCCAGGTCGTTGCCGACCGGGTCCTCGCGACCAAAGCAGCGGGGCAGGATGTGGTGGTGGTGCTCTCTGCCATGTCTGGTGAAACCGATCGCCTGTTGGGACTCGCCCGCGCCATCAGCCAACAGCCCTCGCCACGCGAGCTCGACGCCCTCCTCAGCACCGGCGAGCAGGTTACCATTGCCCTCTTGGCCATGGCACTGGCTGCCCGGGGGCAAGCTGCGCTATCCCTTACGGGCGCCCAGGTACCCATTGAAACCGATGCCACCCATACCAAGGCCCGCATCGAGCGTATTGATGGAGAACGAATCCGTACTGCCTTGCAGGAGGGTAAGGTGGTCATCGTTGCCGGGTTCCAGGGCATCACTGCCCAAGGCGACATCACCACTCTCGGTCGCGGGGGCTCCGATACCACTGCCGTAGCCCTGGCAGCTGCCTTGCAAGCCGATGAATGCGCCATTTATACCGATGTAGATGGCATCTATACCACGGATCCCCGGGTAGAAGCCAAGGCCCGCCGTCTTGACCGAATCACCTATGAAGAGATGCTAGAAATGGCAAGCCTGGGAGCCAAGGTCCTGCAGACCCGATCGGTGGAATTTGCCATGAACTATCATGTGCCTGTTCGCGTCCTTTCTTCCTTCGTGGACGGCCCCGGCACCCTTGTCACCAGTGAGGAAAACTCCATGGAAGCTCCCCGCGTCTCGGGTATTGCCTTTTCCCGCAATGAAGCCAAGATCACCGTTGTCGGCGTTCCTGATCGACCTGGCATCGCCCATGCCATTCTTGGTCCCATTTCAGCGGCCAATATTAATGTGGATGTGATCCTGCAAAATGTTTCGGAACAGGGTAAAACCGATTTTACTTTCACCGTCGAACGCAACGACTTCGACCGTGCCCTGCAAATCCTCCGGGATCTAGCCCCCATACTAGGAGGCGCCGAGGTCCAAGGGGATAAAGGCATCGTCAAGGTTTCGGTAGTCGGAGTGGGAATGCGTTCCCATGCAGGCATTGCGGCGAGCATGTTCGAGACCCTGGCCCGGGAAAATATCAACATTCAGATGATTTCTACTTCCGAAATCAAAATTTCCGTAGTCATCGAAGAAAAATACCTGGAGCTTGCCGTGCGCTCCCTGCATGAGGCCTTTGGGCTTGCGCAAGGAGAATCCTGATGACGCTGATGGCAAATTACGCCCGTTTACCAGTGGCCTTTGTGCGCGGCGAAGGTCCCTGGCTGTTTGATCAGGAAGGACGGCGCTATCTGGATGCCCTGGCCGGGATTGCGGTCTGTGGTCTGGGCCATTGTCATCCAGCGGTGACCGAGGCCCTGCAAAAACAAGCAGCCACCCTGATCCATACCTCCAATCTCTATCAGGTCCCGCTCCAGGAAGAGCTGGCCCATCGACTTTGCCGACTCAGTGGGCTCGATGCGGCTTTTTTCTGCAACAGTGGGGCCGAGGCCAACGAGGCCGCCATCAAATTGGCCCGCCTACACGGTCATGCCAAGGGTATTGCCGAACCCAAAATCCTCGTCTTCACCCAGTCCTTCCATGGACGGACGCTGGCGACCCTGAGCGCTACGGGTAACCATAAAATCCAGGAAGGCTTTTCCCCCCTCGTCACGGGCTTTGTCCGGGCTCCCTATGGGGACTTGCCCAGTGCGGCAGCAGCCCTGGCCGCCGACCCCGACCTGTGCGCAGTATTGGTGGAACCCATTCAGGGAGAAGGCGGTGTGCGCCCCGCACCCCAGGGCTTTCTCCAAGGCTTACGGACCCTTTGCGATCAACACGGAGCCCTCCTCCTCCTGGATGAAGTCCAAACGGGCATTGGTCGGACTGGGACTTTTTTTGCTTTCCAGCAGGAAGGAGACTGGCTTCCCGATGTCCTGAGCCTCGCCAAGGGTCTCGGCAATGGCGTCCCCATCGGCGCCGTCCTTGCTCGCAAGGATAGCGCCGCCCTCTTTGGTCCGGGGAAACATGGGACGACCTTTGGCGGTAACCCCTTGGTTTCGGCGGCCGCTCTAGCCGTACTCTCCACCATGGAAAGCCAAAACATCCCCGCCCATGCCCACGCCATGGGAGCACGTCTGGAGGAGGGGCTACGGAGCAAGCTGGCACATCATCCCCTGGTGGAGGAAATTCGGGGCCGCGGTCTCATGCTAGGCATCGTCCTGCGCGAACCACCCCAGGGATTGGTAGAAAAGGCATTGGCAATGGGGGTTCTGATCAACGTGACTGCTGGTCGCGTGATCCGCCTGCTTCCCCCCCTCATCTATGGTCCCGAGGAAGTGCAACTGCTCATCGACAAGATTACGGCTTTGCTAGAGGATCGACTATGAAGAGCCCACGTCACTTTCTTCGCTTGCGGGATCTGGAGCGTAAGGAACTGGAGGCACTCTTGCATCGGGCGGAAGAGCTCAAGCGTATGCAGCGAGCCGGCGAGAGTCATACCCCTTTGGCGCACCGTAACCTCGCCATGATCTTTGAAAAATCCTCCACCCGTACCCGGGTTTCCTTTGAAGTAGGAATGGCGCAACTGGGGGGGCATGCCCTCTTTTTGTCCCCCCGCGATACCCAACTAGGGCGTGGGGAAAGCATCGAAGACACCGCCCGCGTCCTTTCCCGAATGGTGGATCTGATCATGATTCGCACCTTTTCCCATGCGGGCCTGGAACGCTTTGCCGCCGCCAGCCAGGTGCCAGTCATCAATGGCCTCTCCGATGATCATCACCCTTGCCAGCTCCTTGCCGACCTGTTGACCGCCCAGGAACTCTGGGGAAGCCTGCAAGGACGGCGCATTGCCTTTGTGGGCGATGGCTCCAACAACATGGCCAGGTCCTGGATGGAAGCTGCAAGCATCATGGATTTCTCCTTGCGCATCGGGGCCCCGGAAGGCTTTCATCCCGCCCCTGCAGCCCTTGCTGAAAATGCCAGCAACACCCAGGTCTTTGCCAGTGCCGAAGAGGCGGTCAGCGGCGCCGAGATGGTGGTAACGGATGTCTGGACCAGCATGGGCCAGGAGGCGGAGAATGCCGAACGCTTGCGACGCTTTGCCGGATTTCAGGCCAACCAAAACCTCATGGCCAAAGCCCACGCCAATGCCGTCTTTCTCCACTGCCTGCCGGCCCATCGCGGCGAAGAAGTCAGTGCCGAGCTCATCGACGGTCCCCGTTCGCTGGTCTGGGAGGAGGCTGAAAATCGTCTGCATGCCCAAAAGGCGCTCATGGAATTTCTCGCGGGCTTTGGCCCCCTGCATCAGTAAGGAGTCTGATCATGGTGAAAAAAGTGGTTCTCGCCTATTCCGGTGGTCTCGATACCTCGGTAATCCTCAAATGGTTACAGGATCAGTACCAGTGTGAAGTTGTCACCTTCACTGCCGACATCGGTCAAGGCGAAGAGCTGGAGCCCGCGCGCCGCAAGGCACAACAACTGGGAGCAAAAGAAATCTTCATTGACGATCTCCGGCAAGAATTCGTCCGGGATTACGTCTTCCCCATGTTCCGCGCCAATACCCTGTATGAAGGAGAGTATCTCCTGGGTACCTCCATTGCCCGACCACTCATTGCCAAACGCATGGTCGAGATAGCTGCCGAAGTGGGGGCCGATGCCGTTGCCCATGGTGCCACGGGCAAGGGCAATGATCAGGTTCGCTTTGAGCTGGGGGCCTACGCCCTGGACCCCAAGATCCGCGTCATAGCCCCCTGGCGGGAATGGGACCTCAACTCCCGGGAAAAACTCCTGGCCTATGCCGAGCGACACAATATCCCCATCGAACGACATGGACAGAAGTCACCCTATTCCATGGATGCCAATCTTCTTCACATCTCCTACGAGGGCGGGATTCTCGAAGATCCTTGGGAGGAGGCAGAAGAATCCATGTGGCGATGGACCAACTCTCCCGAAAAAGCACCCAATCAAGCTCGCTATCTGGAGATCCAGTTTGCCCACGGTGATCCCATCGCCATAGACGGTGAAGCCCTCCCCCCTGCTGCCCTTCTCGCCCACCTCAATACCATTGGCGGAGAACATGGCATTGGCCGCTTGGATATTGTCGAAAACCGCTATGTGGGTATGAAATCCCGAGGCTGTTATGAAACCCCCGGCGGGACCATATTACTGCGCGCCCATCGTGCGATGGAATCCTTGACCTTGGATCGGGAAGTTGCCCACCTCAAAGACGAGCTCATGCCCCGCTATGCCAGCATGATCTATAATGGGTATTGGTGGAGTCCGGAACGAAGAGCCTTGCAGGCCCTCATTGATCAGACCCAGAAGTTGGTCACGGGTACGGTTCGCCTGAAGCTCTACAAGGGTAATTGCACCGTGGTCGGGCGGAAGTCCGAAGAGAGCCTTTTTGATCCCCGGATCGCCACTTTTGAGGACGACGCCGGTGCCTATCGGCAAGCCGACGCCGAAGGCTTCATCAAACTCAACGCCCTGCGCCTTCGTATCGAGAAGCGCCTGCAAGGCTAGGAGAAACTATGCGGATTTTGCACACCATGTTACGGGTGGGAGACCTGGACCGCTCCCTTGCTTTTTACTCCCAAGTTTTGGGGATGCGCATCCTGCGTCGCAAGGATTATCCCGAAGGCAAATTCACCCTCGCCTTTGTGGGCTATGAAGAAGAGGATCACAGCGCGGTCATCGAGCTGACCTATAACTGGGGGGTAGACCATTATGAACTGGGCACCGGCTTTGGTCATATTGCCATTGAAGTAGAAGATGCCGCCGCAACCTGTGCTGAAATCCGCTCCCGTGGTGGCAAGGTGGTTCGGGAGGCTGGCCCGATGAAGCACGGCAGTACCGTCATTGCCTTTGTGGAAGACCCCGACGGCTACCGGATCGAGCTCATCGAACGCAATCATCGATCCACCTAAACATCAGGATTCCTGCCAAAGGGCATTGCCCATCCGCTGTAAGTACGCTTGGTGCTCCGCCAGCTCTTCCTCTCTTGCGAGCTGTACCCGGAGTACCCCTCCGGCTTTTCGATGGATTGCCTGGGAAACCAGGGAGCCTTCCCTATCTCCTCCAACGGAGCTCCCCGTATCCGTCTCCATCAGGGATCCTAGTTCGACTTGCCCTCCCGTCATGGCCAGATAGACTTGCGCCAACAATTCGCAATCCAGCAGTGCACCGTGACGGGTGCGGTGGCGATTGTCCACTCCATAGCGACGACAAAGGCTGTCCAAATCGTTTTTTTGCCCAGGATGTCGTTTGCGGGCATCTAACAGGGTATCGATGATCGGATTGGGCAAGGGGGGGCGGTCCACCCGTTCCAGCTCTGCCTGAAAAAAAGCCAAGTCAAAAGGCGCGTTGTGAATGATCAGGGTATCCTCACCCAGGTAAGCCAGCAATTCCGGAACAATTTCCGGAAAACGGGCTTTGTCTTGGAGAAACTCCTCCGTCAGACCATGCACTGCCAGGGCACCTGGGTCGGAAGGACGGTCTGGATTCAGATAGACATGGAAATCATTGCCCGTCAGACGACGATCCACAATCTCCACCACCCCGATCTCGATGATCCGATGCCCTTGCTTGGGATCGATACCCGTTGTCTCGGTGTCGACGACCAGCTGTCTCATAACCAACCCTCCCCCTGTACTTCTTGGTCCTTCCCCTGAAAACGATCCAGGACCCGGTTGATCAAGGCATCCACCGCCTCATTTTCGGGATCACCCGCATGGCCTCGCACCCATTGCCAATGAATCTGGTGACCGGTGGCTGCAGTGCCCAAGGCTTGCCAGATTTCCGGATTTTTGACGGGCTCACCGCTGCCATTGCGCCAACCGCGTCGCACCCAACCGGGCAACCACTCTGTCATCCCTTTGATCAGGTATTGGGAATCAGAAAGCAAACGGAGTTCCGTGGGCCGTTTGAGGGCCTCCAAGGCGCGCAACGCCGCCAACAACTCCATCCGATTATTGGTGGTTCTAGGCACATAGCCCCACAGCACCCGTTCCGCTTCGCCATAGCGTAGCCAGGCACCCCAAGCACCGGGTCCAGGGTTACCGCGACAGGCACCGTCAGTAATCACACGTAACGATTCAGGCATCTTCCTCGCCTCTATTTTGCGAAGACAAAAATGCTACGGGTGCCTTGGCCAGTTTGGGCAACAGCTTCATGCGCGGTCGAGCCAGGGAGGAAACCCCTACCAAGGGTTGTTCCGGCTCTCGGCGTTGGGCAAGCAGAATGTACGCATTGGCACCCGTTGGCCACCAGCGATCCCCAACCAACTCCAACCATTGGGTACTTTTCCAGAGTCCCGGCATGGTGTATTGGAAGTAGCGCCCTTGCCGCAGGGTAAAGCCCACTTCCTCCAGGGAACGCCGCAATTGGGGCAGGGACAAGAATGGCTGTCGCCAGGGCCAGTTCCGATCCCTTCGCCATAGGTGCCAACGCCGCAACATCCCCAGACTCCCGGAAGGATTGAAATCTAAAATCAAAATGTGACCCTCGGGACGCAGCACGCGCCAGCACTCTTCCAGAATCCGTTGGCGATCCATCCGTCGGGAAAGACAAAACGGCAGCAGCACCAGATCAAAACGCATGGCAGCAAAGGGTAGTTCCTCACAACTTCCAACTACTTGCAAAAAAACATCCGTACTCACCAAACCGTCATTCAGGAGAACCCAGTTTTGACTCGGGGGGACTGCTTGCCACAACAAGGGTTGCCCCAGTTGTAACGCCGTATCGACTTTGAGACGGGCAATCCAGGGCGGCAAGATCTCTGCTGCTCGCTCCAGCAGCAAACGACCACTCCTTCCCGACCACCATAGGGCAGCCCTTCGCGTCCGCGGACTGGAAGCGATAACACCCCTAGGCACAACAAGGAAACTGTGCTTTGATCATGGTTCCTATGGTACGCCGAGTTGCCCATGGAGCACAGATGCTAGCCCTTCTTCCTGCCTTCCAAGACAATTATATCTATCTTCTGGAAAGCCCCGCGGGGCTCTGGATTGTGGATCCAGGGGATGCCGAACCCGTCGAGAACTTTCTGCAAGAGCAGCAACGCACCCCCACAGCGATCCTCTGTACCCACCATCATCGGGACCACGTGGGAGGAGTACGGCGCCTTGCGGAGCGTTATGGCGTTCCGGTTTATGGCAAAGGCCCCCTCATTCCCGCCCAGACCGTTGCCGTACGCTCCGGGCCCTTGGAACTGGACGGGGAAAGCTTGCAAGTCCTCGAAATTCCAGGGCATACTCTGGATCATGTGGCCTATCTTTGGAAAAACTACCTCTTTTGTGGGGATACCCTCTTTGGCGCTGGTTGTGGCAGGATCTTTGAGGGAACGCCGGCCTTGCTCTATGCAAGCCTCCAGCAGCTGGCAGCGCTACCCGATGATACCCAGATTTGTTGCGCCCACGAATACACCCTGGCCAACCTGCATTTTGCCGCGACCATAGAACCCCACAATGCCGCTATCCGCCACCGCCTAGAACGCTGCACCCACTTGCGCCAGCAAGGGTTGCCAACCCTACCGAGCACCCTGGCAGAGGAGCGAGCCAGCAATCCTTTCCTGCGCTGCGGAGAACCTTCCGTAATTGCCAAAGCCCAAACCCTGGGTGCCCAAGGAGAAGATGCATTGAGCATCTTTACTTGCCTTCGAAGTTGGAAAGATCGTTACTAGGACTGACCGCTATCTAGGCAACAGGGTATACTCCAAGCGCTCCTGCCAGCGTCCAAAAACTCGCAGAACCGCCTGTGCATCCACAGCGCCAATCCACTGCAACAACTCCTCATCCGCCAGTGGACGGCCAAGCCAAGCCAGTTGCCGAACCCTTCGCGCCATCCGCGTTTCAAGGTCCTCCTGGCCCAGCAACCACTGCTTGCGCAGACCTTGTCGGCTCCAGGCCAATTCCTGCTCGGTGGGGCCATGGGCAGCCAGATCCGCAAGGACTCTGGCCATGCCGGCTTCCGCGGCCCGGCGCTGCGGTAAGGATACTGCTGCATAAATGGACCACTCACCCACATCACTCAAGGCTTCGAGTTGGGAGGAAATCTGATAGGCCAGGCCTTGCCGTTCCCGCAACTCCTGCCACAGACGGGAGGCCATTCCACCTCCCAAAATGGAGTTGGCGACGAGCTCCGCCCAATGATCTGGATGGTCAATGGGACTTGCCTGGGTCATCCAAGTGAGGTGCGCTTGGCGAGCTTGGGAATGACGTCGCAGTCGCTGACCAAAGTGGGCTTGGGGGGGATGGTTGGAAAGAGGATGAGAGACCGGAGGCAAGTGACCCAGCTTTTCCTCAACCAGGGTCGCCAAGCCCACAGGATCATGGGCGCCAACGGCAACCACCAAGATTGGCGCACTGGCTAGGCTTTTTTGATGAAAGGCACGCAGCGCCTTGGCGCTGGCCTTACGGATGATACACGAGCGACCCAAGACGGGCCACGCCAAGGAATCATTTCCCCAGAAACTCTCTCCAACCCGCTCCTGAAACCAGTCCTCCAAGTCTTCTGCGGCCATGGCGACTTCCTGGGCCACCACCTGCTTTTCTCGACGAAGCTCAACCACCTCCAAACGCGGAGTCAGCAAAAGATCCATCAACAGGTCTAGGGCCTCTTGCCAGTCCTCTTCCAGGACCGTCAGGTGCAGGGTAGTCGATTCCCGATCCGTAAAGGCATTCAGGGTACCCCCCAGCCGTTCTCCCAAGCGATTGATATCTGCCGCTGAATAGCGCTGGCTCCCCTTAAAGAGCATATGCTCCAAGAGATGGGCGTACCCATTCTCTGTAGCGCTTTGCTGCCTGCTACCACGGAGCAGGGTGACAGAGAGTGCTACCAGGGCACGACCGGGAACGGTCTCCGAGAGGTAGCTCACATCGTTGCCAAGGCGCTGCCAGACAATCTCTCCCATTGCGGACATGGGGCGAGGGACAGGGCTCAGGATTGGGGTATATCCTTCATGCTGAGTTTGATCTTGCCCTGACGATCCACTTCCAGGACTTTGACCCGCACCGTTTGCCCTTCCTTGACATAATCATGGACATCATTGACCCGCTCTGCACTGATCTGCGAAATATGCAAGAGACCGTCCCGTCCCGGCAGAATCGTGACGAAGGCACCAAAGTCCATGATCTTGGCCACTTTGCCATCATAAATGGCCCCCACCTCCACATCGGCGGTGAGTAGTTCAATGCGCCGCTTGGCCGTTTCCCCCGAATTGCCATCCAAAGAAGCGATGGTCACGGTGCCGTCATCCTGAATATCAACGGTGGCACCCGTTTCTTCGGTCAAGGCACGAATAATCTTGCCTCCAGGTCCTATCACGTCGCGAATTCGATCAGGATTGATACGAATGGTAATGATTCGGGGTGCATGGGCAGAGAGATCGGCCCGACCCGCAGCCAGAACGTCTTTCATGAGACCCAGAATGTGCAGACGACCCGCTTTGGCTTGCTCCAAGGCGGTAGCCATAATCTCCCGGGTAATCCCCTGAATCTTGATGTCCATCTGCAATGCGGTAACACCCGTTTCTGTACCAGCCACCTTGAAATCCATGTCACCCAAGTGATCTTCGTCACCCAGGATATCCGTCAAAACCGCGTAACGATCCCCTTCCTTGATCAGACCCATGGCTACACCAGCCACCGGGGCCTGTAAGGGAACGCCGGCATCCATAAGGGCTAGGGAAGCACCACAGACTGTCGCCATACTGGAAGACCCATTGGATTCGAGAATCTCTGAAACCACGCGCAAACTGTAGGGAAAATCCGACTCACTAGGCAACATGGCGGCAATGGCACGTTTGGCCAAGCGGCCATGACCGATCTCCCGTCGCTTGGGAGAGCCCACCATTCCCGTTTCCCCGGTAGAAAAAGGGGGAAAATTATAATGTAGCAAGAATCGATCGCGACTCTCTCCCTGGAGGGCATCGATAATTTGCTCGTCTGATTTGGTTCCCAGGGTAACTGTTACCAAGGCCTGGGTTTCGCCACGAGTAAAGAGTGCCGAGCCGTGGGTTCGGGGTAAGACCCCTACTTCGATCTGAATGGGTCGAACGGTATGCCGGTCACGACCATCGATCCGGGGTGCTCCATCCAAGACTCGGCCGCGGACAATTTCCGTTTCCAGGGATTTTAACGCACTGCGCACCCCATCACTGCGCAGGGGGTCGTCCTCGGCCAGGGTGGTAGTCACCTGGGTGCGGATCTCTTCCAAACGCTTACTGCGTGCCTGCTTTTCCTGTAGTTGGTAGGCTTCCTGCAAGGGCTGTCGAGCCATCTCCTGCACCTTGCCAGTCAAATCCTGGTCTTTCGCAGGAGGCTGCCAGTCCCAACGGGGTTTACCAGCCTCACGGGCCAACTCCAAAATCGCGGCAATGACCGGCTGGAAGCTTTGCTGACCAAACATGACTGCTTCCAGCATGGTGGCCTCGGGCAGCCCATTGGCCGCCGATTCGACCATAAGCACAGCGCTCTGGGTTCCCGCAACCACCAATTCCAGTTCCGACTCGGCCAGCTGTGAAAAGCTTGGATTCAGGAGAAACTGACCATGGCAGTAACCCACCCGCGCCGCGCCAATGGGACCATCGAAGGGAATTCCGGAAATTGCCAACGCTGCAGAAGCGCCAATCATGGCCAGGATATCGGGATCCTGCTCTTGATCGACCGAAAGCACCGTCGCAATGACCTGCACTTCGTTCATGAAACCCTTGGGAAACAGCGGGCGAATGGGTCGATCGATCAAGCGGGAGGTCAAGGTCTCCTTTTCCGAGGGGCGCCCTTCCCGTTTAAAAAATCCGCCGGGAATTTTCCCAGCCGCATAGGATTTCTCCTGATAATTCACCGTCAACGGAAAAAAATCCTGACCGGGTTTCAGTTCACGCCGCCCCACCGCAGTCACCAGAACCACCGAATCACCACTGGTGATCAGCACTGCACCGTCAGCCTGCCGAGCCATCCGTCCCGTTTCCAGGACCAAGCTCCGCCCCCCGAATTCCAGTTCTTTCCGCACGATGCCCAAGAGTTTCTCCTACCTTGTGTGGATTATTTCCGCAGTCCCAATCGTTCGATCAAACTCCGATAACGTTCTGCATCATGCCTTTTCAGATAATCCAAAAGCTTGCGTCGCTTACCCACCATCTTCAGCAAACCTTGCCGGGAATGATGGTCATGCTTGTTGCTCTTGAAATGATCGGAAAGGCCCTCGATGCGCGCCGTCAATAGGGCAACCTGCACTTCGGGAGAACCCGTATCGCTGGGATGGGTGGCATAGCTCTTCACCACCTCGGACTTTTGTTCTGGATGCAAAGACATTTCAAATTACTCCTGCTGCAACTGGGAAAGTTATTAGTTTACGCCCATCAGACGCCGTGGCGCTACCTTGCCATCATCCATCACCTCGCCCACCCCCAAAAACTGGGACTGGGGTCCATAGAGGCGAATTTGCCCAGGAGGAGGCGCATGGGCGATCACCACTCCCTGACCTTGCTTGACGTAGTAAGCGGTATTTTCCGTAAGGGTTACCGCCGGAAGATCCCCCAAGGCGAGATCCATAGCCTGCAAAGGACAATCCCCCTGTTCCAGAGCCGCTGCCAACCCTTCCAGGGTATAGGCTTCGGCAATCTGGAAAGGCCCCGAAGAGAGCCGTCGCAGCTCTTCGATATGGGCCCCACATCCCAGTACACGCCCCAGGTCCTGGGCGAGACTACGGATATAGGTTCCTTTGGAGCAGTGAATATCCACGGTCAGATACTCCCCAGTCCACTCTACGCATTCGAGCGCATAGATATGCACACTCCGCGCCGCCCGCTCTACCTCCACCCCTTTACGGGCCAATCGGTACAAAGGCTGACCACCTTGCTTGATGGCCGAGAACATGGGCGGGATTTGCTGAATTGCCCCACGGAAACGAGACAACGCTTGCTCAAGCATATCGTGGTCAAACTGAATAGGACCCGTTGCCTGTATCTCCCCCTCCCGATCTCCCGTGCTGGTTTCCTGCCCCAAATGCAGAACGGCGCGATAGCGTTTATCGGCATTGAGCAAATAAGCAGAAACTTTGGTGGCTTGCCCAAACAACAACACCAATAAACCCGTAGCAAAAGGATCCAAGGTTCCGGAGTGGCCCGCCTTGCGTATCCCCATGATCCGTTTGGCACGTTGCAAGGCCGCATTGGAGCTAAGCCCAACGGTCTTATCCAAAAGCAGAATTCCGTCGTTACACTGACTCACAGATCTTCCGGACTCGGGGGGAGATGCGTAAGTAGCTCCGCAATTTCTGCATCTTGATCGAAACGTGGATCGTAGCAAAAATGCAATGGCGGAATACGCCGCAAGTGCAATCGCTTCCCCAGAATATGGCGAATTTCCGGGGCGAGCTCATTGAGTTGTTTGGCTACATTGGCTGCCCTTTGGGGCCCGTCCATGAGAGAAAAGAGCACCGTCGCTTGGCGCAAATCCTTGGCCAGTCGCAGCTCCGTAATACTGGGCAGTAACCCAGAACCACTCAAAAGGTGCAAATGCGGCAAGAGATTGGCAATCTCCACCTGAAGCAAGTGGGCCACCCGATCACTGCGGGGGAAGCTGCGCGTATGGGGTACCATGGTATCTCAGAGCGTGCGGGCCACTTCAACGGTTTCAAAAGCTTCAATGATATCACCGACTTTTAGATCGTTGAAACCACGAATACCGATACCACATTCGAATCCTTCCCGAACCTCTCGGGCATCGTCCTTGAAGCGCCGCAAGGAGTCCATCTCGCCCGTATGAATCACCACTTCTTGGCGAATCACCCGAACCTTGGCATTGCGACGCACGATTCCATCCAGAATCATACAACCGGCAATGGTTCCCACCTTGGGAACCCGGAAAGTATCCCGAACCTCCCCATGGCCAAGAATCTGCTCGCGAATTTCCGGGGCGAGCATGCCGGTCATGGCCGCTTTGACTTCGTCCACGGCATCGTAAATCACACTATGGTAGCGTACATCTACGCCGCTTTGCTCAATGAGTCGCCGCGCTTGGCTCTCGGCCCGCACATTGAAACCAATGATGACAGCGTTGGAGGCATTGGCAAGGTTCACATCAGATTCCGTTATCCCACCCACACCCGCATGGACAACCTTGACGCGGACAGAATCCGTACTCAGGCGCTCCAGGGTAGTGCTCAATGCCTCGGCAGACCCTTGCACATCCGCCTTGATCAACAAGTTAAGCTGCTGGACTTCGCCCTCGTTGGCAGCTTCAAAGAGACTTTCCAGGCTACCCTTTTGACTCTTGGCCAGGCGCACGTCGCGGAACTTGCCCTGGCGAAACAAAGCCACCTCGCGAGCCTTTCTTTCATCGGCCATGACCAACACCTCGTCACCGGCCTGCGGGACATCGCTCAGACCCAAAATTTCTGCCGGCAATCCAGGTCCTACTTCGCTAACCTGGGTTCCCTTATCATCAATGAGGGCGCGTACCCGGCCAAACTGAGCACCCGCCAGAACAATATCGCCACTGCGCAACGTTCCTTGCCGCACCAAGACCGTGGCCACGGCACCCCGACCTCGATCCAGGCGAGATTCAATGACGATCCCCTTGGCCGGACCATTCATCTGGACCTCTAGATCCAGCATTTCCGCCTGAAGCAACACGGCATCCAAAAGATCATCGATATGTAAACCTGTTTTGGCCGATACCGGAACAAATTGGGTATCGCCTCCCCATTCTTCCGGTAATACATCGTGCTGAGACAGTTCCTGACGGATCCGTTCCAGATCGCCCCCGGGTTTATCTATTTTGTTCACAGCAACCACTATGGGCACGCCGGCAGCCTTGGCGTGGTGGATTGCCTCTACTGTCTGGGGCATGACACCATCATCGGCAGCCACCACCAGGATCACAATGTCCGTCGCCTGGGCACCTCTGGCACGCATGGCCGTAAAGGCCTCGTGACCCGGCGTATCGAGAAAGGTAATGACCCCTTTGGCAGTCTGCACATGATACGCACCAATATGCTGGGTAATTCCTCCCGCTTCACCGCTAGCCACCTGCGTGGATCGGATCCGGTCCAGTAAGGATGTCTTACCATGATCGACATGGCCCATGACGGTCACCACGGGTGGACGACGACCCATGATCGCCTCTTCTTGCGGGCCATCCTCAACCAATAGGGCCTCCGGGCTGGTGATGGTCACCAACTTGGCCTTGTGTCCCAATTCTTCCACCACGATGGTTGCTGTATCTTGGTCTATTACCTGATTAATGGTAGCCACTACACCCATTTTGAACATGGCCTTGATCAACTCACTGGCCTTTACTGCCATCCGATTTGCCAATTCGCCAACCGTGATGGTTTCCGGAATCGCCACCTCTCGAATCACCGGTGCCGCACTAAAATCTCCTGCACTGGGACTTTTACTTCGTTTTTCTGCCGCGCGACGACGGCGAAGAAGGGCATCACTATCCCCTTCGGAGCGACCCGAGCGTTTGCCAGACCGCCAACTATCTTCGTCTCTTCGGTTACCAGGCGCTCCTTTCTTACCCTTGGCGGGGCTTGTGGGAGCAGCCGGCGTTACCGGTGCCGCTTTTGGAGTCGTCGCACGCAAGGTGGGAGATTCACTGCGACGATTGGGACCCCCTCGGGCCGGACTATGCTCCGGCCTTTTCTCTGGTTTCACTTCGCTAGCAGCAGTCTCCGCCTGGGGCTTGGCGACGCTATCTGTTATATCTGCTCCTTCTTTTTGCCCATTGGCGACTGGTTCATTTGCATCCGCAGGTAATGGCGTTGCTACCGCAGCAATGGAAACCTCTTCTATTTCCGACGGGGCATCGTTTCGATTCGTCGATGATTCTTGTGGAGTCTCTGGTACTACCGGTGCCGCTGGCTCAGCAATGCTCTCCGGCAGTACTGTCTCCTCGACATGCTCAGGTTGCAGTACTTCCCGTTTGACATAGGTGCGCTTCCGTCGCACCTCCACCTGCACCGTGCGCGACTTTCCTGCACCCACACTTTGCTTGATTTCGGTAGTACTGGTCCGATTGAGGGTAATACGTTCTGGCACCCCCTTATTGGCCGAGCCTCGAAGAAAGCCCAGCAATCGCTGTTTATCCTCTTCGGAAACCGTATCTTGGGGGGAACCCTTCTCAATACCGGCCGCAGAAAACTGCTCCAATAGACGTTCGCTCGTCAAATGAAGCTCTGCCGCAAAAGCTGCAACTGTAACCGTCATACTACTCTACGCCTCCCCTACGCCGCCTCGGCAGCCTTGGTGGATGTGTCAATCCTCACGAAAACCAGGGCGCACGAGCCGCCATGATCAACGCCTTGGCCCGTTCCCCGTCGATGTCAACCAATTCCTGCAATTCATCGGCCCCAAGTTCCGCCAGATCTTCGGCAGTAAGGACCCCTTGCGCCGCCAACTGCTGCGCCAGGGCCTCATCCATCCCTGGCAATGCAAGCAGATCGTCGTCAGACTTACTGGAGTGGACTTGTTCCTCAGCTGCAATGGCCTTGCTCAACAGGCGGTCACGAGCACGTCTACGCAACTCGGTCACCAAGTCTTCGTCAAGGCCATCGATCTCCAACATCTCCGCAATGGGGACATAGGCCACCTCTTCCAAGGAGGTGAAACCTTCTTCGACCAGGAGCATGGCTAGGTCAGCATCAATCCCCAAATCCTCCACAAAAGCCTGTTGGAACCGGGTATCCTCTGCCTCGCGCTTTTGGCGCGCTTCCATCTCGGTTAAAATGTTGATGGTCCAGCCAGTCAGCTGACTTGCCAAGCGCACATTTTGGCCACCGCGACCAATGGCGAGAGAAAGCTGCTCTTCGTCGACGACCACATCCATGCTGTGGGTATTTTCATCCACCACGATGCTGGACACTTCCGCCGGTGAAAGGGCATTGATCACATAACTGGCGGGGTCTGGTGACCAAACCACAATATCGACCCGCTCGCCCCGCAGCTCATTAACCACAGTCTGTACCCGATTGCCGCGCATCCCCACACAAGCGCCAACGGGATCTACTCGCGCCTCATTGGAGCGGACAGCAAGCTTGGCACGCAAACCAGGATCTCGGGCAGCGCCCATGACATCAATAATACCATTGGCAATTTCTGGAACTTCTTGCGAAAAAAGCTTCATTAACAGTTCTGGGCAGGTGCGGGACAAAAACAGTTGCGGGCCTTTTTGCACCCTCCGAACATCCTGCAGATACGCCCGAATCCGATCGCCTGGCCGGATCGCTTCCCGAGGGATCATCTCCTCACGAGGTAAGATTGCCTCAGCCCTGCCCATCTCGACAATGGCATTCCCTTTTTCCATGCGTTTGACGAGTCCGCTGATGACCTCTCCCTTACGAAAGGCATAATCAGCAACAACCCGGTCTCGCTCTGCATCACGAACCCGCTGAAAGATGACTTGTTTGGCACTTTGGGCAGCGATTCGTCCAAACTCGACGGCTGGCAATTCTTCGGTGATCTTACCTCCCACCACAACAGTCGGGTCCTTTTGCAAGGCTTCGTGCAGATGCATCTGCTGCTCGGGGAACGCAAGCTCCTCGCCATCCTCCACTACCGTCCAACAGCGATGGGTAACATAATTGCCCGTCTTGCGGTCCAAATCGACACGAATATCCCAATCCTGACCATATTTTTTCTTGGAAGCCGAGACCAAGGACGCTTCCAATGCCTGGAAAATGACTTCTCGATCGACTTCCTTTTCGTGGGCGACCGCATCGGCCAAGTATAGAAGTTCACGACTCATGCTCTGATCCCCTCACCGAAACCTTCCTTCATGACCATTGCGGTACCAACCTCGCACGATAAATGCTGGACCAAGGAAAATTGGCCTCGCCCAATTCTGTTTGCAAACTAATGACATCTTCTTGGACGTTCTTGATAACACCTTTCCAACGACGGCGCCCATCTTGCAACACATGTAGCTCAATTTCGCACTCTTGTCCCAAGAAACGCTGAAAGTCAGTCAGCTTGGTTAGCGGACGATCCAGGCCTGGACTAGACACCTCCAGCCGATACGCCCCAGCAATGGGATTTTCCACATCCAACCAGACGCTCAGTTGACGACTCGCGGCAACACAATCATCAATATCGACGCCGCCTTCCTTGTCAATAAATACCTGAAGCGTAACTGCCCGCCCGGATCGAACCAACTGGGCTGCTACCAGTTCATAGTGCAAAATTGCAAGCTGCTCGGAGATTCCTGCAAGTAGGCTACTATCCACAATCAAAACCTTTCAGAAACAAAAAGTGGGCACCTGGCCCACTTTTTTGCGCGAGTCTATCTCGCATTGCAATAAAAAGCAACCCAGCCGATTGGCTGGGTTACACATAAGAGTCTGGCGGTGACCGACTTTCGCGGGGGGAGGCCCCCCACTATCATAGGCGCTGCAGCGTTTCACGGTCCTGTTCGGGATGGGA